>Ga0065178_101179_pt1 | contig 11608 bp, 6 predicted proteins | sample FECB22metaG_FD_59210 | JGI IMG/M metagenome (GOLD analysis project Ga0065178, IMG submission 59210) | Cyanobacterial communities from the Joint Genome Institute, California, USA - FECB-22 (version 2) (version 2) | ecosystem: Environmental > Aquatic > Thermal springs > Hot (42-90C) > Microbial mats...
CCGGTGCGCCGGTCGGCGGTGCGGCGGACCGGCCGCGGGCCGACGATCGGGGCGGCCCGGGAGCGGTACAGCACCTCGAACGCGTCGAGGGTGGCGTCCATCCCGTGCTCGCCGGCGATCCGCAGGCTGGCCTCGCCCATCGACGCGGCGGCGGCCGGGTCGCCGAGCACCCGGACCAGCCGCTCGGCCAGCGCGGGCACGTCGCCGTGCGGGTAGCGGAAGCCGTTCTCGCCCTGCCGCGCCAGGTGCGGCAGCGCGCCGGCGTCGACCGCGACGACCGGCTTCCCGGTCGCCATCGCCTCCAGCGTGACCAGGCTCTGCAGCTCCGCGGTGCCCGCGTTGACGAACACGTCCAGCGCGGCGTAGACGTCCGGGATCTCCTCGTCGGTGATCCGCCCGGTGAAGACGACGGCGTGCCCGACCCCGGCGGCGCGCGCCGCGGCGTGCAGCCGCATCCGCTCCTCCCCGTCACCGACGACGACCAGGCGCGCCTCCGGCAGCGTCTCCCGGACCAGCGGCAGCGCCCGGACCAGCTCGTCGACGTGCTTCTCCCGGTCCAGCCGCCCGACGAACCCGGCGACCGGGGCGGACCCCGGGATGCCGTGGCGGATCCGGAACGCCGTCCCGCGGCCCTCGGTGTCCGGCCGGAACCGGGACAGGTCCAGGCCGTTCGACACCGGCATCACCGGCCCCGGCACCCCGTTGCGCTCGGCCAGCGCCGCGGCCAGCGGGGTGGGGGCGGTGACCAGGCCGGCCCGGGCGAGCACCCGCGCCGCGTCCCGCCAGAACAGCTTCTTCAGCTGCGCCGGTGGCAGGTACAGGAAGCTGATCGCGGGCAGGATGTTCTCCGGGATCATGTGCGTCGTCGCCACCGTGGGGATGCCCAGCTCCTGCGCCGCGGCCAGCAGCGCCCGGCCGAGGATCATGTGGCTCTGCACGTGCACCACGTCCGGCCGGACCCGGGTCAGCAGCCTGCGGGCGGTGTGCCGCAGGGCGAGCGGGACGCAGAGCCGGAAGTCGGGCGGTTTCGGCACCGGGAACGAGCGGATCCGGTGCTCGGTCAGCGGCCCCACCTCCCGGGCGGGCCGGCTGCGCAGGCCGCGGGCGGGTGCCACGACGTGCACGTCGTGCCCGCGCCCGGCCAGCCCGGCGGCCAGCCGGCGGGCGGCGTAGGAGGCCCCGTTGACGTCCGGGACCCAGGTGTCGGCCCCGATCAGGACGCGCACACGTTCTCCTTCCGCGAGGTCGTGGCGCGCACCCACAGTGCGCGCCCGGCCACCAGCCCGAGGCCGACGCCGAGCCCGGCCACCACCAGGATCCACGGCCGGTCCGCCAGCTCGGCGGCGAGCCGGCCGCCGACCGCCCAGCCGATCCCGACCAGCAGCGCTGCCCGGACCACGGTGGCGGGGACGACCCAGGCCAGGAACCGGCGGTAGGACACCCCCGCCAGGCCGGTGGCCAGGAACGCGGGGATGGCTCCGACGTCGACCAGTTTCGCCCCCAGCACCACGTGCCCGAGATTGTCCCCCACCCGTTCCCGCAGCATCTCCCAGCGTCCGCCGGTCAGCCCCAGCTTCACCAGGACGGGTGCCACCCGGGGCCGTCGGCCGGCCCGGCCGAGCAGGTGGAGCGCGGTGTCGGCGACGACGTCGGCGACGACGGCGACCAGCAGCACCGTCCACCAGTCGAGGATCCCGGCACCGGCGAGCGAGCCGGCCACCACGGTGACGACCGGCCCCTCCAGGAACACGCCGACGGCGAGCACCGCGAGGGTCAGGGCGAGCGTGCCCGGCCCGGGCGCGAGCATCAGCCCCAGCACGTCGTCCACGCCCGGGATCATCGGGTCGCCCGGCGTCGTCGTCTCATCGCAGTGTTCCTCCTCTTCGGAGGATTCCACGATCCCGCGACCGTCCGCCCGGGACGTCGGGCGTTGCCCGGGAGACGGGTTCGCGAAGGTCCGGTGGCTACCGGGTTACACCCCCGGCCCGGACGTGGTACGTGCGATCGCGGTCAGCGGGATCGGCAGCCAGGTCGGACGGCTGCGCGTCTCGTAGAGCACCTGGTAGACGGCCTTGTCCAGCTCGAACGCGCGCAGCAGCGCGGTCTGCGCGCGCGGGTCGGTGCCCGTGCGCGCGGCGTAACCGGCGCAGAAGGCGTCCCGGTTGGCGGTCGACCAGGCGTGTGCCGCACGCGACTCCGGAGTGTCCGAACCGAGACCTGCGCCGGGCGTGTCGGAGCTGGAGAGCAGGTGGTGGAAGGCCGCGTACTCGAAGGAGAACAGCATCCCGACGACGTCGCGCACCGCGGCGTCCGGTGCCCGCCGCTCGGCCGGGGTGGCCGCCGGCTCGCCCTCGAAGTCGATGATCAGCCAGCCGCCGCCGGGGGTGCGCAGGGTCTGGCCGAGGTGCAGGTCGCCGTGCACCCGCTGGACGGCGACCGGCTCGCCGAGCGCGGCCACCTCGTCGTAGACGGCCCGGATCGCGGGCACCTGCGGGGCGAGGACCGGGACCTGGGCGGCGACCGTCTCCAGCCGGGACGTCCAGTAGCCGGCCATCGCGACCGGATCGGCCTCGCCGGCGCCGAGCTCGTCGCGCAGCGCCAGGTGCACGTCGGCGAGCGCGCCGCCGAGCGCGCGGGCGTCGTCGGTGAAGTCCCGCCCGTCCCGGACGGCGTGCACGGCGCCCTCCCAGCCGTCCTGCGATCCGGCGGCGAACTCCTGCAGCAGGCCGTAGGTGGCGGGCAGGCCGTCGAGGGTGCCCTCGATCGCGCCCTGCAGCGCGGCGACCGCGCCGACCCCGGCCGAGCGCAGCGCGCGGTGCAGCTCCAGATCGGGGTTCAGGCCGGGGGAGAGCCGCCGGTAGATCTTGAGGATGGACCGCTCGCCCCAGCGGACCGAGGTGTTGGACTGCTCGGCGTCGACGACGGTGCCGGTCTCGGCGGTCGGCAGCGCGGCGCCGGGCTCGGGCACGAACGCGAGCCCGTCCACGGTGCGGCCGGCGGCGATCGCGTCGAGCAGCCAGCCGGTGACGGCCGGATCGTGCAGCCCGTCGTAGAGCAGCACGCCGTCCAGCTCGCCGATCACCGCCGCGGCGGGGCCGCCGCCGGTGCGCCGGGCGAGGTGCAGCTGGTAGTGCCGGTCCGGCCCGTCGGCGAAGGAGACCGCGAGCACCAGCACGTCGAGCCCGAGCAGCCCGGCCGGTGCCGGCAGCGCGGTCCGGGCGGCGATCCGGACCGCCTGCAGCGGCCTGCCCTTCTCGGCGAACCAGCGCCGCCCCGGCAGCCAGCCCCGGAGCAGCTCGGGGAGCGCCGTGAGGTGGTCGGATGCTCCGGTCGGGCCCACGCGTCGTCCCCCTCCCGCCGGAGCGCACGCCCGGCTGTGGTCTCGCTGCGGCACCGTGCGTACCGGCACGTTCCGCGTCCGCCGAACCCTAACCGTGGGCGGCGGTCCGGGCCGGGTGTGCACCCGACCCACTGGTACTGTCCGTCGCGGATGGACCACCCGTCGTCACGGGCGGTCACCGAGCCCCTCTCCCGGGCAGCCCCGTGCCCGGAAACCCATACTGATCCCGGTGCCCCCGTGGGCCCGTGGCGGACCGGCACGTTCCGGCACCGTCCGGTCCGCGGTCGCCGTGCCCGGCCGTGCGAGGCCGGGTGCGCGCGGCACCGACGAGCCCCGACAGCGACCCGGAGGACCGGCGGCGTGAGCGAGCGAGAGCCGATGGCCGAGGACACTGCGACCTCCGGGGTCTCCGGCGAGGAACCCGCCCCGCAGCCGCCGGACGTCAACTTCGCCGAGTACTTCCACGAGGCCCGCCCGCGGACGCTGCGCCACCGCGCCCGGGTCCGGTCGACGGTGCGCCGCCGCTCGGTCGCCCAGGACGGCCCCGCGTCCGGCGAGAACCCGGTGTACGTGTCCTGGCTGCTCGCGCAGTCGATGCTCGGGCACGCCGACGAGCTGGCCCGGCAGTTCTCCGGGCAGGGCTCGATGTGGCAGAACCCGTTCGCCAGCCCCGGCCCGCGGCACGCCGTGGAGACCGCGTCGGTCTGGTTCACCGCCTACCCGATCTCGCTGATCACCCGGCCCGGCGTGTCCTTCCTCGGCGCGCTCGGCGACGAGGAGCTGTGGCAGGCGTTCGAGACGATCGGCATCGAGGGCGTGCACACCGGGCCGGTGAAGCGGGCGGGCGGACTGTCCGGCTGGCAGCCCACCCCGAGCGTCGACGGGCACTTCGACCGGATCTCCAACGAGATCGATCCGGTGTTCGGCACCGAGGACGAGTTCCGCGGCATGTGCGCCACCGCCACCTGGCACGGCGGCACGATCATCGACGACGTCGTGCCCGGGCACACCGGCAAGGGCCCCGACTTCCGGCTCGCCGAGCTCGCCTACGGCGACTACCCGGGGATCTACCACATGGTGGAGATCGAGCCCGCGGACTGGGGCACGCTGCCCGACGTGCCGCCCGGCCGGGACTCGGTCAATCTCGACGCCGCCACCGAGGAGGCACTGGAGAAGGCCGGCTACATCGTCGGGCGGCTGCAACGGGTGATCTTCTTCCGGGAGGGCGTGAAGGAGACCAACTGGTCGGTGACCGGCGAGGTCACCGGGGTCGACGGCGTCGTCCGGCGGTGGGTGTACCTGCACTACTTCAAGGACGGCCAGCCGTCGGTGAACTGGCTGGACCCGACCTTCGCCGGGATGCGGATGGTGATGGGCGACGCCCTGCACTCGCTGGCCGATCTCGGCTCCGGTGCGCTGCGCCTGGACGCCAACGGCTTCCTCGGCGTCGAGAAGTCGGCCGGCGGGATGCCCGGCTGGTCCGAGGGGCATCCGCTGTCCGAGGCGGCGAACCACCTGATCGCGAGCATGGTGCGCAAGGTCGGCGGGTTCACCTTCCAGGAGCTGAACCTGACCGTCGACGACATCAAGGTCACCTCCGAGGCCGGCGCCGACCTGTCCTACGACTTCATCAACCGGCCCGCCTACCACCACGCGCTGGCGACCTCGGACACCGAGTTCCTGCGGCTCACCCTGCGCACCGCTCTCGACCTGGGCGTCGATCCGGCGTCGCTGGTGCACGCCCTGCAGAACCACGACGAGCTGACCTACGAGCTGGTGCACTGGACGGCCGGGCACGCCACCGAGCTGTTCGCCTTCCGCGGCGAGGAGATCACCGGCGGCGAGCTCGCCGACACCATCCGGCGCGACCTGTGCGACCACCTGGCCGGCCCGGACGTCCCGTACAACCTGATCTTCACGACGAACGGGATCGCCTGCACCACCGCGACCGTGATCGCCGCGTCGCTCGGGATCACCGCGCTCGACGACATCACCCCGGACGACGTCGACCGGATCCGCCGGGTGCACCTGCTGCTGGTCATGTTCAACGCGTTCCAGCCCGGCGTGTTCGCGCTGTCCGGCTGGGACCTGCTCGGCATGCTGACACTGCCCCCCGAGCAGGTGTCGGACCTGCTGGCCTCCGGCGACACCCGGTGGATCTCCCGCCCGGCGCACGACCTGATGGGCCACTCGCCGGGCGCCGGCCGGTCCTCGGCCGGGATGCCCCGCGGGCGCAGCCTCTACGGCCCGCTGCCCGACCAGCTCACCGACGAGACCAGCTTCGCCCGGCAGATGCAGGCGATCCTGGCCGTCCGCAAGCACAGCGGGGTGGCGACGGCGCGGCAGATCGACGTGCCCGACGTCGCGCACCGCGGGCTGCTGGTGATGGTGCACGCGCTCGACGACGGCCGCACCCAGGCGACCGTGCTGAACTTCGCCGACGAGCACGTCGACGCCGCGGTGCGGTCCGACCACTTCGAGCCGGGATCGCAGGTGGTCGACCTGTTCTCCGGGGAGACCGTCGGGACGGTGGACGACCTGAACGGGTTCCGGGTGGACATGACGCCGTTCCGGGCGACCGCGGTGGTGCTGGAGGCGCCGCCGGTCGAGGACGGGGCCTGACCGCCCGGACCCGTACGCCGAGCATCGACGCATCGACGCGAACGTCCTCCTCTGTGCCTCGGACACGGACAGCCCCCGGCACGAGGCCAACCGGAACCTGCTCGACCGGCTGGCGGTGGGGCCCGGACTGGTGCACGCCTTCTGGCCGGTCGCCATGGCCTACCTGCGGATCGCGACGCACCCGCGGATCTTCACCCGGCCGCTCGACCCGGCCACCGCCCTGGCGGACCTGGAGGACCTGGTGTCGCGGCCGCACATCCGGACACCGGGCGAGGGGGACGGCTCCTGGAGCGCCTTCCGGGACACGGTCGCCGGAGACGTCGTCCGGGGGAACCTGGTGCCCGACGCGCACATCGCGGCCCTGATGCGGGAGCACGGCGTCGCGACCATATGGACGTCCGACCGGGACTTCCGCCGGTTCCGCGACATCACCGTCCTGGATCCGTCCGACGTGTGATCACCGATCCGGAACCGGAACGCCCGTCCGGCGGACGCCCCGGTTCCCGATCCGTGATCAGCGCGGGTCAGACCAGCGGGGTGCGCGCCGGCAGGCGCAGGATGTGCGCGACGTGCTCGGTCGGCACCAGGCGGACGAAGTTGTACTCGCCCCAGCGGAAGGTCTGGCCGGACACCTCGTCGTGCACGTCGACGACGTCGGCGTAGTCCAGGCCCAGCGCCGGCATGTCGAGCTTGAGGGTGCCCTCCCGGGGGGTGAACGAGTCCAGCGTGACGACCACGAGCACCTGGTCGCCGGTCGCCGGGTCCATCCGGGAGTAGGCGATCAGCTGCTCGTTGTCCACCTCGTGGAAGTGGATCTCGCGCAGCTGCTGCAGCGACGGGTGCTCGCGGCGGATCTCGTTCAGCCGGGTGAGGTAGGGCTCCAGCGACCGGCCCTGGTTGAGCGCGGTCTCGAAGTCGCGCGGCCGCAGCTCGTACTTCTCCGAGTCCAGGTACTCCTCGCTGCCCGGCTTCACCGGGGTGCCCTCGTACAGCTCGAAGCCGGAGTAGACGCCCCAGGTCGGCGACATCGTCGCGGCCAGCGTCGCCCGGATCGCGAACATCGCCGGGCCGCCGGTCTGCAGCGACTCGTGCAGGATGTCCGGGGTGTTGGTGAACAGGTTCGGCCGGCACTCGTCGGCGTGCTCGGCGTGCATCGTCGCGAAGTCGGCCAGTCCCTCGGCGTCGGTCCGCCAGGTGAAGTACGTGTAGGACTGGGTGAAGCCGAGCCGGGCCAGGCCGAACAGCCGGGCCGGGCGGGTGAACGCCTCGGCCAGGAACAGCACGTCCGGGTCCCGGCGCTTGACCTCCCAGATCAGCCAGTGCCAGAAGTTCGGCGGCTTGGTGTGCGGGTTGTCGACCCGGAAGATCTTGACGCCGTGCTCGACCCACTTCATGACCACGCGCAGGCACTCGGCGTAGATGCCGGCCGGGTCGCGGTCGAAGTTGAGCGGGTAGATGTCCTGGTAGCGCTTCGGCGGGTTCTCCGCGTAGGCGATCGTGCCGTCCGGCCGGACGGTGAACCACTCCGGGTGCTCGGTGACCCACGGGTGGTCCGGCGCGCACTGCAGCGCCAGGTCCAGCGCGACCTCCAGACCGAGCTCGCCCGCCTTCGCGACGAACGCGTCGAAGTCGTCGAAGTCGCCCAGCTCCGGATCGATGGCGTCGTGCCCGCCCGCGGCGGAGCCGATCGCCCACGGCGAGCCGACGTCGCCCGGCTCGGCGTGCACGGAGTTGTTGCGGCCCTTGCGGTGCACCGTGCCGACCGGATGGATCGGCGGGAGGTAGACGACGTCGAAGCCCATCCGGGCGACCCGGTCGAGCTCCTTCGACGACGTCGCGAACGTGCCGTGCACCGGCCGGCCGGTCTCGTCCCGGCCACCGGTGGAGCGCGGGAAGAACTCGTACCAGGAGCTGAACAGGGCGCGCCTGCGGTCGACGTGGATCTGGCGCTCCGGGCCGCGGGTGATCAGCTCCCGGACCGGCCGCTCGGTCATGATCGTGACGACGGCGTCGAACAGGGCCGGGGCGACCCGTGCCCGCAGCGGCAGCGCGGTGTCGCGCAGGGCGTTCGCCGCGCCGAGCAGCAGATCGCGGTTGTCCTTCTCGGACGGACGCCGGCCCACCCGGGACAGCAGCCGGGCGCCGATCTCCAGGTCGTTGGCCAGCTCGTCGGCCGACTGCCCGGCGGCGATCTTCTTCTCGACGGCCGAGCGCCAGGTCGCCCACGGGTCGCTCCAGGCGTCCACCCGGAACGTCCAGCGGCCCTCGGCGTCGGGCACCACCCAGGCGCCGAACCGGTCGGTCCCCGAGCCCTCGGGCAGCATCCGGACGTAGCGCGGCTCGCCGGGGGTACCGTCGGCGCCGAGCGGGGTGAGGACCACGTTCGCGGCGACCGCGTCGTGCCCCTCGCGCCACACCGTGGCCCGGACCGGGACGACCTCGCCGACGACGGCCTTGGACGGATCACCGGTCTCCACGAACGGCGTCACGTCATCGATTCCGAGCCGACCGGTCATCGGCTGCACCCCCAGGCTCCGCGTCACCGCGGTTCGTCGTCACCGTCGGTAGAAGTCTCGTGCCGCGGTCCGGCGCTCGCCACACCGGCGCCGCCATCCCGCCGACGGCCGGCGTTCGCGGCGGTACGGAACCGATCCGACGTGCACGGACCCGGTCTCCCCCGCGGTCAGCCAACCCTACCGGTGCACGGGCCCCCCGGCCGGGCGGGCCGCGTACGCGTGTCGGTGGTCCCGGCTACCCTCGCCGCCGTGAGAGCCCTCCGCCGTTTCACCGTCCGTGCCCAGCTCCCCGGTCCGCTCGCGCCGCTGCAGACGCTGGCCACGAACCTGCGGTGGACGTGGCACGCGCCCACCCGGGACCTGTTCGCCTCGCTGGATCCGCGCGCCTGGGACGGCTGCGGCCAGGACCCGGTCCGGCTGCTCGGCGAGATCCCGACCGCCCGGCTCACCGAGCTCGCCGCGGACACCGCGGTCACCGAGCGGGTCGCCGAGCTCGACGCCGACCTGCAGCGCTACCTCGACGAGCCGCGCTGGTACCAGGAGGAGGACGCGGCGGGCCTGCCCGGCGCGATCGCCTACTTCTCGATGGAGTTCGGCGTCTCCGAGGTGCTGCCGAACTACTCCGGCGGCCTCGGCGTGCTGGCCGGCGACCACCTCAAGGCGGCGTCCGACCTGGGCGTCCCGCTGATCGCGGTCGGGCTGCTGTACCGCTCGGGCTACTTCCGGCAGTCGCTGTCGCTGGACGGCTGGCAGCTGGAGCACTACCCGGCGATCGACCCGCAGGGCCTGCCGCTGCAGCTGCTCACCGCCGCCGACGGCTCGCCGGTGCTGGTCGAGGTCGCCGTGCCCGGCGACCGCGTGCTCAGCGCCCGGATCTGGCTGGCGAAGGTCGGCCGGGTCCCGCTGCTGCTGCTGGACACCGACATCGAGGGGAACGAGCCGGACCTGCGCGGGGTCACCGACCGGCTCTACGGCGGCGACCAGAACCACCGCATCCAGCAGGAGATCCTGATCGGCGTCGGCGGGGTCCGTGCGGTGCGCGCGTTCTGCCGGACCACCGGGCACCCGGCCCCCGAGGTGTTCCACACCAACGAGGGGCACGCCGGGTTCCTCGGGCTGGAGCGGATCCGGGAGCTGTGCACCGGCTCGGCGGTCGCGTCGAACGGCGCCGGGCCCGCCGCCAGCTCGCCGGCCACGGTCTCCGGCGCCGGGCTGGACTTCGACGAGGCGCTGGCCGCGGTCCGCGCCGGGACGGTGTTCACCACGCACACCCCGGTCCCCGCCGGGATCGACCGGTTCGGCCTGGACCTGGTGCGGCACTACCTGACCGACCGGCTGCTGCCCGGCCTGCCGGTCGAGCGGGTGCTCGCGCTCGGCGCCGAGGAGGACGCCGCGGGCGCCGACCACGGGATGTTCAACATGGCGCACATGGGCCTGCGGCTGGCCCAGCGCGCCAACGGCGTCTCGAAGCTGCACGGGATCGTCTCCCGGGAGATGTTCGGCGGGCTGTGGGCCGGCTTCGACCGCGACGAGGTGCCGATCGGCTCGGTCACCAACGGCGTGCACGGCAACACCTGGGAGGCCGGTCAGGTCGCCGAGGTCCTCGGCGGGCCCGAGTCCGCCCCGGCCGAGGTCTCCGACTCCGACCTCTGGGCGCTGCGCAACACGCTGCGCTCCCGGCTGGTCGACGAGGTCCGCAGGCGGGTGCGCGCCGCCTGGCTGGAGCGCGGCGCGTCCGAGCCGGAGCTGGGCTGGACCGATCACGTCTTCGACCGCGACGTGCTCACCGTCGGCTTCGCCCGGCGGGTGCCCACCTACAAGCGGCTCACCCTGATGCTGCGCGATCCGGAGCGGCTGCGCGGCCTGCTGCTCGACCCGCACCGGCCGGTGCAGCTGATCGTCGCCGGCAAGTCGCACCCGGCCGACGACGGCGGCAAGGCGCTGATCCAGCAGATCGTCCGGTTCGCCGACGACGCCGGCGTCCGGCACCGGATCGTGTTCCTGCCCGACTACGACATGTCGATGGCCCGGTACCTGTACTGGGGCTGCGACGTCTGGCTGAACAACCCGCTGCGCCCGCTGGAGGCGTGCGGCACGTCCGGGATGAAGTCGGCGCTCAACGGCGGGCTCAACCTGTCCATCCGGGACGGCTGGTGGGACGAGTTCTACGACGGCCGCAACGGCTGGGCGATCCCCACCGCGGACGGCGTCGAGGACCCGACCCGGCGCGACGACCTGGAGGCGAACGCGCTCTACGAGCTGATCGCCACCCAGGTCGGGCCCGCCTTCTACGACCGGGTCGACGGCGTCCCGCCGCGCTGGGTGGAGATGGTGCGGCACACGCTGACCACCCTGCGGCCCAAGGTGCAGGCGACCCGGATGGTGCGGGAGTACGTGCAGGACTGGTACGCCCCGGCCGGCCGGGCCGCGGCGGCCGCCGCGGCCGACGACTACGCCGCGGCCCGCGACATCGCCCAGTACCGAGCCCGGCTGAACAAGGCGTGGAACCACGTCCGGGTCACCGGGGTGGACGCGTCCGGGCTGCCGGACACCCCGGTCGTCGGGTCGCCGATGACGGTGCGCGCCGGGGTGGACCTGGCCGGGCTGGAGCCGTCGGACGTGACGGTCGAGGCCGTCGTCGGCCGGGTCGACGACGCCGACGAGCTGGCCGATCCGGTCACCGTCGCGATGGAGCACCGCGGCGACGGCAGCTGGGAGGTCGCGGTGCCGCTGCCGCACGCCGGGCTGACCGGCTACACGGTGCGGGTGCTGCCGCAGCACCCGCAGCTGGCGTCGTCGGTGGAGCTGGGCCGGATCGTGCTGGCCGGGTGAGTGCCGGTCAGCGACCGCAGACGTCCAGCGGCGGGCGGGCGCCGGGTACCTCACCGTGCTGCGGGAAGTACCAGGTGAGCACCCGGTAGGCGGTCCGCCCGCCGCAGTCGCCCAGGTCGGAGGCGACCAGCGTGGTCGGCTGCGGTGTCGCGGCGGACAGCGGCGCGCCCGGGGCGGCGTAGCTCGCGGTCCCGGTGCCGGTGGCGTGCGGGCCGCCCCAGTCCTGCCAGGACACGTCCCGGACGACGCCGGTCGCGCCGGTCCCGCCGAGGTCGATCAGCGCGGGCCGGGGCTCGCC
>Ga0065178_101182_pt1 | contig 11561 bp, 11 predicted proteins | sample FECB22metaG_FD_59210 | JGI IMG/M metagenome (GOLD analysis project Ga0065178, IMG submission 59210) | Cyanobacterial communities from the Joint Genome Institute, California, USA - FECB-22 (version 2) (version 2) | ecosystem: Environmental > Aquatic > Thermal springs > Hot (42-90C) > Microbial...
GGCCGGTCTGCGCCGGCTCGCCCGCGCCGCGGACGAGCCGGGTGCCGCCGCAGCGGTGGCGACCCGGCGCGCCTCGGCGGCCGCCCTGTGTGCGGTCGCCGACGCCTGCCCGGGGCTGGTCGGCGGCTCCGCCGACCTGGCCTCGTCGACCGGGACCACGCTGCCCGGCGGCGACGTCGGACCCGGCTCGTTCGCCCCGCGCACCGTGCCGTTCGGCGTCCGCGAGCACGGGATGGCCGCCGCCCTCAACGGCATCGCCCTGCACGGCGGGCTGCGGCCGTTCGGCAGCACCTTCCTGGTGTTCGCCGACTACCTCCGTCCGGCGCTGCGGTTGTCGGCCCTGATGCGGCTCCCGGTGACCTACCTGTTCACCCACGACTCGGTGCACGTCGGCGAGGACGGACCGACCCACCAGCCGGTGGAGCAGCTGGAGTCGCTGCGGCTGGTCCCCGGGCTGACCGTGCTGCGCCCGGCGGACTCCGCGGAGACCGCGCTCGCCTGGGAGATCGCCGCCACCGCCACCGACCGGCCGACCGCGCTCGTCCTGAGCAGGCAGGACCTCCCCGAGCTCGGCGCCGCCGAGCTGGACCGGGTCCGCCAGCACGGCTACCGGGTGGTCGGCACCGATCCGGACCGGCCGGACGTCGTGCTCGCCGCCAGCGGCTCGGAGGTCGGACCGGCCTGCAAGGCCGCCGAGCTGCTGCGCGCCCGGGGCGCCGCCGTCCGGGTGCTGTCGGTGCCGTGGCGGGAACGGTTCGACCGGGCGCTGGACACCGGCCTCGTCCCGCGGCCCGCGGTGCCGGTGGTGTGGATCGAGGCCGGTGTCCGGACCGGCTGGCGGGCGCTCGCCGGGCCGGGCGACGCGGTGATCGGGATCGACTCCTTCGGGCACAGCGGACCGGGCCCCGAGATCGCCGCACAGCTCGGCCTCACCGTCCGGGCGATCGCCGCGGCGGCGCTGCGCGCGATCGGCCGCACCCCGCACGAGCCCTGATCCGGTCCCCGCCCCGGACCCGCCGGCTCAGCGGGACGCCGGGGCGGGGGCGAGCAGCCCGGGATCGACCCCCGCCCGGACGGTCACCGAGGTGACCGCCGCGTCGACGACCAGGGCCGCGTCCGCGGCGCCGCCGGCACCGAGCACGACGGCGGCGCTGTCCGGGTGCTCGCGGTGCGCCATCAGGAAGTCGTAGAGCAACCAGTCCACCGCGCAGGCGACGGTCAGCGGATCGGCGGCCGGATCGGCGGCCGCGTCGACCACCGAGCGCAGCGCCTCGCGGTGTTCCCGGCGGGCGGCGTCCTTGTTCACCCCCGAGCTGTCGAACAGCAGCGTGGACAGCGTCAGCGGCAGCCTCCGGCCGTCCTCGGTCCGGACGATCCACCGGCCGCCCGCCCACGGCCGCGCCGGGTCGGCCCGGCACATCTCGCCGAACCCGCCGACCACCCCGGGGCCGGGCCGGTCCAGCTCGTCGTCCAGCGGGGCCGGCCCGAGCAGCCCGAGCGGCTCGCGGGCCCGCACCGAGACCAGCGTGCTGGTGCCGACGATCTGCCCGGTGCGCACGTCCGGCTCGATGCCCAGCTCGCGGGCCGCCAGCACGACGTCGTGCACCAGCCGGTCGAACACCCGGTAGAGGGTGGACAGCGACTCCCGTTCGGCGGGGTCCGGGCGGCGGCCGCCGCCGAGCAGCTCGCCGTACCGCTGGGCGGCGTCGATCAGGGCGTCGTCCAGCGCGGCGAGGTGGGTGGCGACCAGGCGGTCCGGTTCGTCGTCGGTGGCGACCAGTGCGCGCAGCGTCGTCGGTGATCCGTCGGGGTTCGCCCAGCCGAAGCCGGCCCGGTCGTCGGTCTGCAGGATCCGCGGTCTCACGGCGCGCTCCGTCCCTGGCCGTCGGGCGTCCGGCGCAGCAGCCGCCGGTTGGTCCGGTCGAGCTGGCGCAGCGTGCTCGACCGCAGCTCGTGCAGCCGGCCCCGTTCCAGCCGGCCGCAGATCCGGCCCCAGTGCAGCGCGACCGCGTCGTCGGCGGTCAGCCCCGGGGCCGGGTCGTGGCCCTGCACGAGGACCGGGATCCGGGCGACCACCGGATCGGCGAGCCGCAGCGCGCCGCCGGCCAGGCGCAACGGCCGGTACCGGACGTCGACGTCGTCGCCGTGGCGGGCGAGCACCGTCCCCCAGGTGATCCGGCAGCTGTCGAGGACGTGCAGCGGCTGCCGGTCGGCGCCGCGGCCGAGCAGCCGGGTCCAGGGGTAGACGCCGAACACGTGGAAGGCGTGGTTCCCGGCGGCCTCGTCGAGCAGGTCGTCGGTGAGATGGGCCCAGTAGTGCCCGGCCTGCGGGCCGATCACCGCCAGCAGCCGGGCGCCGAACTCGCGCGGGTCCAGCCGCTCCCCCACCCCGCCGCCGAGCCAGTAGGACGCGACGACCCGCGGATCCAGCGGATCGTCGATCCCGCTCATCGCGGACAGCACCTGCAGGTAGGGCCAGGCGCCGGAGAACCGGCGCGCCGCCGCCCTGACCTGCGCCGCCGTCCCGGTGCGCAGCACGTCGCCGGCGGGCGGCCCGCAGTAGCCGAGGTGGTTCGGGGCGTAGGCGTAGCGGGCGAACAGCTCCGCGCCCGCGTCGGTGGCCGCCGCCGTCACCCCCGGCCGACCAGCTGGGCGGCGTCGCGGTGCATCCGCCCGAAGTTGTAGTAGGCCGCGCACGCCCCCTCCGGGGAGACCATGCAGGTCCCGATCGGGGTCTCCGGGGTGCAGGCGGTGCCGAACACCTTGCACTCCCACGGCTTGAGCACGCCCTTGAGCACCTCGCCGCACTGGCAGGACTTGGGATCGGCGACCCGGACCCCGGGCAGGTCGGCGTGCCGCTCGGCGTCGAACTCGGCGAACTCCGGACGGATCGCGAGCGCGCTCTGCGCGATGAACCCGAGGCCGCGCCACTCGAAGTGCGGGCGCAGCGTGAACACCCGGCCCAGCAGCTCCAGCGCCGCCGGGTTGCCGTGCTCGTCGACGACCCGGGAGTACTGGTTCTCGACCTCGCAGCGGCCCTCCCGGATCTGGGTGAGCAGCATCGCGACCGAGGCCAGGATGTCCAGCGGCTCGAAGCCGGCGACCACCAGCGGGCGGCGGTAGACCTCGGGGACGAAGTGGTACGGCGTCGTCCCGACGACGGTCGAGACGTGTCCCGGCCCGAGGAAGCCGGACAGCCGCAGGTCCGGCGAGTCGAGGATGGCCTTGATCGGCGGCACGATCGTCACGTGGTTGCAGAACACCTTGAAGTTCCGCACCCCGAGCTCGCGCGCCCGGACCAGGGTGACCGCGGTGGACGGCGCGGTCGTCTCGAACCCGATCGCGTAGAACACGACCTCGCGTTCCGGGTTGTCGACGGCGACCTTCAGCGCGTCCAGCGGCGAGTACACGAACCGCACGTCGGCGCCGCGGGCGCGGGCGTCGAGCAGGCTGCCGTTCGAGCCGGGGACGCGCATCATGTCGCCGAAGCAGGTCAGGATCACCCCGGGCTGCTCGGCCAGCCAGATGGCGTCGTCGACCCGGCCCATCGGGATGACGCAGACCGGGCACCCGGGGCCGTGCACCAGCTCGACGTTGCCGGGCAGCAGGTGCTCGATGCCGTGCCGGTAGATGGTGTGGGTGTGCCCGCCGCACACCTCCATGAACGCGAAGTGCTCACCCTCGCTGCGCGGCTCGGCGAGCCGTCCGATCGCGCCGAGCAGGGCTCTGGCGGCGGCGGGGTCGCGGAACTCGTCGACGAATCGCATGGCTGCTCCGTGGTCGCGAAATGGGTCAGACGATCGACGACGAATCGAGTGCGTCGATCTCGTCCTGGTAGCTCTCGCCCATCTTCTGGACGGCGTCGAGGGTCAGCAGGGCCTCCTTCTCGTCGATCCGCGCCATGGCGAAGCCGACGTGCACGAGGACCCAGTCGTCGACGTCCGGGAGGTCGCGTTCGAGCAGCCGGACGCTGATCGTCCGCTGCACGCCGCTCACGTCGACCCTGGCGAGACAGTTGGCCCGGTCGGTGATCTCCACGATCCGTCCGGGGATGCCGAGGCACATGGGAACTCCTCTCAGCAGATCCGGGGCAGCGGGTCGCCGACCAGGGTGTCGACGATCCGGGTCCCGCCGAAGCCGGTCCGGAGCACGACGGTCCCCGCGGGCTCGGTGGTGACGCTCCCGATCTCCACGGCCCGGGTGCCGAGCGGATGCGCGTGCAGCGCCGCCAGCCCGGCGTCCACCTCGTCCGGGGGGAGCACGGCCAGGAACTTGCCCTCGTTGGCGACGTAGAGCGGGTCGATGCCGAGCATCTCGCAGGCGCCGGCGACCACCGGCCGCACCGGCAGGCTGTCCTCCTCCAGGACGACGCCCAGCCCGGCGGCCCTGGCCAGCTCGTTGCAGACGGTGCCGACCCCGCCCCTGGTCGGGTCGCGCAGCCAGCGGGTGCCGGGTGCGGCGGCCAGCAGGTCGGCGACGGCACCGGCGACGGACGCGGTGTCCGACCGGACGTCGGCCTCGATGGCCAGGTCGCCGCGGGCGAGCATGACCGCCGTCCCGTGGTCGCCCATGAACCCGGAGAGCAGCACCCGGTCGCCGGGCCGGACGGCGGCCGCGGACAGCGCCCGCCCGTCGGGCACCAGCCCGATCCCGGTCGTCGTGATGTAGAGGCCGTCGGCCGCGCCCTGCGGGACGACCTTCGTGTCACCGGCGACGATCGTCACGCCCGCGTCGGCGGCGGCCGCGGCCATGTCGGCGACGATCTCCTTCAGCTCGGCGACCTCCAGTCCCTCGGCGAGCACGAACGCCGCGGTCAGCCAGGACGGGACGGCGCCGGCCATCGCGAGATCGTTGACGGTGCCGTGCACGGCGAGGTGCCCGATCGACCCGCCGGGGAAGCGCCGGGGCGACACCACGAAGGAGTCGGTGGACACCGCGATCCGCTGCCCGCCCGGCGGGGACAGCACCGCGCCGTCCCCGAGCTCGGCCAGCTCCGGGTTCCGGAACGCCTCCAGGAACACGGCGTCGACCAGCGCCTCCGACGACTTGCCGCCCGCGCCGTGCGCGAGCGTGATGCGTTCCTCCCGCAGCCGTGGCCTGCGCCGCCGGAACGCCTCGATCCGGTCGATCACCTCCCCCTCGGCGAAGCCCGGACCGGACTCCCGGTACCGCTGCACGGTCCCGCTCATCGTTCCCCCTCCCGTAGCCGGTGCACGGCGGACCACAGCCGGTGGCCGAGCAGTGCCTGTGCCTCCTGGATCCGGTGCACGCTCTGCGACCGGACCACGAGACAGACGTCGAGATCGGAGCCGGTGGCGAACGATCCGCCGTCGTGGCCGGCGAAACCGATCGTGTACATCCCCAGCCGCCGTGCCTCGGCCAGCGCCGCCGTGAGGTCCCGCGAGCTGCCGCTGGTGGACATCGCGACGGCGACGTCACCGGCCGCGCCCCGGGCGATCAGCTGCCGGGCGAACACCAGGTCGAACCCGACGTCGTTGCCCAGCGCGGTGAGGATCGCCTGGTCGGCGGTCAGCGACCAGGCCGGCAGCGGGCGGGCGCCGGCGGGCGGACGGGCGAACAGCGCGGCGAGGGTGGCGGCGTCGGTCGAGCTGCCGCCGTTGCCGAAGGTGAACAGCCGGCCGCCCGCGGCGAACCGGCGGGCCGTCTCGGCGGCGGCCCGCTCGACGTCGGCCGCGCAGGCCTCCGCGGTGGTGCGGCGCAGCCGGGCGCTCTCGATCGACTTGGCGACCGCGGAGGCGGCGAGATCGGCCAGCAGCGGGCCCGGGTCGCGCTCCCGGGCGTCCAGGAACGGATAGAGGAAACCGGAGCTCATCGGGGGGCCTCCGCGCGCAGCACGCGCAGCGCCGTCCCGGCGTGCACCAGCAGCAGGTCGTCGCGGTGGACCGGGCCGACCAGGTCGACGGCCACCTCCTGCTCGCCGTCCGGGGTGCGGACCAGCGCGGTCGGTCCGGTGCCGGGATCGGTCACCTCGACCACCCGTCCCTCGTCGCTGCAGGTCACGCACACCTCGTCGGTGCAGTCGCCGTCGGCGGCGAGCAGCCCGGGGTGCTCGAAGCAGATGTGCGTGAGCTCCCACAGCAGGTGGTAGAGCAGCACGAAGCCGCCGGTCGCCGGCAGCGCCGGGTCCGGGTCGTCGTGCCACAGGACGTGATCGGCGGAGCCCGCCGGCGGGCGGGTGCCGTGCCCGATCAGGATCGTGGTCGCCCCCCAGGCCGGGGCGCGGCGGGTGATCTCCCGGACCTCGGGATCGGTGGCGTCGGCGACGGCGAGCACGACGTCGCCGGCGCGCACCGACAGCCGCGCGGCGCCGACCAGGTCCCGGTCGGCCAGCGCCACCGCGGGCAGCGCACGGGCGCCGACCACCACCGGGTGCACGAACTCGACCGCGACGTGCTGGGCGTGCGGCTCCCGGCCGGGGGCCACGCACCACAGGGTCGCCCCGGCGGAGAACCGGCGGGCCAGTGCCAGCGCGGCGGACGCGAGGTCGTCGGCGAGCGCGGGTGCGAGGCCCCGGTCGGTGCCGGTCTCCGGTGCGGCGGTCACGGGGCCACCCCCGGCTCCTCGAGGACGCCGTACTCGACCATGGTCCGCAGCGTCGCCTCGGCCGTCGCCCGGTCGACGTGGCTGAGTGCGAACCCGGCGTGCGCGATCGTGTACTCCCCGGCCTGCAGGTCCGGGACGTAGGCGAGGCAGAGGTCCCGCTCGCCGTCCGGGAAGCGGACCCGGGCCATCCGGGCGCCGGTCCCGGCGTCCCAGACCCGGAGCACCTGCCCGGGGATTCCTAGGCACATGGGCTGGACCCTCCTGGTCGTGCGTGGTGGTGGTCGGCCGACGGTCCGCCCGGGCCGGGTGGCTCGGCCAGGGCCGTCAGTACCGCGATCGCGGCCTGGCCGAGCGCCAGGCCGCCGTCGTTCGGGGGGACCACGCGGTGGGTGAGCACCTCGTGGCCGGCCGCCCGCAGCCGCCGCCGGGTCTCCCGCAGCAGCAGCACGTTCTGGAACACCCCGCCGGTCAGGCCGACGGTGCGCGGGCCGGGGGCGACCACGCCGATCACCCGGACGACGGCGTCGGCCAGCGACCGGTGGAACGCGGCGGCCAGCTCGGCGGGCCGGGTCCCGTCGCGCAGGCCCGCCACGATCCCGCGGACGACCGGCCCGGGATCGAGCACGCCGTCGGCGCCGACGGCGAACCCGGGCAGCGGCGGCCGGGACCGCCGGTCCGGGTCCGGTCCCGGCGGCACGGTCGCGGCGAGCGCCTCCAGCTCGATCGCGGCCTGGCCCTCGTACCCGATCCGGTGCCGGACGTCGAGCAGCGAGGCGACGGCGTCGAACAGGCGCCCCACGCTGCTGGTCGGCACGCAGCCCAGGCCACTGTCCAGCTGGGACTCCAGCGCGGCCAGCTCGGCCGCGGTGACGGCCCGCACCGGGGCGAGATCGCGGGTCCGGGCCAGCCCGGCGGCGCGGGCGTGCACCAGCGCCATCCGCCACGGGTTGCGGACCGCGGCGTCGCCGCCGGGCAGCGGCACCGGTGCGAGGTGACCGGCCCGGGTGAACCGGTGGCCGTCCGGCCCGACCAGCAGGATCTCCCCGCCCCACACGGTGCCGTCGGTGCCGTACCCGGTCCCGTCGAACGCGACGCCGACGACCGGGCTGCCGAGCCGGCCGTGCTCGGCGAGCAGCGACATCACGTGCGCGTGGTGGTGCTGCACGAGATCGGGTGGCCGGTCCCCGGCGAGCCGCTCGGCCCGGTCCCGGGTGAGGTAGCCGGGGTGCAGGTCGGCGACCACCCGGTCCGGGTGCCCGCGCAGCGCGGTGAGCCGGGCGACGGCCCGGTCGAACGCGACGGTGGTCTCCAGCGACCCCATGTCCCCGACGTGCGCCGAGCAGAACGCGTGCCGGCCCTCGGTCAGGCAGAAGGTGTTCTTGAGCTCGCCGCCGACGGCGAGCACCCGCGGCCCGGCGACGCCCAGGTCGACCGGCAGCGGGGCGAAGCCGCGGGAGCGCCGGACCGGCAGCTGCTCGCCGTCGACGACCCGGACCACCGAGTCGTCGCACGGCACCTCGATCGGCCGGTCGTGGTCGAGCACCGCGTCGCACAGCCCGGGCAGCCGGTCGCGGGCGTCGGCGTCGGTGTGGCACAGCGGCTCGTCGCTGAGGTTCGCGCTGGTCAGCACGATCGCGTCCGGGCAGGGCGCCGGATCGCCCGGTACCGGGGCGAGCAGCAGATGGTGCACCGGGGTGTAGGGCAGCAGCAGCCCGAGCAGCGGGTTCCCCGGTGCGACCTGCTCCGCGACCGGCGCTGCGGGCAGCCGGTCGAGCAGCACCACCGGCCGCTGCGCCGAGCCGAGCACGGCCGCCTCGCCGGGCGAGATCCGGGCGTAGCGGGCGGCGGCGTCGAGATCGCGGACCAGCAGCGCGAACGGCTTGCCGGTGCGGGCCTTGCGCCGGCGCAGCTCGGCCACCGCGTCCGCCCGGTCGGCGGCGCAGGCCAGGTGGTAGCCGCCGAGGCCCTTGACCGCGACGATCCGCCCGGCGGCGAGCGCCCGCTGCGCGGCGGCGAGCGCGGCGTCCCCGCTGCGCTGCCCGTCCCGGCCGCGGTAGCCGAGCGTCGGGCCGCAGTCCGGGCAGGCGATCGGCTGGGCGTGGAAGCGCCGGTCGGCCGGATCGGCGTACTCGGCGGCGCAGCGCGCGCACATCCCGAACCCGGCCATCGTGGTGGCCGGCCGGTCGTAGGGCAGGCCGCGGATGATGGTGTACCGCGGCCCGCAGTCGGTGCAGGTGACGAACGGGTGCCGGTACCGGCGGTCGGCCGGGTCGAACAGCTCGCGGACGCAGGCGGCGCAGGTGGCGACGTCCGGGGGCACCGTGGTCGCCGCTCCCCCGGCGGCCCGGCTGCCGTCGATCCGGAAGGTGCCCGCCGCCGGGCCGGTCGCGCGGAGACCGGTCCAGTGCACCGACTCGATCCGGGCCAGTGGCGGTGCCTCGGCGCGCAGCCTGCGGTCGAACTCGTCGAGGGCCGCGGCCGGACCCTCGATCTCCAGGAACACCGCCGCCGAGTCGTTGCCGACCAGCCCGTCCAGACCCAGCTCGGTGGCCAGCCGGTGCACGAACGGCCGGAACCCGACGCCCTGGACGACGCCGGTCACCACCGCCCGGCGGCGCAGCGCACCGGCTGCCGGGGCGCTCACGGCCGCGGCTCCGTGCGGTGCCACAGCACGACCCGGTTGTTGCCCGAGTCGCACACCGCCATCCGGTCGCCGTGCAGGGACAGCCCGTAGGGCCAGCACAGCGTGTCGGCCAGTACCGCGGCCCACCGGTTCTCCCCGTTCCCGGCGAAGTCGGGCTGGGCGAGCACGTGCCGGGCGCCGCGGCCGTCGACCGGCACCGTGTCCCACAGCAGCACCCGGTTGTTGGCGGTGTCGGCCACCGCGAGCCGGTCGCCGGTGGGATCGAGGCAGGCCGAGTAGGGGAAGCGCAGCCCGGCGGCGGTCTGCGGGGCGTAGGGCCACTCGTCGCCGGTGTCCAGGCCCGGCTGGCCGATCGCGAAGGACGCGGGCCGGTCGGCGTCCGGGGCGGGTGCCCAGCCCAGCAGCCGGTGGTTCCCGGCGTCGGCGACCAGCAGCAGTCCGTCCCGGCCGGTGATCGCGTGCGGCCAGCGGAAGCTCGCCGGCCCGACGCCCTCGCCGCGGTTCTCCTCGCGGGCGGACGGATCGGGCTGGCCGAGCACGACGTCCGCGGGGCGCCCGGGCCCGGGGATCCCGCCGTCCCAGCCGAGCACCCGGCGGTTCCCGGTGTCGGCGACCCAGAACCGGCCGTCCACGATCCCGATGCCGAACGGCCAGTAGAAGGTGGCCGCCGAGCAGGCGCCGCCCGCGTTCGGCTCGACGCCGGCCGGGTCCGGCTGCCCGAGCACCAGGTCGGGGGCGACGTCGTCGGAGCGCGGGACGGAGTCCCAGACCAGGATCCGGTGGTGCCACGCGTCGGCGACGACCAGCCTGCCGTCGTGCACCAGCACCCCGGTGGGCAGGCTCATCCCGTTCTCCGGGCCGCGTCCACCGGCCGCGCGGCCCTCGGTGACCGCGTCCGGCTGGCCGAGGACGACGTCGGCCGGCTGCTCGTCGGTGTCCGGCAGGCCGTGCCAGAGCAGCACCCGGTGGTTGCCGGTGTCGGCGACGGCGAGCAGCCCGGGATCCAGGTGCACGCCGCGCGGCGAGTACAGCCAGGACCGCGACGGCGTCGCCGACGGCAGCGCCAGCCCGCCGGTCGCGGGTGCGCCCAGCCGGGCGCCGGGCGCCCAGCCACCGGCCAGCGCCGGATCGGTGCCGGGATCGGTCCGCACCGGTCGGCCCGCGACGGTGTGCCGCACGGTCAGCCTGCTCACGGGTCGGCCCGGACCCAGACGGTGTCGAGCTCGACCCGCATCGGGAGCCGTTCGAGCTGGGCGCCGGGTGCGCTCAGGCACTCCCCGGACCCGGCGTCGAAGCAGAAGCCGTGCCACGGGCAGGTGAGCGTGCCGCCGGTGACGTCGAGGATCGCGTCGTCGAGCGGGAGCCCCTCGTGCGCGCAGGCGTTGCGGAACGCGGCCAGCCCGTTGTCGACGTTCACCACGATCAGCGAGGTCCGCCCGCCCGCGGTGTCCACCTCGACCGGGTGCACCGTGCCCACCGGGAACTGTGCGGTGGATCCGGCCCGCGACCAGCCCCGGGTCGCCGGGTCCGGTCCGATCCGCAGCTCGTCGAGCGGGATCAGGGTCGGGGACGGCCGGTTCGGCAGCACCTCGACCGCGGTGATCTCCGGTACGCCGTCGAGCAGGCTGGACTCGACGAGATCGCGCAGCGTCACCGACGACATCGAGCAGCCGTTGCAGGCGCCCTCCAGCCGGATGTAGGCGGTCGCGCCCTCGACCCGGTCCAGCAGCACGTTCCCGCCGTGGCTCGCCAGCTGCGGGCGCACCCCGGCCAGTGCCCGCTCGGCCCGGACCGACGGGGGCTCGCGCACGATCCCGTGCAACGACAGCAGCATCCGCACCACCGGCTCGTCGGCCAGCTCGAACAGGGCGGGCCGGGTCGCCGGGTCGTCCTTGAGACGGCGGACGATCTGCACCAGCCCGGCCCGGTGCACCGCCTCCAGCGCCGACCGGAGCTCGTCGGCCGCGGTCCTGGCGGCCGGGTCGAGATCGGCCAGCGCACGCACGGCACGGTCGACGCGGTCGGCGAGCTCCTCGAAGGTCGGTTCGGTGCCCGGCTCCGTCACCGGGGCCGTCGGGGTTGCCGAGGTCGTCATGGCCGTTCCTCGCTCGGTGGGGGGTGGGTGGGTGATCGGTGGGGCTCAGCCGGGTGCGGGTGCCGGTGCGTCGTGCTCGGCGGTGCGGGCCAGCGCGACCTGCCGGGCGATCTCGTCGAGCACGCCGCGCACCGCCCGCACCGACGCCTCGTCGGTGTGCTCCTCGAACAGGAAGCGGGCCTCGTAGAGCCGGGCCTTGGCGTCGTCGAAGGCACCGAGGTGGGCGAGCACCGTCCCCTGGTTGCTGAGCACCCTGGC
>Ga0065178_101193_pt1 | contig 11399 bp, 9 predicted proteins | sample FECB22metaG_FD_59210 | JGI IMG/M metagenome (GOLD analysis project Ga0065178, IMG submission 59210) | Cyanobacterial communities from the Joint Genome Institute, California, USA - FECB-22 (version 2) (version 2) | ecosystem: Environmental > Aquatic > Thermal springs > Hot (42-90C) > Microbial mats...
GGCGAAGTCGGTGCGAAGCCGGGCCCTGGCCGCCCGGGCCCGGCGTCGCGCGGCGCGCGGGTCGGACAGCGCGCGGTCGACGGCGTCGGCGATCCCCGGGACGTCGCCCGGTTCGAAGCCGAGCCCCGTCTCGCCGTCCCGGACGACCTCGCCGAGCCCGCCCGCGGTCGACGCGACCAGCGTGGCCCCGACCGCCGCGGCCTCCAGCGCGACGATCCCGAACGGCTCGTAGCGGCTCGGGAGCACCACGGCGTCGGCGGCCCGGAGCAGGGCGGTCAGCTCGGCGTCGGGCAGGTGGCCGAGGAACTCGACCGAGCGCCGGACCCGGTGCTCGGCGACCCGCGTCCCGAGCATCTCCTGCTGGGTGCCGGTCCCGGCGACGAGCAGCCGGGTCCCGGGATGCCTGCGCCGGATCCGGGGGAGGGCGGCGATCAGGTCCTGCACGCCCTTCTCGTACTCCAGGCGTCCGAAGTAGACCAGCCGCGGACCGGTCCCGGCGGGTGCCGGCGCGGTGGCCCGGGAGCGCCAGCGGCGCAGGTCGATGCCGTTGTGCACCACGTGGATCGCGCCGGCGTCGAGGTCGTGCAGGGCGGACACCTCGGCGCGCATCGCGGACGAGCAGGTGATCACCTCGTCGGCGCGCTGCGCCAGCCACCACTCGGTGGAGTGCACCTGCCGGTTCAGCGGCCCGGGGAGCCAGCCCGAGTGCCGGCCGGCCTCGGTGGCGTGCAGCGTCGCGACCAGTGGCACGCCCAGCACGTCGGCGAGCGCGATCGCCGGGTGCGCCACCAGCCAGTCGTGGGCGTGCACGACGTCCGGACGCCAGCCCGGCAGCAACGAGGTCAGCGCGTGCCGGAGCAGGCCGTGCCCCATCGCGAGGGTCCAGGCCACCATGTCGGTGCCGAACTCGAGATGCGGCGGGTCCTCCGCGACGCGCAGCACCCGGACGCCGTCGACGGTCCCGTCGCTGCTCGGATGGGTGTCCGCGTCGGTGCCCGCGGGTGCCCGGGACAGGACGACGACGTCGTGCCCGGCGGCGGCGAGCTCCCGGGACAGCGCGTGCACGTGCCGGCCCAGCCCGCCGACCACGACCGGCGGGAACTCCCAGCTGACCATCAGCACCCGCATCAGGAGATCCTGGCAAACGCCGTACCGGCGGTTACCCCCGGGTACGAGGGGCGCGCCGGTCCGCGCACCCCGGCCCGGTCGAGGCACCGTCTGCAACGGGTGCGATGCCGTGGCCGGGGTGCGCGGAGCGGGGCCGGCGCGAACGCAGAGTGCTGGTGGCGCCGCTGCCGAGGCGCCGGTTGGCGCCGACCGCGGGGGTCAAGTCGGGCTGCCGCACCGCGTGTTCGTCGGCGCACCGTCTGCAATGGGTGCGATGTGGCGGTAGGGGTGCGAAGCGGCGCGGGGGGTGCGGCGTGTGGCCGGGGTGGGGTGCGATGCGGGGCCGGGGGTGCGGCGTCTGGGCCGGGCGGGGAGCGTGCCCGGGCGAGGCACACCCCGTTGCCCGGGAACGGCTCAGGGGCCGGCGAGATCCCGGGCGTCGACGTGCCCGAAGGTCGGCACCGGCACGTCGGTCCACCGCTCGGTCCGTCGCTCGGCGGCGCGCCGCCGCCCCTGCCGCAACAGCGCCGACAGCTCGGCGACCCGACCGGCGTGCATCGAGGCGCGGGAGCGGGCGTAACCGGCGGCCGAGTCCTTGGTGACCATGAACGCCCAGTCGCTGGACAGCGCGTGCAGCGCCTGGTCGACGAGCAGATCGGCCAGCGGGTCCCGGACGTCGGGGCGCAGCATCGGCCCGGTCTCCGGCCACACGGTGTCCAGCCCGGCCAGCAGGTCGTGCTGGACGTCGTCGCCCAGCGCCACCAGGTCCGACACCTGCGGCCCGGCCCACACCCGCCAGTCCTTGCCGGAGCCCCACGAGCACTCGGGCAGGGTGACCGGGTCGCCGACCAGGCCGTCGTCGATCGCCCCGCCGAGGGTCCGGACGTCGACGCCCGCCTCGGGCAGCAGCCGCAGCACCGCCGCCAGCCAGTCCGGGCCCTCGTGCCACCAGTGCCCGAACAGCTCGGTGTCGAACGCGGCGACGGTCAGCGCCGGCCGGCCGGTCGAGGCGCGCAGCGACCGCAGCCGGGCGACCACGGTGTCGACGAAGTCCCGGGCGTCGCGCTGCACGGCCTGCGCGGCGAGTTCCGGCGAGTACGGCTTCTTGCGCTCCGGCGGCACCCGGCGGCCGGTCACCCGGGCCGGCTTCAGCCCGGACGGGTGGTCCCAGGTGTGGAAGTCGCGGTACTCGGGCGAGCCGGGGTAGCCGCGGCGCGGCGACCAGACCCGGTAGGTGATGTCCAGGTCGCGCCCGACGCACAGCACGTCGGAGCCGCCGACCGGCCGGGCGAGCGCGGTGTCGCCGCGCAGCGCGGGGCCGTCGACCAGGAAGCGTCGCACCCCGGCGGAGGCGTAGTCGTCCTCCATCCCGGGTGCGTAGCCGCACTCGGGTGCCCAGATCCCGGCCGGTCGTCCGCCGAGCCGCAGTGCGTGGTCGGCCAGCCCGGCGCGCAGCGAGAAGGCCCGCACCCGGGGGCGCAGCAGCGGCTGGAACGGGTGCGCGGCCGGCCCGCCCAGCAGCTCGACGGCGCCGGAGTCGCGCAGCGCCCGCAGCACCGGCGACCCGCCGTGCCGCCAGTGCGCCTCGAACTCCGCGGTGGCCGCGGTGGACACCCGGTGCTCGTGCGCGGCGAGATCGGGCAGCCGGCCGGCCGCCGAGTGCGCGCGCAGCGTCCAGCCGCCGAGCCAGTCGTGCACGCCGCGCAGGCAGTACGGGTCGTCGAGCTGCGCCGCCAGCACCGGCGTGATCCCGAGCGTGGCGAGCTGGCCGCGCCCCTCCGCGGCGAGCTCGCGCAGGGTCGCCACGACCGGCAGGTAGGACTGCGCCCACGACTGGTAGAGCCACTCCTCGCCGACCGGCCAGCGCCCGTGCCGGGCCAGCAGCGGCAGGTGCGAGTGCAGGACCAGGCAGAAGGTGCCGACCGGGGTCACCGGCGGACCGCCGCGACGAGCAGGTCAAGCGAGGCGTCGAGATCGTCGGTGCGCAGCTCGAAGTCGGTGCTGCGCACGGCCGCGACGTCGGCGGCGAGAGCGGCGGGCCACGGCTCGCCGGACAGCGCCAGCCGGGTCTGCGCCTCGATCAGCCCGCCGTGCCGGGCGTCGGCCGCGCGCAGCCGGGGGCCGTGGTGCAGCCCGTGCACGACGACGTCGTCGAACCCGGCGTCGACGACCAGCCCGGCCAGCTCCGCCGGGTCCAGCTCGCGGGTGTGGAACGGATTGAGCGGGGTGTCCCGGCCGGGGGAGAAGGTGATCCGGTTGGGCGTCGACACCAGCAGCGTCCCGCCCGGCCGCAGCACCCGCCGGCACTCGCGCAGGAACCGCTCCTGCTCCCACAGGTGCTCGATGACCTGCAACGACACCACGACGTCGATCGAGCTGTCCGGGACCGGCAGCGCCACCAGGTTGGCCCGGGACACCGCCACCCGGGGATAGCGGGCGCGGACGTGCGCGACGGTCGCGGCGTCGTAGTCCAGCGCGAGCACCCGGCGTGCCGTCCCGGCGAGCAGGTCCGCGCCGTAGCCCTCGCCGCAGCCCGCCTCCAGCACGACGGCGCCGGTGCAGCGGTCCGCGATCGCCGTGTAGACGATCTCGTGCCGCCGGAACCAGTAGTTCTCACGGCTGATACCGGGAACTGTACGCTCACCGGTCAGTGGCAGACAACTCGCCTGACCTGCGCTAATGTTGCTCATGCGTGCACCTCTGCCGCGATCTCCGGTTCCGCACAGCGTCGGTTGCCAACGAAACCAACGCGATCCCGGTTTACTGACAAGGACCCGCCCATGGATGCCCTGGTCGACCTCTGCGACGAGTGGATGCTCACGCTCGGCACAGTTACAGACGCGACCCGGCAGGTGTACGCCCGGGGTGTCGAGCAGTTCCGGATGTGGCTCGCCGACGCCCACCCCGACGTTGTCGACCCGGGCCAGCTCGCCCGACGTCACGTCGACGGCTGGATGCGCCACCTCGTCGAGGAGGGTCGCAGCGAGGCCACCCGACGTGTCCGGCTCATCACGGTGCGGAAGCTCTTGGACTACCTCGTCGAGGAGCCCGACATCGACCTGACGGCCAACCCGGCCGCCAAGGTCGCCTTGCCCTCGCCGAAGGTGAAGGCAGTCCCGGTCATCCACGACGCGGACCTCGTGCGGCTGCTCCGGCCGATCGAGGCAGGCGCCTCGTTCGTCGACCGGCGCGACGCCGCGATCCTGCGCGTGCTGATCGACACCGGGTGCCGCCGCGCGGAGCTGGCCGGGATCGACGTCGACGACGTCGACCTGCGCACGCAGGAGATCGTCCTACGCCGCACCAAGGGCGGTCACGAACGCACCGTGCCGCTGGGCCGCAAGTCCGCCCTGGCCATCCGCAAGTACCTGCGCGCCCGCGACCGCCGGGCCGGTGCGGCCCGCACCGCGGCGCTGTTCCTGACCACCCGCGAGGGCGACCGCGAGGACGGGATGCGGATCTCCGGCGGAGGGGTGCACGAGATGCTCGGCCGCCGGTGCCGCGCCGCCGGGCTGCCGGAGTTCCACCCACACCAGTTCCGCCACACGTGGGCCAACGACATGCTGACCAACGGCGCGAACGAGGGCGACGTCGAGAAGCTGGCGGGGTGGCGCAGCCCGCTCATGGTCCGCCGCTACGGCGCCTCGGCGGCCTCGCAGCGCGCCCGTGACGCGTCGCGACGCCTCGGCCGTGGAGACCGGGTGTGAGCGCCGCAGCGTCGACCACAGCGGCCCGCGCGGCGGCAGGGGAGCCGGTCGGCGACGACCGCGATGTGCTGATCATCGTCGCGCAGGTCCGCTGCGCCCGGCACGGCAACCAGATCGGCGCGGTGCTGCACCTGGACCGCGCCGCCCGCGGGTTGGCACCGCTGCTGCTGGTCGAGGTCTCCGACGTCGACCACGCGCGGGTCATCTCCGAGGCCACGGTGGCGGCGACGCCGAGCACCGGTGCCCGGCTCGCCGACGTCGACGCCCTGGTGCTCGACGAGCTGCACGGCGAGGTCGAGGCGGACTGCCTGCGCGAGGCCGGGCGTGTGCACGTCCTCGACGTCGAGGTGCTGCGCAACGCCGGACGCGACGGCTACGGCAAGGCGCTGCGCGCGGTGCGGTCGGGACGTGCGGCCCGGCCGGTGCGGATCGAGGTCGATGCCCGTCGTGTGGCCTCGGGTTTCTGACCGATCGGAAAGGCCGTCGCAACGATGTGCCCGTTTCGGTCCGGGCACACCGTTACGCTGGTCTGACACGCCTGGCGGTGGTAGGCCGCAGCATCCGGACGATGGGCAACCGGTCGACCCGTGAGGGGTGACCCGCCATGCCCGCATCCGCTACCGAGCGGTCTCTGATCGCGTCCGTCGCAGCGCACACCCGCTGGGCCACGACGGCCTCGGACGCCGAGCGGTCCGCCGCGACCGCGCCCGCCCGTACCGGCCTCGACGCCCGATTCGCCCGAGAGGTCGACCCCGACGGTCGCCTCACCGACGACGAGCGTGCCCGCGCCGTCGCCAACGCCCGCAGCGCCCACTTCCGTCGCCTGCGCGCCAAGGGGCTCGCCGCACAGCGCCGCAAGGCCGCCGCCGTCGCCGAGGCCGCCGAGGCAGCCCGGATCGACCGCGAGACCGAGATGCGCGGAGGTGTGGCGTGATCACCCTGTACCGCGCCTACAGCGCCGACGACGAGCTGTTGTACATCGGCATCTCGGCCAACGTCACGAAGCGCGAGAAGGCTCACCGCTACAGCTCTGAGTGGTGCACGACGGACGTGCGATTCGTGCCCGGCGAGACGTTCGTGGAGCGCAAGGACGCCCGCGCCGCTGAGAAGGCCGCGATCCGTGCCGAGCTGCCGAGCTGCAACATCGACGGCGTCGATCACATGAATACCCCGGAGCACCTGGCCTACATCAAGGCTGTGGTCGACGCGGCGCCCCCGCTGTCGGACGCGCAGCGCACCAAGCTCGCCGCGCTGTTGCGCCCCGGCGCCGAGGCCGCCTTCCCCCGCAGCGCCGCCGACGCCGCGACCGACGGGGCGGTGGCGTGATGCCCGACCCCCGCAACTGGACCTACCAGGAGCACCCGGACGACATCCACGCCCGCCCGCTGCCGTGGCACGACCGGGTCCGCGCCGACGTCGCCGCCGCCGGTGGCGCGACGACGCAGACCGCGGTGGTCCCGGTGACGGCGGCGATCCTGCGCGCCCACTACTGGCGCCTCGCCGCCGGGGAGGTGCTGTGCACCCCGGTCGCCGGGTCCGGCGCGCTGCGCCGGTTCGGCCCGGACCTGGTCCGGGCGTTCGTCTCGACCCACGTCGCCGAGTGGCTGCGCGTCCGCTCCGACGCCGAGGTGGCCGAGGTCGTCGACACGGTCACCGCGACCGTCGTCGCCGAGCACACCCGTGCCCGCGACGCTCGTCCTGCCGCTGAGGTCGACGCCGAGCGCCTCGATACCGCGCAGCGGCTCGCGGACCGGCGGGCGGAGATCGAGGCGCAGGCGGCCCGTCTGGCCGCGGAGCTGGCGGCCCTCGACGACGGCGCCGAGCCGGTCGCCGGAGTTGGGCCGGCAGATCAACCGCGCCGGGCCTGGCGACGCAATCCCTAGACACACGAACGGCCCGCCGACCGGGGACCAACCGAGTCGACGAGCCGTCTCGCGCTACTCGCTCACCACATGCTCGTCCGGGAAGTTTCGCGACTCCGGGGCCGGACGGGCACTCCACAGGAGGACTGCACCATGCCTGGCCAGTCTAGCCGCGCGGGCACCGCGCGGCGAGAGACCGCAGCTCAGCGCCGTGACCGGCGCACCCGCGCCGCGTTCCGCGCCCGCCGTCGCCGCGCCGTGCCCCGGGCGCTCGCGGCCATCCTCGGCAGCCACTGCGTCGTCGACGGTGCGCTGTCCCCGGACCCCGGCCGCGGGCCCGGCGTCGTCGAGCTGACCGTGACCGGGGTCCGCGCCGTCGCCGAGCAGCTCGGGCACCGACTCGACCACCGCCAGGCTGCCGAGGCCACCGCGGTGCTCGTCGAGATCTCCATCTCCGCGGCGCCCCGGCGGGCGCTGCTCGTCGACGACGTCGACCGGGACGCCGTGTCCTGGGCGGTGTCGACCGAGGCGTGGGACCAGTGGACCGAGGCCGCGCGACGCGGGGGACGGGGCGCAGCGGCATGACCAACGAGCAGACCACCCGCCACCTCGACGCCCTGTTCGGCCAGCGCCACGGCGTCGCCGTGCTGGCGTTCGGCCGCGGCCCGTTCCGTGACGACCAGGGCGCCTACACCCACCGCGAGTGGGGCGAGGTGTCCTACGAGTGGCCCGCCGAGGCCGACCGGCTGCGCGCCGACGTGGCCCGCGACCTGGCGACCGGCGACGCCGTCGACGTCTACGTGTGCCCGCACCTGCGGGCCCCGGGGACGACGCGGCGCCGCCGCTGGGGCGCGGTCGACCCGACCGTGCTTCACGCCGACTGGGACTCCGACATGGAGTTGCCGAAGTGGGTGACCGGGCTGTCCCCGATGCGGGTGTGGTCCGGTCAGCCCGGGCACTGCCACGTCTACGTGCTGCTCGAACACGGCGTCGACATCGACGTGTGGGACCGGCTCCAGCGCGCATTCGTCCAGCGGCTCGGCGAGCACGCCGACCCCAAGATCGCCGACAACGACCTGCTCCGTCTCGGCGGCACCGTCAACCACAAGCACGACGGTGGGCTGCCGGTCGTGGTCGACGACTCCCGGCCGCGACGCCACACGCCCGCGGACTTGGCTCGCGCGATCGGGGTCAACCTGGCCAAACCCCGGCCGCGCGGCCAGCGGCTCGGCGACCTACCGCCGGTCGAGACGGGACCGGTGCCCGACCGGCTGCCGCGTGCGGTCACCAAGGCTCTCGCGCACCCCGACCGCGGCGAGGGTGCCCGGTCCGAGGCGCATCACCGGGTGGTGGGCGCCTGCTTCGACGCGGGCCTGTCGCGGGCGGTCACACACGCGGTTCTCGCCTCGTACGGGCCCGCCGTGGAGAAGTACCGGGACCGGCTCGCGGACATGACCGACGCGTCGTGGCTGAAGGTGTCCGCGGCCTCGGACGCGCGGGCCGACGCCACCCGGGTGTGGCTGGCCGGGCGCGGCGAGATCCTCGACGACGCCGAGACGCTCGACGAGCGGCTGAACGAGGCCGCCGCGGACGGGCAGTGCACCGCGATCCAGACCTCGACGGCGAAGTCGATGGAGGCCGTCACCGACGAGGGACCGGCCGAGGCTGTCGCGGCCGTCGGGCGCCTCGTGTGGCTCGCGACGCAGGGCCACACCGGCGCCGATCTCGGCGTGCTCGCGCTGCGCAACACGATTGGCGACGAGGCCGTCGCCGATGACGTGATCGGGCGCGGCCTCGGCCTGTACGGAACGGCGAAGGCCGTCGCCGACCTCGGCGGCGAGGCACCGCGGGCGTGCCGGTGCCGCGGCGCTGGTGCTGTCCGGCGTGCCCGTCGTGACCCTGAGAGCGCCGCAGCGGCCCGTGCGGACACACCCCGGGGTGAGGCCACCCGGGAGACGCCTGGACGGCCCTGGGCCGAACTGGCGGCGCCGATCGACCTGGAGCACCTGACCGACGTCGAAGCGATGGTCGTCGCCGACGCTCTCGCCGACGTGCCGCCGGTGCTCGCCGCAACCGCGTGGGCGCGCCTCGGTGACGCCTACCGAGGTCTCGTCGCGCCGCCCGGGCCGGTGTCGAGCGGGACCGTGGTGCCCGGCCGCGACGGGATGGCGCTGCCTCCGTGGGTCGACCCGTCGTCGGATCGTGTGCGGCAGAGCCTGGCGCAGTACACGTTGGACGTCCGTGGCAATGGAGAGCGACTGATCGCTCTGTTCGGCGACCACATCGCTCGGGTGCCGGACCTCGCAGTCACTCGGGCGTGGACCGGATCGGTGTGGGCAGAGCAGTCCGACGAGACGATCTATCACCTCGCCGAGCGGATGACCGACGCGATGCTGGTCGAGGCGCTCGCCCTGCACTCGGTCGCGACGCTGCGCGTGCGTGAGGGTGGCAGCCGCGAGCTGAGCCAGGTCGCCGGGCAGGCCGAGACCAACGGCCCGCCTTACACCGAGGAACAGCGCCACGCCCGTGCGATCCTCCGCCGCGGGACCTGGGCGGCGAATTACCGGACGTTCGCCGTGAAGTCCCGATCCGGCCAGCGGCTGACTCTGGCCAGCGCCGAGTCGCACCCCGGTGCGTCCGCTCCGGCCGGGCGGTGGGACGCCCACCCGACCTTGCTGTCGGTCGCGACCGGCGTGATCGAGCTGCTGCCTGACGGTGGCCACTCGGTGCGAGAGCACCGGGCGTCGGACCTGCTGACCCGGATCTCGCCCGCACGTTACGACCCCGCGGACAGGTCCACACCGCTGTGGACGGAGTACCTGGAGTGGGCGCAGCCGGACCCGGCGGTCCGTCGATACCTGCGCGCGCTCGTCGGGATCACGCTGCTCGGGGACAACCGACTGCACCTGTTCCCGATGCTCATCGGCAAGAGCAGGTCGGGGAAGTCGGTGTTCCTGAAGGTGCTCCTCGGCTTGCTCGGCGACGACGTCGACGGCCCCGGCTATGCCGCGTCGTTCACCCTGGACATGATGCGCAGCAGGGCAGGCGAGGGACCCAACGCCGCGCTGTTCCGGTCGCTGCCGCGCCGGGCCCTGATCTGCACCGAGGGCGCCGACGGGCCGCCCCTGTCGGCCGAGCAGATCAAGAGGTTCGTGTCCACGGACCCGTCGTCCGCACGGGACACGTTCGCCAAGGCGCGCAGCATCAGCGATCGCGTCCCGGCGTTCACCCCGTGGCTCGGCATCAACAGGGCACCGGACATCGGCGGTGCGGACGAGGCGCTCATGGAGCGAGTCGCTCCGGTGCCGTTCGAGCAGTACCGCGAGGCTGACGAACGTGACATCGCGCTGCCCGAGAAGATCATCGCCGCGGAGCTGTCCGGCCTGCTCAATTGGGCGCTCGACGGCTACGCCGACGCCATGACCCATCCCGAGGTGCTGTACCGGCCTCCGGCGGTCTGCGTGGCCGCCAAGGCCGACTTCTGGGATGTGGTCGAGCCGACGCAGCGGTGGCGTTCGGAGCACACCAAGTCCTCGGACAAGTCGGACGAGTGGATCACCGTCGACGAGTCGTGGCGGCAGGCGTCGCGGTGGTTCGACGAGACCCGGATCAAGGCCGACCAGATCCCCAACAAGGCGGACTTCGGGTCGAAGCTCGCCGAGATGGGCTTCCCGAGCGTCACCGTGCGGCGCAGGGACTCCCAGGGCCGGTCGACCACCGTCCGGGTCCGCCGTGGCCTGGCGTGGGATCGGGGGGACGGCGCCAAGGGCAAGGTGAACCCGTCATCCGCCGCGTCGGTGACCGAGCTGGCCGACCGGCTTCGCGCCGTCGAGTGACCGGGGCAGGCGGTCGGGCGTCGTCCGTGGCGCCCGTCCGCGTGCCCCCAGGACCCCTGTTACGGCACCTCTGTAACGGGTGTATCCGCTGGTCAGAGACATGTGATCCATGATCATGTTGCAGCGCTCGGACATATGCTGTAACACGCATACGGCCAGGTCAGGGGGCGATTCTATCCACATTCCCCCCTTTGTTACGGCGTTACAGAGGAATAAGGCTTACGCACGCGCGACCCTTCCGAAGGGAACGCAACACGCCATGGATTAATAGAAGACTATTACGCATCCGTATGCGATCTGGTTATATAGGGCCGGCTCTACTTAACCAGTAGTTGTTGCGCTCTCTAGATTCTGCGTCTCGTGCGGCGAGGACGGCCGAGAGCCGTAACACTGTAACAAGATCTCGAATTACCCCCTCTGGCCTGCTGACACATGCGTTACAGGGATTCCGTAACAACGGGCTGAGTGCCGTAACAGCTGTAACACGGTTGTCGAGGGTTTTCGCAGGCCAGGCGCCAAGCAGTGGTAGTGCGGAGGGTCGACCGGACTACTATTTAACCAGTCGAACGCAACAGTCTCTGGTTGATTAGAACGCCCTATTCAACCGCCCTGGTTAAGAGCTTGTAGAAGTATTCGAGAGATGAGGCTAGCGTCAAACTCGTGCGATCGAAGAACAGTCACCTCACTCGGCACGTCGCCGCCGTGATGACGCTCGCGGAGGCCGACCGTGTGGCCGCATTCGCCCGCGCTGAGCGGCGGTCGGTGTCGGCCTCGCTCGCGTTGCTCGCAGGCGAGGCCCTCGACGCGCGCGGATTCGCCCCCGATGCGCCGCGGGGCGGCGCGAACCGCCCGGGCCAGGGTGGCGAGGCCGACCCGGCAGGCCGCGA
>Ga0065178_101210_pt1 | contig 11176 bp, 7 predicted proteins | sample FECB22metaG_FD_59210 | JGI IMG/M metagenome (GOLD analysis project Ga0065178, IMG submission 59210) | Cyanobacterial communities from the Joint Genome Institute, California, USA - FECB-22 (version 2) (version 2) | ecosystem: Environmental > Aquatic > Thermal springs > Hot (42-90C) > Microbial mats...
CCCGCGGCAGCACATGGCCGACGCCGCTGCGGGCCAGCCCGGCGACGACGGCGCTGCCGAGCGCCGAGTCCCCGCGGACCTCCACCAGAGCCGATCCGCGCCGTCGCAGCATCCGGTCCCCGTCGTCCGGGTCGGCGAGCAGCCCGGCCCGCAGCAGGGCGCCGAGCAGCACCAGCAGCGCCGCGCGCCGGCCCGGCGGCAGCGCCGCCTGCAGCTCGGCGACCGTGCGGGGACCGGCACCGAGCCGGTCCAGCGTCGCCGCGACGGCGGGGGACAGATCGTCGAGCACCCGGGTCCCGGCGGGCCCGTCGCCGATCCGGCGGGTGCGTGGTCCGGTCGCCACGATGGCGTGATGCGGTGCGAGCGCCAGCCGGCGCGGGAGTTCGCTCATCGGCCCACGGTGGCGGGTCCGGCCGGGTGCGCGTGGCGGAATCCGGCCGGCGTTCGCAGAAGCACACGGGGCAGCACACGGGGTGCCGGGGCCGGTTCCGCGGCGCGGTCCGGCCGGGGGAGGACGGGACGCCGCGGCCGGCCCGTCGTCCGGAGCCGGGAACCCGGCCGGATCGGCCCGTACCGGCGGCTCACATCGGATGTCAGGTCGGCTTACTCTTGTCCCATGGCGAGCTCCCCGGTCGAGGTCCGACGCAGCGCCCGCCGGAAGCGGATGGTCAGTGCGCGCCGCGAGGGCGATCGCGTCGTCGTGTTCATCCCCGGCTGGATGTCCGCCGAGCAGGAACGCGACTGGGTCGCCGAGATGGTCAAACGGATCGAGGCCAGTGAGGCCCGGCGGCGCTCACCGGGCCGCCGCGGCGACGAGGCCCTGCTGCGCCGGGCGAACGAGCTGTCGGCGCGCTGGCTGGAGGGCCGCGCGACGCCGGTGTCGGTCCGCTGGGTCCCGACGATGCGGACCCGCTGGGCGTCCTGCACGCCCGACGACCGCACCATCCGGATCAGCGAGCGGCTCCGGGACGCCCCCGGCTGGGTCGTCGACTACGTCCTGGTGCACGAGCTCGGGCACCTGCTGTCCGCCGCGCACGACCAGGTCTTCTGGTCGTGGGTGTACCGCTACCCGCGCACCGAGCGGGCGATCGGCTACCTGGAGGGGCTCAACGCCGCCGCGTCGCTCGGGATCACCGGGGTGGACGGCGACCCGGCGACGGCCGACGCGTCCCCGGAGCCCGCCGACGACGCGCCTGCGGTCGCGCTCCAGGACCCCCCGGCGGCCGCCGCGGGCGGCTGAGCCGGACCGCTTCAGGAGTCGCGCTTCGGCCCCTCGTCGCCGTCGGACGAGCCGGACGCGTCGGAGCCGCCGGGATCATCGGACGAGCCGGACGCGTCGGAGCCGCCGGGCGGGTCCTGCTCCTTCCGCGCGTCCTCGGCCATCTGCCGCTCCAGCTCGGCGATCGGGTCGTCCGGCACCCCGCCACCGGAGCCACCGCGGACGAACGCGGCCGGGTCGTCCAGGTCGTCCGCCGACGGAATCAGGTCCGGGTGCGCCCAGACCGCGTCCCGGCCGTCGATCCCGCGCTCGTCGCGCAGCAGCTGCCACAGCTCGGACGCGGCCCGCAGCTTGCGCGGCCGCAGCTCCAGCCCGACGATCGTCGCGAACGCCTGCTCGGCCGGACCGCCCGAGGCGCGCCGGCGGCGCATCGTCTCGCGCAGCGCGCCGGCGCCGGGCAGCCGCTCGTCGAGCGCCTCCGCCACGACGGTGTCCACCCAGCCCTCGACGAGCGCGAGCAGCGTCTCCAGCCGGGCCAGCGCGGCCTTCTGCTGCGGGGTGTCCTCCGGCTCGAACATGCCGGACTGCATGGCCTCCTGGATCGACTCCGGGTTCGACGGGTCGATGCCCTGGGCGAGCTCCTCGATCCGGGAGGTGTCGACGGTGATGCCGCGGGCGTAGTCCTCGACCGCGCCGAGCAGCCGCTCGCGGAGCCAGTGCACGTGGGTGAACAGCCGCTGGTGGGCGGCCTCGCGGGCGGCCAGGTAGAGGGTCACCTCGCCGGCCGGGCGGTCAAGGCCCTCGGTGAACCGGGCGATCGCCTCCGGCAGCAGCGCCGCGGTGCGCTCCGGGCCGACCGGGATGCCCAGCTCGGTGGAGGTGAGCACCTCCTTGCCGAGCTGTGCGAGACCCTGGCCGAGCTGGCTGCCGAACGCCATCCCGCCCATCTGGCCGAGCATCGCCAGCATCGGGCCCGCCGCGCTGCGGACCTCCTCGGGCAGGCCCTCGACCCAGGCCGCGGACAGCCGGCGCGCGACCGGGTCGCACAGCCGCTTCCAGGTGGGCATGCCCGCGCGCACCCAGTCGCTGGGTGTCCACGCCTTGACCTCGCCGCCCGCGGACGGGAACTCGGTGGCCGGGTCCAGCCACAGCTCGGCGAGCCGGACGGCCTCGGTCACGGCGGTGCGCTGGTCGTCGGTGAGCGACGACGTCGTCTGCGCGAGCTGCTGGGTGGCGAGCTGGGCGGCGAGGTCGTAGTTGACCGGCCCGCCGTCGCCGGACCCGGTGCCCGCGTGGCTGAGCATCTGGCCGAGCTGGGACAGCATCTGCCCGAGCTGGCTCATGTCGAAGTTGCCGCCCGCGCCGCCCGGCATCCCGGGCATGCCCGGCAGCCCGCCCGTGCCGAACGCCGCGAACGGGTTCTGCTGCTGGCCGGCCGGGGTGTCCCCGGACGCCGGGTGCGACCCGAAGCCGAACGGATCCGGCGGTCCCTCCTGCTCGCCGCCGGACCCGTCACCGGAGCCGGCGGAGGAGTCGGGGCCGCGCCCCTCCTCGTCCTTGTCACGGTCACGGTCGGCGGGGCCGAAGCCGAACGGGATGTCGCTCATGCGTCCCACCGTACGCGGGACGGGGTGCCCGACGCCTCCGCCCGCGGCACCGCGATCCGGTGTCGGCACAGGTCGCCGGGCCTGTTCGCGGGCGGCGAACCGGTACGGGCCGTTCCGTGCAGTGCCTACTCCGTGCCGGGCCTACTCCGTGCCGGGCCTACTCCGTGCAGGACGCCGGCGTGCCACCGGCGTCCAGCGTCTCCAGCGCGGCGACGGCCTCGTCGAGCGTGCCGACCCGGACCAGCTGCAGGCCGTCGGGGGCGTCCGCGGCGGCCTCGGCGCAGTTCGCGGCCGGGACCAGGAACGTCTCCGCGCCGACCTCCTGCGCCTTGATCATCTTGAACCGGATGCCGCTGATCGGGCCGACGTCGCCCTCGGCGTTGATGGTGCCCGTCCCGGCGACGAACCGGCCGCCGGTGAGCGGGCCCGGCGTCAGCTTGTCCACCAGCGCCAGGCTGAACATCAGCCCGGCGGACGGCCCGCCGACGTCGCCGAGGGTGATCGACAGCCGCTGCCCGTCGGCGGGCGTCGTCGCCGGGGTGATGCCGAGGAACGCGCGCTCCGGGGCCTCGGGGTGCGGCGCTGGGGTGACGGTCACCTCGCGCGGGGCGGCGCCGTCGCGGGACACCGTGAGCTCCAGCGGCTCGCCGGGGCGTGCGGTGCCGAGCGCGTCGAGCAGCGCCTGGACCGAGGCGACCGGGGCGCCGCCGACGCCGCGGATCTCGTCGCCCACCTCCAGCACCCCGGCGGAGGGGGAGTCGTCGGTGAGCGCGCCGACCGTCACCCGGGTGGGCAGCCCGAGGTGGTTGAGCGCGGCGGCCTCGGCGTTCGCGATCGAGCCGTCGAACTCCTGCTGGTTCTCGGCGGTGACCTCGTCGGTGCTGCGCCCGGGCGGGTAGAGCGAGGACCGCGGCGCGAGCCGGTGCGTCCCGGACGCCCACAGCCCGAGCGCCCGGATCGTGGTGATCCCGTCGGTGACGCCGACGGTGGTCATGTTGAGGTGCCCCTCGGTGGGGTAGGTCGGCAGCCCCTGTGCGGACACCACCGGGGTGCCGTCGACGTCGCCGAGGGTGTCGAACGTCGGGCCGGGACCCAGCGCGACGACCGGTGCGGGCAGCACCGATCCGACGACGGTGAGACCCAGCAGCACCAGCAGTGCCGTCACCCACGTCGATGATCGAAGGCCCACGCGCGCACCTTACGGTCGTGATCGGTCCGGGACGCGGCTGGGTGCCGGGCGGCCTGTCCGAACTGTCGTTTTCGTGGTGGGATGGCGGAACCGCCGGGGCTCAACCGGGAACTCACGCCGTCGCCGTAGAGTTGACAGTCGGAGAACCTGCCGTCGCTCCCCGCCGGCCGAATCTCTGCGATGTCGTACCCGAGCTGTGGAGCGTGCCCGTGTCGTCCATGCGGCCCCCTGTGGGAGCGCCGTCGCTGACCCGCCGAACCCGGATCCTGCTGGCCGCCGCGGGCGTCCTCGTAGTGCTTCTGCTCGGTGGCTCGCGGCTGCTGAACTTCTATGTCGACTACCTGTGGTTCGGTGAGGTCGGCTTCCGGAGCGTGCAGCTCACCCGGCTGTTCACCCAGATCGTGCTGTTCGGCGTCGTCGGCCTGGTGGTCGGCGGTCTGGTCGCGCTGACCCTGTGGCTGGCCTACCGGTACCGCCCGGTGTTCGTCCCGGTCTCCGGCCCGGAGGACCCGGTCGCCCGCTACCGCACGACGATCATCCAGCGGCTCCGGCTGTTCGCCGTCGGGGTGCCGGTCGCGATCGGCCTGATCGCCGGCCTGGCCGCGCCGGTGCAGTGGCAGACCGTGCAGATGTTCCTGCACGGCACGCCGTTCGGGCAGGTGGATCCGGAGTTCGGCAACGACATCGCGTTCTACGCGTTCACCCTGCCGTTCATGCGGATGGTGCTGAACTGGCTGTTCGTCGCGATCGCGCTGTGCTTCGTGCTGGCGCTGGTCACCCACTACATCTTCGGCGGCATCCGGCTGACCGGCCGGTCCGGCTTCGTCTCCACCGCCGCCCGGGCCCAGCTGGCCGTGCTGGCCGGCGTGTTCGTGCTGCTCAAGGCGGTCGCCTACTGGTTCGACCGGTACGACCTGCTGTGGTCGAACCGGAACTCGCAGACGTTCTACGGGGCGACCTACACCGACCTGAACGCGGTGCTCCCGGCGAAGCTCATCCTGCTGATCATCGCGGTGGTGTGCGCGCTGGCGTTCTTCGTCGCCGCGTTCCGGCAGAACCTGCAGATCCCGGCCGTCGCCGTGGTCATCCTGGTGATCTCGTCGATCCTGGTCGGCACGGCGTTCCCGCTGGTGCTGCAGCAGTTCGTGGTCGCACCGAACGCGAACGAGCGCGAGGCGCCATCGATCGAACGGAACATCGCGGCCACCCGGGACGCGTTCGGCATCGGCCCCGACAACGTCAACATCGTGCCCTACGCCGGGGAGTCCGAGGCGACACCGGCGCAGGTCCGGGCGGACACCGACACCATCCCGAACATCCGGCTGCTCGACCCGGGCAAGCTGAACCGGACGTTCACCCAGCTCCAGCAGCGACGGAACTTCTACGGCTTCGCGCCGAACCTGGACATCGACCGGTACACGATCGACGGCGAGACCCAGGACTACGTCGTCGCGGCCCGCGAGATGGACGCGAACGCGCTCGTCGGCAACCAGCAGGACTGGATCAACCGGCATCTCGTCTACACGCACGGCAACGGCTTCGTGGCCGCACCGGCGAACCAGGTCAACGAGGCGCTGGAGGACGCGGGCGGCCAGGGCGGCCTGCCGCTGTTCACCGTCAGCGACACCCAGACCCAGGGCCGCATCCCGGTCGACCAGCCGCGGATCTACTACGGCGAGCTGCTGGACAACCAGTACTCGATCGTCGGCGCCGAGGAGGGCACCCCGCCGCGGGAGTACGACTCCGACGAGGCGCAGTACACCTACACCGGCGCCGGCGGCGTCCCGGTCGGCGGGCTGTTCAACCGGGCCGTGTTCGCGCTGGCCTACGGCGAGCGGAACATCCTGTTCAACAGCTCGATCAACTCCGAGTCGAAGATCATGTACGTGCGGAACCCGCGGGACCGCGTGCAGGCCGTCGCCCCCTGGCTGACCCTGGACAACGACCCGTACCCGGCCGTGGTCGACGGGCGGATCCAGTGGATCGTCGACGGCTACACCACGCTGCGGGACTACCCGTACGCCGAGCGGGTCGAGCTCGGCGACGCCACCGCCGACTCGCGGCTCGGGCCGGACGGCCAGCAGCTGCCGAACGAGACGATCAGCTACCTGCGCAACTCGGTGAAGGCCACGGTCGACGCCTACGACGGCACCGTGCGGCTCTACGAGTTCGACGAGAACGACCCCGTCCTGCAGACCTGGGAGAACGCGTTCCCGGGCACCGTCACGCCGCGCTCGGAGATCAGCCCGGACCTGGAGGCGCACCTGCGCTACCCGGAGGACCAGTTCAAGGTCCAGCGGGAGCTGTTGACCCGCTACCACGTGGACAACCCCGGCGAGTTCTTCTCGACGGTGTCGTTCTGGGACGTCCCGTCCGACCCGACCGCGGCCGGCGGCACCGAGGGCGGTGCGCAGGACGCGCAGCCGCCGTACTACCTCTACGCCGGCCTGCCGAACCAGGAGGGCGCGTCGTTCCAGCTCACCAGCGCGCTGGTGAGCCTGCGCCGGCAGTTCCTCGCCTCCTACGTCTCGGCCGCCTCCGATCCGGAGAACTACGGCCAGATCACCGTGCTGCAGCTGCCCAACGAGACCCAGACGCTGGGTCCGCAGCAGGTGCAGGCCCAGTTCCTGGGCTCGCCGGAGGTCTCGCAGGAGCTGAACCTGCTCCGGCAGAACCAGACCACGATCGACTACGGCAACCTGCTCACCCTCCCGGTGGCCGGCGGGCTGCTCTACGTCGAGCCGGTCTACATCGAGCGGGCCGGGCAGGACTCGTCCTACCCGCAGCTCGCCCGCGTGCTGGTGAGCTACGGCGGCCGGGTCGGCTACAACGCCAGCCTGTCCGCGGCGCTGGACGAGGTGTTCGGTGCCGGTGCGGGTGACGCGGCGGGCGGTGCGGCGCCGACCACCGGTGAGCAGCCCGCCCAGCAGGAGCCGCCGGACCCGAACGGTGCGGAGACCCCGGCGCCGCCCGCCGCACCGACCGGTGCCCAGGCGACCGCGGCGCAGGAGATCCGGGACGCGCTGAACGACCTGCGGGCCGCCCAGCAGGCCGGTGACTTCGCCCGCCAGGGCGACGCGCTGGCCGAGCTGGACCGCGCCGTCGAGCAGTTCCAGAACTCCGGCGGCTGAACACCACGCACCCGGCGGGCCCGGGACCCCGGTGGACGGGGTCCCGGGCCCGCGGTGTACGGTGGGGACACAACACAGACGGAGCCACGGGGTCGAGGCCACACGGTCGACACGGCCGGTTCCGTTCGGCGCGGGGTGGAGCAGCTCGGTAGCTCGCTGGGCTCATAACCCAGAGGTCGCAGGTTCGAATCCTGCCCCCGCTACCACCACACGACGGCCCCCGGGATCTCCCGGGGGCCGTCGTCGTGTGCGGGTCGGATGCGCTCGGGCGCAACGGATCCGGTGCACGCGTGGGCCGGCGCCGGGAACCGACCCCCCTGTGCGGGCGCCGGGAGCGGCGAGGTACTGTGGGGACACAACACAGACGGAGCCACAGAGGTCGAAACGACCGGTTCCGGACGGCGCGGGGTGGAGCAGCTCGGTAGCTCGCTGGGCTCATAACCCAGAGGTCGTAGGTTCGAATCCTACCCCCGCTACCACGATACGAAGGCCCCCGGAGAGATCCGGGGGCCTTCGTCGTCTCACGGCTCGCGCGGCGCGACCTCCAGCACCCGGTAGCCCTTCTCGGAGACCAGCCGGACCGTCGGGAACCCCTGCTCGTGCTCCAGCCAGCGCTGCAGCGAGTCCGATCCCAGGTTCTTCGCCACGACCAGCCAGGCCCGCCCGTCCGGCATCAGCCGGGGCAGCCAGCGCAGCAGCAGCGCGTGCAGGGCCGGCTTCCCGGACCGGATCGGCGGGTTCGAGTAGATCCCGGCGAACGACAGGTCGGCGGGCACCTCGTCCGGCAGGCAGGCCGTCACGTTGCCCAGCCCGGCGCGCTGTGCGTTCGCCCGGGTGAGGCCCAGCGCCCGCTCGTTGAGGTCCACCGCCCACACCGGCAGCCGCCTGCGGCGCGCGGCGAGGGTGAGCGCGATCGGGCCGTAGCCGCAACCGACGTCCAGCATCGGCCCGCGGACCGGTGGCATCGGCGCCGCGTCCAGCAGCACCCGGGTGCCCCGGTCGATCCGGCCGCCGGAGAACACGCCGGTGTCGGTCGCGAGGGTCAGGTCCACGCCGTCGGCGTGCAGCCGGACCTCGCCCGGCCGGCTCGCGACCGACGGCGTGGCCGTGAAGTAGTGGTCTGCCACGCCGGTCGATGCTACGGACCCGGGGACCGGCCAGAATGGGGGCCATGACGCCCCCGAGCAGCCCGGCCGACGTCCCGATCCGCGACGAGCCGATCCGGATCGGCCAGTTCCTCAAGCTGGCGAACCTCGCCGAGGACGGCGGGCACGCCCGCGAGCTGCTCGAGTCCGGCCTGGTGACGGTGAACGGCGAGCCGGAGTACCGGCGCGGCGCTCAGCTGCGCCGCGGCGACGTGGTCGCCGTCGACGGCCGGAGCGTGCGCCCGGTGTGAGCCCTCACCAGCCGAGCCGGTGGGTGAAGTGCTCGTCGAACAGCGGGGCCATGCTCTCGGCGTAGGTCGCGGTCAGGTGGTTGTCGTCCATGTAGACGAGCACGTTCCCGATCTCGCTGGGGCAGAAGTCCGGCTCGCAGATCGCCGGGGCGGTGTCGACGAACGAGACGTTCGGCGGGACGTCCGGGAGCAGCGCGTACGGCGGCAGCGGGGCGTAGACGTCCTCGCGGGGCATCCCGCACGCCTCCGCGTGCCTGCCCTCCCGGCCGACGCACTCCGGCACGAAGAACGGCGGCCGCGGGTTGTCCCGGACGGCCACCACGGCCACGCCGGCGTCGTCCATCTTCTTCCAGGCGTCCACGAAGCCCTGCGGGGTGACCTCGGTCAGGCCGGGCCGGACCTCGCGGGTGGCGAGCGTGACGACGGCGTCCGGCTGCTGCTCGGCCAGCTCCTCGGCCACCTCGGCGTTCCACTCGGCGCAGCCGTTCTCGGCCCACTCGGACTCGGCGGTCGTCGAGAACGGGCAGGCGCCGCGGAACATGCCGATGATCTCCCAGTTCCGCTCGGCGGCGACCGGCATCAGCGACGCGACGTACTGCTGGGCGTGCGAGTCGCCGACCACCGCGATCCGCCGCTCGGCCGGTTCCGGGCCGGGCGCCGGGATGGTGCACAGGTGCACCTCGGGCCGTTCGATCGGGTCGCACAGCCAGGTCCCGCGCCGGTAGCTCCAGTCGTCACCGGCCTGCACCAGGGACGGCGCGAGGGCGACCTCCGAGCCCGGCTCCTCGCCGAGCCCGGCGTACTGCACCCCGGCGGTCAGCGCGGCCGCCCCGGGGTGGGTCGGCGACCCGATGTCGACCTCGACCGACGAGCGGGCGGCGGCCACCCCGTACCAGGCGCCGGCACCGAGCAGGACGACCAGCGCGAGCGCGCCGCCGGTGCGCAGCGCCCGCCGCACGTCCAGCGCCGCGATCGGCTGCTCGACGAACCGGTGGGTGAGCCAGGCCAGCACGAACGACGCGGCGATCACCGCGGTGCCCGCGGCCGCGCCGAGCCGGTCGGCGCCGGTGTACACCAGCGTCAGCACCAGGATCGGCCAGTGCCACAGGTACAGCGGGAACGAGATGTCGCCGATCCGGCGCAGCACCGGGCCGGACAGCAGCCGGTCCACACCCAGCGGGTGCCCGGAGCGCCCGGCGACGAGCACCATCGCCGCGGCGAGCGTCGGCCACAGCGCGGCCCAGCCGGGGAACGCCCGGTCCACCTGCAGCAGCACGCCGCAGGACACCAGCGCGACGACGCCGAACCAGCCGAGCGCGGCCCGCGCGGGCGGGGTGAGCTCCGGCCGGTCCTCGATCCGGGAGATCCACAGCGCGAGCAGGCCGCCGAGCGCGAACTCCCAGAGCCGGGTCAGCGAGTGGAAGTAGGCGAGCGGCTGGTTGACCAGCGTCAGGTACACCGAGTACGCCAGCGACGCCCCGCCGACGACGACCAGCGTGCCGGTCAGCCGGGCGTGCAGGTCGGCGCCGTCCCGCCGGGCGGCGACCGCGACACCGGCCACCAGCAGCGGCGCGACGAGGTAGAACTGGCCCTGGATGGACAGCGACCAGAAGTGCTGCACCATGCTCGCCGCGTTGTTCATCGCGGCGTAGTCGACGGCGTTGTTCGCCAGCTCCCAGTTCTGCACGAACAGCAGCGACGCGACGGTCTCCCGGACCGTGGGCAGCCACCGGCTCTCCGGGAGCAGGAACGCGCCGGCCGCGATCCCGGTGCCCAGCACCACGGTGATGGCGGGGAGCAGCCGGGACAGCTGCCGCCGCCAGGTCGCGAGCAGGTCGATCCCGCCGCGGCCGGCCGCGCGGTACAGCCCGCCGACGATGAGGAATCCGGTGATCAGGAAGAAGACGTCCACGCCGCCGGAGACGCGATCGAACCAGATGTGGTAGACGACGACCAGGAGGACCGCGAGTGCGCGCAGTCCCTGGAGCTCGGGCCGGAACCGGGACCTCGAACCGTCGCCGCTCGTGGCGGCGCCGGTGCAGGCGTGCGCTCCACCGGGGGAGGTCACGAGCGGGGAGCTCCTCTCGGCCACGGACGTTAAAGCAGATATTACTTTCCACAACGGGAAAGGCGGCCGGCAGGTTCCCCCTGCCGACCGCCGTCACAGTCGTGGCCCGGAACGACACGCCACCCCGATGGGGTGAACCGCCGGTCAGTAGCCGATGTACCCGCCGTTCGCGCCGGTCCGGCCGCCCGCCGCGAGGGTGTCGATGCCGTACCGGTCGATCATGTACCGGACACCGGCGGTGATGTTCGCGATCGGGTGGGTGATGTCCTCGTGCGCGAAGTCCGGGTGCACGTACGCCGCGAACGTCGACGGGATGACCTGCATCAGGCCCTCCGAGGGGGTGCCGCGCAGGGCGTTGGAGTCCCAGTTGTTGATCGCGTTGGGATCGCCGTTGGACTCCTTCATGATGATCCGCTTGAGCCCGGTCGCGTAGGACTGCGACAGGCCCATGTGGTCGAGCGCCTCGGCGATCCAGGCGTCCACGCCGCCCTGCGCGATCAGCTCCTGGAGCCGGGCCTGCTCGGCCTCGCGCTGGGCCTGTGCCTCGGCCGCCCGGCGGTGCTCCT
>Ga0065178_101216_pt1 | contig 11096 bp, 13 predicted proteins | sample FECB22metaG_FD_59210 | JGI IMG/M metagenome (GOLD analysis project Ga0065178, IMG submission 59210) | Cyanobacterial communities from the Joint Genome Institute, California, USA - FECB-22 (version 2) (version 2) | ecosystem: Environmental > Aquatic > Thermal springs > Hot (42-90C) > Microbial...
CTGGCCACCAGTGGGGAGAACTACTGGCCGCCAGCGGGGAGATCCAACTGGCCATTGACAGCCGTGCTCAGGTGCGGAGTCTGCTGGCTTTGCCGAGAAGTGGTGTATTGAAGTCGCATGCAGGCACAATCTGCCGTGCGATGGGACCATACTGGGCTGGTAAGCGCGACATCGCTGCAATGGCTGCAATCGCGGCGGAGCGCGAGTAACAGTGGTTCTTCGTGGTGAGCTGCTGCAGAGACCGACTTACACGGCGATTCGAACTGTCATTGACGAAGGCAGCACGGCCATTTGCTATAAATGCTACCACGAGATATTTCGGACGCAATGTGTCCAGAAGACGGTTAGTATGCTCGGCGCCACTGACTCCTTTGCGAGTAGCGAGCCGCGGCTGCTGAAATCGTTATCGCATCCACATCTTGTGGAGGTGTGGGAGGCGCAGTGGGATCCCCAATGGGGCGATCACGCTGTTACGTTCACCATGCCATTTTACGAGGGTGGTAGTTTGCATGCTGCTCTGATGGCTAGCCAGGCGTTCAGTTTGGGTGAGACGATCTCGATCTCCTGTGAGATTTTGGATGCCCTCCACTACCTTCACGTTGAGAAGCTGCTCGTGCATCGAGACATAAAGCCTGGCAATGTCTTTCTTTCGGCGGATCTGCGGGCCGCATGGCTAGGCGATTTTGGTTCTGCTGCTTCAGTCCAAGAGGGTCCGGCTAAGTGTGAGGGTGGAACCCCTCTGTATAAAGCTCCTGAGTGGAGTGCAAATCGGTATACTGCGCAATCGGATCTATATAGCTTCGGGTTGGTTCTTCGGGAAATGCTGGGCGGGCGGTTCGAGTACGAGAACGTCGACATGGATGATGTGGATCGGCGTCTAAGAGTAGGAGATCGGACTCTTCGAGGTCGTGATCTGGTGGTACCAGCCTTCGTTCCTGGTTCGCTTAAGCGAACTGTTAATCAGCTTCTGCAGAAGAAACCGAGTCTTAGGCCGAAGACTGCATTAGAAGTCCAACGGTCACTTCAGAACATCATGCATCTGGACTGGCGGTTAACTGAATCTGATTTCCCTATGAAATGGACGGGCGAAACGCCGGCAGGCGTCTATCGTACTCCGCGAGATGTGGAGGCGGCCGCGAAGAAGCACGATACGGGGATGAAGAAGGGGTTGGTCGAACTCTCAGCGCGTTGGCGAAACAGGGGAGAGGATAGATGGCGGAATATGCCTAGCCTGACAGCTGTCGTCGAAGAGAACGATCACGCAGGATGGCGGACATTCTTTAAGTCTGTCTCAACGAAGCTACTCCAGTCAGCGGCTCGTTGATGAATTGCGTCGATAACGGCCGGTGGCAATTCGCTGCTGGCCTCTGCTGCGTCTCTAGCTGCGGTATAGTCCACTTTATAGTGGGCACTCCCGGGGTTGGATTCGGTCACGAGGACCCGGTCTGCGTTCAACTTCCATAGGGCCGCTGTGACGCCCCTAAATCGCCAGCGAACCTCAGGGTCTGGCACGGGTTTCTCAAGCGGGAGAAGATCGCATATGGCCTGATCGCGAGCGGCGTCAGACCAGAGTGAGAGAAGAGACTCGTGCAGTCGGCGGTGGTCGCGTGCGTCGAAGCGATCAGGCCCGCCCAGGGCGAGCATGGCTGTCAGCAGCTCAGGCATGCCAAGACGTGTCACCCTGAGAGTGTAGCGCCGCTGCGTCGGTGTTGGAACGTCCGTTCGACGATCCGGGCGTTCACACAGCTCGCCGAGGCTCTGGGTGGGAGGTCAACTGGCCTGGCGGTCCGCTCTAGCTGTACTGCCCAGGGACGTTGGTCAAGCGGCTGATCGGCGCTCGACGTCCGATGGCGGTGTGGGGCCTGTGGTGGTTGTACTCGTGTAGCCAGCCCGGTAGGGCCTCTCGGCGCTGGGATTCGCCGGTGTAGTGGCGGGCGAAGGCCCACCGGTCGGCCAGAGTGCGGTGGAACCGTTCGATCTTGCCGTTGGTCTGAGGGCGGTAGGGACGGGTCCGTTTCGGGGTGATGCCCAGGTCGTGGCAGGTGTCGCGCCAGAGGTGGGAACGGTAGGCCGAGCCGTTGTCAGACAGGACGCGGGACACGGTGACTCCGCGGCGGGTGAACCAGGCCGACGCGCGGATGAGCACGGCGACGGCGGTGGTGGCTTTCTCGTCGTCGTGGATCTCGGCGTAGGCGATGCGGGAGTGGTCGTCGAGCACGGTGTGGACGTAGGCGGTGCCCATCTTCTTGTTGCCGTGGACGTTGCGGGGCTTGCCCGGGGTGGCCTCGCGATGGCGTCGCCCCTGGGCCCGGCCGACATGGCGCCAGCCGCCGCCGTCGGGGATGTTGCCCAGCTTCTTCACATCGACGTGGAGCAGGTCCCCGGGCGCACGGTGTTCGTAGCGGCGGACCGGTTCACCGGTGACCCGGTCCACGTGGCCCAGGCGGTGCAGCCCGGCGCGGGTCAGGACACGGTGCACGGTGGAGGCCGGCATGTGCTGGCGGGCACCGATCTCGATCGGGCCCAGCCGTAGCCGCATCCGGTCGCGCACGATCGCCCGGACCTGGGCCGGGCGGGTGCGGGTCGGGCTGTGGTGCGGGCGGCTGGACCGGTCACCCATCCCGGCCTCGCCGAGCTCGCGGTAGCGCTCGGCCCAGCGTTTCGCGGTCGGCCAGGCCACCTGGAACCGCTGCGCGGCGTGGGCGATCGGGAGACCGTCGTCGACGATCAGGCGGGCCAGACGCAGCCGATGCTTCTCGGTCAGCGGGGCGTTAGCGTGCACCACGAGGACCTCCTGTGGTTGTGGGTGTGGGTGCCTTCGACAGCTCCACACCCTCTGCAGGAGGTCCTCGCCTTTCAAGATCAGTCAGATCGTGTCGTCACACGACCTCGACCAACGTCTGTGGTCAGTACATCTAGCGCACGAGAGAGAAGATCATTTCCCTCGCAGACGTCATTCTCGGCGGCAGGTTCGCAAATTGATGGAACATGCATGTAGTGCAGAACTGTTAGAGCTTGTCTAGCGATCGAGTCTCCTCCAGGTAGCATGCCGCTACTGCATCTTGGCGCAGAGGAGGGTTCAGTATTCTCCTAAGAGGCAGGCTTTTATGAAGGCCTGTTCGACCAGTGTGCGAAACGCGTCAATCTCCTCTTGTGGTGCAGGGCCTGCAAGTGAGGATAGCGACGGCAAGTCCCCGTTTAGGGCAAGGTTGGCGTTCCGGCAGGCTTGGTCGGTCACTGCAGCGTTCTGTGCTGAGAGTACGTTGTGCACCTCGATTCCTCGCAGTCCTACTTCTCGAATGTATGCTACGCGATCTGAATAATTGGATCCACATCCACTTAGCGCTAGGGTGCATAATAGAACTGCGGCAACGTTAACCTTGGTCATGGCTGAACAGCTACTCGCCTTCTGTCGATTTCTGGCTGGGTTGGTCGAGGTTCTGCTCTCGATTCTCTTGCTCGGTACGTAGTCTGTGGACTTCTTCAAGGAACATGGCTCGGAGCATCTCCTGAGATCCTAAACTAGATCGATACTTCCCAATTCGTAGTTGGTACTCGCTCACCTCTTGGCTGATGGCGTTAGCGGTCTGCTGCGCGTAGAAGCTGCGATCCTTGAACTTGTAGATTGCAGCCACTCCAGATGCTGTACCAACGATGAATGTCAGGGCAGGTCCGGCCCACTGGAGTGCTTCGATGCTGAGTGCAACTCCTCCAATCCCCGTTGCAGCGAGTGATCCTACAATTGTTATGACTTGGACTGAATTGTTCGCTCGGCGACTTCGAACGCCGCGTGCTCGTAGTTCCTCAACGTAGAATGGGATCTCGTCCTCGTACAGCGACTCGTGGTCTAGAGATGCGGAGGCCGGGTGCGATCTGCGACTCTCTCGAAGTCGCGAGTATCGGAGCTCGAGGTCTGCCAACGTTAGGCGACGTTCTAAGGGAAGGTCCAGGAAGACGCGTTCGTCGTCCGTTGGAATCCTTCTTGTCGAGGCAAAGACGAGGCTGCCAAAGACAATCGCTGTCGCGAATAAGAGCAGTCCGGACGATAATGGCCGGATCGATTCAGGCAAAAACAGCCAGCAGGCAGTAGTCGCGGTCAGGAGTAGTAGAACTGTTGCGGCTAGAATATTCCTGATTGTTGCCCGGCGGCGGTAGCGTCGCAGTACCTCTTGCATCCAAGACACGCGCAGGCTTAGCTCGGAAAGTTGGCCCGATGAAGATCGGTCCCCAGTTTCGGATGCCAAGAGTTTCTCCTGGGTTGTCGAGGTGGAGTAGGTACGTCTTGGTTAGACGCTATAAGAGCAGAGCGAAGGTCAGAGGCTAGCTCGTTGTCGTCCGGGGACCGGCCGGAGGCCGCATGCCCCGGACGAGAAGGCGGCGCGGCGCCGTAGGCGTCGCCTTGATACCGAATGGAAGGTCTAGACACGGCGAGCGCTGACGCTGATGTCGTGTCCCGGCTGATGCTTGACGTTCCGGTCTCACCTGATGCTTGACGTTCGGGCCTGATCGGCTTTCCTGTCCGCTGTCCGTACTGGTCAGCGGTGGTGGGGAGGCCGGGATTGGCCCTGGTGGACATGACCGTGGTCGAGCAGCGCTACCGCGCCGTGCTGGCCGTCGAGCAAGGTGAACCGCGCTATCAGGTCGCGGCCCAGTTCGGCGTCTCACGCCAGACCCTGCACACCTGGATCACCCGCTACCGCGCCGACGGGCTGGCCGGTCTGGCCTCGCGGTCACGCCGCCCGGACTCCTGCCCCCATCAGGCCAGCGAGGCGGTGGAGGTGGCGGTCTGCGAGATGCGCCGCGGCAATCCACGCTGGGGCCCACGCCGTATCGCCCACGAGCTCGCCCCCCACCTCGGCGAGCAGGCGCCCTCGCGCAGCACCGTGGCGCGGATCCTGCACCGCAACGGCCTGGTCGAGCCCCGGCGCAGGCGCAAGCTCCGGTCGGACTACCGCCGATGGGAACGCCCGGAGCCGATGCAGCTGTGGCAACTCGACATCGTCGGCGGCATCGCCCTCCGCGGCCCGGACGGGACGGTCGTCGAGGCGAAGATCGTGACCGGAGTGGATGACCACTCCCGCTTCGCCGTGATCACCACGGTCATGGTGAGGGCGACCGGCCGGGCGGTCTGCCTGGCCTTCGCCGAAGCACTGCGCCGTTACGGGGTCCCCGATGAAGTGCTGACCGACAACGGCAAACAGTTCACCGCCCGCTTCGGCCGCGGCGGCGAAGTCCTGTTCGACCGGATCTGCCGCGACAACGCCATCACCCACCGCCTCACCCAGCCCGCCACCCCGACCACCACCGGCAAGGTCGAGCGGTTCCACCAGACCCTGCGCCGCGAACTGCTCGACCACGCCGAACCCTTCGACTCGCTCCTGTCAGCGCAGGCGGCGCTGGACTCCTGGGTCAGCGACTACAACTGCACACGCCCGCACCAGGCGATCGCCATGGCCTGCCCGGTCGACCGCTTCGCACCCAGCCAGCACCAGCGCAGCGATGAGGAGCTGCTCCCGCTGCGGCTGCCTGCCCGGCTCACCGCCGCCCCTGCTGCTGTCGAGCAGACCGCTCAGCCCGACGAGGACCCGGCCGACGAGCCGACCGCCGAGGCCTATCGGGGCGGGCCGGTGGAGTTCGAGCGGGTCGTCCCCGCCTCGGGGAACCTGGCGGTGCTGGGCAAGCAGTTCTGGCTCGGCCCGCTGCGCGCCGGGGTCGCGGTCTCGTTCTGGGCCGACAACCAGGTCATCCACCTCACCGCCGGCGGGGCCCGGATCAAGACCGTCCGCTCCCCCTACACCGACGACCAGCTCGCCACCCTCGCCGCCAACGGCGGGCGCCCCGCCGGGCCGCCACCGCTACCGCCGGTCGAGCCCGACGGGACCGCGATCGAGGTCGACCGCACCGTCTCGCGCGTCGGCACGATCTGCCTGGCCGGAACCTGGCTACTGGCCGCGGAAATCCTCGGCGGACGCCGGGTCAGCATCCGCATCGAGGACCACGTCCTGCTGATCTTCGACCCGCAGACTCGGGAGCTGCTGCGCAGCAGGCCGAATCCGTTGACCTACGACCAGGCCCGCCGGCTGCGCGGCGCCCGACCCGCCGGACCACCACCACGCCCGTCGGTCGAGCCGGTCACGATCACCCGCCGGGTCTCGGCCACCGGCACGATCATGATCGCCCGACAGCTCGTCGCGCTCGGTCGCGACCACGCCCGGACCGTGGTCACCGCCCACGTCGCCGAACACACCATCACCGTCGACCTCGCCGACGGCGCCCAACGCACCGTCAGCCGCACCAGCAGCGGCGCGATCCGTAATCTCAAGGCCCAGACAAACCGCACAGTTTCCTAGCCCGAACGTCAACCATCACCCGGGACAGGAACGTCAAGCATCAGGTGAGACCCGACAATTGTCGTGTCCCGGCTGATGCTTGACGTTCCGGTCTCACCTGATGCTTGACGTTCGGAGTGGCGCCGCGGTCAGACGGTGGCTGCGTCGGCGACCGTGACCCATGCGTCAGCTCGGTTGGGGCTGACTCCGCTGGATAGGGCGATGCTGCGGGCCAGGGCTCTGGCGGTGTCGAGGTGGTCGTCGCTGAGCTTGAGCGCGAGGACGGCGACGTCATAGGCGCCCTCGCCGTTCATCCCGCGGGGATCGATGAACCACAGCCTTGAGTTGCCGTGGAGGACATTGGGCGGCGAGAGGTCGGCGTGGCACAGCCCGACCGTCATGTCGGTGGCGAGCTGGTCAAGGACGAGGCTGGCGGATTCGCGGACTTTGGCGGGCTCGGGGCCGCGGTGTGGTGGCTGGTCGTCGGCCGGCGGATCGGTGAGCCGTGTCCGGAGCCACGGAACGATGCTCGGCACTGAGGGTGCGCCGCCCTCGTCGGCAAGGATGCCGAGCATCGCTGCTGCGCCCGCGAGATCCCGTGGCTGGGGTTCCTGCTCGGCGAACGATGCGCCGGGCTCGACGGCGTCCATTGCGGTCCACGTGCTGGTAGCGGTGTTCTGCAGGAGATGGACTGCAGGCGCCAGGCCAGCACGCGCGAGGTGGTCCAGGACAGCGGCCTGGTGGACGGCGTCGGGGTCGGGGCTGGACCGCAGGATCAATTGTGCGCCGGTGCTGGTCGTGGCTTCGACGACGTGGGCGGACCTGGCGGAGAACGTCCGGCCGGTCGGTGTAACCGAGAGTTCGGCGCAGACTTCGCTCAACTCGATGGGAAGCGCCTGAACCCAGGCGGGTGCGCGGTCGGGCCATCGCGCGTGTGCGGCGCGGGCGATGTTGGGGCGCAGCGGTATCACGGGCGGAGTGCGGTGGCGAGGGTGTGCATGTCGTCGACGACGGCTAGGGCGTCCGCGTCGGTCAGACCCTCGGCACGCTCGGCCTGCTTGGCGTAGCCGATGCACGGCACCCCCGCTGCGGTCCCGGCGAGGGCGTCGGTGATCGAGTCCCCGACGAAGACCGCGTCGCTCGGCGCGGCTCGGGTGATGTCCAGCGCGGCGCGCAGTAGGTGGGGGTCGGGCTTCATCTGCTCGGGGTGCCCGAAGGGCCGGCCGATGATCTGCGCGACGTACTCGGTGAGGTCGTGGCGAGCCAGGTAGGTGCGGATGGCTCGCTCGGAGTTGTTGCTGACGACCAGGACGGTGTGCCCGGCCGCGACGGCGGTGCGGATGAGCTCGTGGGCGCCTGGGGTTGGTTCGGCGACGGTCGCGGCGCGGGTCTCGTGCTCGATGACGTGGGCCTCGATGTCGCGGCCGGACTCGGCGGAGTGCCGGTAGGCGGCTCGGAGCAGGACCAGCGGGTCGTCGGTGCGGATCTCGCTGAGGTCGATGCCGTGGACGGTGGCGAACTGGCGTACGGCTGCTGCGACCTCGGGGGCGGGGTGGCCGGCGAACAGGTGCGCGACGGGCCCGTCGAAGTCCAGGAGCAGGACTCGGGCGCCGTGGAGCAGGTCGGCGAGCTGGGTGCGGGTGCCGGTCGGGAGGGTCATTGCGGGTACTCCCGGGTGATGGTGGTCCACACGGAGTCGAACCAGGTGCGGGCTTGGGTGACGTACTGGGGGCCGTTGCTGGTGTCGGCGTCGTCGCCGGTGGAGAAGTGGAACAGGGTGGCGTCCTTGCCCATCGGGTCGAAGATCGGCACGGGGGTTTTGTCGATGGTGACGGTGTGTTCCAGGACGGGGTAGAAGCCGAAGAACGCTTCCTCGTCGTTGATCAGGTAGAGCTTGAACAGCGGCGAGGCGCTGTGCGCCCGGACTTCCGCGGTCGTGGTCTTGACCAGGCCGAGGTCGGCGAGTTCCTGGACGCCGTCGGTGATGCTGTCCACGGCGCGGCGGGTGATGCGGTCGGCGCGCTTGCGGACGGCGGGGTCGTCGGCGGCGGTGTCGGCTCGGCAGGGGAGGGCGAGGGGGACGCCGGGGTCGGACAGCATGATCCGCACGGCGATGGACTCCGGGCTGAGTCGTCCGGCGCGGACCTTGTCCAGGACCTCGGACAGGGTGTTGGCCAGGGTCTCGCCGGAGAACCCGGCGAAGTCGATACGCACGTGCGGGCGCTCGAAGGCGGCTTCGATGTGCGGGCGCAGCCCCACCGGTAGCTCGGTCTGGGCGCGGACGAATACCCCGCTCCCCTGGCGGCTGATGAGCAACCGCTCGGCGTAGAGGGGGCGCAGTGCGGCCTTGACTGTCTCGCGGGCGACGCCGTAGCGCTCGGCCAGGTCCGGTTGCGAGGGCAGCTTCTCCCCGGCCTTGAGCTTGCCGAGCTTGATCGCGGCGCGGATCTGGTTGGAGATCTGCTGCGACGGGGTGCGCGGGTCCTCCGGGTCCAGGTGCGCGAGGAACTCGGCTGGCGTGCTCATGGCTCCACGGTATCGGTCGGCTGGCTAGCCCGGCTAGCCATCTTCTCCGTTCGTGCTTGACATGGCTAGCCAACCCGGGCACTCTGAGATGGCTAGCCAAGCTGGTCAGGTGAACGAAGGAGAGAGCGATGAGGGATCTGCCGGTGGTGCTCGACGGCTTCAAGCTCACGGTGGTGGAGCCGCCCGCGCCCAAGACCCGTCAGGACGCCAACGGCGCGGAGGTGCCGGTGACGGATCGGGATGGGGTGACGCAGTTCGTGGTGTCGCTGTTCGCGAAGTTGCAGGTGCAGGCGGGGCAGCGCGCCCCGAAGGGTGAGGAGATCAAGGTGACCCTGACGACGGACCCGGGTGAGGGGTTCGGGGAGGACGCCCGGGTGCAGTTGATCGACCCGAAGATCAACCCGTACTCGATCGAGTCCGCGGACGGGCGGACGGTGTCGGGGATCGCGTTCAAGGCGATGGGCCTCAAGCACGCCCACCCCGCTCCCGCGCCGATGCGGCGGGGCAAGGACGACGAGAACCACTCCTGAGCCGACCTCTGAGTCGTCGGTGTCGCCCGCGTGATGTGCGGGCCGGCCGCCTGATGTAGCGGCCCATCTTCTTTCGCCGGAATGGTGTTCCGGCAATTCCCAGTAATTCCGAGACGGGGACACCTGTGTCCTCTGCCAAGGGGTGATCTGCGGTGGTGTGTGGCGAATGCAGCGGTAGCCGAGCGTGCGATGTGTGCGACGGCTACGGCGACTCGACCTCGGGCGTCGAGTGCGGGGCGTGTGGTGGTTCCGGGGTCTGCCCGGGCTGCTTCGGAGACGGCGAGACCCACGGCCCGGTGCCGTCGGTCGGGATGGAGATGACGGCATGAACACCAACACGAGTGTCCGTCCGCGGGTGACGTCCGGCGTCGGTCGCCTCGTGCGGCGGTTGGAGATCGAGCGGCGCCGCTGGGCCCGCACCGAGCACCCCGTCGTCGCGACGGAGCAGGCGTGGCGGGCCGGGGTCGCCGAGGGCCTGCGCCTGGCCCAGCTCGCCATCCGCAAGGGGGTCTGAGGCGATGGCGATCAACCTCGGGGCCCGGGACCGGGTCAAGACGTTGCCGAAGGTCAACCGGCGGGCGCTGCGCAAGTACGGGGAGTTCTGGCGGGCATTGCAGCTCGTCGGGGACGCCCTCGCCGAGGCCGACAAGGTCGCAGCGAAGGCCACCGACGCCAAGCCCAAGCGGGGAGGCAAGGGCCTCTCGGCCAAGGCCGGCGCTCAGGGGGAGCACTGGTCGACCGCGTCGCCGGAGGAGATCCGGGCCTCGGCGAAGACTGCGCACGCCTCGCTGCGGGTGATGGCGTCGTCGGCGAAGAAGTGGGAGGCCGAGTTGGTCTCCCGCGAATGGAGGAAGTGACCCATGTCGAAGGCTGTGGACCGCACCGTCGAGGAACTCGACGCCGCGATGCGCGAACTCAAGCGGTCGCTGCACGGGATTCCGTATCGGACCGGTGGGTTCAAGAACACCCACGACAACCTCGCCCGCGACGTCGCCCACCTGACCGTGCATCTGGACTCAGCCCGCGGCGCATTGCGCGAACAGAAATAACCCACCTTGGGTGGTGGGGTCGCCCGCTGCACTGATTCTTGGCGGAAACACGCAGCGGGCGCCCCTGCTACCCGACAACTCTCGTGAGGACTGGTAGCAGTGAACAAGCGTAGTAGCTCTGCAACACTTATGAACGGCCCGGCACGCACCCATGCGGGTCGTGCTACACGGCCACCGGGACGCGAGTTCCAGGCGCTGGCCTGGACCGCACGGCACCCCGGGTTCGTCGCCGTCCCCCTGATCGTCCTGGGCCTGGCGCTGATGCTCGGCCCGATAGTCACCGCGGTCGTGCTCGGTGTTCTGGCGGGCTCCGTGGCGGTCTGGGGTCGTGCCCACCCGGCCACCTTCGACCGGTTCGCCGCACCTGCCCTACGGGCCACGTGGCGGCGCTGGACGGTCTACCGCGGCCGTCGCTGGGCGCAGCTCATGTCCGACACCGGGCTGACCAAGGAGCACCGCCACACCGGCGATTTGCTCGTCCCCCGCGTTCTGCGGGTGCGGTCGTCGTCGGCGTCGATCGACACCGTCTACGTGCGCATGGTCCGCGGGCAGGACGTCGCCTACTGGCAGGAACGCTCCTCGGTCCTGTGGGAAGCGCTGATCGCGCACCGGGTCGCGATCACCCGCCACCGACCCGGCGTGATCGCGATCGTCATCGAGTG
>Ga0065178_101231_pt1 | contig 10773 bp, 12 predicted proteins | sample FECB22metaG_FD_59210 | JGI IMG/M metagenome (GOLD analysis project Ga0065178, IMG submission 59210) | Cyanobacterial communities from the Joint Genome Institute, California, USA - FECB-22 (version 2) (version 2) | ecosystem: Environmental > Aquatic > Thermal springs > Hot (42-90C) > Microbial...
ACTCTTCTCAAACACGCTCTGAGACCCGTCGGGCGCTGGTCAACACCGTGCACGCCGGCAACCTGCGCGGGCGGCTGCTGCTGATCGACGGCGAGCTCGACGACAACGTGCTGCCGCACCACGCCATGCGGCTGGTGGACGCGCTCATCGAGGCCGACGCCGACGTCGACATGCTCGTCGTCCCGGGCACCGAGCACGACTTCACCGGCCGCCGGCACTACGTCACCCGGCGCACCTGGGACCACCTGGTACGCCACCTGCACGGCACCGAGCCCCCGGCCTACCGGCTCGCACCGTTCCCCGAGATGCCCGAGTGGGCCGTCCATCCGGCCGGCTGAGCCCGGCCCCCGGCCGGGCCCGCGCTACCGGTGCCGCTGCGTCGCACCCGCTTCGATCCCGGCGATCCGGAGCAGCTCGGCGGTGATGCGCTGCGCCTCCCCCGCCGGCGGACGAGCGGTGCGGGCGACCGGCTCGAGCCGGGTCGGTACGCCGCGCACGGCACCGGCCGGGCCGTAACAGCTGCCGCCGACGGCGTCCGGATCGGCGAGGGCACGCACCGCGGACCAGGCCGCGGCGTCCTTCCCCTGCGCCCAGGGGGTGAACGGGTTGCGCTGGTAGCGGATCGCCGGATCGGCGATCCCGGCCCGGACCGGGGTCTTCGCGTCGACGCCGACCCCGGGATCGGACACGATCGCGTCGACCGGGACGGCGTCCGCCCGGAGCCTGCGGTCCAGCTCGTAGGCGTACACCTCGAGCGCGGTCTTGGCCTTGACGTAGGCGGTGATGCTGAACCGGGGCACCTGCAGGAGGTCGTCCAGGGACACCGCGATCCGCCGGACGTAACCGGTGCCGGCGAACACCAGACGCCCCCGGCCCTGCTGGGTCGCGGCGGTCCGGGACAGCAGCGGCAGGACGGCGGAGGCGAGCGCGACGTTGCCGACGGCGTGCGTGCCCATCTGCACCGGGAGCCCGTCCGCGGTGACCCCGCGGACGGTCGCGTCCGGGCCGGCGTTGAGGAAGATCCCGTGCAGCGCAGGGATCGCGGCGAGCCGGTCGGCCGCTGCGGAGACCGACTCCAGCGACGCGAGATCGACGACGACGGAGCTGAGGGTCGCCGCCGGGACCTGCTCGGTGATCCTCCGTTCGGCGACGGCCAGCTTCTGCGGGGACCGCCCGAGCAGCACGACGTGGGCGCCCGCGGCGGCCAGCTGCTCGGCGGCGAAGTAGCCGATTCCGGCCGTCGCGCCGGTCACGGCGAGCACTCGGCCGGACTGGTCGGGAAGGGCGTGCGGGTTCCAGGGCATGAGCACTCCAATCGGATAATCTATCCGTCTCTTCGACTGTAGCGGATGGTTCATCCGGTTAAGAGGTAGAGTTGCGGCATGCGAGCGCCGCGATCCGATGCCCGACGGAGCCGTCACCGGATCCTCGAGGCCGCGCGGACCCGGAACCTCGCCGACCTGCGCCACAACGACCTGGCCCGGGCGGCCGGCGTCGGGGTGGCGACGGTGTACCGGCACTTCCCGACCGTGCAGGCGCTCGTCGAGGCGCTCGCCCGTGACGCCCTCGAACAGCTCGACACCGCCTGCGCCGAGGCGATGGCGACGAGTGATCCGTGGGAGGCGCTGGCCGGGCTCGTCGACCAGGCCCTCGACCTGCAACTCCGCAACGACGGTGTGCAGGACGTCCTGGTGCGCGAGGCGGGCCACACACCGGAGGTCCGGGAGATCATCACGGCGATCCTCGACCGGTACGACGCGGTGCTGCGCCGGGCGCACGAGGCGGGGGTGGTGCACCGCAGCGTGACCGCGCACCGGCTGAAGCACCTGATGTGCGGGGTCGAGCACGCGATCCGGCTCGGCGTGCCCGAGGACCGCCCCGCACTGCAGGCGGCGCTGCTCCGCGGGATCCGGCGCGCGGGGTGACCGCGGCCCGGCCGGCTGGCCGGTCGCGCCGTGCACGCCCTCCGGGCGAGCCCTGTCCTGGACCCGGCATTCGGCACTGGGCACCGCGACGGCCTGCCCGACCGGGCCGGGCGATGCAGCCCCGATTGCGCCTTCCCGGCGAGCAGGCCCGCCACCGGTGGCATGCCCGCTCGGGGCGGAGCGGGACCGGCGGACCGGCGAGTGGCACGGGGCCCTGGCCGAGCAGGATAGTTGGCCGTTCGGCACCGTCGACGTGGTGCTGCGCGGCCCGCGGTTCACGCTGACCCTCACCACCCCGCCCGAGGGCACACCCATGCTCGACGAACTGCTCCCGGCCGGCATCGACCGGAGCCACGACGCGACAACCCGGTGAACCCCGGACCTCACGGCCCTCGTCCGCGGCCGGTCGGGGCATCCGGACCGGCGCCGAGCGATGGCATCGGAGCGACAGCACGGTCACGCCGGCGGCCAGAACACACGATGCTCTCCTGCTGGCGGCCCCCACTCCTCGTGCCGGAAGCCCCCCATGCCGGTCGCCGCTCATGCTTCGGACGCCCAACGTCAGTCCGAGGATCGATCCGGGCAGCCGGGTGGCCTTCCTAGCGTCCGTTGCATGTTGACAGCGATCCGCGAGAAGCCCACCGAGACCATCCGAGCCCCCGGCTGGGGCGAGCTCGTGGCGGGCCTGGTCCTGATGGGTCTGGCGCTGTACCGGCTGCCCCCGGTGATCCGGGACAACGCGGCCGCGCTGGGCTCCTGGGCGGACGTCGCGCTGCTCACGTTACCGGCCCTCGCCGCGGCCGGCGGGTTCCTCGGCGCCACCCGCCCCCGGCTCCGGTCGCTGCGCGCCCTCGGGATCCGACGGGCCTCACCGGGCGCCCTGCTCACCGGCGCCGGGGTCGGCATCGTCGCCCTCGCGACGACCGTCGGCGCCACCCTCGGGCTGGAGACCCTGGGCGTCCCGCTGGGCGCCCCCCGGCCTGACACGACCGTCGTGGGCCTGGTCGTCCTGGGACTCGCGATCCCGCTGACCCAGGAACTGCTGCTGCGTGGGCTCGTGACCACGGTGCTGCTGCGCTACGGGGCGGTCGTCTCCGTGGTGGGCAGCGCGGTGCTCTCGGGCGCGGCCGCGACGCTCGTCCTGACCTTCCTGCCCACGGCCTCGCTCGGCGTCGTCGCCGCCGTCGTCGTCGGTCTCCTGGCCGCGATCCTCCTGCGGCGCACCGGGTCCGTGTGGCCCGGGGTCGTCGCTCACGTCGTCGCCAACTCGCTCGCTCTCACCCTGGTGCTGCTGTCATGAAGAAGGCTCTCCCGACCGGCGTCCTCGCCCTGGCGATACTCGCCGGCTGCGCGAACGCACCGACCCCGGCGCCGGCCGCCGTGGTCGCCACCGACACCCACTCGGTCACCCACGCCGAGAACGACCGCGTGCCCGAGGGCGCCCGCTGGACCCAGCACTACTTCCCCACCGCCGACGGCGTCGAACTGCACGCCGACGTCCTGCTCCCCGAGGACCTGCCCGCGGACGGCCAGGTGCCGCTCATCCTCTCCGCGGGCGCCTACTTCGGACACTCCGGACAGCTTACGATCGACGGCTTCGCGCACACGGGCCCGTCCGAACGGTTCGCGGACCTGACCGGCGAGGGCCGGCTCCTGGAGCGCGGCTACGGCCTGGTGATGGTCGACTCCCGCGGGTTCGGCGGCTCCACCGGCTGCACCGAGGCCATCGGCGGACCCGCCGACCAGGCCGACGTCACCGCCGCCCTGGACTGGGCCTCGACACAACCGTGGTCGACCGGGTCGATCGCCATGTACGGCAAGTCGCTGGACGGCATCACCGCACTCGTCGGGAACAACCTGCGCCACCCTGCGCTCAAGGCCGTCGTGGCGCAGGAACCCATCTGGGACGTCCGGCGCAACCTGCGCTCCGGCGGCGTGCCGCGATCGACGGTCACCTCCGTGCCCACCATCTACAACCAGATCGCCGCCCAGGCCCAAATGCCCGACGACGACCCCCGGTACCTGAGCAACGCCGCCTGGGACACCGCCACGGGACCGCACCCCGAGTGCCCGATCCTCAACACGGCGTCCTACATGGACCCGAACCCGGACTCCGAGACCTGGAAGATCCGCAACCTCGCCGAACGGGCCAAGGGCACCACCACCCCGATCTTCCTCACCCAGGGCTTCCTGGAATGGAACACCGAGCCCGAGGGCATGGCCGAGTTCCTGACCAACCACCAGGGCCCGAAACGGGCCTGGCTCGGCCAGTGGGACCACAAGCGCGGCGGCGAACGCACCGCCGACGGACGACTCGAGCTGGGCCGCGAAGGCTGGTTCGACGAGGTCTTCTCCTTCCTCGACCAGCACGTACGGGGAATCCCGCCGACCACGCAGTACCCGGCCTTCGCCATCGAGGACAGCACCGGCGCCTGGCGGGCCGAACAGAGCTGGCCACGAGCCGACCGGAACGCCACGGTGCAGGTCGGCGGCGGGACCTACACCGACGACGGCGCCGCGTCCTCCTACGTGCAACGATCACATCCCGTCGGAGCACCCACCCGGCTCACCGGCACCCCCCACATCGCGGTGACCGCCCAGGGCACGGGCAACCTGATGGTCCGACTGCACGACGTCGCGCCCGACGGACAGGGTGTCATCGTCAACCAGCAGGTCTCGGCGCTGGAACAGGGCGACACCGCGGTGCAGCTCAAGTCCATGGACTGGACACTGCCCGCCGGACATTCGCTCGCCGTCGAGATCGGCACCGTCCAGCCCGGCATCCCCACCACCAACGACTGGCTGCCCACCACCTCCGGGCAGCAGGTCACGGTGCAGGGCGCCCGGCTCGACCTCGACCTCGACGACCCCTCCCGCGACGTCGGCACACCCGGCACGCCGGCACCGTGGGCAGAGCTCTACCGGCTGAGCCAGGTCTCCGCCCCGGTCGGCCCACCCACCTTCACCCTGCCCTGACGACGCCCCAGCCGTCGCCGCGGCGCTCACCGACGCCCGCCGCGGCGACCGGCCGTGAGCGGCAGACCGTTCGCGGATCGGCCCGCACGAAAGGTGCCCCTCGTGTCCCACCCGCCCACGGCGACCGTCAGCAGCGGCATGCTGCGCGGAGGCGCCCTGACCGAGGCCGACGCGTCCCTCGGTGTCCCCTACGCCGCAGCACCGTTCGGCGCCCACCGGATGCGGCCGCCCCGGCCCGTCCCGCCGTGGCGCGGTGTCCACCACGACGCAGCGCTACCTGCACCCGGATCAGGCCGCGGTGTCGGCCGCCGGGGTCTCGCTGACGGCCTTCCTGCGGGCCCCGCGGTCCCCACATGGTCCCCAGGAGGCTGCGGGACGACCAGCATGATGATCGACACCCGGACAGCGAAACAGCCCGCCGACCTGGTGGTTTCCCAGATCAACGGGCTGTTGTTCGGCCTGTCGGGACGACAGGATTTGAACCTGCGACCCCTTGACCCCCAGAGATCTCACAAGGGCGATGCGGCGCCATCGGCGCCTACAGATCCCCACGTCGAAGCGGGTGTAGCGCCATGCGGCACCACACCCGCCGGTGCGGGATCACATCCCCCGCGCGCTCACACGCGCACACACATCGCGGGGTGCCGATCCGTCCGAATCGGACGGACTCGCACTCTATCTCGTGAGGCTCCGCCGCCTCGCTCGTGACGATCGCCAGGCACGGCGGCGAGCCGATCCCGGAGGGTCAAGACCGACCATGCACACCCCTGAACACCCCCGCTACCAGGTCCGGCCCGACGGCGGGGCCGCCGCGATCACCGGCCCGACCACCGGCGAGTTGCTGCGGATCACGGCGTTCAACAACGCGCTGAACCAGGACCAGGCATGCGCCGTCGCCTCGATCCTCGCCAACGTCGAGGTGATCGACGGCAACGGCTCGACCATCCCGGCCGACCAGAAGGCGGCCCTGCTCGACGCGGTGATCACGACCTACAGGGGCGAGCTGCAACGGCTGGCTCACGCCGAGGGGGCGCCGCCGTCGCCGACGGGCACCGCGGCGGCCCGCCGCGCGGCCAAGGTCGAGGCCGTCGGGGGCGCCGACAACGTGACCCCGATCCGTCCGGACCCGGCTCCGGACGAGACGGCCTGAGACCGGTCTCGTCAACGACGCGGGCGGCACCTCGAACGGGGTGTCGCCCGCTCTGCTCTCACGGGTGGACCGCGAGACCGAGCGGGTGGCCGGGCCAAGCCGAACCACCGCCGGGCCACCCCTGGACCACCCCCGGTCCGGGCACCGGACCACCCCGCCGATCGGTGTCACCCACCAGCGTGGACGGGCTGTCGTACTGGTCTCACCGCCTCGACCATGGTGGCCGGAGGCGACGATGACAAAGAAGATCAACAAGGCGTTCGTCGAGAAGTGGGCCGGGCGCTACGACCCGATGGTCGACGCCCCCGTGCTGCGCGACGTCCACCCCGCTGTGCACGACCGCGGCTACTTCACCAAGGCCGAGGGCGAGGCCGTCATGAAGTGGAAGTCCAACCGGACGCTCCCCCTGTTCCAGGAGAACGCCGAGGACGACGTCGAGGCGATCACGACGATGGCGCTCGGTGGACCGGACCGTCTCGCTCACCGTGTCCTGCGCCTGCTGCGCGGCGTCGGCAACCCGGTCGCGAGCGCCTTCCTCACCGTCGCCGACCCGACCCGCTTTACGGTCGTCGACTTCCGGGCGATCCGCGCGCTGCAACAGCACGGCGAGCAGGTCGCCGACGATCCGTACTACCGCGAGTACGTCGACCTGTGTGCCTCCATCGCGCGTCGCTGTGAGACGGACCTGCGGACGCTCGACCGAGCGCTGTGGCAGTACGACAAGGCCACGAACGGCAAGTAGCGCGACGACCGGGACCGACGGCGTCGCCCCACCACCAGGGGCGGGCGGCCCCGGCCGCGCGGCCCGATCATCGGCGAGGTGGTGACCCGTTGCGGCGCGGGCGCGCCGGTGGGCGCCGGGACCAGACCGGGTCCGCCCGGTCGCCGGTCCGGTCCCGGACAGGTGCACGCGGCCCGTCGGGCGCCGATGTTTGCCCGGGGAGGTCGCAACACCGACCGACGGGCCGCGCACCACCAGGATCATCCGGTGCTGCGGCCGGTCCGGTGAGGCGCGCGGCGCGCCGACCACATCGGCGCGGGCACCTGGTCCACAGTGATGGTGTCCGGGGGCGCAGCCGACCCCGGTGCCCGCACACCGTCTCCTCGGGATCGCGGGCGCTGGGGTCGGTGCACTCGCACCCGACCCCGGAGGGACCACCACCATGCGCCACCGCCCGACGGCATGGAGTACAAGACCGCGGCGCTGGCCTCGCCGACCCCAGCCCGTCCAGCCGGGCGGAAGGCCGAGCGGGTGACGGCGGTTCTCGGCCCCATTGGTGTCGAGCACCGCGGGCAGCTCATCGAACGCGGCGCCCTCGCCGAAGCGATCCGGGATCGTCTCCCCGCGGTCGCGATCGGACACGACTGGCTCCGCGGCTGCGGCGTCGTCGTCACGTCCGGCGTCGAGGTCCGTCCCGGGGACCCGCGGCTACCCGCGATCACCAGCGAGGGCGACCCGTGGCCGGTCGGCGGCGGGGGGATCGTGCTCGCCGTCGACCTGATGCCGGGCACCACCGCGAACTCGAAGTTGGCAGTGAAGGCGGCGCGGGCGGCCGGACCCCGCTCGGCGTGGAGCTTCGGTTTCAAGGTGATCGACGGCTCGTTCGCGAACGGGGCCCGGCGGATCAGGCGGCCGTCGGTCTACACGATCTGCCCACCGGCGACCGACACCGAGGTGAAGGCCGCCGCGCCGTACGGCTTGGAGGTCAAGGGCATGACGAGCAGGACGATCTACCCCGTGTTCTGCGGGCGCTGCCAGGTCGGGAAGATGCGCACTGACCGGCCGCTGATCGGTGACCAGCCCTTCGAGTGCGAGCAGTGCGCCCGCGAGGACGCACTGAACGACCCGTGGGCCGACGACCAGGACACACCCGACGCCGTCGCGCGGGGCCGGAACCGGCGCGGCGTACTCACCCCCGCGCAGCTCCGGGAACTCGACGAGCTGACCCGGATCACGAGCGAGGACGCCTACGGTGAGGCGGTCGACGACGAGGTCGAGCACGACGTGGACGCGGACGGGACGCTCGGCCGAGCCCGCCCGGATCGCGACCGGTGGCGGCCGTAGGTCGCGGTCGAACGTCTGGTCGACCCCAGAATTACGTTCATGTTGCCCCGCGCTACCCTAGTTATCCAACAGGACTGACCCGGTCCCGTTGTGCCCCGGACGCACCGGCGCGCCCGCCGCACTCCTCACCGCACACGAGGCGGCAAAATGGCAGGGAAAGCACGTGTGCACGAACTGGCCAAGGAACTCGGCCTGTCCAGCAAGCAAGTCCTCAGCAAGCTGCAAGACCTCGGCGAGTTCGTGAAGTCGCCCTCCTCGACCGTTGAGGCAACCGCGGCCCGGAAGCTCCGCGACGCGATGACCGGCAAGGGGCAGCCCGGCACGCCGCGGCGATCCTGGTCGCACGCCACAGGGAACAACCCGTACTCCCCGCCGCGACGCGACCCGAACCCCGCGCCGCTTCCCCCGCCGCGTCCGCCTCGGCCTCGGCCGGACCCATGGATCGCGCCGTCCGCGCCGGACTCCGACGAGACGTTCGAGCAGGCGGCCCGCCGTATGCGGGCGCAGGGAAAACCGGGCAGGCGACCCCGGCCGCCGAAGCTGACCCGGCTGGCCGAGCACATCGCGGGCGACTCCGTGTATAGCCACGCCCACAACCCGATGAGCCCCGACATCGCCAACGGCTGGGCCATGCAGTGGTACGGGCACGTGTTCGAGGACGACGAGGCCATCGCCTGGCTGAAGGCCGGGTTGAACGGCAACGAGGCCGACGCGGCGCTCAGCATGCGCCGGATCGGCTGGACACCCGTGACGCTGCGCCGGATTGTCCGAGGCGAGACCGTGTTGGAGCTGTGGCGCAAGCGTGTCTTCTCGATCGAGGACATCGACCGGATGCTGCGCGAGCAGGACGGCGACGGAGCGAGGTAGCCGATGCCCGGACAGCGCCGAAAGCCGGACCGGCCGATCCTGCGCGGGTTGCTCGTGTGGGGCATCCCCATCGCGGTCACGGTGTTGTGGGCGCTGTCCACGCCCGGCATCGCTCCAGCATCGCGCGCCACCGTCACCGCTGCCCTCGTCGCGACGTACGTCCTCGGCGGCATCGGGCAGATCGCCTGCATCTGGGCACAGTGGATCACCATGCACCGGTGGGAGCCCGCCACCGACGATGACCATCGTCTGCGGGTTCTCACCGGACAAGCCTCCGTCGCGGCGCTGGTCGGCCTCGTGGCGAACCACTTCTGGGGCGAAACGGTAGTCGGGCTGCCGGTCGTCGTCAGCCTCGTCGCCGTAGTCACCATGCGCGACGGAGCCGAGGCGTTCCTGCTCGCGGTCAAGGTCCGGAACCGCTACTACCAGCGGCTGCCGAAGCGGACGCCCGCTCGTCACGGCGAGGGCGTCCGCTAGGCCGTTCAGGGTGAGCCGGCCTGAGCCTGGTTCACTTGTCGGCCGTGCCGGCAACACCCGACGTCCCGAACTGGACTGACATCGTCTCCGCCATCGGCCAGGCGGGCGGCGCGGTCGCCACCGCGGCGGCCGTCATCGTCGCGCTGTGGCTCGCCATCCGGGAACGGCGTTGGCGCCGAGCCGACCTGGTCGCCGTCGCGGCCGAACGCGACGACCGGGACGCCGCTCAGGCTCGGCTGATCACAGTGGCCTGCGACTTCCGGGACACGCTCACGGGGTCGGTGTCCGTGACGGTGCGGAACGAGAGCGCATCCCCCGTCTTCGACGTCCGCATCAAGAAGGTCGAGTCCGACGACCCTGACGTGGTGAGCTGGGACTACGACTTTGGCCAGATGGACGAGCTGTACGACGTTGCCCCGACGGTACTCTCCGCGAGCGCGGAGATTCGAGCCGTCGCCTGGTACCACGACGGCACGGGAACGCCGATCCGCACGTTTGCCGACGACCACGCGACGGTTCAGTTCACCGACTCGAACGGGCTGCGCTGGACCCGGCGTGACACTGCGGCGCCCGTCCGCCTCATCGACAGCAAGTAGGGGATCAGCGATGCGCTCCGAACCGTGGAACGAGGGCACCGCCCGCGAGGCGCTGATCCTGCTGCGGCAGGCACACGAGGCGTGGACAACACTGATGCCGACCGCCCTGGCGCCCGATCAGGACAGCGATCCCGTACAGACGCTCCGAACCCTCCACCAGCACATCACGTTGGCACTGGCGTGGGTGCGTGGCCTCGACGACATGGCGCACGCCCGCGACGGCCTGGCGGGCTACCCCGACACATGGAACGACCCGGGCGTCGAGCTGGTCGACGCCGCGGTCTACGCCTGCAACCGGGTGGTCCACCAACTGATCCACGTCGGGCGCTACAACCAGGGCGGCCGGTCCTACCCTCGGACGTACCCCGTGACCTACAACCCGGCGTCGCTGACGTGGGTCACCGCCGAGGCGCTGCCACCGGAAAGCGCGGACAGTGGACGGATGCCGTGGCGGCGCCGCACGGCGTACCTGAACCGGTGGGCCGGACAGCCGATGACCGACGGCCTCGCCGAAATCCGGGCGTTCATGGACGCCGAGATCGGCCCAGCCGTCGAGGTGTGACCAGCCATGACGGGGCGGCGAACCGGGCCGGGCTTGGTTCGCAAACCCCACCCACTACCGTCGCCGGACATGTCGGACACGAACGCGGCGTCGCCCCTGCGTCTCACCGCCGAGCAGCGCTTGAACTGGACGGCCGAGCAGGCCCAGAAGTGGGC
>Ga0065178_101233_pt1 | contig 10734 bp, 8 predicted proteins | sample FECB22metaG_FD_59210 | JGI IMG/M metagenome (GOLD analysis project Ga0065178, IMG submission 59210) | Cyanobacterial communities from the Joint Genome Institute, California, USA - FECB-22 (version 2) (version 2) | ecosystem: Environmental > Aquatic > Thermal springs > Hot (42-90C) > Microbial mats...
AGGCGTCGCCGCACTTGAACTTCCTCGCATTGATCGGTGACCGCCGCGGCTGGCTGCCGGCGCCGGCCGCGATCCCGGCAGCCGAGTTCGCGCTCCTCGCCGGTGCGGTGTCGCCTGCAGAACGTGATCTGCTGGACGACTGGTACCGGGTCGACCAGAACGCGGTGCCGTCTGTGTGGCGGCTTCGAGCCCGTCGGGACGTCGCCGAGGACGACTGGACGCAAATCGAACGGGGTCTGCGGGAAGCGCTGGAGCGGGTCGCGCACCATCTGCCGCAGCACCGACGTCTCGCCTACCTGGGGTCCGCGGTCGAGCAGGAGATCGCGGAGGGAGTTCTGACCGTCAATGATCCGACCGGGGCGTTCGCGGTCGTTCGGTCGCGCGTGTCCCGCGACGACACCGACGCGCGCCACTTGGATGCTCTGGAGGTCGCGCTGCGCGAACGGCTGCCGGCCGATCGGATACTGACCTCGCGTGCGGGCGACGACCGGCACGAACTGGTGGAGGCCATCCGCACGCGGTTCACCGCAGTGATCGAGTCCGTCCTGGACGATGAGCGGGTCACCCCTCACCCGAGGGCGGTGACTCAGGTCCACCACAATCTGGCGCGCAGGCAGCGTGCGGCTGGGGCGCCCGAGACCGACGCTCCGCTTGTCGGGAGGGATGCGGAGACCAAGGCCCTCGTTCGATTCGCACGCACCCCCGGGCACGGAATGATCGGGCTGGTCGGGACAGCAGGGGCCGGTAAGTCGGCGCTGGTCGCGGCGGTCGCCGACCAGGCCGCGGAGCGGATACCGGCCGGCGGACCGCTCGTCATCCTGCGGTTGCTGGGGACGACGGCGGCGACCAGCCGCCTCGACGGCCTGCTGCGCGGCCTCGTCGATGAGATCGCGGCCGGCCTCGAGATCAGCGCGCCGCAGGCGGCGGATGTCCCCGAGCTGATCGGACGGCTGGCCGAGCTGCTCGCGCAGGCACGAGCGGCGCGCCCCATCCTGCTGTTCCTCGACGCTGTCGACCAGCTCGCCGCCGACCACGGAGCGCATCGACTGGTGTGGTTGCCCGACCCGCTTCCGCCCCACGTGCGCGTGGTGGTGTCCACGCTGCCCGGGCCCACGGAAGACGCGCTGTGCGCTCGGACGTCCACCGCGACGATCCCGCTCGCAGGGCTCGGCGCCGAAGAGGGCAGGTTCCTGCTCGGCCGTTGGCTTTCGGCAGCCGGCCGCAGGCTGACCGAGGAACAGGAACGTGCCGTCGTTGACGCGTTCGCCGTGCAGGGAAACCCGCTCTGGTTGCGGCTGACCTTCGAACAGGCCCGCCGGTGGCGTTCCGACGACGCGCCGCCGGCGCTACCCGAGGATCTGCCCGGCCTGGTCCGGATGCTCCTCGCCAGCCTCACCGACACCGCGCACGGACCGACTCTGGTTGCCCACGCCCTGGCGTTGCTCGCGGCCAGCGGGCACGGGCTCTCCGAACTCGACATCCTGTCCGCGCTCTCGTCGGATCCCGCGGTGATGGCCGAGGTGCGGGCACGCACCCACGAACGGTGGCGAGCCGACATCTCCACGGTTCCCGTGGTCCTCTGGGCACAATTGCGAGCGGATCTTGCCCCGTTCCTGACGGAGCGCGTCGTCGACGGCGATGTTCTGCACGACTTCTATCACCGAGTGCTGCGGGACGCCGCTGCGCGTGATGGCCTCCAGCCACCGGTCGGCGCAGCTCGCCATCGACAGCTGGCCGCGCTGTTCGCCCGCACCGCGGACCCGGACGGCACCCGGTCCTGGCGGGGTGCGTCGCCGCGCGCCCTTGAGCAGGTGCCGGCTCAACTCCGGGCGGCCGAGGCGTGGACCGAGCTGGCGCGGGTCCTTGTCGACGTCCGCTTCGTCGAGGCCACAGCGTCGCTGGTGGCCCGATCGTTGGGCATCGACGGCCGAGGCAGGTCCGTCGTCCGCTACGGCGGCGTCCATGCGATCCGGGCGGGTCTCAACGAGCTCCTCGCGGCGTCTCCACCCGACGTCGACGCGGTCGACCGGGCGGTGTGTTCCGCCCTGCAGCGGGCGTTGGCTCTCGAGGCCGATCTCCTGACCGTGCAGCCCGAGCTGCTGTGGCAGCAGCTCGCCAACCGCATGCGGTGGGAATCCTCGCCCGCGGTGGCAGCACTGCTCGATCGTGAGGAGGCGCGGCGTGCCGCCGAGGGCGGTCCGGCGTGGCTGCGATTGCGCAGGCCGGTCGGCCGGACACCTGGGCTCGTGCACATCCTGCGTGAACGTGGTCGGGCCCACTGTTGCGCGGTGAGCCCGGACGGGGCCGTCCTGATCTCGGGAGGTGACGAGGACGGCACGCTGTGGGACGCAGGGACTGGGTCCTGGCTGGCAAACCTGCCGGGTCACTCCGGGCCGGTGCATGCCTGCGCCGCCGCTCGGGATGCGCTCTACACCGCTGACGAGGCGGGCACCCTGCGCCGCTGGTCGTGGGACGGTGTGCGGGCCACGCTCGTACAGTCCGGCCGAGTTGGTGAACGCCACATTCGCGCGTGCGCGATCGGGGGTGCGTACGCCCTGGTCGCAGGCCCCGACGGTCTCCGGCTCTGCGCACGCGACACCCTCGAGATCGTGGCTCTGCTGGACGAGAGTCCACACGTCGCGTGCTGCGCGATCGACGAGCGGGGCGAAGTCTCCGTTGCCGGCTACCTCGACGGCTCCCTACGCGTGTGGCGACGGCGTGTGCCCGTCGCCCGGCGAAGGGACGGACACGAGCGTTCGGTCTACGGCTGTGCGGTGGCCGCGGCGGGCGATGTCGTGCTGACCGCGGGCCGCGACGGTGCTCTCCGTCGATGGGATGCCGCCTTGCGGCCGCTGGGCGAACCCATGATCGATCGTTCCCTGCCGCTGCCGACCGGGATCTGGGCGTGCGCGGGCAACCGGGCGCTGGACAAGGCCGTCACCGCGCTCGTCGGAGGCGCCGTGCAGGCCTGGGACACAGAGTCGTCGACGGTCACGACGCTCGCCGGTCACGCCGGCACTGTCAACGACGTCGCGACATCGTGCGACGGCGGCGTTGTGGCCTCCGCCGGCTTCGACGGCACGGTGCGGCTGTGGGATCCGGCGATCGCGACCGGGGCCCCGCCCGCGGAGCCGTTCTCCACCATGATCCAGACCATGGCGCTGTCCGTCGACGGCCGCCGTGTCCTCACCGTCGACGCCTACGGGGTGGTCCGGGTCGGCTCCACCGGTGCCCGTCCCGCCGAGCAGGCCTTCACCACATGCCGAAGCTGGTGTCGGGACGGCGCCGTCGGCTCGGACCTCGGCACAGTGTTGGTCATCGATCACACGGGAACCGCCGAGGTGTGGGACGTAGAACGTGCGATGCGTCGCCATGTCCTGCCACACCCGGAGGCCGCAGCGTGTGTGATGGTGGGCGAGCGCATCGCGGTCACCGCAGGCGACGACGGAACGTGCTTCGGGTGGGACATCGTGCACGGCGTTCGGCTGTGGACTGTCGAGCTGGGGCCTGGCGTGCCGGTGCTCGCGACGGACGGGGTCGCGGTGCTGATCGGGGCCGGTTCGGGGCCGGTCCGGCTGGTCGATCCGGCCACCGGCCACGGGCTCACCCTGCGGGATGGCGGTGCCGTCGTCCAGAGCGGCGCGTTCGGCCCGGGCGGCCTGGTCGCCCTCGGAACGGACGCCGGCGAGGTACTTCGGTGGCGGACACGGGACGGTGCCGCCGACCAGGCTGGAGCACATCCGACCGGGGTGCTGCTCATCGTTCCTGGGACCGCGCGGTACCCCTTCCTGTCCTCGGGGACCGACGGAGGTGTCGTGCTCTGGCCTGCTGCCGCCGGCGGGCGCAGACGGCGGTTGACCGGGCATGTGGGGCCCGTTCGTGGTGCAGCCGTCGATCCCCTCACCGGCCTGATCGCTACGGCCGGTGATGACAAGACCTTGCGCGTCTGGGCTGCTTCCGGAAGTCAACGGGCGGTGCTTCCACTCTCCGGCAACGGCCAGAAGGTACTTGTCCAGGACGGTCTCATCGCCTGTGGGGACGACGGCGGCTTCGTCTACCTCGGCACACTGCGCGATCACGAATGAGCCCGATCATGTCGGGGAGCGGTCAGCTGTACGACCATCCCGTGACGTTCCCACCCTGCACGGCCATCACGGTCACGGTGGCACCACCACCCGGCAGGTCGGACGCGGTGCAGAAGGTTGTCGCGCCGACCGCGACGGACAGTGCCCCGCAGCTCACGATGCCGGGCTGACGTCCCTGGGCCACCAGGTCGGCGTACACCGCGGCGCTGACCACAGGTGGAGCGATGACCCCGCCGGCCCCGGTCCCGATCGAGCTGCCGGTGTCGGTACCGGGTTCGTCGGAACCGGAGATCGCCCAGGCCGCCAGCAGGATCAGCGCAAGCGTCACTCCGCCGACCCAGGCCAGGGCGGTGACCATCCTCGACCCTCGAGGTGCCGGCGGTGGCGACGGACCCGGCTGCTGCATCGCGGGTGCGGCGGCCGCTGCGAGGGTCCGCTGTGCGCGGTCGGCCGGATCGGGCAGCCGGTGCGGGTGGGCGAGATAGTGCTGGATGAGGCCGCGTGCGGCTTCTCGTTCCTCCGAATCCGGCGAGCGGAGCCCGTCGCTCAGCGCGGTGACGATGCGGTGCTGTTCGTCGACGTCCGGGGGAAGGTGGGCGAGCCGGTCGGCGACCGAGTTGAGATAAGACAGCGGCGTCGGCGGCGGCGGCGGTGGCGGATGGGGCAGAGGCGGCGCGGGCGGGAACTGGCCGATGGTCTGGAACAGCTTGGCCGCGGTGGCCGGGGTCGGCTGGGTGAAGTCGAAGAAGTTGACCTGTGCGAGGTCGGATGGCAGGCGCTGCATGTCGACCGGCCGCACGAGCACCGGCAGCAGGTGCCTGCGCAGCTGGAGCGCGTAGATCCGTTCCGCAGCGCACGCCTTCGACGTGAGCGAGTCGGGCGAGGTCGTCGCCAGTAGAATGTCGCATCGCTGGATCTCACGGATGATCTCGTCCCACCATCGGGACCCGGAGTGGGCACCGGCGTCGCTCCAGATGCTGTGCCCCATGGCCGTCAGGGTCGCCACGATCTCGTCGACGACCGGGCGGTCCTCGCGTGCGTACGAGACGACGATGCGCATGACCGACCCCCGGCGGCTGTGCGACGTCGGGCTGACGTCTGCCTGTCGTTGCGCTCGCACGGGACGCTCCGGGGGTTACGCTCCGGGCCCACTTGCTCATGGAACGTGCTGGCTTCTCCGCACCCGGCCGGGCGCTGCCCGATGTCGGCGTCCTCTCAGCACGCTCGTGGACCGATACGCTGGATCGGAGCGCGGATCCCGGTCGTCGCGGTCACGAGCCCAGCGGAGGAAAGCGTGGTAGCGGATCGTGGGCCCGTCCTTGGACGGATGAGCGAGCACTCCGACGTCGCAGCCACGTTGACCCGGATGGGCATCGATGTCGGTCGAGCGGTGGTGGTCGTGATCGGAGGCGCCGGGGGCATGAGCGATGACGCCGCCGACGGGCTTACCGACGTGGTACGCGACGGGGTGCTTCCCGCAGTGGAACGACACGGAGCAACCGTGATCGACGGCGGGACCGACTCCGGCGTGATGCGGCTGATCGGCAGGGCACGGGCCGCCGCCGGGGCGACCTTCTTGCTGGTCGGTGTCGCCGCGGAGGGGACCGTGACCGTGCCCGGAGGGCAGGCCGCACAAGATGACGCCGCCGCTCTGGAACCCCACCACACCCACGTGATCTTGGTACCGGGCACGCAGTGGGGTGATGAGTCGTCCTGGATCGCGAAGGTAGCCGGGGCGGTGGCGGGGGGCGAGCCGTCGGTGACGGTGCTGGTCAACGGCGGCCCGATCGCGTTCGACGACGCGACCCGCAGCGTGGCCGACGGCCGCTCACTGCTCGTGGTGGCCGGGAGCGGCCGGGCGGCTGATGCGATCGCGGACGCCCGGACGTCCGGTGGCGGCGAACGGAACGCGGTGACCATCGCGGCATCGCCGTTCACTGAGATCGTCGCACTCGACGATCCGGCTGCGGTCGCCGCGGCGGTGTCGGGGGCACTCGAGCGGCAGGAGGCCGGCCGATGAGCTCGTCGGATGGGGGCGGGCCACGACCCGACGTCACCGTAGGGTCCGCACCTCCAGCGCCGCCGGAGCTGCCGCGCGGGGGTGGGCCGCCGGCGCTGTTGACCCGATTCCCGAAGCTGCGAGTGCGTCCGTCGCCGACGCCGGTGGTGCCCGTCGAGGCGCGGGCGGCATACCCGGCGCTGGCCGCGGACTTCGCGGTGCTCGACGAAGTGGTGGGCGAGCGCTTCGCCGCGGCCGATCGCACCGCGCTGATCGAGCAGAACCGCCACCGGCTCTTCCAGGTGGTGATCCTGCTGGGTGCAGCAGTCCTGAGTGGGGCCGCTGCCTTGCAGGGCGTGTTCCCCGACCAGAGGTGGCCAGGCATCCTGGCTGCGGTGCTCGCGCTGTTGCTCGCGACCCTCGGACAGACCGCCGGCGAGCTCGGCACCCTCGCCGCGTTCCAGACGGCGAGGACGAAGGCCGAGCGCCTGCGTGCCCTGCATTTCGAGTACCTCTCCGGGACCGGCCGCTACCGAGGCCCCGACCGGGAGCGGGAGCTGAAGCGCGCCGTGAACGCCATCGACGCAGGCAAGGAGCCCCGGTGAACGACGATCGCGACGTTGCCTTCCAGCACCTGTACCGGGAGCTACGTATCCGCGACCAGCACGCCTACTACGTGCGGCGCCGGGAAGAGTACGACCGGGCACGTGGACAGGCGGTGGTCGTCCGGAACGTGCTGCTCATGTTGGCCGGGGTCTGTGGAGTGGCAGGCCAGGCGGTCGAGGGCGCGGCCCGAGCAGGGTGGTCGGTCGGGGCCGCGGTGCTCGGCGGGCTCGCGGCCGCGGTGATCGGTTACGACGCACTGGTCGGCTTCTCCCGGCTGTCGAAGCTCTACGGCGACGTGGCGCACAACCTGGCGGAGGTCGAGCTCGACTGGGACCGCGCCCGATCGCCGGCGGAGCTCGCCGCCGAGATGCACCGGGTCGAGGAGACGCTCCGTGCCGAGAACGGGCAGTGGGGTCAGCTGGTGGTCGAGTCGGCGGATCCCGTGACTCCCGCACTGGATCCCGGCGCGGATGACAGGCCCCCTCCCGGTCGCGATCGCACCCCGGAGGAGCGTGGTCCAGGGGGCCGGTCGTGAGCCAGCGGGGTGTCAGCCTGCATGCCACCTTCGTAGACCGACGGGGACAGGACACTGTGCCCGTCCCCTGGATGCCCTGACCGGAATGTGCTCGCCGCCGGTGACTGCCCTGATGATGAGGGGGTGCCCCCGGTCTTTGTCAGCTATCGCCGCTCCGACGAGCCGTTCGCTGCGGGCCTGGTCACCGGGCTGCTGATGGATCGGCTCGGCGACGACCAGGTCTACCTCGACACGTTTGTTCCTGAGCAGACGCGGGAGATTCGAGCGGAAGCTGGTCGCTGCCGTGGGTCGCTCGTCCGCGGTCGTGGCCCTGATCGGTCCCTCGTGGGACGACGAACGCAACCTCGCCCGTCTCCGCGGTCCGGATCGGGACTGGGTCCGGGAGGAGCTGATGGTCGCAGAGCAGCGGGAGGTTCCGGTGGTCCCCGTTCTCGTCGATCGCCACGACCTACCGACGACCGGCACCGCGGTCGACGGTATCCTTCGCCACCCGCCGATCATGATCGACTCATCGAATGTGTGGTCAGTCGAGCCGGAGCTCCTCCGTCGCCTCGCGGTTCCGGTGGATGCTCCTTCCGGTGGCCGTTCGACGACCGAGATGATCCACCTGGCGGTGCGGGCCATGCTCCGGCACGTCCTGCCCGGCCCGCAGCATGCGATGGGCAACGGCACGAGTGTCGCCTCGGTCGTGGCGGACTGGATCGACGACGCCGAGTGGCTCCGGTATGTCGGGATCGGCAACATACCGGGTCGCCCCAACGGATCGGCTGTCGTGGTGCTGACCAGCACTCACCTGGGAATCATCCAGCTCGACGCCCGGATTGCCGAGGCCGAGTCCTGGCGCTGGCCCGTCGAGACGGTCACCAGTGCTGCTGCCGTCCAGCGGAGGCGTTGGGGGATCAGTTCGGTGACCGACCTCAGGTTGTGCACCGCGTCGGGAGTGGAGATCGCGCTGGACGGAGTGTCCACCGGTCAGGCCGGCCACCTTCTCGCACTGATGGGCTCTGCTGGCCCATCCTCTCCCGGTCAGGGGCGCGGCGGGTCGTAGATCACCACGTCCACGACGACCGCATCGGGTTCGATCTTCAGAATTCGGAGAGAGCGCCGACCCGGTTCTCGTTGGTCAAAACGCAGACGTGGTCGCCGGCGGTCACCGTGCCGATCTCCAGGCTGGTCGCCCTCCCCGAGCGGTAGCCGGTCTCGGCGTCGCACCGCTCATAGCTCGCCTGCGTCGAGCCGAGCGGGAGGAACTTGCCCGCCAGGAACTGGATGGCCCGTCCGTCGTAACCCAGATCCCGGTACGGCCCGCTCCACTGAGACTCGCTCTTCGGAGCATCGAGATCGAGGTTGTCCCCCTGGGCCGCTACCGTCACCTGCCCGCTCCGACGGACGGTGGCGTCGTCCGGGGCGAGCGGTTCCCCCTGGGGAGCCGGCAGCCCGAGCTGGGTGCGCAGCTCGGAGTTCTCGTCGCCGAGCCTGCGGTTGACGTCCTCGAGTGCGGTGACGCGACTGTTGAGGTCCGTGAGCTGAGCGTCGCGGTCGGAGACGGTCGTCTGCGCGTCGTCACGAGCGCTACTGATGAGGACCGTCTGCAGTCCGAGGTAGGCACTGAGGACGGTCAGGAGAGCGGCCAGCAGCCCCAGGGACGCTTCGACGGCGGCGCGCCGCGGCCGCCTCGTCGTGTTCGTCTGTGTCATGCCGTCCGTCGCGGTCGGTGGGAGTTGCGAACTCGATGTCCCGCTGATGTGGCTGTGCCGGCTCGGCTGTCAGTACGCCCCGCCGCCGCCCAGCACCGCGCCGACGGTGCGGAACAGGATCCGCACGTCCAGCGCGGTGGAGCGCCGCTCGACGTACTCGGCGTCGAGCCGGATCGACTCCTCCCACGACAGGTCGCTGCGACCCGACACCTGCCACAGCCCGGTCAGCCCGGGCTTCACGGCGAGCCGGCGCCGGGCCAGCGGGCAGTACCGGGCGACCTCGCGGGGCAGCGCCGGACGCGGCCCGACCAGCGCCATCGAGCCGCCGACCACGTTGAACAGCTGCGGCAGCTCGTCGAGGGAGAACCGGCGCAGCACGCAGCCGACCCGGGTGATGCGGGGGTCCGCGCACATCTTGAACAGCGGGCCGGCGCCGTCGTTGCGGTCGGTCAGTCCGGCCAGCCGTGCCTCGGCGTCCACGCACATCGAGCGGAACTTCAGCATCGTGAACGGGGTGCCGTCGCGGCCGACGCGGGTCTGCCGGAACAGGACCGGGCCGCCGTCCAGCTTCACGGCGACGGCGACGGCGACCAGCACCGGGGCGAGCAGCAGCACCAGCAGCAGCGCGAGCGCACCGTGCAGCACGGTGCGCGCCCGCTCGGTGCGCCGGGCCGGACGCTCGGCGACGCCGGCGTTCGCGGCCGACTCGGCTGCGGAGATCGCGGCTGCCGCCGCGGTGGTGGCCTGCTCGGCCTCGCGGACCGGCTGGGCGACGTCGGTTCGGTCGACGCTGTTCATCGTTCTGGCTCCGTGGGGGTTCGGCTGGGGACCGTTTCCGAAGCGGCTATCGCATCCCCTGAACGGGCCATTAGCCGGAGGCCGTGAAGGTCATCACTTATGGGGAAGTGGCCGCGCCGGGTGTGGCGCGTCGTAACGCGACCGATCACCGCGGCGCTGACGTGCGGTGTGGAGGAACGAGTGAAGCCGCCGGAGCCGTCCGGCACCGAGCCGTCCGGGCCCCGACCGCACTGGACGTCGCGGGCCTGGTGGAGCCACCCGCGGATCGGTACCGCCGTGGCGATCGCCGGCGTGGTCATCGCGCTGGTCGCGCTGCTGAACGACGTCGGTGCCTTCCGCGGCGCGCCCACCGCCGATGGCCCCGACTACGAGCTGTTCGACGACTTCCGTGCGACCCGCCTCGATCCCGGCCGGTGGGAGGTCGACGACCCGGCGGGGCACTTCACGATCGACCGCGGCGCGCTGACGGCCGCGGTGGACCGGACGCTGCCCGGGCAGGGCGACGAGGGCGCCACGCTGACCGCGGTCACCGACCGCACGGTGCAGGCCGCCGCGTTCGACGTGCGGATCCCGGCCGACGACGGCCCCGGGGACGGCGGGCTCTACGTCATCCTGTTCAGCGAGTCGGGGGAGCAGCGCCGCATCGTCGTCGGCCCCGGCAACGGGCCCGACGACCCGCCCGGGTACGGGGTGGAGTCGTGCCCGACGGCGCGCTGCGACAGCGACATCGAGTACGCCGGCGACGGGCGCTTCGAGCCCGGCCGCACCTACCGGGTGACGATCGAGTCCACCCCCGACGGTGTCGTCTTCGACATCCCCGGGCTGCTCGACGACCGGACCGTCACCGCGATCGACGGGATCCGCGAGGTGCGGCTCTACGCCTGGACGAACGACGGGACGTCGTTCACCGTCCAGCTCGACAACCTGTCGTTCGCCTACCTGGCCTGACCTGACCCGGGCCAGGAGCCGGTTCAGCCGGACAGGCGCGCCTCGGCGTGGTGCTCGACGAACCAC
>Ga0065178_101235_pt1 | contig 10716 bp, 10 predicted proteins | sample FECB22metaG_FD_59210 | JGI IMG/M metagenome (GOLD analysis project Ga0065178, IMG submission 59210) | Cyanobacterial communities from the Joint Genome Institute, California, USA - FECB-22 (version 2) (version 2) | ecosystem: Environmental > Aquatic > Thermal springs > Hot (42-90C) > Microbial...
TGAGTCGCGCGGGACCGGTCCGGCTCAGCCGGCGACCAGCCGGTCGACCGCCTCCGGCGCGAACACCGTGCGGACGACCAGCCGGGCCAGCCCGAGCGGGATGGCCCGCGGGCCCAGCGTGCTCGCCTCCACGACCGGCCGGGCGCGCTCGCTGACCGCGTCCAGGATCCGGGTGCGCACCCCGTCGACGACCGCGGGCAGCTCGCCCAGCACCCCGCCGAGCACCACCCGGTGCGGGTTTACCGTGGTCACCGTGGTGGCGAGCGCGGCGCCCAGCACGTCCGCGGCGGCGGCCAGCTCCGCGCCCACCCGCGGCCGCCCCGCCCCGGCGACCAGGTCGTCGAGGGTGCGGTAGCCGTCGCCGCCGAGCCTGCCGAGCAGCGCCCGGCCCGACGAGTAGGCGGCGAGGCAGCCGTGCCGCCCGCACCGGCAGACCGGTTCGGGGACCGGGCCGCCGACCCGCACGTGCCCGATGTCGCCCGCGATGCCCGCGGCGCCGCGCATCACGTCGCCCCCGACGACGATGCCGCAGCCGATGCCGGTCGCCACCTTCACCGCGACCAGCGTCTCGTCGTCGGACCGGCTCTCCCCGACGGCGGCGGCCCGGGCGTCGTTCTCCACCACCACCGGCAGCCCCCACCGGCGCCCGACGGTCGCCACCACGACGCCCGGCGCCCACCCGGGCAGCGGGGTCACCGGCAGCACCATCCCGGTCGCCGGATCGACCGCCGCCGGGATGCCGATCCCCACGCCGGCCGGCCGCTCCCCCGGGCCGCCGCCGGCCAGCAGCGCGTCCGCCGCGTCGAGGGCGGGCCCGAGCACCGCGTCCGGGCCGTCGGTGAGCCGGCACCGCAGCTCGGCGAAGCGCAGCTCGGTCCCGGCGAGGTCGGTCACGCTGACCCGGACGTGGGTCTGCCCGATGTCCACGGTCAGCACCACCCGGCCGCGGTCGTCGAACCGGATCCGGCGGGCCCGCCGGCCGCCGGTCGCGCCGAGGCTCTCCCCCTCGTAGACCAGCCCGTTCCTGGTGAGCGCGTCGAGCCGGGTCACCAGGGTGCCGCGGGACATCCCGGTCTCCTCGAGCAGCTGCGCCCTGGACAGCCCGCCGCGCTCGCGGACCAGCGCCACCAGTGCGCCGTGGCTCGCCACCACCGTCATCCGTCCCCCGTCCGGTTGACATCCCCCACTTCTGTCCGTTCAATGTACCGAAGTTTTCCGTCCACTGATTGAACAAAAGATCGGGGTCAACGATGACGCCAGTCGCGGTGTCCCGCCGCGCGTTGCTGGGGGCCGCACTCGGCATCCCGCTGCTGTCGGCGTGCGCGGGCTTCGACACGAGCGGCGCCGCCGGTGCCGGATCGGTCGGGTTCCTCTCCACCCAGTTCACGCCGGTCGAGGAACGCCGGCGCTACGAGCAGGCACTGCGCGAGCACCTGCGCGTCGACGTCGCCTACAACCCGGTCGAGGCCGGGGTGTTCGCCACCACCATCCGCAGTCAGGTCGAGTCCGGCCGGGTCGGCACCGGCCTGGTCGGCGGGCTGCACGGCCACCTGGCACCGGTCGCCGACCAGCTCGACGACGTCGACGACCTGCTGGCCGACCTGACCGCCGCCGGATACTCCGACGAGGTGCTGGACCTGGCCCGGCTGGGCGGCGCAACGGCGAAGTACGTGCCCTGGATGCAGGCGACCTACGTGGTGGCCGTGCACCGGCGGGCGCTGGACCACCTGCCGCCCGGGGTGGACGTGCAGCATCTCGACTACGACGGCTACCTGCGCTGGGCGCAGGCCGCGGCCGCCGCCGAGGGACGGCCGGTGTTCGGCATCCCGGCCGGCCCGAACGGGCTGCACCACCGGTTCCACCAGGGCTACCTGCTGCCCAGCTTCACCGGCGGGCAGATCACCACCTTCACCACGCCGGACGCCGAGAGCGCCTGGGAGTACCTGCGTGAGCTGTGGGCGGTGACCGCGCCCGCGTCGACCAACTACGACTTCATGCAGGAGCCGCTCGCCCGCGGCGAGGTGCTGGTCGCCTGGGACCACGTCGCCCGGCTGGTCGGCGCGGTCGACCAGCGCCCCGACGAGTGGCTGATGGTGCCGGCCCCGCGCGGGCCGAAGGGGCTCGGCTACATGCTCATCGTCGCCGGTGTCGGGCTGCCCCGCGGGGGCGCCGAGCGGGAGCTCGCCGAGCAGGCGATCCGCGGCCTGTCCGATCCCGCCCTGCAGGTGGAGACGCTGCGGCAGAACGCGTTCTTCCCGGTCGTGCGCACCGAGCTGCCGACCGACCTGCCGGCCGGGATCGCCCTGGAGTCGGCAGCGGTGCGCGCCCAGCAGGAGGCCGACGACGCGATCCTGGCGCTCCCGCCGGTCGGGCTCGACTCCCGGGACGCCGAGGTCAGCCAGGTGTTCGCCAACTGCTTCACCCGGATCTGCCTGAACCGGGAGCCGGTCCGGGCGGTGCTCGGCTCGGAGGCCCGGACGCTGTCCGCGATCCTCGGCGAGCTGCGCGTGCCGTGCTGGGCCCCCGATCCGGTCGCCGACGTCTGCGAGGTGGGCTGATGAGCGCCACGATCACCCGGGAGACCCCGCCGCACACCGGCGGCCCACCGGTCCGGCCGCGCGCCGTGCCGTCGGTGGTCTGGCTGGTCGGGCCGTCGGTGGTGTTCATGGCCGCCCTGTTCGGCTGGCCGGTCGTCCAGGGCGTGCTGCAGGCGTTCACCGGCGCCGACGGCGGCCTCACCGGCGAGCACGTCGCCCGGATGGTCGCCGACCCGTACTTCTGGCCCGCCGTGCGCAACACGCTGCTGCTGATCGTGGTGCTGATCCCGGTGCAGTTCGCGTTCGCCGTGACGATGGCGCTGCTGCTGCGGGCCCGGCCACGGTTCGCCGGCGCCTACTTCTACCTGTGGGTCATCCCGCTCGCCGTCTCCGACCTGGCCGCCGGCCTGGTCTGGCTGGCGGTGTTCACCGACCGCGGCTACCTCAACTCGGCGCTCGCCACGATCGGCCTGGAACCGGTCGCCTGGCTGGCCTTCGACAATCCGGTCTCGCTGTTCGTCTGCGTGCTGGTCGCCGAGCTGTGGCGGGCCACCTCGCTGGTGCTGGTCATCGTGGTCGCCGGGCTGCAGGGCATCCCGAAGGACTACGAGGAGGCCGCCGCCGTGTTCGGCGCGGGCCCCTGGGAGCGGCTGCGCCGGGTCGTCCTGCCGCTGCTGCGGCCGAGCCTGCAGGTCGCGCTGATCCTGCGCACCATCCTGGCGTTCCAGACCTTCGCCGTGGCCCAGGCACTGACCGGGCAGAACTTCCCGCTGCTGGTCGGCGAGACCTACCGCTGGTACACGGGCCTGCAGAACCCGAACGTCGCCGCGGCGCTCGCCCTGGTCGTGCTCGTCATCTCGATGCTCACCTCGCTCGTCTACCTGCGCGCCCTGCGGGAGTCCCGATGACCCTCCAGCCCCTCCAGCCCCTTCAGCCCCGGCCCACACAGCCCGCCCCGCCCGACCCGGCCCCGCTGCGCGCCCGGCGCCGGGCCCGGATCGCGCTGCAGGCCGCCTGCCTCGCGATCACCGCGTTCATGGCGGTGCCGCTCTACCTGATCGCGCTCGCCGCGCTGTCCAGCCGGGAGTCGCTCAACCGGTTCCCGCTGTCGTTCCTGCCGACCGACCTGTCGGTGCAGACGCTGGGGACCTTCCTGACCTCGACCGGCGTGCTCGCGTCGTTCGGCAACTCGATGATCGTCGGCCTCGGGACGCTGCTGCTGTCCTCGCTGGTCGGGGTGCCCGCCGCGTACGCGCTGGCCCGGGTCGCCTTCCGCGGCAAGGAGCCCTACCAGCTGTTCCTGCTGTTCACCAGGGCGCTGCCGATCGTGGTGCTGTCGGTCCCGCTGGCCCGGCTGTTCCTCACCGCCGGGGTGTACGACACGACGTACGCGGTGATCCTGCTGCACTCCGCGATCGCGCTGCCCACCACGATCCTGATCGTCGCCAGCGTGTTCGTCGCCGTACCGGTCGACGTCGAGGAGGCGGCCCGGGTGTTCGGCGCCACCCCGCTGCAGGCGTTCCGCACGGTCGTCGCGCCGATGGCGCTGCCCGGCATCGCCGCCGCGTCGATCTTCACCTTCGTCATGAGCTGGAACGAGGTCCTGGGCGCCTCGATCCTCACCCTCAACCACCGGACGCTGCCCGCGCAGGTGCTCACCTCGCTCGCCGACTCGCCGCTGGCCTACCGGTTCGCCGGCGGCTTCGCCCTCGTCCTGCCCGCCCTGATCTTCATCGCGGTGATGCGCCGCTACCTGACCAACATGTGGGGGTCGACGATCCGATGAGCTCCGTCTCCATCAGGAACGTGCACAAGACGTACCCGGGCGGCACCGACCGGGCCACCGACGACGTCTCGCTGGACATCGCCGACGGCGAGTTCCTCGTCCTGCTCGGGCCGTCCGGCTGCGGGAAGACCACCCTGCTGCGGATGCTCGCCGGGCTCGAGCTGCCCGACGGCGGCTCGATCGCGATCGGCGGCCGCGACGTCACCTACCTGCCCGCGCACCGCCGGAACCTGTCGATGGTGTTCCAGTCCTACGCGGTGTTCCCGCACCGCTCGGTGCGCGACAACATCGCGTTCGGGCTGACCACCCGCCGCGCCGGCCGGGCCGAGATCGACCGGCAGGTGGCCTGGGCGGCCGAGCTGCTGCAGCTCACCCCCTACCTGGACCGCAAGCCGGCCCAGCTGTCCGGCGGGCAGCGCCAGCGGGTCGCGGTCGCCAGGGCGATCGTGGTCGACGCCGACGTGCTGCTGATGGACGAGCCGCTGTCGAACCTGGACGCGCTGCTGCGCATGGAGTTCCGGACCGAGCTGAAGAAGATCGTCCAGGACCTCGGCGTCACCACCGTGTACGTCACCCACGACCAGGGCGAGGCGCTGTCGCTGGGCGACCGGGTCGCCGTCATGCGTTCCGGCCGGATCGTGCAGCTCGGCGATCCGCTGGCCGTCTACGACACCCCGTCCGAGAAGTTCGTCGGCGGCTTCCTCGGCTCCCCGCCGATGAACTTCCTGGCCGCGACGCTCACCCCGGACGGCGACCGGATCGACGTCGCCGGGACGGACCTGCCCGCCCCCGCCGCGCTGCGCGGCAGCGCCGGGCGGGACGTGCTGCTCGGCGTCCGGGCCGAGAACATCGAGATCGCCGGGACCGGCGGGGACGCGCCCGCCGGCACCCTGCCCGCCCGGCTGGAGGTGCGCGAGCCGACCGGCTCGGCGGTGCTGCTCACCGTCAGCGCGGGCGACCGGGAGCTGAAGGTGAGCGCACCGGCGTCGTTCCGGGCCGATCCCGGCGACGTCGTCCACCTGCGCCTGCCACCGCACACCCTGCGCCTCTACGACGCCGCGACCCACCAGCTGATGGAGAACCGACCCTCGTGAGCACCACCGCCGCCGTCGATCCCGGGACGCTCCGGTCCGCCGCCGTCGAGGTCCTGCGCCGCAACGACCTGGGCACGATGACGACCGCCGCCCCCGACCTCTACCCGCACCAGTGGAGCTGGGACTCCGCGTTCGTCGCGATCGGGCTGGCCCGGATCGACGTGCCGCGCGCCGCGACCGAGCTCCGGTCGCTGCTCGCCGCCCAGTGGAGCACCGGGATGGTCCCGCACATCGTCTTCTCGCCGTCGTCGACCGACTACTTCCCCGGGCCGGACCGGTGGGGCACCGACGAGGTCGCCGCCCGCCCGGCCGGCTACCGCACGTCCGGCATCTGCCAGCCGCCGGTGCACGCGATCGCGTTGCGGCACATCCTGGACCGCGGCCGGGAGAACGGCGGCGCGGACGCCGCCGAGGCGGAACGGCTGGTCGCCGGCTCGCTGGACGGCTGGCTCGCCTGGCACCGCTGGCTGGCCTCCGCGCGGGACCCGGACGGCGTCGGGCTGGTGGAGATCCACCACAGCTGGGAGTCCGGGTTCGACAACTCGCCGCGCTGGGACGGCCCCTACGCCCGGATCACGCCCGGCCCGCTGCCGCCCTACCGGCGCCGCGACGTGCTGCACGTCGGTTCGGCCGGAGAGCGCCCCACCGACACCGAGTACGACCGCTACCTGTGGCTGGTCGAGCAGATGCGCTCGGTCGGCTACGACGACGCCGCGACCGGCTCGACGGTCGACTTCCGGGTGCGCGACGTGTTCTTCTCCGCGGTGCTCGCCGCCGCGGCCGGGACACTCGCCGGCATCTGCGACGAGTTCGGCAGGCCGGACGACGCCGCCGAGCAGCGCCGCACCGCCGCCCGGTTCCGGGCGGGCGTCGCCGGCACGGTGGACCCGGCGACCGGGCTGGCCCGCGACTTCGACGTCCGGGCGGGCGAGTGGATCGGCGCCGAGACGATCGCCGGGTTCGCCCCGCTGGTCGCCGGCGGCGAGCCCGGTCTGCTCGCCGCCCAGCGTGCACTGCTGCGCTCGGCACGCTGGGCGGGGCATCCCGGGCTCCGGTTCCCGCTGCCGCCCTCGACGTCGCCGGAGAGCCCGGACTTCCGGGCCCGCACCTACTGGCGGGGCCCGGTGTGGCCGTTCCTGGTGCTGCTGCTCGGCTGGGCCGCCCGCCGCGACGGCGACGACGCCCTGCACGCCGACCTGCGGGCGGCGGCGCTGGCCCAGCTCACCGACCTGACGTTCGCCGAGTACTACGAGCCCTTCACCGGTGAGGCGCTGGGCAGCCACGCCCAGGCGTGGACGGCGGCCGCGGCGCTGGAGTGGCTGGCCTGACCGGCAGCTCGGTCAGGCGGACACCACCTGGTCCAGCACGCCGTCGCGGGCCGAGGCCACCAGGTCCGAGAACTGGTCGACGCTCATCTGGATCCGCTGCCCGAAGTCGTCGGTGATCACGATCCGCTTCTCCGGGGCGGCGGCCTCGTCGACGTAGAGCTCGGGGCAGCCGCAGTTGCAGCTGCCGCAGAAGGTGGCGATGTGACGCATGCGGGTGCTCCCCTCTCGGACGGCGCGCGGACGGACATCCGCGCCGTCGGGAGGGGTCGCCCGCGGGGTTCCGCCGGTTCCCGATGTCACCCGATGGAATCAGCCGGTCACCCGTCGGTCAGGATCGCGGGACGTCCCGGCGGCGGTGGCCGGTGACCCGGGCGGACCGCAGCCGGTTCACCGCGGCGGCGACCTCGTGCCTGCGGGGCACCGCGAAGTCGGCGAGCGTGCCGTGCGCGATCGCGGCGGCGCCGTCGCGGCGCAGGTCGTCGTCGAGCCGGTCGAGTGCCTCGGCGAGGGTGCGGCCGTCCAGCGTCAGGTGCGCCAGGGCCAGCCCGATCCCGGTGGTCTGCGACGGGTCGGCCAGCTGGGACACCGCGGACAGGTCGATGTCGTCGGCGCCGAAGGTGAGCCGCCCGCGGCCGCGGGCGGTGATCTTGCGGCGCCCGCGGACCTGCGGATCGACGCTCGCCGGATCGAACACCCGGTGCCCGAACGCCGGGAAGCCGGCGTCGTCGGCGTCCGGCGCCACCCCGGCGATCTCCCGGGCCCGCCCGGTGACCTCGGTGACCCGGTAGTCCTGCAGCAGGATCACCGTGTCGGCCCGGTCCAGGTAGTCCCCGGAGCCGCCCATCACCAGCACCGTGGACACGCCGTGCTCGCGGTGCAGCGGGCGGACCCGGTCGACGAACGGCACCAGCGGCTCGGCCGAGATCAGCTCGCGCATCCGGGCGTCCCGGATCATCACGTTGGTCGCCGAGGTGTCCTCGTCGACGAGCAGCGTGTCGGCGCCGGACTCGAGTGCCTCGATCGTCGACGCGGCCTGCGAGGTCGAGCCGGACGCCGACGGCGTCGAGAAGTCGTCGGTCGGCCGGCCGGACGGCAGGTCGGAGACGAACGCGCGGACGTCCACCCGCTGCACCGACCGCTCGTCCTCGGCCCGGACCGAGACGGTGTCCGGCCGGGTCACGACGAGCTCCCGGCCGTCGCCGGGGACGTGGTCGTACACCCCGGTCTCCAGCGCCCGCAGCAGGGTGGACTTGCCGTGGTAGCCGCCGCCGACGATCAGCGTGACGCCCTCGGGGACGCCCATCCCGCGCACCGGGCCGCGGTTCGGGGTGTGCAGGGTGACCCGCAATGATTCCGGCGCCTCGAACGGGACGGCGTCGCGCAGCGGGCGGTCGTCGATGCCGGAGGCGCGGGGCAGCACGGCGCCGTCGGCGACGAACCCGGTCAGGCCCTCGGCGCGCAGCGCGTCCCGCAGCGCGCCGGCGTCCTCGACCGTCTCGACGAACTCCACCGCCCGGTCGCGGTCGGCGTTCGTCCAGGTCAGCGCGCTGTGCACGGCGGCGGGGAGGTCGTCGGTCAGGGTCCGCGCGGCGGCGTGCCCGGCGATCCGGCGGCCGTGCCCCGGCAGCGGCATCCCCAGCTCGACGACGACGTCGCCGGACTCCCGGTCGATCCGGATCGCGCTGCGCTCCAGCACCTCCTGGCCGCCGGCGTCGACCGTCAGCGGGGTGTCGCGCAGGGCGGCGCGCAGCGCGCGGAGCAGGAACCCGCCGAGCGCCCTGGCCCGCACCGGGGTCCGGTACAGCTCGTCGGGCAGCTCCGCGGTCGCCGCGGGCACGGTGATCCGCAGCCGCGACGGCGGCGCGAACGGATCGGCCTGGACCTTGCGGACCGCCAGCTCGACGCCGTCGAACGACCAGCGCCCGGTGAGACCCTTGTAGGCGCCGTAGCCCGAGCCGTCCAGGCCGTGCAGCCGGGCGGCGAGCTCCCGGCCGTCGCCCTGCACACCGGACGGCGGCGGGACGGCCGTGCGACGATCGCGGCGGGTGCGGTGCGTGCGGGTCATGCGGTCCTCTCCGGACGGGTCTGCGGTCCCACCGTAGGTACCCGGCCGTGCCGGTTCACACCCGTGCCGGTTCACACGCGTGCCGGTTCACACGCGTGCCGGTCCGCAGCCTGGCCGGCCGCCCGGTCCCGGGCGCCCGCATGCCCGCCCCGCGTAGCGTTCCGTCCTGCAATCACCCTGTTCAGGCGGGTCCTGCTCACCCGAGTGGTTCGTCCCCGAACGCCGGTCGGTAGCCTGACCCGTCGTGTTGTCGCGTATGTCCGGAGTCCACCTCGCGCGTGGCGCGGCGATCGGTGTCGTCGAGACGATCCCCGGCGTCAGCGGCGGGACGATGGCCCTCGTCGTCGGGATCTACGAGCGGCTGATCGCCCAGGCCGGCCACCTGGTGGGCGCGGTCCGCGGCCTGCTCCCCGGCCAGGCCGGCGGCGACGTCCGGCCGCGCGAGCAGCTCCGCCGGCTGGACTGGGGCCTGCTGGTGCCGGTCGCGGTCGGGATGATCCTGGCCGTCGTGCTGGCGTCGCGGGTGCTGCCCGACCTGATCGAGGCGCATCCGGTCGGCTCCCGGGCGGTGTTCTTCGGGATGGTCGCCGCCTCGGTCGCGGTGCCGCTGCGGATCACCGGGATGCTGCGCGGCTGGCGCGAGTGGTCGATCGTGGTCGTCGCCTTCGCGGTGACGTACCTGGTGAGCAGCCTGCCGCCGGCCGCGGGCGACGGGCGGCCGCCGTACGTCCTGATCGGGCTCGCCGCCGCCATCGCCATCTGCGCGCTGGTGCTGCCCGGCTTCTCCGGCTCGTTCCTGCTGCTGGTCTTCGGGCTCTACGAGCCCACCCTGCGCGCGGTCGCCGAGTTCGACATCGCCTACATCGCGGTCTTCGCGCTCGGCGCGATCGTCGGGCTGGGCACCTTCGTCTCGCTGCTGCAGTGGCTGCTGGAGCACCACCGCCGCACCCTCATGGTGATCATGGTGGGCGTGCTGCTGGGTGCGCTGCGGGCGCTGTGGCCCTGGCAGGACGACGCCCGCGGCGTCCTCGCCCCGGACCCGGGCTGGATCGCGATGCTGGTCCCGGCGCTGCTCGGCGCCGCGCTCGTGATCGGCATCATGGTGCTGGAGCGCCGGGTCGAGCCGCGCACCGAGCCCGCCCCGGTGGGCGCCTCGGGGCCCGCCCATGTGTCCGATTCGGGGCCCGCCCCGGTGTCGTCTTCGGGGCCCGCCCCGGTGTCCGCCGAGGAGGAGACCCGGTTCCTGCGCCCGGTCCGCCCCGCCGAGGGATCCGGCGGCCCGGACGCCGACGTCACCCGCCCGCTCCCCCGGATCGACCGGCGGGACGGCCCCGGAAACCCTTGACCTGAAGCCGGGTTCACCTCCGAGGATCGCTCGCATGAGCATCTTCAGCGACAGCGAGCTCGGATACCTGCGCGGGACCGGGCGGCTCGCCCGGCTCGCCACCATCGGCCCGGACGGCGGCCCGCAGATCCGCCCGGTCGGCTACCTGGTGAACCCGGACGGCACGATCGACGTCGGCGGCATCGACAACCCGGCCACCCAGAAGTGGCGCAACGTGCGGCGCGACCCGCGGGTCGCGCTCGTCGTCGACGACACCGGGGACGGCCCCGGCTGGTCGCCGCGCTGGGTCGAGGTGCGCGGCACCGCCGAGCTGCTGCCCGGCGAGGTGCCCGGCGGGCCGTTCCGCGGCGGGGCGCCCGGCGTGATCCGGATCCGGCCGCAACGGGTGCTGGCGCAGGTCGACGGCACCTCGCACAACCGCACCGTGCAGGGCGAGCACCGCGACCCCGCGGCACCGGCGACACCGGCACCGTGACACCAGCACCGGGACACCGGCACCGGCACCGGCACCGGCACACGAGCACCGGCATCGGCACCGTGACACCGAGATCGGCCACCCCG
>Ga0065178_101237_pt1 | contig 10678 bp, 8 predicted proteins | sample FECB22metaG_FD_59210 | JGI IMG/M metagenome (GOLD analysis project Ga0065178, IMG submission 59210) | Cyanobacterial communities from the Joint Genome Institute, California, USA - FECB-22 (version 2) (version 2) | ecosystem: Environmental > Aquatic > Thermal springs > Hot (42-90C) > Microbial mats...
GTAGGCGAACATCGCGTGGGTGTCGGGGACCGGGGGCGATCCGCCCCGGCCGACCGCGCCGGCGGGCGGGGTCTTGCCGTGTTCGTCCCGCAGGGCGTCGGCTGCCGCGAGCACGGCGGTGCCCCACGAGTTGATCCCGGACGAGCCCCCTGCCACCGTCGCGGGCGGCAGTGTGGTGTCCCCGATCTGCAGCTGCACGCGTTCGAGCGGCACGTCGAGCGCGTCCGCGGCGATCTGGGCCAGCGTCGTCCATGTCCCGGTGCCGAGGTCGACCGCCCCGATCGAGACCCGGTACCGGTCGCCGGCGAGCACCTCCACCAGGGCTTCGGAGCCGGGGAACCGGTAGGTCGGGTACACCGACGACGCCATGCCGGAGCCGATGTAGCTGCGGCCGTGCAGATGCGGACCCGGGCGGCGGTCGCGGTCGTACCAGCCGAACCGCTCGGCACCGGCTCTCAGGCAGTCGACCAGCGCTCTGCTGGAGAACGGTCTCCCGGTCTCCGGGTCGGCGTCGGGCTCGTTGCGGATGCGTAGCTCGACCGGGTCGATCCCCAGCTCGCCCGCGAGTTCGTCGAGTGCCGACTCCGTGGCGAAGAAGCCGGGCGTCTCGCCCGGAGCCCGCATCGTCAGCCCCACGGGCAGGTCGAGCCCGACGAGGCGATGGGTCGTGCGACGGGCGTCGGCGGCGTACATCGACCTGGTGCCGACCGCGGTCTGCTCGGCGAACTCCTTCAACCGGGCGGTCGGCGCGAACACGTCGTGGGTGATGGCGAGCAGCCGACCGTTCGCCTCGGCGGCGAGCTGCACCCGGGAGACCGACGCCGGCCGGTGTCCACCGAGCTCGAAGGTCGACCGGCGGGTCAGCGACAGGACGACCGAGCGTCCGGGAACGGCCCGCGCGGCCAGACATGCCACTGCCAGGTGGGCGTTGAGCCCCTTCGACCCGAACCCACCGCCGATGAACGGAGTCACGATCGTGATCCGGTCCTCGTCGAGGCCGAACAGGCCGGAGAGCGCCTGTCGTTCACCGAACGGCCACTGGGTCGAGTTGTGGACGGTCAGCCGTTCCGTCTGCTGGTCCCAGTGCGCGACGGCGGTGTGCGGCTCGAGGGCGCAGTGCTGCTGCAGCGGGGTCCGATAGGTCGCGTCGAGGGTGTGCGGGGCCGACGCGAGCAGCGCGTCGGGGTCGCCCTGCACGCGATCGGTCTCGTAGAACGGGTTGACCTGCTCGGGCCGGTAGACGTCGCTCCGGCTCTCGTCCATCACGACGTCGGGGGGCCGGGCGTCGTAGGTCAGCTCGATCCGGGCGGCGGCCTCCCGGGCCGCCCGGGACGTGTCGGCGACCACGACGGCGACGATCTCCCCGCGGAAGCTGACATCGGAGCTCTGCAGGACCCACAGCACCTTGTCCTCGTCCGAGGACAGGCGTTCGGTGTTCTCGTGGGTGAGGATCGCGAGCACCCCGGGAACTCCGGCCGCCGCTGCGGTGTCGATGGACGTCACCCGCCCACGTGCGACCGTCGACTGCACGAGATGTGCGTAAGCCGGGTGCTCGGGGCGGTGCTCCGCCGCGTAGGGGGCCAGGCCCCGCACCTTCGCCGCCCCGTCCCGTCTCGGGTGGTCGGCCCCGATCTCGCGGGGCTCGATGAGGCCGCGCCGTTCGAGGATGCTCAACGTGCAACCCTTTCCATGAGATCCCGTACGGTGGCCACGACGCCGTTGCGGACGAGCCCGACCTTGAACGCGTTGTCCGATCGGGTCCGGGCGGCGGCCAGCTCGCGATCAGCGGCTGCCGCGACGACCTCGTCGGAGAGGGCCCGGCCACGCAGCATCGCCTCGGCCCCGCGAGCCCGCCACGGCCCTGGTGCCACCCCGCCCAGCGCGATGCGGACGTCGGTGATCGTCTCGTCGCGGATCTCGAGACACATCGCCACCGAGACCAGGGCGAACGCGTACGACCCGCGGTCACGCACCTTGCGGTACGTCGATCGCATTCCCGGCGGGAGCCCCGGGATCTCCACGGCGACCATCAGCTCTCCGTGCTCGAGTGTCGTGTCGCGCTCGGGCGTGGCACCGGGGAGCCGGTAGAGCTCCGCGAGAGGAATCCTCCGCTCACCATCGGGCCCGAGCACGAGCACCTCGGCGTCGAGCACCGCCAGCGCCACTGCCATGTCGGACGGGTGAGTGGCGAGACAGTGCTCCGAGATGCCGAGAATGCCCAGGTCGCGCGCGTGACCGTCGACCGCCGAGCACCCGGTGTTCGGGGAGCGCTTGTTGCACGCCGAGAACCGGTCCTGGAAGTACGGGCAGCGGGTCCGCTGCAACAGGTTGCCGCCGGTCGTGGCGACGTTGCGGATCTGGCCGGAGGCCCCCGCCAGCACTGCCCGCGACAGCGCGGGGAACCGCTCGCGGACCCGAGGATCCGCGGCGAGGTCGGCGTTGCGCACGCCGGCCCCGATCCGCACCCCACCGTCGGGGAGATCCTCGATCGAATCGAACGGCAAGCGGGTGATGTCGACGAGAAGCGACGGCTCGGCGATCCCGAGCCGGAGATGGTCGACGAGGTTCGTCCCGGCCCCGAGGAACGCGGCGTCGGGGCGCCGGGAGACGGCCACGACGGCGTCCCGGGCGTCGACGGGGGTGTACATCGCGAAGGGTTTCACGACGCCACCTCCCGGATGGCCGCCACGATGTGCGGGTACGCGCCGCAGCGACAGAGGTTCCCGCTCATCCGCTCACGGATCTCCGGATCGCTCAGCCCGGCGGCCTGCGTGACATCGTCGGTGACATGGCTGGGCCACCCGGCCCTGTGCTCGTCCAGCATTCCGACGGCCGAACAGATCTGCCCCGGGGTGCAGTATCCGCACTGGAAACCGTCGTGATCGACGAACGCCTGCTGCACCGGATGGAGATCGTCGCCGTCATTCAGCCCGGCCGCCGTGACGACCGATGATCCGTCGTGCTGCGCCACGAGAGTCAGGCAGGACAGGGAGCGGCGACCGTTCAGCAGCACGGTGCAGGCACCGCACTGCCCGTGGTCGCACCCCTTCTTGGCAGCGGTGTTCCCGATGGTCTCGCGACAGAGATCCAGCAGGGTCGTGCGGGTATCGGCGTCCACCGTATGGGTCTCGCCGTCGACCTCGATCGTGACGGCGACCGTGTGTGTACCGACGTCGTCACCGAAGCGGCCGTGGGCCGCGTCCTCGGTCTGCATCACATCTCCTCAGCGCCGGTCATGGGGGGTGACCGCCACCTGAAACCTATCGGCGCGAACGGCGGCGAAGTGGTCGGATATTGCGGCTATTGTGGTCGATATCCGTACGGATCCGGCCGATCGAGGAGCACGCCCGCCGTGTCTGATGTGTTGCCCCCCGGAACATGAACCCGTCGGCGGTCGACCTCGGCCCGGACCACCGTCGGTACTCACGCGTCGTGTTCGACAGCCGTGAGGTCGGCTGGCGCTCAGCGCACCTGGAGGTGCTCGAGATCTCCGGGCATGCGGAGCACGTCTCCTTGCCGGGCGTCGACGCGCACCTGATCGACCTCCAGCTCGACGGCAGCCGCACCGTCCAGCGGAGGGACGACCGAAGATGGGTCACCGGGGCGATGCGTCCCGGATCGCTGGCGATCAAGCCGTCGCAACGCTCGAGCCTGCTGCGCTGGGACTCTCCGGCCGGTGACACCGTGATCAGACAACTGCGGCTGCTCATCCCCGCGACCACCATGGAGCGGATGGCCGACGATCTCCGTGAGTTCGAACCCGTCTCGGCCCTGTCCTCGAGCCGGCTCGCCTTCGACGACGACATGTTGCGCACGACGCTGCTCCAACTCGAACGCGCCGCCCGGGCCGGTGTCAGCGACCTGTACGCCGCCGCGGCCGCGGAGTTCGTCGCGGTGCACCTGCTGACCGACCACGGCACCGTGCCCGCGCCCCGGCGGAAGCTGTTCGAGGACGCCCGGATCAGCCAGGTCGTCGACATGTTGCATGCACGTCTCGACGTCACACCGGACCTCGGCGAGCTCGCCTCGGTGGCCGGCCTCAGCCGGTTCCACCTACTGCGGTTGTTCCGGCAGAAGACCGGCGAGACACCGAGCGTCTATCACCGCCGCCTGCGACTCGAACAGGCCCAACGACTCCTGTGCCGGACCGACCTGCCCGTCGCCGAGATCGGACGCCGCTGCGGATATCCGGACCCGTCGCACTTCGGTAAGTCGTTCCGGAGTCTGACCGGTACCGCCCCGGCGACCTACCGGCGGGAGCACCGTCGCCGCTGAGCCCGCGCCCCTCCGATCAGCCGGTGCCGGACCGTCGTGCAGGCCACCGAGCCTCACCGCCTGACCATCGGCACCCCCAGGTAGCGCATCGTCTCCCGCCGGGAGACCGCACTCCCCCACGCCGCCCCGACCAGCGCGACCACGATCAGCCCGGCGTAGAGGACCTGGATCCCGGCGGTGGCGGTGCCGTCCTCGCCGACCATCGTCATCGCCGCCAGCGGGACCAGACCGGAGACGAGCGAGCCGGCGAGCTGGTAGCCCAGCGAGATCCCGGTGAACCGCAGCTCGGCCGGGAACAGCGTGGCGAGGAAGCCGGACAGCGTCGCGTAGTACACGGCGTGGCCGACGTAGGACAGCAGGATCCCGACGTAGACCAGGACCGTGTCGCCGGTCCCGACCAGCACGATCAGCGGGATCGGCCCGACCACCAGGTAGACCACGGTGAAGATCAGCTGAGCCTGGCGGGCGGATATCCGGTCCGCTGCCATCGCCGCCAGCGGGGTCAGCACGGTCTGCAGGATCGCACCGATCAGCAAGGCGTTCAGGAAGACCTGCTGCGCCACCCCGCGGGTCTCGGTCGCCCAGTTCAGGGCGAAGACGTTCCGGAAGTAGACCCCGGACACCGCACAGCTGGTCAGGAACACGCAGAGGTTGGTCAGCGGGAAGGTGCGCAGCAGCTCGAAGATCGGGACCCGGCGACGGGGATCGCGGCGCTGTCGCTCGCGGGCGGCGAGGAACTCCTCGTTCTCCTCCAGCTTGAGGCGCAGCACCAGGCCGACGAGCAGCAGCGTCCCGCTGAGCAGGAACGGGATCCGCCAGCCGCCGTCGACCAGGAAGTCACCGGAGGGCAGCAACAGGAAGACCGCGGTGGACAGGATCGACCCGACCGGAGCGCCCACCTGCGCCATCGACGCCGCCAGCACCTTGCGGTGCCGCGGTGCCGCCTCGGACGCGATCAGCACCGCACCGCCCCACTCGCCGCCGACCGACAGCCCCTGCAGCATCCGGAAGACGATCAGCGCGACCGGCGCGAGCAGCCCGATCGACTCGTAGGTGGGGAGCAACCCGATCGCGGTCGTCGAACCGCCCATCAGCACCAGGGTGAGCAACAGCGAGGTCTTCCGGCTGACCCGGTCGCCGATGTAACCGAACAGCACCGCGCCGACCGGGCGCAGCACGAACCCGATGGCGAACGTCGCGAGCGCGGACAGTGTCTGGGCGACCGGGCTGGCCATCGGGAAGAACAGCTTGCCGAGCACGAGCGCGGCGGCCGTCCCGTAGACGTAGAAGCCGTACCACTCGATCGCGGTGCCGACGAACGCACCCCAGGCCGCGCGCCGGGCATTGCGGGCCCGGGCCGGATCGGACATCTGAGGTGGCGCCGGGGCGGTACCGGACATGCGGGATCCCATCGTGATCGGGGTGGGCGGGGAGACGGGTGGTGGTGTGGGGGCGACGGTCAGCGACGGCCCGCGGGCGAGCCCGCCGAACCGGATCCGAGATCGATCCGCAGACCGCGCTCGTCGAACAGGTGGATGTCGCTCAGGGAGAAACCGACCGGGATCGTCCGCCCCGGTACGACACCGCTGCCGGGGGGCAGCCGTACGACGAACACCGCGGCCCTGGCCGGCCGGTCGAGCGGCGGGAGAACGGTGTCGGCGATCGGGGCCGCCGTGCCGCGGCCACCGCCGAGACGACCGAACCAACCGCGCCGGGCGGCCGAGCGGTCGGCCTCGGGCGGCCCGGTGTCGACCGCCCCGGCGCCGATGTCGAGCCGCGCGTACGTCCCGCCCGCCCGCTGCTCGACGTCGAGTACCCGGCCGTGCAGGGCGTTCCCGCCCTGGCCCGGGCGCACGGCCTCCGGCCGGACGCCGAGCACCAGCCGCTCGCCGTGGTAGTGCGCGATGGCCCGGGACCGGATGTCGTGCCAGGGAAGCCGCAGGTAGTGGGCGCCGACGCCGAGCGCGACGAACTCGTCCAACCCGACGTGCACGCTCACCTCGACCAGGTTCATCGGCGGGTCACCGAGCGCGGCCGCGGTGAACACCGTGGCCGGATCGGTCCAGAGCCCGCGCGGGCTGCCGAGGTCGCGGATCCGGCCGTCCCGGAGGATCACGATGCGGTCCACCGCGTCCGGTGCGGCGCCGGAGTCCGCCGCCGTGTAGATCACCGTGGCGCCCAGGTCCCGGATCTGTTCGGAGACGACGGGCCGCAGCCCGTCGAGCGAGCCCGCGTCCGTCCCGGTGAGCGGTTCGTCGAGCAGCAGCAGGCGCGGCCTGCGGATCATCGCCCGGCAGAGCGCGACCCGCCGCAGGTCACCGGCCGACAGCTCGCGCGGCCGCAGTCGGAGCAGCCCGGTGAGACCGAGTCGCTCGGCCATCGCCTCGACACGGACCTCCTGCTGCTCCGCGTCGAGGCCGGAGAGCTTCAGCGGCAGGGCGATGTTCTCGCCGACGTCGAGCCGGGGATAGAGGTCCTGCTGCTGGGAGACCATCGCGAGCGGCCGGTCCTGCGGGAGGACGTCGACGACCGGGCTGCCGTCGAGCAGCACGGCGCCCGCGGACGGCGCCGTCACCCCCGCCGCCAGTTGCAGGAGCGTCGACTTGCCGCTCCCGGCCGGCCCCAGCACGACGACCGTCTCGCCCGATTTCACCTCGAGGTTCACCTCGGTCACCGCGAACGACCCGTCAGCGGCGCGCTTGCTCACGTCCCGGAACTCCACGGCGCTCACCATCGGCCCCCCGCCGTCACCCGACCATCACTGTTTGGCACATCCGATCAGTGGTGTTGCACGTCACAAAGATACACAGCGCAATACGACACTCCGCACGAGGGGGTGACTCGCTGGCGAACCACTCGTTCAGAGCAGAGTCGATATCACCGTCCGTCACGTCCGCCCCCTCGGCCGGACGTGCTCGCCGAAGATTCTTTGACTATATGTCTGCACAAATTATTGACCTGTGTACATGTCGCAACTACCGTTCCCGTCACCGCGCACTCCCAGGCAGGAGAGCCGGGGGGATCCGATCCCGATCCACCGATCCATCGACGCGGTACGGCACCGCCGACCGCCACACCAGCACGAACGCACCGGGCGTCGTACGGTTCGCGGCCACCGCCCGGTGTGCGACACCGCCCAGGATCCGGCCGCCTCAACGGGGAGAACCGTCATGTCACTGCACACCGGTGCGGGGGCCACCGAGCTGCCTCCGGACACCAGAGGGCCGCACTCGCGGCGCCTCGGACTGATCACCGTCATCGCCACCTTCGGCGGCCTGCTGTTCGGCTACGACACCGGCGTCATCAACGGCGCGCTGGAGCCGCTCACCCGGGACCTCGCGCTGACCGCGTTCACCGAGGGCTTCGTCGTCAGCATCCTGATCTTCGGTGCGGCTGCGGGCGCCTTCGTCGGCGGGGCCCTGTCCGACCGCTACGGCCGCCGGCACAACATCCTGCTGCTGGCGATCGTGTTCATGGTCGGCACGCTCGGCTGCGTCGTCGCACCGAACTGGGAGATCCTCTCGGTGTTCCGGTTCGTGCTCGGCCTCGCCGTCGGCGGGGCCTCCGCGACGGTGCCGGTCTACCTCGCCGAGATCTCGCCCGCCGAGCGGCGCGGCGCGCTGGTCACCCGGAACGAGGTCATGATCGTCTCCGGTCAGTTCGCCGCGTTCGTGATCAACGCGATCATCTTCAACCTCTGGGGCGACGTCGACGCGATCTGGCGGGTCATGCTGCTGGTCGCGGTGCTGCCGGCGATCGCGTTGTTCATCGGGATGCTCCGGATGCCGGAGAGTCCGCGCTGGCTGGTCGCGCAGGGCCGGACCGACGAGGCCCTCGCCGTGCTGAGCCAGGTGCGGACCCCGCAACGCGCCGAGGCCGAGATGGCCGAGGTGCACCGGCTGGCCGACGAGGAGCGGCAGAGCCGGACCGGCGGGACGGTCGACCTGGGGGTCCGCTGGATACGCAGGCTGATCGTGATCGGCGCGCTGCTCGGCGTCTTCCAGCAGTTCTCCGGGATCAACTCGGTGATGTACTACGGCACCCAGCTGCTCGGGCAGGCCGGGTTCTCGGCCAACGCCGCGATCATCTTCAACACGCTCAACGGGCTGTTCAGCGTGCTCGGCATCACCGTCGGCATCCTGATCATCAACCGGATCGACCGCCGGACGATGCTGCTCGCCGGGTTCGCCCTGACCACGACGATGCACCTGCTGGTCGGGCTGTCGGCGTTCCTGCTGCCGGACGGCCCGGTGAAGGCCTACTTCATCCTGGTGTTCATCGTGCTGTTCGTGTTCTGCATGCAGGGCACGCTCGGGCCGCTGACCTGGCTGATCCTCTCCGAGATCTTCCCGCTGCGGATCCGCAGCATGGCGATCGGGATCAGCGTGCTGGCGCTGTGGCTGGCCAACGCGCTGGTCGCGCTGGTGTTCCCGCCGGTCGTCGAGGGCATCGGGATCGCCTCGACGTTCTTCATCTTCGTGGTGCTGGGGCTCGCGGCGCTCGCCTTCGTCCACACCATGGTCCCGGAGACCCGCGGCCGGTCCCTCGAGCAGCTCGAGGCCGAGTTCCGGGAGCGCTACTCATGATCCACCCGACGATCGGAAGGACGACGACGTGAGCGTTCTGGTGGCGGTTCCGGCCGGTCCCGAGGGGGCGGCCGCCCTGCAGGCGGGCAGCGCCGAGGCGACCCTGCTCGGCACCGAACTGGTCGTGCTGAACCTGACCCTCGACCCGATCGGCGGGGGCCTCCCGGTGATCGAGCGGGACGGACCGGGCGATCGCGACCCGGTCGACGCGGTCCTCGACGAGATCGAGCGGCGCGGCGACGTGCAGCGCCTGGTGATCGGGCTGCGCCGGCGCAGCCCGGTGAGCAAGGCGGTGCTCGGCAGCGTGTCGCAGCGGCTGCTGCTGCGGGCCCCGGTCCCGGTGCTCGCCGTCAAGGCCGGTTGACCGAGGCGACCGCCGCCGCCTCGGCCGCGCCGGACGTGGCGGGGGCGGCGGGAACCGCCGGCACAGCGGCCGCGGCAGGCTCGGCGGGCGCAACAGGCTCGGCCGGCGCGGCGGCCCCGCCCACCGGCTCCGCCTCCCGGGCCAGTACCGCCACGAACGGCGCGACGTAGAGGGCGCGGACCCGGTCCCAGCCCTCGTCGGAGTCGAGATCGAGGGTGGAGACCGGATTGAGGACGAGCGACACGACCAGCCGGACCAGCAGCTCGGCGAGCGGCTGGACGTGCCCGGGCGGGATCTGCAGCCCGGCGGCCGCGACCTCCCGCCGCACGTGACCGGAGATCCACTCGGTCGCCACCGAGATCAGCGGCCCGCCCGCGGTCGTCAGGTGCGGGAGCAGGATCTCCGGCTCGGTCCGCAGCAACCGGGCCAGCACCGGGTGCCGGCGCAGGTGCTCGACGCAGAACCGGACGCCGACGGCGAGCTTGCCGTCGATCGTCGGCTCCGCCTCGACCACCGCGTCGGCCTCGGTGGTGAACCGCCGCAGCTCGGCGGTCAGCAGCGCGCGGACCAGCTCGTCCTTGCGCGGGAAGTGCCGGTAGACGGTCATCCGGGAGACCCGGCCCCGCCGGGCGACCTGGTCCATCGTGAAGCGCCGCAGCCCGAACTCCTCGACCACCCGCCGGGCGGCGGACAGCACCCGGCCCGCGGTGGCGTCGGGCGGCTCCCGGCCGGGATCGAGGACGTCCACCCGGAGCTGCTGGAAGTTCCCGGAAGCGGGGCCACCCCTCGACATCGGCGCTGTGACACCTCCGTGGCGGCCGCCGGGGGCCGGGCGCCGCCGGGGCACCATCCCCCCGCCGCACGGTCCGGCCCGCCCCCGGCGGGACGAGTTTGTCCGGACACCCTAGCCGAAGGTTCACCTGATCGTGTCGTCATGGAACCGGCCGGTGCGGTCACAGCTGTCCTTTCGGGCAGTTCTTCAGGACGTCGGAGGGCAGCTCGCCGAACTCCTCGCGGAACCGGCGGGAGAACCGGCCGAGGTTGCCGAACCCCCAGCGGCTGGCGACGTCGGCCACCGTCACGACGGCCGGGTCGCCGGCCCGCAGCTCGGCGCAGGCCTTCGCCAGCCGGATCCGGATCAGCATCTGCAGCGGGCTGGTGCCGAGCTCGCGCCGGAACGCCTCCTGCATCGACCGGACCGAGGTGCCGCTCGCCCGGGCCACCGCCCGCGCGCTGAACGGCTCGCCGGCGTGCTCGTGCAGGTAGTCGACGGCCCGGGAGGCGGCCGAGCGCGGCACCGCACCGGGGGTGGCCTGCGGGTACCGCGACTCCGTCGGGTGGGTCGCCAGCAGCACGCCGACCAGGTGCCGGTGCAGCTCGGCCCGCCACAGCGGGCCCGCGTCGCGCAGCTCCGCGGAGCGCAGGGAGCGTTCGAGCAGCTGCACGCCCGACT
>Ga0065178_101238_pt1 | contig 10658 bp, 8 predicted proteins | sample FECB22metaG_FD_59210 | JGI IMG/M metagenome (GOLD analysis project Ga0065178, IMG submission 59210) | Cyanobacterial communities from the Joint Genome Institute, California, USA - FECB-22 (version 2) (version 2) | ecosystem: Environmental > Aquatic > Thermal springs > Hot (42-90C) > Microbial mats...
CCACTCGGTCCTCGACGCCCGTTCCGTCGTGCGCGTCGACCCCGAGGTCCCGCTGGAGTGGGCCGCGCTCGTGAGCTGCGGAGTCGCGACGGGGTGGGGATCGGTGGTCAACGCCGGCGAGCTCCGCTCCGGCGAGTCGGTGGTCGTGTACGGCATGGGCGGCATCGGCGTGAACTCCGTGCGGGCCGCGGTGGCGGGCGGGGCGGGTCTGGTCGCCGTCGTCGAGCCTGTCGAGGGCAAGCGGGAGCGGGCAAAGGCCGAGGGAGCGGACTTCGTGTACGCGACCGCCGAGGAGGCGCACGGGGACCTGTGGGACCGTACCCACGGCGTCGGCGTCGACCTCGCGGTCCTCACGGCAGGCGTGGTGGACGCGCCACTGGTCACGGCGGGGTTCGAGCTGATCCGTAAGGGCGGGCGGATGGTGCTGACCGGGGTGAGCTCTGACATGGCGGACACCACGATCCAGCTGCCGGGCAGCCTGCTGACCCTGTACTCGAAGAAGATCGTGGGGAGCCTGTTCGGCGACTGCGTCCCCCAGGCGGACGTTCCCGAGCTGCTGCGCCTGGCCAAGGCGGGCAAGCTCCGCCTCGACGACCTCGGCACGCAGTACGCACTCGAGGACATCAACCAGGGCTTCATCGACATGCGGGAGGGACGGAACCTGCGGGGCGTCGTGCGGCACACCCACTGAGCCCACCCGTCGACCGAGGTCCGTGGCACCGCTGGGCGCTGATGCCCGCCGCCCTGCGGTCCACCGGCCTCACGATGGAGTGATCGTCACCCTCGTCAGATATCACTCTGAGTGTGCGGCTTTCTCAGCGGCACGAAGAGTGGGGGCGAGAGGGTACTATCGGAAGTCACGTTCGAGGAGATCGCCGACCTCGTCCGGGCGGAGATCCAGCGGGGCAGCGAGTCGGAGAAGCAGGAGGGACGACGTCGGTTGCTCGGCATCGTCGAGGCTCTCGCCGCTGAGCAGGCAGGCGCTCTGACAAGCGAGCGGTCGTGGATCGGACGTGGCGGGTCGCCGCTATCGGGATCGCGGGCATCGGCGGCATCACCAGTCTCGAGCCGTCCGCAGTGACCTTCCCGCCCACCCGGGGAGTCACCGTCGTGCGCGGGCTCAACGGCCACGGGAAGACCAGCCTCGCCCGTGCACTCGACTGTGCGCTCACCGGTCGTCGTGACCTCGCCGACGAGGTCTCTGGAGAGTTGTCGGGTTCGCTGCGCCCGAAAGCATCTTCGGGCTGCGGCTTGGCGGCGGGCCCCTACGCCTCGGTCAGGCGCTCTGAAAGGCGATCCGGCTACCGCCGATCGCCCGCCTGACGGCCAAGGAGAGCGTGATCGACGAGTTCGTGGATGTGACCTGCCCCGAGTGTGGGGCGCAGGTGGTGGAGCGCCCACCGGTCAACTGGATCACGCCCAGTCCGGTGCCCGAGTGGACGCACGCGTCCGACGGCACCGCGTTGTGTTCGGTCGTCGATGCGAGTGGCTACCGGCCCGCGGATCCGGTGGCGCATGTGAACGGCCCGGACGCGGTATTGATCATTCGTGGGCGGGAGGCGGCCCAATTATCGCCGGGTTGCGGGTGGATCCGCGGGCGCTGATCTTCGTGGCGAACGTGCGGTCGGAAATGAAGCCGTCCCGGGGTTTGATCGCGAGCGTGCGCGAGCGAGGTGTCCGCGTTCCGGTGCTGGCCTATCCCGGCGAGGAGGGGCTCGTCGTGGAGAACGGACATCGCCGGACACTAGCTGCGCTGCAGTGCGGGCGCGACTAGATCCCTGTCGTGCTGATCGACACGTCGGGGGAGGTGGACCGGCTGACCGACCAGCTGGTGACCAACGACCATCGCGCAGTCCGCGGCGGCGCTGCGCGAGACGATCGCGTACGTGAAGGAGCGCAAGGGCCTTCGGCACCCCGGTGTCCTCGTCCCAGAACACCCGGTTGGAGCTCGCGGCGGCCTCCGCCGAGATCGAGGCGGCGCAGGCGATGATCGACCGGGCGGTGCTGGAGCACGTCCGCGGCGAGCGGCGAGCGGCGAGCTCGGTGTGGCGGCGACCAGCGTCGGGCCCCCGCGGGCGCCCAGGGCGGCCGGTCGCACGGGGGTCTCGATCTCGTCCCCGAGCGCACTCCGAGCCGGCGGGGGAACCTCAGTTCGAGGTCGAGGACGCAACCGGTACCTCCTCGTCGAGGCGCGGCGGGAGCGGTCCGGTACGGCGCACCTCCTCCGCGGTCTTCAGCCCGCCGGGGGTGCCGTCCCGGTTCACGATCCGCCGCCGATCCTTGCTGCGTCGCGGACGACGGACGGCCGCACGGGCTCGGCCTTCTGCACCGCGTCGAGCGCGGCGAGTCACCGCGGCCTGGTGACATCCCCGTCGACAGACCGGGCGCCCCTTCACCGAGTCGCACGGCCGGCCGGTCAGACTCGGAACTCCCGTAGCGGTGGTCGGTCGCGGACGTCGACCTCGTGGGCAACCGGAAACCAGCCGCCGTTCCGTTGATGGAACTGAGTGATCGGGGTGCAGCCGTCGAGTCTGCTATCCGAGCGCCGCAGGACGGCCGCGAGAATCTGTCGGGACATGACGCCGAGCTCGAGCAGCGAGCGGTTGCGGTGCTTGCGGACACCGAGATTGACCTGAGCGATCGCGTCCAGGCCGTGATCGTGCAGGGTGTCGATCAGTAGGCCGATCTCGACGCCGTATCCGGCGGCGAACGGCAGAGACTCGAGCAGCTCCCGGGTCGCGGCGTACTCGCCCCCGAGCGGTTGAACCACCCCGCCCAGTGCAGGCTGCAGCGCTGCGATCAGCGGACGCACCAGCAGCTCGGTGACTCGGCCGCCGCCGGTCTCGGTATTCGTGTTCTCCAACCGCAACGGGCGTCGATAGAAGCCTTTGACCATCCGGACACCCGGCTGCGCCAGCAGCGGTTCGAGCAGCGCCGGGACCAGGAACTCCGGGTCGGCGTCGACCAGGTCGGCGTCCAGGAACACCAGCAGGTCACCAGTGGTCGCGGCAAGCGACCGCCAGAGCACCTCGCCCTTACCGGGCCGAACCTCGCTCCCGGGCAGCACGTCTTCCCGGCAGACCACCCGGGCACCTGCCCGTGCAGCCGCCTCCCGGGTACCGTCGGTGGAGCCGGAGTCCAGCACGACCAGCTCGTCCACCAGCGGGTCAGACGATTGGGTGAGCGGGAGTACGCCCGCGACCAGGGCGCCGACCGTACCTTCCTCGTCCAGCGCGGGAAGGACGACCGAGATCCGGCGGCCGGCCTTCAGCGCCCGCAGCTCAACGGCCCCGCGACCGGGATACTGCCAGGTGTTGCGGTCGAACCAGCCGCGTTGCGAAGCGTCCATCGGTCGGCGTCGTTCCATTTCTAACGTGGTGGGTGGTCAAGCGAGGCCGCGGACGGTCCGGGCCGGTGGGCGGGTGCCGACGATGGACGCAACCATCTCCAGCGTGCGGCGGGTGGCGGCGACGTCGTGTGCGCGGAACACCCGGGCCCCGCTCCAGGCCGCGATCGCGGTCGCAGCGAGGGTGCCCTCGAATCGCCCGTTCAGGTGGACGCCCAACGTCTCGCCGATGAAGTCCTTGTGCGATAACGCCATCAGTACGGGCCAGCCGGTGCCCACGAGGCGATCGCAATGGCGCAGCAGGGCCAGGCCGTGCCACGTGTTCTTGCCGAAGTCGTGCGTGGGGTCGATCACGATTCCCTCGGCGGGCACTCCCAGAGCGAGCATGTGCTGGGCTCGTCGGGTGAGCTCGTCGACCACGTCGGCGACCACGTCCGAATACCGAGTCCGGTGCGGGCGGGTGCGCGGGACGAGACCGCCGGTGTGCGAGCAGACGATCCCGACGCCGAAGTCGGCCGCGACCTCGGCCAGCTTTCCGTCCGCACCCGCCCAGGAGTCGTTGAGCAGGTCGGCACCCTCGGCACAGGCCAATCGGCCGACCTCGGACCGCCAGGTGTCCACGCTGATGACGATGTCGGGGTGGCGGGCGCGGATCGCGGCGACGAACGGGACCACTCGCCGGGCCTCCTCAGCGGTGTCCACGGTTCGTCCTGGGCCGGCCTTCACCCCGCCGATGTCGACGATATCGGCACCCTCGGACACCGCCGAGTCCACAGCAGCCATCGCGGCGGCGTCGGAGAACGTGGCCCCCCGGTCGTAGAACGAGTCCGGGGTCCGGTTCACGATGGCCATCACCAGCCCACGCCCGGCGACGGGGACACCCCTGCTCCCGAAACGCAGTTCTCTCGCCTCCTCGCCCACACGGGCTTTCGCGGCGCCGCGCCTACGCGACTCCTGCTGCTGCGAATATAGGCGACTCTTCCCTACTTCGCGCCGAGGAGGATCGTGCTGACCGCCCCGGACTCCCCTGCGCGAGTATCAGTCCTGGTCCTCGATCCAGAGCCCCCACGACCGACTACCATCGTGCTCACTGCCTCTCGGTGCACTCAACAGCGCGGTGACCTCGAGCACGAATCACACGAAGAAGAAGTCAAGCCCGACTGGTCTGGGCGACTGACCGTACCCGTGCTTGCAGCTGACGCGGGCAGCACAGCCCAGGCCCTCACGACTGCGACAAGATCCACTGTCGCGGTCACCACCTTACTGGCCCGGCCGACATCACCGAGGTGGCCGGCCGCTGGTCGGCTCAGCCGAGACCGTGAGGCGAGCCGTCGATCAGGGTGGCGCGAACCAATGCCGCGGACGGGTGGCGCAACGCCTCTGACAACGGGGTGTGCAGCAGCAGCAGGTCGGCCGGCGCCCCGGGCACGATTCGTCGGGGCCGCCCGCCCGGAGCGTGCGGGGGCGTTAGAAGGGCGTCCAATGCTTGGCGCGGGGTCAATGCTTCAGCGGGGTTCAGCGGTGTGCCGTCCGGGGTGCGCCGGTCGGTGGCGGCGCGAAGTACCGTCCAGGGATCGACCGGACCGTACGGTGCGTCCGATGACAGGGCCAGCGGCACGCCCGCGGTGAGCAGGCTGCGGCAGCGGTAGAGATCGGGGTGCTCGTCCTCTGGAATCCGCCGCCGGTAGGTGTCGCCCCGGTCGGCCAGGAACCCGGGCTGGGTCACGATGGCCAGACCGCGCAGCTCCGGGACCAGTTCGGGCGGGACCAGTGCCGCATGTTCGATCCGGTCGTCGGGGTGCCGGCCGGTGATCTGCAGGGCAGCGAGCAACAGGACCAGCGACTCGCGGGTCACGGAATGCACGGCGACGGCTCGGCCGACGTCGTGGGCGACCCGGATCCGGCCCACCACGTCGTCCAGGCCAGGTAGCTCCGGATCGGCCAAGACGATCTTGTAGGGGCCGACCGCGACGCCTTCCGGCGGCCTGGCGTCCAGTGGCAGGCCGAGCAGGGTGACCCGCTGCGGTACGGCGGGGAACGCGCTGACCGCGACCTGCTGCAGGTCCGGGGTCGCATCGGTGACCGCGGTGATCCCGTAGCCGGCCAGCTCCCGGCCGATCGGGGCGAGATCGGGTGGCTCGGACGCGGGCAACCGGGTACGCAGCCAGTCGTCGGCCCGGAAGATCCGGCCGGTCGGCGTGCCGTCCCCGGCACGTTCGACGCCAGGGTGCTCGGCGCGGTCGAGCACCGCCAGCGCACGCGAGTTGAGCACCCACATCGCCCCACTACGGTGCTGGACCCGGACGGGGCGTGCCGAGTGCAGGGCGTCCAGGCCGCGCGCATCAAGATGGTCGCCGGGGTAGCCGACACCGCGAACCCATCCATGTTCGTCGGGCTCGGCCGTAGACAGCGCCCGGGCCAGTTCAGCTGGACTGCCGTCGCAGCGGACTGAACGGCGCGCGGTGGCCAGTGCGGACAGGTGCACATGATGATCGACGAGCCCGGGCAGCAGTGCGCCACCGGCCGCGTCCAGCACCTCACCCTTACCCGGGTCGCCAGTGCCCCCGCGCGAGACTGCCACGACCAGGCCCGAGCGCACCCGGACATCGACGCGCCGGCCGTCGACCTCGGTGTCTCGAATGAGCAGATTCACCGGATCCCGATCTCTTTGAGCACCTCGGCGGTGTGCGTGCCGGGTGCCGGGGCACGGCCGGGAACCGGGCGGGCCCGCGGCGCGGCCGCACGGACCGGGCCGCCCAGCGCATCGACCCACCCACCGTCGTCGCCCTCTGGCGCTCGCACCGGACCGCCGGGGCTGCCGTCCAGCGTCGCGGCCACCACGTCGAACATCGAGATGTCGTGCAGTACCCCGGCCGCAGCACCATCGACGGCGACCGCCGCCGCAGTAAGACCGGCGAGCGGATCGGCGATCGCGTCGCCGACGAAGACCGGACCGCCCTCGGCGTCGCGGGCAACCAGACCGGCCGCGGCCGAAACATCGTCACCGAACCCGACTCGCGGCGACGACCGACCGGCCGCGGTGATCGAGAGCCAGGTCGCGCCTCGGGCGACGGCGTCCTCCGCCTCGATCCCGAACCCGCGCAGCGCCCGCGGCCGGGACGCCTCGATGACTATGTCCGCGGCGTCGACCAGGACATGCAACGCCCGACGGTCGGCCGGCAGCGCAGGATCCAGCACGACCGACCTGTCCGCGGCATGCAGCAAGTCATAGAATCGGGGCTCCCCCTTTCGGGCCCCGTCGAGGCGGCCCGGCGTCTCCACGGTCACCACCTGCGCGCCGCGGGCGGCGAGCAGCTGAGCGCACAGCGGGGCCGCCCACAGGGCGCCGAAGGACACCACCCGCAGGCCCCGTACCGAACGGAGCGGCCCGTCCACAGGCGCGGGAGCGGGCGCCGAGGCGAGCGGCTGGGTCAGCGACCGGGCGGGCACCCCGAGCAGCTCAGCCCGCTCGTCCACGGTACCGGCGGGCATACCGGAAAGGGCGGCTGTGAGTCGCGGCCACGGGTCGTCGTCGGACAGCTCGTGCTCGACGAGCGCGCCGAGCAGCGCCGGATCGTCCGGCCGGGCGCACGAGACAGCAGCCCAGCCGTCAGCCAACGGCACCAGCCGGCAGCTTCCACCCGCCGACACGCGCCCCGCCCTGCGATGCCCGGTGAATGCGGCTCGCTCGGCCAGCAGCGCCGCACCGTCGACACCCAGCCGGCGCCCGAGCACGGCGGCCACCGAGGCGGCGCGCCCCGGCGGCACCAGAGCCGGGCCCGCCGGATGGCCGGTCAGCCCCACGATCCCAGACCGGGCCCAGTCGAGAGCCGCGAGCCCGTCTGCACTGCGCTCAACCACCCGCCAACCCTATCGGGGGCAGTGCGAGCGTCGGGACAGATAACCTCGGCGGACCATGACCTCGGTTCCCCTCCTCCCACCGGACGCACTGTGTGCGCCCGTGCCACTGCTCGGAGCCGGCGGCTCGGTCGTCGACCCGTTGCTCGGCGTTGCGCTCGACGGCTCGATGTCCGATCCGGACGCCGTTGCCGCGGCGGCGCGAGCGAGCGATCGAATTCTGGTCGGGGTCGGGCCAGTTCCACCCGGTCGGGCGCTGCTGGCCCGTGCCCTCGACCTCACCCTGGTCCCGACAGGCCGGGAGGACGGTCCAGAACAGATTCCGGTGGGCTCCCCGGACGAAGCGCTCGCCGGCCTGCGGGCCACAGCATTGGCGAACCCCGGGGCCGCCACCCTGCTGGCCGGTCTGCTGCGGTGGAGCGGTGCGTTGAGCGTGCCAGCCGCCCTGGACGCCGAGTCGCTTGCCTACTCGACGCTGCTCGGCGGTCCCGAGTTCCGCAACTGGCTGACCCGCCGCCCCCCACGGCCGCTACCGCCAACGGTGAGCGAGCCGGTCCGCGCGGTGCGCAACGGCGACGAGCTCCGGATCACGCTGAACCGACCGGAGCGGCGCAACGCATACGGCAGACTGCTCCGGGACGCCTTGGTCGAGCTGCTCGAGGTGGCAGTACTCGACCCCGCGGTGCAGATACGGATCGACGGCGCCGGTCCGGTCTTCTGCGCGGGTGGCGACCTGGACGAGTTCGGGACGACTCCCGACCCAGTAACCGCCCACCTGGTGCGGACCCGGGCCGGTGCCGCGCGGTGGATACACGCCCTACGCGACCGCACCCACGTGCTGCTCCACGGAGCCTGCGTGGGCGCGGGGATCGAGCTGCCCGCGTTCGCGGGCAGGGTGATCGCCGAGCCGGACACGACGTTGCAGCTACCCGAGATCGGGATGGGCCTCATCCCGGGCGCAGGCGGCACCGTAAGCATCCCGCGCCGGATCGGCCGCTGGCGCACCCTCTACCTCGCGCTGTCTGGCCGCTCCCTGGACATCGACACAGCCCGGAGCTGGGGTCTGGTCGACGAGATCAGCTGACTCGTCGGAACACACGCGAACGTCGAGCTAAACGTCCGGGCACAACGGGCATGAGGCTCTCTGTGCTGGAATGGGACTGTGCAACCCCTGCTGCCCGCGACTCTCGATCCTCTCGACGACGGACAGCTCGAGGCCCGCTACGCCTACCCGGCCGATCTGACCGCCCCGTACGTTCGCATGAACTGTGTGGCCAGCACCGACGGTGCGGTGACGATCGCCGGACGGTCCGCAGGGCTGGGTTCCCCGGCCGATCACCGAGTCTTCGTACTCCTGCGCGAACTCGCGGATGTAGTGCTCGTAGGAGCCGGCACGGTGCGCACCGAGGACTACGGTGGGGCCCGCAAACCCACGCGCGGCACCGACCAGCCACCGCCGATCGCAGTCGTGACCGGTTCAGCACAGCTCGACCCGAACAGCAGACTGTTCACCGACACCCGCGTGCCACCAATCATTCTGACGCTCGAGTCGGCCCACCGGGAGCGCCGGGAGCGTCTTGCTGCCGCGGGCGGCGACATCGTGGCGATGAAGCACCTGACCCCGGACGTCATACTCGCCGAGCTGGCCCGCCGCGGCCTGTACCGTGTGCTTTGCGAAGGTGGACCGACGCTGCACGGCGCTCTCGTGGCGGGTGACTCGGTCGATGAGCTCTGTCTCACTGTTGCCCCGCTGCTCACAGGCGGTACTGCCGGTCGCATCGCCGTCGGCCCCGCCGAAGCCTCCACGCTCAAGCTGGAGCTCGCCGACGTACTGCACGACAACGGAGTACTTCTGCTTCGGTACCGGCGCAAGTAGGTCCGCCAGGTCGAGGCCGACGCCAGTACCCGGCCCGGGACGACCGACGAGGAATCCGAGGAGCTGCGCCGGCTCGAACGGGAGAACGCCGAGCTCAAGCGTGCCGCCCGCTTTCGCCCGCACCGGCGCCCCGAACGGACTGGGCTGCCCGGCCACTACCCAGACGTCCGTCACGGCGCTCGAACGGACCGCGGCACCGGGACCCCGGCCGATAGACACCGCGACTCGGTGCGGCGCGGCTGAGGAGCAGACCACCGTCGGGCGGCGCGGGAAGGCCGGTACCGGCCGAGTACAGCAGGTGTTCTCCGCATCGACAGGGCCACGTTGGGCGGGTTCGGCTCGGGCCGAGGTCAAGGACCGTGCAGCTGAGACGAGGAACCGCGGCAGGGCGTCCGGGCAGGTGTGTCGATGACAGGTAGGTCGAAGCGCGATCGACGTTCCTCCCTCCCTAGGGGCGTGGTCCTCCGCCGGAGCGATGCGCAGAATGGGATGGGATCAATACCGCGCGTCCCATATCGTGAACCCGTCGGGCCGCGGCCGGTGTGGTCTTTCCGACACCGGACTCCGAGCGCCTCCCTGGCGCGGACCGCCTTCGGGGTCGTCCGGCCCGGACTGGTCGGAGGACGAACCTCGGACTACCGCGCGCCGTGGGCGGCCCGGTGGAGCAGCCTTGGCGGCATCTAGATGTGATGTCCAGAGAGGTCGGTCAGCCTGGTGATCGGTGGCTGGCCGCCGATGGCGGAGTGAGCGCGGTGGTGATTGTAGAAGTGCATCCAGCCGGGTAGGGCGTCGTTGCGTTGGCGGGTCGACTCATAGAGTCGGGCGTAGGCCCAGCCGTCGGCCAGGGTCCGATACCAAGGCCGCGAAGTGGGTCGAGCCGGCCGACATCGACGGTCTGACGATCCACCCGTCCATGCGCCGGCGGATCGACGACGCGCTACGCGGCGACCCCACCCCTCAGATCAACTGAACCTGGCCCGCTCCAGGCGGATCATCGTCTCGTCGATCGCGATCTCGATCGACGTGCGCGCCGCCGTCATCGCTCGCGCTACCACCGAGTCCGGCTCGTAGCGCTCCAGGATCTCCTCCAGGCGCTCCGGGTAGCCCATCCGCTGCCCGGCCGGGCCGGTCGTCATGTCCGCGGTCCACAGTGCATCGGAGACCGGGGAGCGTTCGCACTCCCAGTGGGCCAGGCGGTCGGCGAGGCCGCGGTGAGCGACCTCGTAAGACGCCGCGGAGTGGTGGGCGACGAGGGCGCATAGGCGATCCGGGTAACCCAGGCGCTCAAGGTAGGCAGCGCCGTCGATCTGGTGGCTGCCCGTGTCGCGGACGTCGGGGGAGTAGCCGATGTCGTGCAACCACGCCGCGACGACCAGCAGCTCGCGATCCTGATCGTCGACCGCCGGGGACAGCTCGCGCGCCTTCTCCGCCACGGCCTGGACGTGGGCCCAGCGGCGGTGCAGCGGTTCGAGGAGCTGTCGGGCGAGGGAGCGGGCCTCACCGGGCGTCGGCGTCTCAGGCATCACCGACAACTCTATGCCCATCCCACCAGCGATCTCGGCCGCTCGGCGAGCCGCG
>Ga0065178_101240_pt1 | contig 10636 bp, 10 predicted proteins | sample FECB22metaG_FD_59210 | JGI IMG/M metagenome (GOLD analysis project Ga0065178, IMG submission 59210) | Cyanobacterial communities from the Joint Genome Institute, California, USA - FECB-22 (version 2) (version 2) | ecosystem: Environmental > Aquatic > Thermal springs > Hot (42-90C) > Microbial...
GGGGTCAGCCGGGTGCCCGCCGCGGCGGCCGCGTGCTCCAGGATCCGGCGGTTCTGCATGCTGGTGTCGAGCATGCACAGCGGCAGCGCCGCGATGTCGCTCCAGCGCACCGTCGGCCGCCCGGCGGCCGGCCCGTCGGCCGGGGTGAGCAACAGGTAGTGCTCGCGGTAGAGCGGGACGGCCGCGGTGGCCTCCGGGGTGTGCGGGTCGAGGTAGGTCAGTCCGACGTCGATCTCGAACTCCTCCAGCTTGCGGAGGATCTCGGTCGACGACAGCGCCTCGATCCGCACGCCGGCCTGCGGATGGCGCTCCCGGAACGGCGTGGTCACCAGCGGGCTCGGCGGCACCGCGGTCGGGATCGCGCCGATCCGCAGGGTGCTGGTCAGCTCGTCGCGCATCCGGTCCAGGTCGTTCCGGAGCCCGTCGCGTTCGGCGAGGATCCGGTGCGCCCACGCGACGACCCGGCGGCCCTCGTCGGTGAACCCGGCGAACCGGCGGCCGCGCTGCACGATCGTCACGCCCAGCTCGCGTTCCAGCTTCCGGATCGCCGCGGACAGCGCGGGTTGGCTGGCGTGGCTGGCCGCTGCGGCCCGGCCGAAGTGCTGCTCCCGGGCCAGCGCCACCACGTACTCCAGCTGGCGGATCAGGATGTCGGGCGGCATCACACGAGTCTAACCAGCTGTGATCGACGTTACTTATCAACGGATCGACAGGTCGACTCACAGGACTCTTGTCGATGCGTCTCCCTCTTGACAACGTGTGAGGAGCATCACTGGCGATGGGGAGGCACATGTCTGACGTGGCACTGGACACCGGACGGGCCGCCGCCGTCCGGGAGATCGCCGCGGGCCTGTCCGGCGAGCGCGGCGCCCTGATGCCGATCCTGCACCGGGTGGTCGAGGAGATCGGCCACATCACGCACGCCGACACGGCGGTGATCGCCGAGGTGCTCAACCTCTCCGAGGCCGAGGTGCACGGCGTCGCCACGTTCTACAAGGACTTCCGGCGCACCCCCGCCGCGGAGTGCGTCGTGCAGATCTGCCGCGCCGAGGCCTGCCAGGCGGTCGGCGCGAACGAGCTCGTCGAGCACGCCACCGGCACGCTCGGCATCGCGATGGACGCCCGCACCGACGACGGCACCTACGAGCTGGAGCAGATCTTCTGCCTCGGCAACTGCGCGCTCGGCCCGGCCGTCACCGTCGACGGCCGGCTGCACGGCCGGGTCACCCCCGACCGGTTCGACGCGCTGTTGCAGGAGCGGGCCCGATGAGCGCCCCGGTGACGGTGTACGTCCCGGCCGACTCCGCGGCCCGCTCGGTCGGCGCCGACGAGGTCGCCGACGCGCTCACCGCGGCCGCCGCCGGCGCCGGGCGGGAGATCCGGATCGTCCGCAACGGCTCCCGCGGCATGCTCTGGCTGGAGCCGCTGGTCGAGATCGACACCGACGGCGGCCGGATCGCCTACGGGCCGGTGACCGCCGCCGACGTCGCCGGGCTGGTCGACGACGGGATGCTCGACGGCGCGGCCACCCGGCTCTGCCACGGCCGCACCGACGACATCGACTGGCTGTCCTCCCAGCAGCGGGTCACCTTCCGCCGGGTCGGCGTGATCGATCCGCTGAACATCGAGGACTACCTCCGGCACGGCGGGTTCGCCGGGCTCGACCGGGCCCTGCAGATGTCGCCGGCCGAGGTCGTCGAGACCGTCACCGAGTCCGGCCTGCGCGGCCGCGGCGGCGCGGGCTTCCCGGCCGGGATCAAGTGGAAGACCGTGCACGACGCCCCGGCCGGGCTGAAGTTCGTCTGCGCGAACGCCGACGAGGGCGACTCCGGCACGTTCGCCGACCGGATGCTGATGGAGGGTGACCCGTTCACCCTGATCGAGGGCATGACCATCGCCGCGTACGCGGTGGGCGCCACCGAGGGCTACATCTACCTGCGCTCGGAGTACCCGGACGCGGTCCGCGTGATGCGCCAGGCCATCGAGATCGCCTACTCCCGCGGCCGGCTGGGCGAGCGGATCGCCGGCAGCGACCTGTCGTTCGACCTGTTCGTCCGGGTCGGCGCCGGTGCCTACATCTGCGGTGAGGAGACCTCGATGCTGGAGAGCCTCGAGGGCAGGCGCGGCACGGTCCGGGCGAAGCCACCGATCCCCGCGCTGGAGGGGCTGTTCGGCAGGCCGACGGTCGTCAACAACGTGCTGACCCTGGGCTCCGTCCCGATGATCATGGCCGACGGCCCGGCCGCCTACCAGGAGCTGGGCGTCGACCGGTCCCGCGGCACCCAGGTGTTCCAGCTGGCCGGCAACATCCGCCGGGGCGGGATCGTGGAGACCGCGTTCGGCATCACGCTCGGCGAGCTGGTCGAGGGCTACGGCGGCGGCAGCGCGTCCGGCCGGCCGGTGCGCGCCGTGCAGGTCGGCGGCCCGCTGGGCGCCTACCTGCCGACCACCCGGTTCGACCTGCCGATGGACTACGAGGGGTTCGCCGCGGCGAACGCGATGATCGGGCACGGCGGCGTGGTGGTGTTCGACGACACCGTCGACATGGCCCGCCAGGCCCGGTTCGCGATGGAGTTCTGCGCGATCGAGTCCTGCGGCAAGTGCACGCCGTGCCGGGTCGGCGCGGTGCGCGGCGTCGAGACCATCGACAAGATCATCGGCGGGGTCGACCGGGAGCGGAACCTGCTCCTGCTGGACAGCCTCTGCGACACCATGACCAAGGGCTCGCTGTGCGCGATGGGCGGCCTCACCCCGATGCCGGTGCGCAGCGCCGTCACCGACTTCGCCGAGGACTTCGACCGGCCGCCGGTGCACACCGGACTGCCGGTTCCCGACAAGTTCGCCGCCGACACCGCCGCCCGCAACGCGGCACTGATGGGCACGGAGGAGTAGCGATGGCCCTGCTCAAGGAGACCGACCACGGCACCCCGGCCCGCACCTCGGACACCACGGTCACCGTCGAGATCGACGGCCACACCGTCGAGGTCCCGGCGGGCACCTCGGTGATGCGCGCGGCCGCCGAGGCCGGCATCACCATCCCGAAGCTGTGCGCGACCGACTCGCTCGAACCGTTCGGCTCCTGCCGGCTGTGCCTGGTCGACATCGAGGGCGGCAAGGGCACCCCGGCCAGCTGCACCACCCCGTGCGCGGACGGCATGACGGTGTCCACCCAGACCCCGGAGCTGGCCGAGCTGCGCCGCGGCGTGATGGAGCTCTACATCTCCGACCATCCGCTGGACTGCCTGACCTGCCCGGCCAACGGCGACTGCGAGCTGCAGGACATGGCGGGTGTGGTCGGGCTGCGCGACGTCCGCTACGGCTACGAGGGCGCGAACCACCTCGACGAGGGCAAGGACACGTCGAACCCGTACTTCGACTACGACCCCAGCAAGTGCATCGCCTGCTCGCGCTGCGTCCGCGCCTGCGACGAGGTGCAGGGGACCCTGGCGCTCACCATGGAGGGCCGCGGCTTCGACAGCCGGATCGTGCCCGGCGGCGCACCGGACTTCCTGTCCTCGGAGTGCGTCTCCTGCGGTGCCTGCGTGCAGGCCTGCCCGACGTCGACGCTGCAGGAGAAGTCGGTCGTCGATCTCGGCATGCCGAACCGGACGGTGCTCACCACCTGCGCCTACTGCGGCGTCGGCTGCTCGTTCAAGGCCGAGCTGCGCGGCGACCAGCTGGTCCGGATGGTGCCGTACAAGGACGGCGGCGCCAACGAGGGGCACAGCTGCGTCAAGGGGCGGTTCGCGTTCGGCTACGCCGACCATCCGGACCGGCAGCTGTCGCCGATGATCCGCGACTCGATCGACGACGAGTGGCGGGTCGTCGACTGGGACACCGCGCTCGGCGAGGTTGCCCGCCGGTTCTCCGCGATCCGCGACGAGGTCGGCCAGGGCGCGATCGGCGGGATCACCTCGTCCCGGACGACGAACGAGGAGGTCTACGCGGTCCAGAAGATGGTCCGCGGGGCGTTCGGCAACAACAACGTCGACACCTGCGCCCGGGTCTGCCACTCCCCCACCGGCTACGGCCTGAACCAGACCTTCGGCACCTCGGCCGGCACCCAGACGTTCGCCTCGGTCGAGCACAGCGACGTGCTGCTGGTGATCGGCGCCAACCCGACCGACGCGCACCCGGTGTTCGCGTCCCGGATGAAGCGCAGGCTGCGGGCCGGCGCGCAGCTGATCGTCGCCGATCCGCGCCGGATCGACCTGGTCCGCTCGCCGCACATCGAGGCCGCGCACCACCTGCAGCTGCAGCCGGGCACCAACGTGGCGCTGGTCAACGCGATGGCGCACGTGGTGGTGACCGAGGACCTGACGGACCGGGAGTTCCTCGACGCCCGCTGCGAGGGCCTCGACGAGTACCTTGAGTTCATCTCCTCGCCGGAGAACTCGCCGGAGATCCTGGAGGAGGTGATCGGCGTCCCCGCCGAGGAGGTCCGGGCGGCGGCCCGGCTGTTCGCCACCGGCGGCAACGGCGCGATCTACTACGGCCTCGGCGTCACCGAGCACTCGCAGGGCTCGACGATGGTGATGGGCATGGCCAACCTGGCGATGCTGACCGGCAACATCGGCCGCGAGGGCGTCGGGGTGAACCCGCTGCGCGGCCAGAACAACGTGCAGGGCTCCTGCGACATGGGCTCGTTCCCGCACGAGCTGCCCGGCTACCGGCACATCGGCACCGAGTCGGTGCGCGACATCTACGAGCAGCTGTGGGGCACCACCCTGGACCCGCACCCCGGGCTGCGGATCCCGAACATGTTCGACGCCGCCGTGCGCGGCACCTTCCGCGGGCTGTTCGTGCAGGGCGAGGACATCGCCCAGTCCGACCCGAACACCCGGCACGTGGAGGAGGCGCTCACCGCGCTGGACTGCCTGGTCGTGCAGGACCTGTTCCTCAACGAGACGGCCCGGTTCGCGCACGTCTTCCTGCCCGGGACGTCCTTCCTGGAGAAGGACGGCACCTTCACCAACGCCGAGCGGCGGATCAACCGGGTGCGGCCGACGACGGCGCCGCGCACCGGCAAGCACGAGTGGCAGGTGGTCAGCGAGATCGCCGGCCTGATGGGCTTCGACATGGGCTGGGCGAGCTCGTCGGACATCATGGACGAGATCGCCGCGACCACCCCGACGTTCGCCGGGGTCAGCCACCGGCACCTCGACGAGGTCGGCTCGGTGCAGTGGCCGTGCAACGACGCCGCCCCGCTGGGCACGCCGATCATGCACGTCGACGGCTTCGCCCGCGGCAAGGGCAAGCTCATGCCCACCACCTACGTGCCGACGCTGGAGCGCAGCACCCGGCGCTACCCGCTGATCCTGACCACCGGCCGGATCCTCAGCCAGTACAACGTGGGCGCCCAGACCCGGCGCACCGCGAACTCGTCCTGGCACGCCGAGGACGTGCTGGAGATCCACCCGCACGACGCGGAGGACCGCGGGATCTCCGGCGGCGAGTTCGTCGAGATCAGCTCCCGGGTCGGTTCGACGCGGCTGCGCGCCCGGCTGTCGGACCGGATGCCGGTCGGCGTCGTCTACACGACGTTCCACCATCCGGTCTCCGGGGCGAACGTGGTGACCACGGAGAACTCCGACTGGGCGACGAACTGCCCGGAGTACAAGGTCACCGCGGTGCAGGTGGCGCTGCGGGTGGCGGCCGAGGCCGGGACCGAGGACGCCGGGCACACCGCCGCCGTCGCCGTGGCGGGTGACTGACGATGTCCGGCACCACCACCCCGGAACTGCGGATGGCGCACGAGATCGCCCGCCAGTTCGCCGGCCGCCCGCACGACGAGGCGGTCGGGACGATCGCCGGTCACCTGCGCAAGTTCTGGGCGCCGGCGATGATCGCCAACCTGGTCGAGGAGGCGGACCGGGGCGCGGACCTGGACCCGCTGGTGGCGGGGGTCGTCGCGGAGCTGCGGTGACCGACGTCCGGCGCCCGACGCTGTCGCGCCGGTCGTTCCGCCCGGCCCGTCACAGCGTGAACCGGTCGGTGAGCTGCAGCCGGATCCCGGCCAGCGGACCGCCGACCTGCTGGAGCCGCCCGCCGACGGCCAGCGTCCCGAGATCGACGGCCGCGAAGCCGATCTCCTCGATCAGTCCGGCGACCACGGCCTTCGGCCCGGCGTGGTCGCCGGAGACGAACAGCACGGTGCGGGCCTTCCCGGCGGGCGGATCGGCGAGCCAGGCCATCGGCGCCGAGTTGAACGCCTTGACCACCCTGGCCCCGGGCGCGAGATCGGCGACGATCTCGCTGGAGGTGCGCCCGGAGATGTCGCCCAGCGCGAGCGGCGCGGTGCCGGTGAAGCGGTTGGTGGCGTCGACGAGCACGCGATCGGCCCAGCTCGGGATCGCCGACAGCGCCTTCTGCACGTTGGGCCAGTCCACCGCCAGCACGACGATGTCCTGCTCGGCGGCCTGCTGCGGGGTGCCCGCCGCGGCGCCCGGTCCGAGCCCGGCGACCAGCGGGGCCAGCGACTCCGGGTCGCGCGAGCTGCTGAGCACGACCCGGTGCCCGCGCGGCAGCACGTGTCCGGCGACGGTGGTGGCGACCTGGCCGGCGCCGATGATTCCGATGTTCACGGTGATCTCTCCCCACGACGGTCCGGACCGGGAGCACCTCGCTCCGGGCGGCCGCCATCGATATTGACCGATCGGTCCATATCCGGCAAGGGTCGTGCCGCACACCCCACATCTGGTGGTCCGTGCGGTCCAGAACTCGTATCGTGGCGGCGTGCCCCGGCCCCGCGAGTTCGACGAGGACCGGGTCGTCCTGGCCATCCGCGACGAGTTCTGGGACAAGGGCTACGCGGCGACGTCGATGGACGACCTGCTGCGGGTGAGCGGGCTGGGCAAGGGCAGCCTGTACGGGGCGTTCGGCGACAAGCGCAGCCTGTTCCTGCGGGTGCTGCGCGACTACGACGACGCGAACCTGCGGATGCTGCGCGAGCGCCTGGCCTCCGCGGAGCGCGGGATCGACGTCGTGCGCGAGTTCGTGCTCGGCCCGGCCGGCGACCCGACCGGCGCGGCCGCACGCCGGGGCTGCCTGCTCGCCAACACCAACGCCGAGCTCGCCGTCAGCACCCCCGACGTGGCGGCCGAGGCCCGCCGCACCTACGAGGGGGTCACCGCCGTGCTCGCCGCCGCGCTCGAGCGGGCGCAGCGCGAGGGCGACCTCGATCCCGGCGTCGACGCCGGGACGGTCGCCGGCACGGTCCTCGCCACCCAGCTCGGCATCGTCGCGCTCGGGCGGACCGGGATGGATCCCGGCACACTCGGCGCGACGGCCCGATCCGCCCTGGCGCGGCTGCTGCCCGCCGCGCCGTAGCCGCGACGGGTGCACCGGCGCGGGCGGACCGGCCCCGGCCGGCGATCCGCGCCGGCACCGGCTCGGACAGCAGCGACCCGGACAGCACCGGCCCGGACAGCACCGACTCGGGCCCGCGGCAGACGGCGGGAGGTCGCCGAGCAGGTGGGCGGTCAGCCGGAGCCGGTCCGCCACGCGGCGACCGCGTCGCTCACCCGGCGTCCGTGCGTCGCCGACAGGTCGCGCTCCCGGTACGGCGACCGGCTGCCGCGGGCGATCGGCGCGCTGTCCTGCACCGCGTCGGCGAGCCGGTGCAGGTACTCGCGCCCCTGCCCGCGCAGGCCGCGGATCTCGGTCCCGTCCAGCGCCAGCAGCACCGAGTAGCCGACCGGGCCGTGGTTGCAGTGCACGTCGAGCAGCAGCCGGCCGTCGTCGTCGAGCAGGAACCAGTGGTGCGGCTCGTGATCGACGACCCGCATCGCGGGATCAGCCGCCGCCGGCCGGCCGGGACCGGACCTGCGGCCGGGTCCCGTCGCCGAGGTCCGGATCCGGGAGGACGCCGTCCGGGTCGACGACGGCGACGGTGTGCCCGTCCAGCGCGAGCCGGCGCAGGCCCTCCAGCGTCATCCGCCGCCCGACGTCGGAGAACCGGTCGACCCGGGACAGGTCGAGCACGATCTCGGAGTCGTCGACCGGCATCTCGGCGAGCCGGTGCAGCACCGCCTCCGCCCCGGAGAACTGCACGACGCCCTGCAGCGCGACGACCGTCGTGTCGCCGTCCGGCCGGATCCCGCGCAGCACGGTCGAGCCGTACGGCTCGGCCTGCATCAGGTGCATGCCCATGTCGCGGGAGAGCCGCTCGCAGATCGCGACGCCGCGCACGCTGTTGCCGTGCCCGTCCAGCCGCGGGGACACGGTGGCGAGCCCGAGCTGGCCGGGCAGCGCGCCGATCAGACCGCCGGCGACGCCGCTCTTGGCCGGGATGCCGACCCGGACCAGCCAGTCCCCGGCGCCGTCGTACATGCCCGAGCCGGCCATCACCGACAGCGTGCGACGGGCCACGTCGGCGGGCACCACCCGTCGTCCGGTGACCGGATGGACGCCGGCGTTGGCCAGCGTCGCGCCCATCACCGCCAGGTCGCGGACGGTCACGTTCACCGCGCACTGGCGGGTGTAGCCGTCGACGACCTCGGCGGCCGGCTCGCCGAGCACCCGGTAGTTGCGCAGCATGTGCGCGATCGCGAGGTTGCGGTCGGCGGTGTCCATCTCGGACCGGTACACCGACTCGTCGACGGACAGCCGCCGCCCGGCCAGCTCGGAGAAGAAGTCCAGGATCCGCTCGACGCGGGCGGCGCCGGTGGCGTCCGGCCCCACCAGCAGGTGGTGCACGGCGATCGCCCCGGCGTTGATCATCGGGTTCTTCGGGCGGTGCGTCCCGCCCTCCAGCGACAGCTCGTCGAACGCCTCGCCGGACGGTTCGACGCCGACCGTCGCGTCCACCACCTCGGTGCCGCGGTCGGCGAGCGCGGCGGCGTAGGCGAACGGCTTGGAGATCGACTGGATGGAGAACTCGACGTCGGCGTCGCCGGCCGCGTAGGTGCGCCCGGCGACCGTCGTGACGGCGACGCCGAGCACCTCCGGATCGGCCTGCGCCAGGTCCGGGATGTAGTCGGCGACCGCGCCGGAGCGGTCGCCCGCGACGCCGTCGAGGACCTCGGCCAGGTAGTCGGGGACGGGCGTGCGCATCAGCTGCCGCCCGATCCGGCGGCCGCGCTCTGCTGCTCCCACAGGGACAGCACGACGGCGACCACGAACAGCTGCACCGGCAGGCTCAGGCCGGGCAGCTCGGCCTCGGCGCCGCCGCGCCACCAGCTCAGCCTGCGGACCGAGCCGAGGGTCCGCCCGCCCTCGACGAGCAGCTGCTCGGAGCGCCAGATCGAGGCCCGCCGGAACTCGTAGGACCGGCCGTCGGCGGTGACCGTCCAGCGCTTGCGGGCGACCCGCTCGGCCGTGGCGACCACCGCGCCCGGCCCGGCCGCGCCGCCGGTCTCGTCGGTCAGGGTGTAGGTGCTGCGGAAGGCCCGCGTCCCGATCCGGTACTCGCGCCCGTCGACCGTCATCCGGCCGCCGGATCGCCACCAGTGCGAGCTGAACGTGGTGACCGGCGTGCCGTCCACGGTGAACGCATAGGCGCTGCGCCACGGACTGGTCTTCTCGGCGCGCAGCACGTCCGGTATCGAACCACCGGCGCCGGCCGGAGCACCAGCGGGCGCGCCGTCCCCCGCGCCCGGCTCAGGAACGCGGCGGCGCCCACGAGGCACGCCCGTCACCGTCGATCGGGATCGGCGGCCCGCCGGTCACCCCGGGCCGGACGACGGTCTCCACCAGGCCCCGGACCCGGGCCGCCACCTCGCGCCCGGCCCGGCCGCCGTCGCCCACCACGAGGCCCTGGGCGTCGAGGCCCGCGGCGTGCGCGAGATCGACCGCCCGCGGCGCGTACAGCTCCTGGGTGACCACGACGGCCGTCCCGACCCCGAAGATCTCGTGCGCGCGGCGCATCGTCTGCCAGGTGCTGAAGCCCGCGTAGTCGGTGAAGACGTCCTCCGGCGGCACCCCGAGCGCGAGCGCGGCGTCGCGCATCGCACCCGGCTCGTCGTAGGAGATCCGGCTGTTGTCGCCGGACATCAGCAGCGCGTCCACCGTGCCGCTGCGGTACAGCTCGACCGCCGCGCCGACCCGCTCCCCCACGATGGTGCCGAGGGTGCCGTCGTCCTCCACCAGCGATCCGGGCACGATCACCACCTGGGCCGGGCGCAGCTGCGCCGGGTCGCGGAGCACGTCGTCGGCGGTGCGCCCGAGAACGACCAGGTTCGCCAGCGCGACGGCCAGCACCCCGAGCAGGACGGCGGCGCCGACGGCGAGCGGTGTGCGGGACCGCGGGCGCCGGACGGACCGGCTCACGACGGAGGGTGGAGCGGGGCCGGCCGCTGCATCGTCACGTTCCCCGATGCTAGCGGGACCGGCCGCCGCCCCGCCGCGCGCTGCGCGGGTGCTGCGCCGGCGCCTACCGGGTCCGCAGCTCGCGGCGCAGGACCTTCCCGCTGACCGTCTTCGGGATCTCGTCGAGGATCTCCACCTGCCGCGGGTACTTGTAGGCGGCCATCCGCTCCCGGGTGAAGGCGACGAGCTCCTCGGGCGTGACCGTGGCGCCGCCCCGCAGCGAGACGAACGCCTTGACCGTCTCCCCGCGGTACTCGTCCGGCACCCCGACGACGGCGGCCTCCCGCACCCCGGGGTGCTCGTAGAGGACGTCCTCGACCTCGCGCGG
>Ga0065178_101243_pt1 | contig 10613 bp, 9 predicted proteins | sample FECB22metaG_FD_59210 | JGI IMG/M metagenome (GOLD analysis project Ga0065178, IMG submission 59210) | Cyanobacterial communities from the Joint Genome Institute, California, USA - FECB-22 (version 2) (version 2) | ecosystem: Environmental > Aquatic > Thermal springs > Hot (42-90C) > Microbial mats...
CACGCGTGCTCCTCATAGAAGGACGACATCAGATGGCGGAGCCGCAGGACAGGTGCCCAATTTCCAGGGGGCGGCTGGTCCTAAGTTTGAGCTAAGGCGGACCTTCTAGGGTGCTTGCCAGCCGATGGTTGGCCAAGAGCACCGCTCAAATGCTCAAGCTACCGCAGGCGAGGTTTCAATGTGACGTGGACGCTCCTGGAACGTGGCACTGATCTCGACAGTTTGCAGGTTGACCGGAGCGCCGGGGCTTAAGGCACACCTTCGGCGCTCCAACCGCCCCTCAGTCTGCAAGCAGGGAATGGACATCCTCCCAAGTTTGTCGGCTCCCTGCGCCACTCCTTCCAGTTAACGACGGTACCCACACCGCCGCGATCGCGCCGCCGGCGGCGTCGGGCGTGACCATCCATCAGGACGAGCAGGGCGCGGAGCACACGCAGGAACTGACCCCTGCTCGCCAGCGTGCCGGTGACTGGAGGCCACTGGTCGCCGCTCGTCGAGGGTGAGGTTGTGGTGTTGTCCAGCGGTAAGTTGGTCGAGAGAGCCGCGTAACAGGCGGGAACGACCCTTCTCCGGGCCACGTTGACCTCGATCACGTGAACCCAGGAAGGGAACCCGCCATGAAGTACATCCTGGTCATCCTTTCGATCGTGGGCCTTGCCGCCTCGGCGCAGGCCCAGACCAGTCCCAACCGACCCGCCGCTGCACCGACGACCGGCACGATGAGCGGCCCGCCCGCCAACGAAGCGCAGGCCAAGGAGCTGGTGCTGCGCGACGGCTACACCGAGGTCGGCGAATTGAAGAAGGGCGGCGACGGCCAGTGGCACGGCACCGCCAAGCGCGGCGACAAGCCGATGCAGGTGACAGTCGACAAGGACGGCAAGGTCTCGCCCTAGGGGCCCGTCCACGGCACCGCCGCCGATGTCTTCGGCGGTGTCCGTGGCCTCTTAACTGGGGCGCTTTGTTACCTCGATGACCGGCCGCGCTTGCCGCGCGACGCGGCCGGAGCCGACGCGGCGCCGAACAGAACGGCCTCGGTGATCCGCCGATAGCGTACGTGCAACTCGTCGATCGGGATCGGCGGCAGCGCCTGGTTGGTGCCGCGCGCGCCGTCGCACAGGCTCTGGGCCAGCATCTCGGGCGTGACGCCGGGCTTCAGGATGATCAGGCGCCGGCTCTCCATCTCGACCAGCATCCCCGCGACCTTGGCCTGAAAATCGATGGCGGCGCCGATCATAATGTCGCGTGCGCGGCGGAACGCCTGGTCGTTGATCTCGAGCGCGTGCGGCGAGCGGCTGAGCCGGCGTCGCGCATCGCCGTAGCGGACGTTCATGATCTCGACGATCACGTCGACCGCGCTGCCGCCTGTTTCCATGATGCTGCGCCCGGCGGCGAGACCCGCGGCGATCGATATGCGGCCGTAGAAATCCAGCCAGTGGCGGAACGCCTCTTCCTTGTTGGAGAAGTGGTGGTAGAGCGCGCGCCGGGTGAAGCCACAGAGCTGGGCGAGGCCACTCATGGTCATCTGCTCGTAACCATGGTCCAGGAAGGCCTGGCGCAGGCGATCGGCCAGGATTTCCGGCCGGGAAAGCGCCGTTTCCACTTTGCTCGTATTGCACAGATCTGAGAGATGTGAGAAGTCCTCTCGAGCATCGGGTTCTCTGGCTCTAGCTCCGGTTCGAAGCGATGGGAATGTTTAAATCGCGCGAAGGCGGCCCCACGGCGTTGTCGGCGGACGAGATCGCGCGGCATCCCAGGTCGCACGCCGCCGTTCGCGAGCAGTCGCAGCAGCTGTTGCAGGCCTACGACGGCAATCCGCGGCTGGCGGCGGTGTTCGGCACGCAGCACCGTTGGTTGATGGGGCAGGCCGCCCTTGCGCTCGCTTTTCGCGCCGCCGCCGCCGGCACGCCCGGAGTGAGCGGCGCACGCATCCTCGACTTCATCACCGAGCACGGCGTGGCCAGCCGCAATACGGCGAACGCCTTCCTTCAGGAGATGGTCCATTACGGCTGGGCGAGGATTGTTCCCGGTGCCGCCGACCGGCGCACCCGACCGATCGAGCCGACCGAGGCCAGTGTCGAGGGGATCCACGGTTGGATCGGCATCCACCTCGCCAGCCTCGACCGGCTGGACGACGGCGGGCGCCTGCAAACCTATCTCGGCACACCGGATTCGCTCGTCGCCTTGCAGCCCCTGATCGCGGACGGATTGCTGTCCTCGAGCCGCGTACGCGAGCCCGAGAGGACCTTCTCGCTCTTCACCTGGCTCAACCAAGGCGGTCAGCTGATGGACTGGCTGATCTCGGGCATCGAGGAGACCGAACCCGATGTCGAGCGTGTCCCGACCGCCGTTGGCTCCATCGCCGTCATGGCCGAGCGTCTGATGCTGTCGCGCACCCATCTGTCGCGCAAGCTCAAGGCGGCCGAGGCGCTGGGCAGCATCGGCTGGCAGGGCAAGCGCGGCCAGTCGCTGATGTGGGTATCGTCGGGCTTTCGCCGCGAATACGCGATGGCGCAGGCGATCAAGCTCGCGATCATCGACTCCGCTTTCGCCAGCTGCTTTCCGCAGCGGCTGGCGGAGGTGCCGGCGATGCAGGGCGCACCGATCGATGGATCCCTACACGAAGCGGCCTGATCGGTGGACCACCTCACCCTGAGGAGCGCCCCCCTCGGGTACCTCGGGGTCGACTCCGCGCGCGTCTCGAAGGATGGGCTACAGTTGTGCCGTAGCCCATCCTTCGAGACGCCGTGCTTCGCACGGCTCCTCAGGATGAGGTTGTTTGTTGAAGCGGCTTATGATCGTTCAGAAGGACCCGCATGCAGGCGCTCAGCCAGATTCGCCAGATCGACTACACCGTCATCTTCGCCCGCGACATGCCGGCGATGCGCCACTTCTACGAGACGATCATGGAATTCCCGCTGCTGCGCACGCTCAGCGATCGCTGGATCGAGTTCCGGGTCGGAGCAACGACGTTGGCGCTAACGACGCATGGCGGCAGGTTCGACGATCCGCCGCCGCCTCAGGGCGCCCTGTCCCTGCAGCTGGCGTTCCGTGTGCCGCCGCCCGCCGTCGCCGAATGTGCCGCCACGCTGGAGGCAAAGGGCATCAAGCTGGTGTCGCCACTGACGGACCATCCGTTCGGCCATCGCACGATCTTCTTCCGCGACCCCGACGGCAATGTCCTGGAGATCTACGCGGAGATTTGAGCCCGCATCAGTCGGCGGCAATCTTCGCGTTTCCGAAGGCCGGCATGACGTCCCGTGCGAACCAGCGCAGCTGGTCCTTGAAGTCCGCCGGCGACAATCCTTCGGCCCAGTGGACCATGAAGTCCTCCAGCCCGGGATACTTGGCCTCGATCGACTTGATGCCGTCGATGACCTGGGCGGGCGTGCCGCATAGCCATGCCTTCTGCTTGACCCCGTCCCGGATCGACGGGATCGTGGCCGGCGCGCCGGGCGTGCCCCACGTCCGCCCCTTCTCGTCGGCGTAGCGCACGAAGCCGAACGGCGCGAACCACTTGTAGCGTTCGTCATGCGCCGCCTCGACGCGCCGGATCGCCTCCTCCTGGCTGTCCGCCATGAAGAGGCCGGCGCCCCAGATCATGTCCTCGCCGAGTTGCTTCGGGCGGCCGTGGCGGGCGCAGGCGTCATGATAGGCGCGCACGACATCGTCGAGGATCTTCTCGCCGTTCAGGTCGACCATGGCCTTGAGACCGTAGCGCGCCATCATGTCGATGGTCCGGCCGCTGGCGATGGGCATCCAGATGTCGACCGGCAGGTGCTTGGGCCGCGGCACCATGGTGATTTCCTTCAGTTTGTAGCCGCGGTAGTCGACCGCCGGCGGGCATTCGAAGTACTTGCCCTTGAAGTGGAAGGACTCCTCGTTGAAGCACTTCAGCAGCAGCTGGACCTGCTCCTCGAAGTACTCGCGGTTGGCCTCGGCATCGAGCAGCGGCGCCCCGAAGGTCTCGACCTCGCGACTGTGGTAGCCGCGGCCCACGCCCATGATCACGCGGCCGTCGGTCACGATGTCGGCCATGGCGTAGTCTTCGGCCAAGCGGATCGGGTGCCACATCGGCAGGACGTTGAAGGCGCAGCCGAACTTCAGGCGCTTGGTCTGCGTGGCGAGCCAGAGGCCGAGCTGCACCAGGTTGGGCAGGCATTCGTAGCCCTCGTGCTGGAAGTGGTGCTCCGCCGTCCACAGCGCGTGGTAGCCGAGGTCGTCCATCAGCCGCGCGACGTCGCGGGCGGTGTTAAACACCTCGCTCAGGCGTTCGTTGGGATAGCGGCGCTGATCGGCCGGCGTGCCCTTCAGCCCGACATTGTCGAGGTCTATCTGACCCACGTAGAGAGCGTGAAATCGCTTGATCATGTGACCGTTCCTCCAGCGACGACGGCTTCTCATTGGGCGGTCTTGGCCGCGTCACCTCGCCATTTTGACCGGAGATACCCGGTCCGTCAGCTGTGTCTTTAAAACTTCGCTGGCGCCCTCGGCCGAGGCGAGCTTATGATCGCCTTTGCAACCTGCATTCCGGCAAGCTCCCCCTGTTCAGCCCATCATGGAGTGGCGCATGGAAGATGCATCCCGCCTGTTCGGCACCGGCTTCACCTATTTCTGCGACCTTCTCGCCATCGAACTGCGCAATGTGGAGGCCCTCGGGCTGGCGCAGCAGAAGATGCTCGAGGGCATCGGCGTGCTGGCCCGGCGCCAGGCCGAGATCGTCGACGGCACCGTTCGTCGCGCCTTCGATACCAGGAGTTCGTCAAACGGCTCGGCCATCGATCAGGCCATCGACCGGATCGGCTCGCTCAAGACCGCCATGCAGGAGGGCCAGGCGAACTCGAACATCCTGTCCGAGCTCGCGGCCCGCAATGGCGGCGAGGTCGCGAACATCCTGCAGTCGCGCATGATGGCGGCGCTGGACGAGCTCGCGGCGGCGCTCGAGAAAGCCGCGCCGCAGAAACCGGCCGCCACCCCAACCCTGGTCCATCAGCCGAGCCTCGCGGCGTGACCTGCTTCGTCAGGCGGGGCCTGGCCTGGCTGCTGCTGGCGGTGGCCTCACCGAACGCCGCACTGGCAGCAGATCCGCTGGGACGATTCCCGATCAATCCCGATCAGGTGTCGGTGGCGGGCATCAGCTCCGGCGCCTTCATGGCGAACCAGCTGCATATCGCCCATTCGGCCGGCATCATGGGCGCCGGCATCGTCGCCGGCGGGCCCTACGGCTGCGCTGTCGATCGCCTGACCGACGATGGCGTCTCGGCTCTGGCAAGCCTCGCCGTCGGTCCCTGCATGTCCGTGCCGAGCCTGCTGAGGCCCGTCACATCCTACGCCGGGCTGGTCAGCGACCTTGCCGCGCGCGGCTGGATCGACCCGCCGCAGAACGTGATGCGCGGCCGGGTCTATCTGTTTGCCGGCAAGGCCGACAGTGTTGTCGCCGCGCAGTCGGTCGAGCTTGGCGCCAGCCTCTATCGAACGCTGGGCGTGCCAGCCTCGCAGATCACGTTCCGCGATCGCGATCTGCCCGGGGCAGGGGCGGGGCATTCCTGGGTGACCCCGAACTTCGGCAATGCCTGCGACGCCAACGCCCCGCCGTTCATCAACAAGTGCGGCTACGACCAGGCGGGCGAGGTGCTGAAGACCATCTATGGCCCGCTGAAAGCGCCGGTCGATCGGCTCGCCGGCCGGATCGTCGCGTTCGACCAGACGGAGTTCGTGCCGGGCGCCGCGACCAAGGCGAACGGCTTGTCGGATACCGGCTATCTCTATGTCCCCAAGGACTGCGAGGCGGGCGCCGCATCGCCGTGCCGGCTGAGCATCACCCTGCATGGCTGCCTGCAATCGGCCGAGCTTCTGGGCGATGAGTTCTACACCAGGATCGGCGTCAACGAATGGGCCGACAGCAACCGCATCGTCGTGCTCTATCCGCAGGCCCATGCGACGACGGTGTCGGAACTGCCCGCACAGAACGCGCTGTCGCTCGCCAACACCAATCCCAACGGATGCTGGAACTGGTGGGGCTATGGCTTCGACGCCCGCTTCCTGACCAAGCAGGGCGTGCAGATCAACGCGATCTGGTCGATGGTCCGCCGCCTCAGCGGGCAGGGCAACTAGGGTCAAAACCGTGAAAGTCGTGCGACTCCGCGTCTGCTTCTGACCCGCTGTCGGACATCGCTGACGTCGAGCGGTTCGTCTAAGAAGGGCCGCAAGCTGCCCTGCCGGAGTGTGTGACGATCATAGCGTCCACGCCAGAACGCCAGGCGGAGTCCGCCTGAGGCCCCCGTTTGATCGTATTTCGCCGGAAGGGCACCCGACCCCACTTTCACTTTGACGTTGCCGTGACGACACGGTCGATTCGAGCATCACAAGAGCTGGGGAGGACACGGCATGGGTGCACGAACGGGATTGCAATTTCTCGAAGGGCTCCGCGCGACTAGACGCGAGATCTGGGTCGATGGCGAGCGCGTCGAAGATGTCACTGCCCATCCTAAGCTCCGAGGCGCTGCCGAGAGCCTGGCCGCGCAATTCGACCGTCAGCATGCCTACTCGGCCGAATGCCTGTTTGCCCTGCCGGAGAGCGGCGAGCTCGCCAGTGTCAGCCACATGATCCCGCGGTCGCGGGACGACCTCTGGCGCCGCCATTCCGGCCTCGTCAGGCTGTCGGAAGGCTCGATGGGCATCATGGGTCGCACGCCGGACTACATGAACATGAAGTTCGCGGCCTTTGCCTCGGCGCCCAAAGTGTGGGCCGGCGCTGACGGTCGAAACAAGCGGGGCGCACGCAACATCGTGGATTTTCAGCGCCATCTCAGCCAGTTCGACATTTCCCTCACCCATACGATTATTCAGCCGACAATCGACAAGCGCACCGACAGCCGGGTCGTCGGCAACAAAGTCACCATTCGCAAGGTGGGCGAGACGGCCGACGGCATCATTGTCCGGGGAGCGAGGGTGCTGGCTACGCTGGCACCCTTCGCCGACGAGCAGACGGTCTATCCGGGCCAGCCCATTCCAGCCGACGCGACGCAGTACGCCGTGGCTTTCGCCATTCCCATCGACACGCCGGGCCTGAAATTCCTGTGCCGGGATTCGGCTTCGACGCCGGGGGCCGATCCATTCGATAAGCCGCTGTCGACTCGCTTCGACGAGCAGGACGCCTTCTGCATCTTCGACGATGTGCTGGTGCCGTGGGATCGCGTCTTCATCGATGGCGACGTCCAGATCTACAACTCGATGCGTGAGACAGGCTACGCCATCAACATGACCACCCAGTCGACCATCCGCGCCCTGACCAAGCTCGAATTTGCCTATGGCTTGGCGACCCGCATGGCCGAGTTGATCGGCGACGCGTCGCCCGCCACGACGGAGATGCTGGGCGAGCTTGCCTGCTACGTGCGCCTGACCGCCAATGCACTCGAGCTGTCGCTGGAGCAGGCTTGGGAACGCGAGGACGGGGTGTGGTTTCCCAATGGCGCCGCGCTCGAACCGATGCGATCGATGCTTGCCGTGTGGATGCCGCGGGTCGCCGAGATCATCACGATGATCGGTAGCCACAACCTGCTGACAACGCCCAGCCGCGCTGAGCTCGACAATGCCACGCTGCGGCCGCTGATCGACGAGATGCTGCACGGGGCGGACGGCGCGACTGCCGACGAGCGGGCTGCCGTCTTCCGCATGGCATGGGACCTGGTCGGCTCCGCACTGGGTGGTCGTGGCTTTCTCTACGAGCGCTTCTATCTGACCTCGGCCGCGCGCAACAAACAGATGCTGCATACGCGTTTCTTCGACCGCACCCGCTCGCAGTCCCTACTCGAGGACATGCTGTCCCGCACCCGGCCGGCGTAGGCCGGGCGAGCGGAGTGATCGACAAAGACGCGCCCGACGGAGCTTCGCTCCGTCGCGAGTCGCGCGCTCCCGGCAATGAGTTATTCCGCCGGCGGCACGAACATGTAGCCGATGCCGCGCACCGTGCGGATCACGGTGGGCTTGTCGGGCGTCGGCTCGATCTTGCGCCGGATGCGGGTGATGCGGAGATCGATCGCGCGGTCGAACGGGTCGCGGCTCCTGTGGCTGGTGGTTTCCAGCAGCCAGTCGCGCGACAGCGGACGATTGGGGTTCTCGGCGAAGGTCTTCAGGATGTCGAACTCGCCCGAGGTGAGGGCGACATCCTTGCCGGCATTGTCGACCAGCTGGCGCTTGGGCAGGTCGAGCGTGTGCTGGCCCATGCGCACGCGTTCGAGCAGCGACGGCGTCGACTTGTTGACCGAACGGCGCAGCACGCTCTTGCAGCGGGCCAGGAGCTCGCGCGGCTCGTAGGGCTTGGCGACATAGTCGTCGGCGCCGCTTTCGAGGCCCAGCACCTTGTCGACCGAATCGCCGGCCGCCGTCAGCATGATGATACCGACCCTGGTCGAACTCTCGCGCAGCCAGCGGGCCAGCGCGAAGCCGTCCTCCTGGCCGGGCAGCTGCACGTCGAGCAGCACGAGATCGGGCATGGCGCGCGAGATCTGGCGGCGCATCTGGGCGCCATTCTCGACGGCGATCACCTTGAGGTCGTGATTCATCAGATAGGTCTCGGCGGCCTTGCGCTGAAACGCATCGTCCTCGACCAGCAGAACAGAGGGCTGCAACATGACTTGATCCGAAATAAATGTTTCTCTAATGAGGACAAAATAACACGCTTTCTCAATGAGATATAGTCCTTTCTTGATATAGTTGATACACTTCTGATCGAAATTCGCCACGGCCGGAACACATGCCCTCGCTAGCCTTTGAGTTGCGACCCGGTACCGTCTCTACCCCTAGTTCCAGCGATCCGGACTCATTTGGGGACAGGCTTTGCGTCCGCGCGAAGCCGGTCAGCCGATCGGCGCATAGGCCGGGAGATGATGCGGGGCCGCCGTGCCTCGGCGCGGATGAAGGACGATGACCGCCGCTGCGACTGAGCCGGTAGCCCAGGCCGAACCGGTCGACACGGCGAGGCAGGAAGCCTTCGTCCGCGCCGAACTCATCCGGCGCCTGTTCGACGGCTCGGCGCAGTCGCGCTACTTCTCCTTCGTGCTGTGGCCGGTGATCGCCGCCATCTACTGGCGGCAGATCGACCTGATGGAACTCGTTCCGCCGTTCGTCGCCCACATCGTCGTCACCCTGGGCTTCGACATCCTGCGCCGCAACTTCAACCTCGCCAATCCCTCGGACGAGGAGGTCAACCGCTGGGGCTGGTGGTTCGCCGGCCTGTCGTTCCTCGCCGGCGCCTGCTGGGGCGTGGCGGGCTACCTGCTCGCCTCCAAGGATTACGAGTTGCAGCGCATGCTGCTCGGCCTCGTGCTGCTCGCCACCATCACGACGGCGGTGCCGATCCGCTCGGCCCATCCGCCGACCTTCTACGCCTTCGCCGTCGCCACCACCGCGCCGCTGCTGTTCGTGATGCTGACCTCGGTCGATCCGTTCTACCAGCTGGTCGGCATCGCCGGCGGCGCCTATGTCGGCCATCTCATGGCCTATGTGCGCGACGTCAATCGCTGGCAGTACGACAATATCGCGCTCGCCTACCAGAAGGAGGACCTGGCGCGCCGCCTGCAGGTTGCCTACGACGAGGCGCGTCACGCCCGCGATATCGCCATCGACGCCCAGCGCGAGGCCGAGAGCGCCAACCAGGCGAAGTCGACCTTCCTCGCCACCGTCAGCCACGAGATCCGCACCCCGATGAACGGCGTGCTCGGCATGATCGACGTGCTGGAGCGCACCAACCTCTCGGTCGAGCAGCGCGAGGCGCTCGCCACGGTGCGCTACTCGGCGGCCGCCCTGCTGCGCATCATCGACGACATCCTCGACTTCTCCAAGATCGAGGCCGGCCGCCTCGATCTCGAGGAGATCGAGCTGTCGACCGTCGAGCTGATCGAGGGCGCGGCCGAGACGCTGGCGCCGCAGGCCGTCGCCAAGGGGCTCTGCCTCACGGCCTTCGTCGCGGCTGACGCGCCCGATCGCGTGATCGGCGATCCGCTGCGCCTGCAGCAGATCCTGTTCAACCTGCTGGGCAACGCCATCAAGTTCACGGAAAAGGGCTCGGTGCGGCTGTCGTTGGAGAGCGCCCCGGACTCGATGGTGCGCATAAAGGTCGTCGACACCGGCATCGGTCTCACCGAGGAGCAGCGCAACCGGCTGTTCCAGCCCTTCGTGCAGGCCGACAGCTCGACCACGCGTCGCTTCGGCGGCACCGGGCTCGGCCTCTCGATCGTGCGTCGTCTCGCCGAGGCGATGGGCGGCGGCGTCGAGGTGCTGAGCGAAGCGGGCCAGGGCTCGACGTTCATCGTCACGGTACGCCTCGGGACCGTGCCTTCGGCGCTGCGTAGCAATGGCATCCTGGCTGGCCTCGACATCATGGTGGCGCTGCCCGACCGCGACGAGGCCTGCGCCATCGCCCGCTACCTGGCCGATGCCGGCGCGAAAGTGTCCTTCGACGCCGAGAGCGACTTCACGGGGCTCAGGATCGCCGGCGTCGACGACGAGATCGTCGTGTCGCGGCCGTGGCGGCGCGATGCGCTGGTGCGTGTCGTTGCCCGCGCCGCCGGCCGCGCCGTCGCCGCCGCGGTGCAGGCGCCGGCGCGCGTCGTGCC
>Ga0065178_101246_pt1 | contig 10598 bp, 9 predicted proteins | sample FECB22metaG_FD_59210 | JGI IMG/M metagenome (GOLD analysis project Ga0065178, IMG submission 59210) | Cyanobacterial communities from the Joint Genome Institute, California, USA - FECB-22 (version 2) (version 2) | ecosystem: Environmental > Aquatic > Thermal springs > Hot (42-90C) > Microbial mats...
GGGCGACATGAACTTCCCGACCTATCGCCAGGCCGGGCTCCTGATCGCCGACGACTATCCCATGCTCGACATGATGAACCAGATCTATTCCAACGAGCTCGACCCGATGAAGGGCCGGCAGCTGCCGGTCATGTACTCCTCGCGCGAGCACGGCTTCTTCTCGATCTCGGGAAACCTTGCGACCCAGTACATCCAGGCGGTCGGATGGGCGATGGCGTCGGCCATGAAGGGCGACACAAGGATCGCGGCGGGCTGGATCGGCGACGGCTCGACGGCGGAGTCGGATTTCCATGCCGCGCTGGTCTTCGCCTCGACCTACAAGGCGCCGGTGGTGCTGAACATCGTCAACAATCAGTGGGCGATATCGACCTTCCAGGGCATTGCCCGCGGCGGGTCCGGCACCTTTGCCGCGCGCGGCCTGGGCTTCGGCATCCCGGCGCTGCGCGTCGATGGCAACGACTATCCCGCGGTCTATGCCGTCGCCAAGTGGGCGGTCGAGCGGGCGCGGCGCAATCTCGGGCCGACCCTGGTCGAGTACGTGACCTATCGCGTCGGCGCGCATTCGACGTCGGACGATCCCTCGGCCTACCGGCCCAAGGCGGAGTCCGACGCCTGGCCGCTCGGCGATCCGGTGCTGCGGCTGAAGAACCACCTGATCCTGCGCGGCGCCTGGTCGGAGGAGCGCCACAAGCAGGCCGAGGCCGAGATCATGAGCGAGGTGATCGCCGTGCAGAAGGAGGCCGAGAGCCACGGCACGCTGCATACCGGGCCGCATCCCTCGGCGCGCGACATGTTCGAGGGCGTGTTCGAGGAGATGCCGCCCCACCTGCGCCGCCAGCGCCAGCAGGGAGGGGTGTGATGTCTAGCAGCCGTCATCCCGACCGTAGCCGAGCGCAGCGAGGCGGAGCGGAGGGACCTCTTTTGATGGTGCATCGGCAAAAAAAGGTCCCTCGACTACGCCGCCCTTTGGGCGGCTTCGCTCGGGATGACGGGGGCTGTGACCATGCCGCGTAAAACGATGGTCGAGGCGATCCGCGACGCGATCAGCGTCAGCATGGAGCGCGACGACAACGTCGTCGTGTTCGGCGAGGATGTCGGCTACTTCGGCGGCGTCTTCCGCTGCACCCAGGGCCTGCAGCAGAAGTTCGGCTCGAACCGCGTATTCGACACGCCGATCAACGAATCGGGTATCGTCGGCGCCGCCGTCGGCATGGCGGCCTACGGCCTGCGGCCCTGCATAGAAATCCAGTTCGCCGATTACATGTACCCGGCTTACGACCAGATCGTGTCGGAGGCGGCGCGGCTGCGCTATCGCTCCAACGGCCAGTTCACCGCGCCCATCGTCGTGCGCATGCCGACCGGCGGCGGCATCTTCGGCGGCCAGACGCACAGCCAGAGCCCGGAGGCGCTCTTCACACATGTCTCGGGGCTGAAGACCGTCGTGCCGTCCAACCCCTACGACGCCAAGGGCCTGCTGATCGCGAGCATCGAGGACAATGATCCGGTGATCTTCCTCGAGCCCAAGCGGCTCTATAACGGCCCGTTCGACGGCCACCACGAGCGCCCGGTGACGCCGTGGGCGCGCCACGCGCTGGGCGAGGTGCCGGACGGCCACTACACCGTGCCGCTGGGCAAGGCCGCGATCCGTCGCGAGGGCAGCGCGGTGACGGTGCTGGCCTACGGCACCATGGTCTATGTCGCCGAGGCGGCGGCCGAGGAGACCGGCATCGATGCCGAGATTGTCGACCTGCGCACGCTGCTTCCCTACGACCTCGAGGCGATCGTGGCCTCGGTGAAGAAGACTGGGCGCTGCGTCGTCGTGCACGAGGCGACCCTGACCTCGGGCTTCGGCGCGGAGCTGAGCGCGCTCGTCCAGGAGAACTGCTTCTACCATCTCGAGGCGCCGGTGATGCGTGTCACCGGCTGGGACACGCCCTATCCGCATGCCCAGGAATGGGACTATTTCCCCGGCCCGGCCCGCGTCGGCCGCGCCCTCAAGGCCGTGATGGAGGCCTGACATGGGAACCCGCATCGTCAAGCTTCCCGATGTCGGCGAGGGCGTGGCCGAGGCCGAGATCGTCGAATGGCATGTCGAGGTCGGCCAGTCGGTGCTGGAGGACCAGATCCTGGCTGCCGTGATGACCGACAAGGCCACCGTCGAGATCCCGTCGCCCGTCGCCGGCAAGGTCTTGGCGCTGGGCGGCGAGGTCGGACAGTCGCTGGCCGTCGGTGCCGAGCTGGTGCGCCTGGAAGTGGCGGGCGAGGGCAGTGCTGAAGTCGCGGCCATCCCTCACGAGGCCGCGCATCCGCCGTCGCCGCAGGCAGCGCCCGCACCGGCGCCGCCGCCGCGCATGACGACCCCGGCGCCGGCGCCGAAAGCGCCGCCAGCCGTCGCGCCGGTCGCTGCCATCGCGCGCGGCTCGCTAGGGCCGCCGCGCCCGGCGGGGGAGAAGCCGATCGCCTCGCCCGCGGTGCGGCGCCGCGCGCGTGAATCGGGCGTCGACCTGCGCCAGGTGCGCGGTAGCGGCCCGGCGGGCCGCATCAGCCACGACGACCTCGACGCCTTCCTCAAAAGCGGACCGCAGGCCGGCGTTGCGGTGCCGGGCCGAGTCGCCCGCACCGAGGTCGAGGTCATCAAGGTGATCGGCATGCGCCGGCGGATCGCCCAGAAGATGGCCGAGTCCAAGCGCCGCGCCGCCCACTTCGCCTATGTCGAGGAAGTGGACGTGACGGCGCTGGAGGACCTGAGGGCGAAGCTCAATGCCGAGAATCCGGAGCGGCAGCGGCTCACCCTGATGCCGTTCCTGATGCAGGCGCTGGTGCGCGCCGTCGCCGACTTCCCCGAGATGAACGCGCTCTACGACGACGAGGCCGAGACCATCGAGCGCCATGCCGGCGTGCATATCGGCATTGCCACCCAGACGCCGCAGGGCCTGCTGGTGCCGGTGGCGCGCCACTGCGAGGCGCGCGGCCTGTGGGATTGCGCCGCCGAGGTGCGCCGGCTGGCCGAAGCGGCGCGCGAGGGCCGGGCGACAAGGGCCGAGCTCACGGGCTCGACCATCACCATCACCAGCCTGGGGCCGCTCGGCGGCATCGTCACCACGCCGGTGCTGAACCTGCCCGAGGTCGCGATCGTCGGCGTCAATCGCCAGGTCGTGCGGCCGGTGTGGCAGGGCGCGGAGTTCGTGCCGCGCACCATGATGAACCTCTCCTCGTCGTTCGATCACCGCGTGATCGACGGCTACAACGCCGCCCAGTTCGTGCAGCGCATCAAAGGCCTGCTCGAGGCGCCGGCGACGATCTTCATAGAGGCGTAGCGATGGCCGACATCAATGCCAAGGTCCTGGTGGTGGGCGGCGGGCCCGGCGGCTACGTCACGGCGATCCGCGCCGGCCAGCTCGGGCTCGACGTCGTGCTGGCCGAGCAGGGCGGCCAGAACGGAAACAAGTACGGCAGCCGCAACGGGCTCGGCGGCACCTGCCTCAACGTCGGCTGCATTCCCTCCAAGGCGCTCATCCACGCCGCTGACGCCTTTCATCACGCTGTCGAGCAGTCGCACACGGCGCCGTTCGGCATCAAGGTCGAGCGGCCAACGATCGATCTTGCGCGCACCGTCGAATGGAAGGACGGCGTCGTCGGCCGGCTGACCAGTGGCGTCGGCGCGCTGCTGAAGCGCCATCGCGTGAAGATCCTGCACGGCCGCGCCGAGATGATCGACGGCAAGTCCTGCCGCATCGAGACCGATACCGGCCCGCAGGTCGTGCATGCCGAGCATGTCGTGCTGGCGACAGGCTCGGTGGCGACGTCGCTGCCCAACCTGCCGTTCGGCGGCAAGGTGATCTCCTCGACCGAGGCGCTGGCGCTCTCGGCTGTGCCGCAGCGGCTGGCCGTGGTCGGCGCGGGCTATATCGGGCTCGAGCTCGGCATGGCCTACGCCAAGCTCGGCTCGAAGGTCACGATGATCGAGGCCGAGGATCGCATCCTGCCGATCTATGATGCCGAGCTGGTGCGGCCGGTGGCGCGGCGCATGAAGGCGCTGGGCATCGACGTCCTCACGAGCACACGCGCGGCAGGGCTCACTGCCGACGGACTGGCGCTCGAAGGCGGGCGCAGCATCGCCGCCGACAAGATCCTGGTCGCGACCGGCCGGCGCGCCCGCACCGAAGGCTTCGGCCTGGAGCGCCTCGATCTATCGATGAACGGGCCGTTCGTGCAGGTCGACGAGCGCTGCGCCACCTCGATGCGCAACGTCTGGGCGGTGGGCGACCTCACCGGCGAGCCGATGCTGGCCCATCGCGCCATGGCGCAGGGTGTCGTGGTGGCCGAGATCATCGCTGGCCATCGGCGCGTCTTCGACAGCGCCGTGATCCCGGCCGTGTGCTTCACCGATCCCGAGATCGTGACCGTGGGACTTTCGCCCGAGGAGGCGCGCAAGGCGGGCCGCGAGGTGATGACGGCGCAGTTCCCCTTCCAGGCCAACGGCCGCGCGCTCACCATGGCGGCGGAAGAGGGCTTCGTGCGCGTGACCGCGCGCGCCGACAATCACCTCGTACTGGGCCTGGCCGCGGTCGGCGTCGGCGTGTCGGAGCTCAGCGGCGCCTTCGGCCTCGCACTGGAGATGGGCGCGCGGCTGGAGGATATCGGCGGCACCATCCACGCCCATCCGACCCTGGGCGAGGCCTTCCACGAGGCCAGTCTCAGGGCGCTGGGCGAGGCGCTGCACATCTAGTCTGGACTAGCGCGTCACCACAGGCCGTTGATGACGGAGATGTTCATGCCAAGGCCGAGCTTGAAGACGATGACGCAGAGGACGGTCAGCACCACCATGTTGCCGATCACCTCGACGACCTTGAACTCCTCGTTGGCGAAGGAGGAGATGCCGACCAGGGCGACAAGGGCGGGCAGCATGCCGAAGCGCTCGAACAGCGCTGCGAAGGCCAGGATGCCGATGGTGACCAGGGTGATCGGCTTCCATTTCGGCGCCTCGGCCGACTCGCTCGGGCTCACCAGGGCGACGACGCAGATGATGCCGCCCAGCGCCAGCAGAATGTAGGAGAGCGCCCGCGGCACGTAGCCCGGGCCCATGCGCACCGCCGTGCCAATGGCGAGATGGCGTCCGAAATAGAGCGCGATCAAACCGAAGGCGATGAACATCAACCCGGACAGGAAGTCCTTGCTTATGAAACGGCTCACCGGCGCCTCCCCACTTTCCCAGCACTGGCCTATCGGACGGAGCTTACGTCATCCTGACGGTCATGACGTCCGGAGCGAAGATCATCTCCTCCTGGCCAATCAGGGCCGGGTCGCGAGGTGAGGACAGGTATCGGGCGAACAGCCATATCCCGTCGCCGGGATTGCTGACGATCTCGGCCTCCGCGCCGTCGGCCAGCACGACCGAGGTGCCGGGCGCCAGGTCGCGGACGTTGACTGGCGCGCTCATTCGGCTGCCTTGCGCTCGCCGCCGCGCCAGGTCGCGAGTGCCGACCAGTCGTTCGCCTCCATGAACTCGGCCCAGCGGCGGTAGAAGTTGCGCATCGGCTGCTCGCTCGACTGGATCTCGGTGAGGTCGATCACCTCGCCGGGCACGCGCAGGCCCTGGTACTCGTAGTCCGTGACCGCGGTGCCGTTCCCCTGGTCGTAGTTGTAGGGAAAGCGCCGCGCGATCGTGCCGCGACTGGCGGCATGCGCGTAGTTCCAGTTCTCCATGTCGTCCTGCTCGGTCATGCCGGCGGGGCCGGAGTAGCGGATGTAGTAGTCGCGCAGGAAGTGCTTCACCTCCGACGGCGCATCGCGATCGACGAAGAACCAGCGCCAGCATTCGGTCTGATGGGGCCCGCGCGGATGCCAAACCGCCATGGTCCGCGGCTGGCGCGACAGCAGCGCGGTGTTGGGGAAGATCTCGCCCGGCGCGCCGACCAGCCGCGCCTCCTCGCCGCGCAGCCGGCGCCGCTCCGCCTCGCAGTGCCGGAAATACTCGGCGACGATCGGCGCATTCAGATAGGCGGGCGGCGGCGACTTGCCGGCTGGCAGGACGTAGTGGATGGTCTGATGGCCGCGATCGGGGATGCAGACATGCAGCTTGCGGCTGACATCGCGCTCGCCCATGTCGCGGCGGCCGGCGCCCGACGGACCGATGCCTGCCAGGTCGACCGAGCGGTGGCTGATATTGTGATAGGTGTCGCCGCTGAAATTCTCGGCCGGGAACTTCCAGTTGCAGGGGACCAGCCACTTCTGGATGCCGCCCAACACTTCGGCCTGCCCCTCGCGGCCGTCCCAGCCGTCGAGCTGCAGGTCGAGATAGCGCGTGAAGTCGCCGAGATACTCGACGAAGCCCGGCGCCGCCGGATCCCAGGTCGCCCAGATCGAGCCCTTGTAGTTGTGCAGTTGCGCGACCTCGACCAGGCCCCATTTCTCCTTGTCGAGACGCGAATGATAGGCCTCGCGAAAGTAGGGGACGCCCACCAGCCGCCCATCGGTGCCGTAGCTCCAGCCGTGATAGGGGCAGGTGAAGACGGTGGTGGAGCCCTGATCGTAGCGGCACACCTTCATGCCGCGATGGCGGCAGGAGTTGAGGAAGACGTGGATCTTGTTGGCGCGGTCGCGGCACAGGATCACCGATTCCTCACCCATCGACGACACGAAGTAGTCGCCGGGCTTGGGGATCTGGCTTTCGTGCCCGACATGCAGCCAGGCGCGCGCGAAGATGCGCTCCTGCTCCTCGGCATAGATGTGCTCGTTGACGAAGATCTCGCGGCTGATCTCGCCGGCCCCGAGATCGACCAGGCCGCGGCGGTAGCCCCGCTTGTCGTTCAACGCCATGGCCGTCCCCTCAAATGAAGAACGTCAGGTTTTTCGACAGCAGCACGTTCTGGTCGAGGATAATCTTGCGCCGTGCCAGAAGCCAGCCCGCGCCGTTGCGTCGGAGCACATCCTCGCGCCGGCCGACCAGGATGTCGGTCTCGGTTTCGACGCGGTTGCGGTAGATCAGGAAGCGGCAGGTCGCCGCAACCTCCTGCGCCGCGGCCACGGACGGTTCGGCGCGCTGCACGGCCACGTTGGTGATGAGATGCGAAAGGCGCGACCGCGGCTCCTCGGCCCAATGGATGCCGGTCTCGATCTGCTTCACGCGCCGTTCCAGGGTTTCCTTGCCCTCGTCGAACCAGTTGACGTCGCTCTGGGCGCGGGTGAACTCGCCGTCGTCGTCGCCATACTTGACGTTGCGCCGCATCGGCATCCAGTAGCGCACGTCATCGGCCAACAGGTCGAGCCAGTCGCGATAGCGCCGCTCGTCGAGCAGCTCGGCCTCGCGGTAGAGGAACTCGGTGATCTCCTGGGCCAGCAACAGCCGGTCAATCCGCGCGTCGCGCTCGGCCATGGGGTGTCTCCTGGATGGCATGCCGCCAGGCTGCATCATAGTATGGCGGTGATGCAGGTGGGGGAGGGCCCGATGGAGGAATCTTCGATCAAGTCGGAGGGCGCCACGACTGGCCGCCGGGCTTTCCTGGTTGGCGCCGCCGCGGCGGGCGCCGCCATGGCGACGCGGGGCTTCGCCCAGACAGCCACACCTGCGCCGTATCGCACCGCCGGTGAGCTTTTGGCCGACCTGGCCGCTCGCCGCGTCTCGTCGGTCGAGCTGCTCGACCAAGCCATCGCCCGCATCGAAGCTCTCGACAAATCCATCAACGCCGTGGTGGTACGTGACTTCGACCGCGCACGCCAGGCGGCGATCGCCGCCGACCAGGCGCTGGCGCGCGGCGAGCGGCGGCCCTTGCTCGGCCTGCCGATGACGGTGAAGGAATCGTTCAACGTCGCGGGCCTGCCGACGACCTGGGGCATTCCCGCCTTCAAGGACTGGCGGCCGACCGAAGACGCCGTCCCGGTCCGGCGGCTGAGGGCGGCCGGCGCCGTGATCATCGGCAAGACCAACGTGCCGGTGGCGCTGGCCGACTGGCAGTCGACGAACCCGATCTACGGCACCACCAACAATCCCTACGACAAGGAGCGGACACCCGGAGGCTCTTCGGGCGGCGCGGCGGCGGCTCTGGCAGCGGGCTACGTGGCGCTCGAGCTCGGCTCCGACATCGGCGGCTCGCTGCGCACGCCGGCGCACTATTGCGGCGTGTTCGCCCACAAGCCGACCTACGGCGTCATCGCAAGGCGCGGCCATAACTTCCCGCGACAGCCGGCATTGCCATCGGCCGGCGACGGCTTGGCCGTGGTGGGGCCGATGGCGCGCAGCGCAAAGGACATGGCGCTCGAATTCGACGTGATCGCCGGACCCGACGAGCAGCGCGACGGGATCGGCTGGCGGATGCAGCTGCCGCCGCCGCGCCGTCGCGCGTTGCGCGACTTTCGCGTGCTGGTGATCGATACCCATCCGCTCTGCCCGACGGCCGAGTCGATCCGCACGGCGCTCGCCCAGCTGGCCGATCGCCTCGGCAAGGAAGGCGCCACGGTGGCGCGGCAAAGCCCGCTGCTGCCCGATCTCGCCGAGGTGACCCGCAACTACATGCGCCTGCTCGGCCCGATCATGACCAACGGTCGTCCGGCCGAGTTCTACGAGCAGATGCGCTCTCTCGCGGCGGCGCTGAAGCCCGACGACCAGAGCCTCGACGCGATCTACGTGCGCAGCGCAAACATGGGCTGGCGCGAATGGGAAACCGCGAACAACGTTCGCACCCGGCTGCAACACCAATGGGCGCTGCTGTTCAAGGAGTGGGACGCCGTGCTCTGCCCGCCGATGCCGACGCCCGCCTTCAAGCACGATCGCGCCGAGCCGAACGCCCGCCGCCTCGACATCGACGGCCAGGCCGTGCCCTACGACGATAACTTCGTCTGGGCCGCGCCCGCCACCGCTGGCGCCCTGCCGGCGACCGTGGCGCCGATCGGGCGCACCGACACCGGCCTGCCGATCGGCGTGCAGATCATCGGGCCCTATCTCGAGGACCTGACGCCGATCCAGTTCGCGCAGCTGCTGGAGCAGGCGTACGGCGGCTTCGTGCCGCCAAAGCTTTAGGACCAGCAATGCCCCGTGCCCGCCTGCGCGATCTCGGCGTCAAGGTCGGAACCCTGCCGCCCGGACCGTTCAACGCCATTACCGACGTGGCGGGCGTCAAGGTGGGCTACTCGACCGTCATCCAGGACAGCCCGCGGATCGCCCGCACGGGTGTCACCGCCATCTGGCCGCGCGGGCCGGAGATCTGGACCGACTACGTCTTCGCGGGGACGTTTTCGTTCAATGGCAACGGAGAGATGACCGGGCTTCCGTGGCTCGCGGAGCAAGGCCTGCTCGGCGCGCCGATCGGCATCACCAACACCTATCAGGTCGGCATCGTCCGTGACGCCATCACGGCCATCGCCGTTCGCGACGGCGCTTCCCAGGCCTTCCATCTGCCGGTCGTCGCCGAGACCTACGATGGATGGCTGAGCGATATCCAGGCTTTCACGCTGACGCAGGAGCACGCGTTCGCTGCCTTCGACAGCGCGGTCGGCGGCTGCGCCATTGCCGAAGGCAATGTTGGCGGCGGCACCGGCATGATCTGCCACGAGTTCAAAGGCGGCACCGGCACAGCCTCTCGCGTGGTCGTCGAGAATGGCGAGCGTTACACGGTCGGTGCCCTGGTGCAGGCGAACTATGGCGCGCGTGATCTGTTGCGCGTCGATGGCGTGCCGATCGGTCGCGAGATCGGACCAGACGTCGTGCCGGCCCATCGCTCGGTAGCCCCGCCACCGGCGACGGAGGGCTCGATCATCGTCGTTCTGGCGACCGACGCGCCTCTCATTCCCATCCAATGCCAGCGCCTTGCCCGTCGGGCCACGACAGGGCTCTCCTGGGTCGGCGGCATCGGCGCCAATGGAAGCGGCGACATCTTCATCGCGTTCTCGACGGGCAATCATATCGGCCAGAACGACAGGATCAGCACCGTGAGGATGATTGCGCCCGACGCGATGACGAGCCTGTTCAGGGCCGCGGCCGAGGCAACCGAAGAGGCGATCCTGAACGCGTTGTGCATGGCCGAGACCATGTCCGGCCGGGATGGCCGCACCGTGCACGCCCTGCCGCTCGACCTCCTGCAGGAGGTGATGCGGCGCTACCGGCCCGGGTGACCTCAGCGCAGGCTGGCGTTGATCTTGTCGAGCGCGGCCGGGCCGGGGCAGAGATCCGGCGTGTTCAGCGTGTTGAGCGGCGCGTCGACCGTGTTCAGGTGGTGGTGCAGGTCCTTCGGCGACGGATCGACGTAGAGCAGGCCCGTCACGACCTCGCCGGCCTGCAGGCCTTCCTGCACGCGCTTCATGGCGGCGATCTTGTCGGACGGATCGTATTCCTCGCCGAGCTTGCGCAGCTTTATCCACGAACCGTCATGCTGCTGCACGGCCTTCGTGGTGCCCGGCTCGTACTGCGTCGTGATCTCCTCGCGGCCCTCGATGAAGTCGATGCGGTTCAGCGCCTCGTTGTGCTCGCGCACATAGTCGTAGCTCTTGGTCGAGCCGGCGTGGTTATTGAAGGCGACGCACGGGCTGATGACGTCGAGGAACGAGGCGCCCTTGTGGCTCATCGCGGCCTTGATCAGCGGCACCAGCTGGTGCTTGTCGCCCGA
>Ga0065178_101248_pt1 | contig 10594 bp, 8 predicted proteins | sample FECB22metaG_FD_59210 | JGI IMG/M metagenome (GOLD analysis project Ga0065178, IMG submission 59210) | Cyanobacterial communities from the Joint Genome Institute, California, USA - FECB-22 (version 2) (version 2) | ecosystem: Environmental > Aquatic > Thermal springs > Hot (42-90C) > Microbial mats...
CTGCGTCGGCGCGACCACGCTCGACGAGTACCGCAAGCACGTCGAGAAGGACGCGGCGCTGGCGCGGCGCTTCCAGCCGGTCTTCGTGTCGGAGCCGACCGTCGAGGACACGGTCTCGATCCTGCGCGGCTTGAAGGAGAAGTACGAGCAGCACCACGGCGTGCGCATCCAGGATTCCGCCCTGGTCGCGGCCGCGACGCTGTCGAACCGCTACATCACCGACCGCTTCCTGCCCGACAAGGCGATCGACCTCGTCGACGAGGCCGGCTCGCGCCTGCGCATGCAGGTCGACTCGAAGCCCGAGGAGCTCGACAACATCGACCGCGAGATCGTCCGGCTGAAGATCGAGGCCGAGGCGCTCAAGAAGGAGACCGACTCCGCCTCCCGCGACCGGCTGGTCCGGCTCGAGAAGGAGCTCGGCGACCTGGAGGAGCGGTCGGCGGCGATCACCGCGCGCTGGAAGGCCGAGAAGGACAAGCTCGGCACGGCCGCCGGCCTCAAGAAGAAGCTCGACGAGGCCCGCAACGACCTCGCGGCGGCGCAGCGCCAGGGCCAGTACCAGCGCGCGGGTGAGCTCGCCTACGGGGTCATCCCGGGCCTCGAGAAGCAGCTCGCCGAGATCGAGGCCAAGGCGGAGAACGGCCGCGACGCGATGATGGAGGAGGCGGTCACGCCCGCCCACGTCGCCGGGGTCGTCTCCCGCTGGACCGGCGTGCCGGTGGACAAGATGCTGGAGGGCGAGCGCGAGAAGCTGCTGGCCATGGAGGAGGCGCTGTCCAAGCGCGTCGTCGGCCAGCGCGAGGCGGTGGAGGCGGTCTCGACCGCGGTCCGGCGCGCCCGCGCGGGCTTACAGGATCCGAACCGGCCGATCGGCTCGTTCATGTTCCTGGGCCCGACGGGCGTGGGCAAGACCGAGCTGACCAAGGCGCTCGCCGGCTTCCTGTTCGACGACGACACGGCGCTCGTGCGCATCGACATGTCCGAGTACATGGAGAAGCACGCGGTCGCCCGGCTCATCGGCGCGCCTCCGGGCTACGTCGGCTACGAGGAGGGCGGCGCCCTCACCGAGGCCGTGCGGCGCCGGCCCTACCAGGTCGTGCTGTTCGACGAGGTCGAGAAGGCGCATCCGGACGTGTTCAACGTCCTGCTGCAGGTTCTCGACGACGGGCGGCTCACCGACGGTCAGGGGCGGACGGTCGACTTCCGCAACACGCTCTTGATCATGACCTCGAATCTCGGGGCCGAGTACCTGGTGAACCAGCCCGCGGGCCAGGACACCGACGCGGTCCGCGACGAGGTGATGGGCGTGGTGCGCGGTCACTTCCGGCCGGAATTCCTGAACCGGGTCGACGAGATCATCCTGTTCCACCGCCTCGCGCGGTCGGAGATGGGGGCGATCGTCGAGATCCAGCTCGGGCGCCTGCAGAAGCTCCTCGACGACCGCAAGATCGCCCTCGACGTGGACGAGGACGCCAAGAACTGGCTCGCCGACAAGGGCTACGACCCGGCCTACGGGGCGCGGCCGCTGAAGCGGGTGATCCAGAAGAACGTCCAGGATCCGCTGGCCGAGCTGGTGCTCTCCGGCAAGGTCCACGACGGCGAGACGGTGCCGGTCCGGCTGGGGCCCATGGGCCTGATGATCGGCGACGTGACGGTCGGCGCCGAGCGGCGGCCGGTCAACGCGACGCTGAACTGATCGCCCGAGACCCAACACCGAGGCGGCGCGCCACGCGATGGCGCGCCGCCTTCTTTTGCGCCCCGGACGCCAGGCCGACGGCGCCCGGGATCGGGTCCGGAGTTGCGGCACCGCGATGACCTAGTTGGCTGGACAGCGCCGACGGGACGGAGAATCCTGGCGGCACGCGTCGCGCCGTCGCGGTTCCCGGCTTCGCGGTATCACCGGCTGCCGCGGAGACGGGCGATCTGCCGCGCAGGCCGAGGCGCGCGGGCTGCCGGCTCCCCGTCGGCGACCGCGTGGGAGCGGGCGTCACGGTGCCGTGCCGGCGGCTCGAACCCGCCATCACATCCGCGACCGCCGCGGCGGACGGCGCTCGAACGGGAGGCAGGCGATTTGGTGACGTCTCATGTCGTGTGGGCGGGCGTTCTGCTGTGCATGATCGCGGCCGCGCCGCCCCTGAGGGCGGCGTCCCCGGGGCGGATCCGCGCCGTCACCCTGTCGAGCGGCGGCCTCGCGGAAGTCACCCAGGTCCACCCGGTCGACGGCGACGCGACGATCGGGCTCGACGCTCGCTCCGAGCAGATCGACGACATCCTCAAGAGCCTCGTGGTGCGGGATCCCGTCGGCACCGTCGGTGCCCTGCGCCTGGACGGGCTGGATCAGGCCGACGAGACGCTGCGGACGATGCCGTTCACCGCGGACGACTTGTCCGGGCCGGCACGCCTCCTGGGGAAGCTGCAGGGCGTTCCGATCAGGATCCAGAGCGGCGGGCGCACACTCGAGGGGCGAGTGCTCGGCGTGTCCGAGCGGAACGCCGGGACCGAGAGCGGCGAGGTCGCGATCCTGACCGTGCTGACCGGGACGGGCACGCTCGAATCCGTGTCGATCGAGGACGGCGCCGCCGTCACGATCCAGGACTCGGCCATGGCGGCCAAGATCGCCGAGGCGATCGCGGCGGCCGGGACGGCCAAGGTCGGAGACGCCCACCGGGTCGAGGTCGATGTCTCGGGGCGTGGCCAGCGCGAGATCCGGCTGACCTACGTGGTCGCCGCACCGGTCTGGAAGACGAGCTACCGCATCGTCGACGGCGGCGGCGGCCGCGCGAACCTGCAGGCCTGGGCCATCATCGAGAACGCCCTCGGGGCCGACTGGGCAGGCGTCGACGTCACCCTCTCGTCCGGCTCGCCGGTGGCGCTTCTCCAGCGCCTGCACCGGCGCTACTGGCGCAAGAGACCGGAGGCGCCGGTGATGGTCGAGGATGTCGGCATGCCGGACCTCGACCCAGGCACGGTCGCCCCGAGGTCGGTCGCGCGCCTGCGCGCCCCTGCGCCCGCCGCCGCGCCCCTTCCGGCACCGATGGCGCGGATGGACACCCGGGCGGAGTCAGCGGAACCGAGCTACGACGCCGCGGCCGCCACCGCGGGCGCCGCCGCCAGCGAGGGGGATGTGGCGGCGAACTTCACGCTGCCGCATCCGGTCGATCTCCGCGCCGGCAGCACGCTGTCGGTGCCGTTCATCGATACCGAGATCGAGGCCGAGCGGGTCGCCCTCTGGCAGCCGGGCCGGGGGATCCATCCGACCGCGGCCTTCCGGATCCGGAACAGCGCCACCGCGACCCTGCCGGCGGGCCTCATCACCCTCTACGACCGCGAGGCCGGCTACCTGGGAGATGCCCGCCTGCCCGCGACGCCGGTCGGCGAGCAGCGGCTCGCCAGCTTCGCCCTCGACCGCAAGGTCGCCGTCCAGGCGGAGACCGAGCCGAGCCAAGCCCTGACCCAGATCACCGTGGTCGACGGCGTGGCGCGCGCGACGGTGATCGCCCGGGAGGTCACGACCTACACGATCAAGGGCGCGCCGGACGCCGCCCGGTCCGTGATCATCGAGCATCCCCGACGGGAGGGCTGGACCCTCACCGCTTCCGCCCGCGACAGCGAGACCCCCACGGCCTATCGGCTCAAGGTCGCGGTCCCCGCCGGCGGGACGGCCGAGACCCGGGCCGTGCTCGAGCACGTCCAGATCGACGCCTACGATCTCGTCGACGCCGACGAGGCGCTGCTGGTCCGGTGGGCCGCCCTCGCCACCGACCCGGAGCTGGGCGGCAAGCTCAAGACCCTGTCCCGGGCCCGCGCCGAGGTCGCCGCGGCGACCCGGACCGTCGAGGAGATCGCCGAGCGCGAGGCGAAGGTGCAGGCGGAGCAGGAGCGCATCCGCAGCAATCTCGGCGCCGTTCCGAAGGACAGCGAGCTGGCGCGGCGCTACCTTACCCGCATGGGTGGCCAGGAGGACGAGCTGGCGAAGCTCGCCGCCGCCCGGGCCGAGGCCGAGAGCGGACTCAAGGCGTCGCGGGCGCGGATCCGGACGCTGATCGCGGCGCTCTGAGAGCCCGCCCGGCTCCTGTCGCGGTCCGGGAGAACCGCCCGTTCGTCGGGCCCTGCGCCCGGGCGCGGCCCTCACGGGCCCCGTCCTAGGCGCGGCGGATGGCCGTCGCCAGATCGGCGGCCTGGGCACGGTCCCGGCACACCAGCCAGAGGTCGTCGTGGGCCGACAGCTCCGCGTCGAACAGGTCGACGAAGTCCGCCGGCGGATCTCCGAGGTCCGGCCAGTGGAACAGGCGGAAGCCCAGCGCCTCGAACAGCGGGAGGATCGGACCCAGGTCCCACAATCGATTGTTGCTGAGGGTCGCGTCGAGGCGCCCGGTCGCCAGGAGCGCGGCGTCCGAGATCGCCCCGCCCTCGCTCCAGGGGAACCAGCCGCGGCCGTAATCCAGGGTGTAGCGCTGCGCCGTGACCGACAGCCAGCCGACATGGCCGGTCCGTCGCGCCGCGCGCTCGAGCGGGCGCAGCGCCGTCGTCATGCGGCCGCCGCGGGTCGGTGCCCAGAAGGCGCGGCCCTCGCTCGCCGCCAGCAGGAGTCCCTCCGTAGCCTCCGCCGGAGTGCCCCGGGCCGGCGCCGAGCGGTCCTCGTTCCAGGCCGGCAGGCTCATGACGCAGGCCCGAGGCCAGCCCGCGCGGCAGGCCGCCACCATGACGCCCCAGCCCGACAGGCCGCCCGCGAAAGGCCGGGTCCCGTCGATCGGGTCACCCACGAAGGTCCAGGCGTCGCGGGCGAGCAGCGCCCGGGCCGCCGCCTGCCCGAGATCCTCGGCCGTCTCCTCCTCGATCAGGTCGGGGCCGAACCGCGCGTGCATCAGCTGGCTGACGGCGAGGTCGGCCTCCGTCAGGGCCTGGCCGAGATCGGGGCCCTTGTTGCTCATGGCGAGGCCGCCCGCCCGCATGGCGAGGGCCAGAGGGGCCGCCTCCTCGGCGAAGGCGAGCATCGCCGCGAGGACATCCGGCGCGGGTGCGGTGGGCGAGAGGGTCATGCGGCGAACAGTTCGGGGCTTCGGAGCATCAGGGCCTGGACGAGGGCCAGGGTCTTGAGGTCGGGCAGGCGGCCGGCCCGGGCCTGATCCGCCAGCGCGGTCAGCGGCATCTCCACGACCATCACCTGCTCGCCCTCCGCGTGCAGGCCCCCGCCGGGACCGACCCGGTCGGCAGCGCCGTAGGGCGCGAGGTAGAGCCAGAGGCGCTCCGAGGACACGCTCGGCATGCTGTAGGCGTGCGCGACCGGCTCGAGCCGGGTCAACCGGACGCCCGCCTCCTCCATCGCCTCGCGGATCGCGGTCGCCTCGGGGGCGTCCCCGTCGAGGCCGCCGGCCGGGGCTTCGTCGAACTCGGCCGACTCCCCCCAGAACGCGGGCCCGACCCGCGCCTGCCGGACGAGCAGCGCCACGCGCCGCTCGGGATCGTAGGGCAGCACGCAGGCGGCCTGCCCGTGATCCTCCAGCGCCCGCCGCACGGTGCTGCCATCCGGCAGCGTCAGGCTGGCGATGCCGAAGGTGTTCCAGCCGCGGTGGATCACCTCCAGCGGCAGCGCGGGCAGGGTCTCGGTCATGGTCCGGTCAGCGCCTGGTGCTGGAGGCGGTCTGTCCGAACATCACCTTCTTGGCATCCTCGCTCATGGTCTTGCCGAAGTCGGGATTGACCTCCGGGGCGCGGGCATAAGCCGCCTTGGTGGCGGGCCGCTCGGCGATCGCCGTGAACCAGCGCTTGAGGTTCGGGTGCTCGTCGAGGTTCTGACCCTGCTTCTCCCACGGCACGATCCAGGGATAGCAAGCCATGTCGGCGATGGAGTAGTCCGGCCCGGCGACGAAGGCGCGGTCGGCCAGCCGCCGGTCGAGGACGCCGTAGAGCCGGTTGGTCTCGTTGACGTAGCGCTTGATCGCGTAGTCGATCTTCTCCGGCGCGTACTGCGAGAAGTGATGGTTCTGGCCGAGCATCGGGCCGAGGCCGCCCATCTGCCAGAACAACCACTGCAGCACCTCGGCCCGGCCCCGCAGGTCGCCCGGGATGAAGCGCCCGGTCTTCTCGGCGAGGTAGAGCAGGATCGCCCCCGACTCGAACAGCGAGACCGGCGCGCCGCCGCCCGCCGGCTCGTCGTCGACGATCGCCGGCATCCGGTTGTTGGGCGCGATCTTGAGGAAATCGGGATTGAACTGCTCGCCCTTACCAATATTGACTGGGTGAATACGGTAGGGAATGCCCACCTCTTCGAGAAACATCGTGATCTTATGGCCGTTCGGCGTCGGCCAGTAGTGGAGTTCGATCATCGGTCGGTGTCCCGCTATGCCCCCGGCGGACGGGAAGTGGGTCGGCGCGGCGCTCCGGTCAAGCATGAGCCCGGCGGCGGGCTCGGGCCCCGGTATCGGGGCCTCACCCGCCAGCGCAGCCCTGGACGTCGACGTGGACGGCGTAGAGCGACTGGCTCGCCGCCATGAACAGGCGGTTGCGGTGCCGGCCGCCGAAGCACAGGTTCGCGCAGCGCTCCGGAAGACGGATGCGGCCGATCGGCCGGCCATCGGGGTTGAACACCATGACGCCGTCCAGGGCGTCGTCGCCCATGCCCCAGCCGCACCAGAGATTCCCGTCGACGTCGCAGCGCAGGCCGTCCGGCGTGCCGGGACCGGCGTCGATCAGGACCCGCCGGTCTCCGAGTGCGCGGCCGGCGACCACGTCGTACGCGACGATCCGCCGGGTCGGCCGGCCGCGCGACTCCACGAGGTAGAGCACGCGGCCGTCGGGCGAGAAGCACAGGCCGTTGGGGCCGGCGAGGTCGGTGGCCACCGCCTCCAGCACGCCGGTGACCGGGTCGAGCCGGTAGACGTTCTGCGGCAGCTCGGGCTCGGCGCGGACGCCCTCGTAGAAGCCGCCGATCCCGAAGGGCGGATCGGTGAACCAGACCGCGCCGTCGGCCGCGGTCACCACGTCGTTGGGTGAGTTGAGCCGGCGGCCCTCGAACGTGTCCGCCAGGACGGTGATCGCGCCGTCATGCTCGGTGCGGGTGACGCGACGTCCTCCGTGCTCACAGGTGACGAGCCGCCCCTGCCGGTCGCGGGTGTTGCCGTTGGCGAAGCCCGACGGCTTCCGGTAGAGGCCGACGACCCCGCTCTCCTCGTCCCAGCGCAGGATCCGGTCGTTGGGGATGTCGCTCCAGAGCAGGTAGCGACCGTCGCCGAACCAGACCGGCCCCTCGCACCAGCGGAAGCCGGTCGCGAGGCGCTCGACCGCCGCGTTGAACACCCGGTAGCGGGCGAAAGCGGCGTCGAGGATCTCGACCGCCGGGTCGGGGTAACGCGGGCTCGGTGTCCACACGGTCAAATCCATGTCGCTCGCGGTGATCGTCACCGTTTCCGCGAAGGCCGGCAAGACCCGCCGCGCGGGCGCGGACCTACGCTGCGGCGACGAGGACCGGAACCACCCGGCACGCCGATCCGAGCGCACCATCCTCCACCCCCCAGTGATGGCAGGCGCCGGTTCGACGGCGGGGAGGCCCAGCCCTCGTCCCGGAACCGACGCTAACGCCCTCCCATTTGTCTGACAAGTGAGGTGCCGCGCGATCTCTGCGCGGGGAAGCCGCCGCCGGCACAGGCCGCGCGCACCGCGCCGCGCCTTGCGGGGGAACGGCGGAACCGCTACGGCATTGAGGCCGTGTGGCAGTCGGGGTGTGGCGCAGTCTGGTAGCGCACCTGGTTTGGGACCAGGGGGTCGTAGGTTCGAATCCTATCGCCCCGACCATTCGATCAGGAGCTTGTCGAGTCAGATGCCGAGCGCCCGCATCTTCCGTCCGTCTCGGGATGCCACGCAGTCGGGCCTCGCCCGAACCAAGCAGTGGATCCTGGAGTTCGACCGGACCAGCCCGCGCGAGATCGATCCGCTGATGGGGTGGAACGGGTCCTCCGACATGCTCCAGCAGGTGCGCCTCGAGTTCGACACCGAGGAAGAGGCCGTGGCCTACGCGAAGCGCGAGGGGATCGCGTTCCGCGTCGAGCAGCCGGCCAAGCCGGCCCACCGCAAGGGGCTGTCGTACTCGGACAATTTCAAGTTCAACCGCACGGCCCCCTGGACGCATTGAACTCCGCGCGGCCGCGTCAGGCCTCCCGGCGCGCCCTCCAGGCCGCGTAAGGCGAATCGCCCGGCGGACGGATCTGGGTGACCCGCATCGGCTGCGCGTCGAGGGGTCGGCACAGCTCGGCGTAGATCGCCGCGCTGCCGGCACCGTAGGTCTCGGCCTCCTCGGCCGAGAAGGCGAAGTAGCCCTCCTTGAAACCCGCGAGCCGCATCGCCGCGTGGCACATCGGGCACGGACGGCCGCTGGCGTACATCACGCAGTCGCCGAGGTCGCGGCGGCCGAGCAGGCGGCTGGCCTCGCGCAGGGCCACCATCTCGGCATGGGCGCTCGGGTCGTTGGTCGCGTGCACGGTGTTCGCCGCGCGGACCAGCACGGCGCCGTCCCGCACGATCACCGCGCCGTAGGGCGCGCCGCCGGCCTCGACATTGGCCGCGGCGAGGGCGACCGCCTCGCGGATATGGTCCTCGTGCGTCGACATGGCTGAGCTTTCCTCCCCTGGCGCGCCAACGCCGCGCATGCCGGGAAGTTCAGCCATCCGCGCTCAGAACGCGTAGCGCACCGTGCAGTAGGGCATCGTCTCGGCGAGCAGGGCCTTGAACCGCGCGAGCCACCGGCCCTTCCAGCCGGCCCGGTAGCGCAGATTGGCGCCGCCACCCTCCGAGACTTTCGCCTCTTGGATGTCCGGCCGCCAGAGCAGGTCCTCGGCCTTCGGGTGCCAGCCGAGATTGACCGCATGCAGATCCGCGTTGTGGGTCAGCATGATGATCTCGCACTTGAGCTGCGCCTTGGCGGCGTCGGACAGCGTCGCGTCGATCTCGGCGAACAGCGCCCGCCAGTCCGCCTCCCAGCCCTCGTAGAGGATCACGGGCGAGAAGTTGGCGTGGACCTCGTAGCCGGCGGCCACGAAGTCGTCGATGGCGGCGATCCGCTCGGGAATCGGGGCGGTGCGCACGTCGACGATCCGGGCGATCCGCGCCGGCATGAGCGAGAAGCGGATGCGCGTCTTGCCCTGCGGATCGTAGGCCAGGAGGTCGCGGTTCACGGCCTTCGTGGCGAAGGAGGCCTTGGCGTTGGGCAGGGTGCGGAACAGCGCGACCAGGGCGCGCGCGCCGTCGCTCACCGCCGCGTCCACCGACAGGTCACCGTTCTCGCCGATATCGTAGACCCAGTACTCCGGATCGATCGGATCCGGCTCCGGGAGGCGCCCCTGGCGCCCGGCGTGGCGGGCGATCGCCGCGCAGGCCTGCTCGACGTTCACGAACAGCGAGATCGGGTTGGAGTAGCCCTTGCGGCGCGGCACGTAGCAGTAGGCGCAGGCCATGGCGCAGCCGTTGGAGGTCGAGGGCGCGATGAAGTGGGCGCTGCGGCCGTTCGGGCGCATCGTGAGGCCCTTCTTAACGCCGAGGACGAGGGTCGAGCGCTTGATCCTTACCCAATCCTCCACCGAGCCCGCGTTGCCGTGGAGTTCCGGAATGTTCCAGTGCGACGGCACGACGATGCGCGCGGCGTCGGGAAAGCGCGCCAGGATCTCCCGGCCCAGCGGGAAGTCGCCCACGGCGGGCTCGTGATAGATCGTCCGGATGTCGAGCAGGTCGCGGGTCAGGGCCATGGACGATCCGGGGCCCGGAAGCGGCCCGGGACCCGATATGGTGCGCGCCGACGCGGCCGGAATGCCTTGCAACCGGTCGTCTCTGTCCCCGCGGCGCGGGAAAGGCGCGGGATCGCGCGCGGCGAACGTTGATCGTTCAACGATATCTTACGATTCGCTGCCATGAGTTCCTCATCTTCGAGTGGACGTGCAATGATCGTTCGGGACCAGGAGAGGTCCGTGCCGGGTTCATCCGGTTCCGGTGATTCTCTCGACCCTGCGGATCCGAGGTGGAACGCGCTGATCCGGCGGGACCAGCTGGACGCGATGCGCGGAAGCGTGCTGGCCGCCATACCGGTCAACATGCTGCTCGGCCTGGCGAGCATTTTGGTCGCCTATCGGAGCGGGCACGGCACCGTGGGGGCCGTCTGGTTCGCGGCCTCGACCAGCGTCAATCTCCTGCGCATCGCCCTCTGTCGGATTCCCTGCCTGGGCCTGGCGCTGACCGCCGACATGACGCCGAGCCTCGCCGCGGCCGCCGCGCGCTCCGTCGACCGGCACCTGCGCGCCTGCACGTTCGCCGCATTCCTCTCCGGACTGGTCTGGGCCTGCCAGCCGCTCCTGTGCGACGGCTACACCACCGCCGAGACCCTGTTCTATCTCACGATCACCTGCGGCGTGACCGCGGGGGCGGTGACGCACGGGACCGCCTACGCGCGCATCCCGCTCGCCTTCATCGCCCTGCCGCTGCTGTCGGTCACGGCCTGCCTCGCCTATGCCGGCGACTTCGACCGGAACTGCCTCGCCGCCTGTGTGCTGCTCTACAACTGCTCATCAGAACGCACATCTCGCTATGTCGTTGATGCGAAGAGGGATTGCTG
>Ga0065178_101251_pt1 | contig 10563 bp, 11 predicted proteins | sample FECB22metaG_FD_59210 | JGI IMG/M metagenome (GOLD analysis project Ga0065178, IMG submission 59210) | Cyanobacterial communities from the Joint Genome Institute, California, USA - FECB-22 (version 2) (version 2) | ecosystem: Environmental > Aquatic > Thermal springs > Hot (42-90C) > Microbial...
CGACGACGGCACCTGGCAGACCATCTACGACGGCACCCTGGGCGCCTCGGGCACCCCGGGCACCCCGCCGGCGATCGACCGGTACTGAGCCGATGACGCACGGCCCGGTCCCGGCGCAGGACGTGCCGGGGCCGGGCCGGCTCGACTGGAGTAGGGGGTAGCTCGGTGAACGTCCTGCTGGACAACCTGGACGTGTACGTCCGCGGGTTCGGGGGCACGCTCGGGCTGTTCGTGGTGGCCTCGATCGGGTCGCTGATCGTCGGCACGCTGATCGCCGGCATGCGGGTCAGCCCGGTACCGGTGCTGCGCGGCTTCGGCTCCGCGTACGTGACGATCCTGCGGAACACACCGCTCACCCTGGTGCTGTTCTTCTTCGCCTTCGCCTACCCGCGGCTCGGTCTCATCGACCTGTCCTTCTTCGCACTCGCCTGCATCGGGTTGACGCTCTATACCGCGGCTTTCGTCTGCGAGGTCGTCCGCTCCGGGATCAACACGGTCCCGGTCGGGCAGTCCGAGGCGTCTCGGGCCCTGGGTTTCACCTTCACCCAGACCCTGGGGCAGGTGGTGCTCCCGCAGGCCTTGCGTGCGACCGTGCCGCCGATGACGAACGTGCAGATCGCGTTGCTGAAGAACACCACGATCGCCGCCGGCTTCGCGGTGTTCAACGCGGGTGGCATCTACCAGACGGTGTCCGAGCGCGGCTACAACGTCCTCGTCGGCCTCCTCTGGGTCGCCCTGTTCTTCGTCATCCTCGTCGCACCCCTCACCTGGTTGCAGCGCAGTCTCGACGCACGTTGGGGGGTTTCCCGATGAGTTCGGTCCTCTACGACGTACCGGGTCCGATCGCGCGGGCAAGAAACCGGACGGTCGGTGTGGTCGGCGTCGCAGCGATCGTGGCCGCGCTCGGCCTGCTCCTCTACCGCTTCTACTCGACCGGGCAGTTCGCTCCGCGGATGTGGGAGTGGATCACCTACATCGAGATCCAGTACCGGATACTCGAAGCGCTGTGGAACACCGTCCGGGCGTTCGCGGTGGCGGCTGTCCTGTCCCTCGTTTTCGGCGCCCTGTTCGCCGCCGGGCGGCTGTCCGACCACTCTTGGCTACGAGTGCCGTCGACGGCGGTCGTGGAGTTCTTCCGAGCGGTACCGCTGCTCATCCTGATCTTCATTCTCTACTTCGGCCTCGACCAGGGCCTCGGCATCCAGATCTCCGCGTTCTGGGCCGTCGTACTCGGCCTGATGCTCTACAACGGCTCGGTGCTGGCCGAGGTGTTCCGTGCGGGGGTCAACGCCGTGCCACGCGGTCAGGGTGAGGCCGCCTATGCGCTCGGGATGCGCAAAACCCAGGTCATGACGTCGGTTCTGCTCCCGCAAGGGGTGCGATCGATGCTGCCGACGATCCTGTCCCAGCTCGTCGTCGTGCTGAAGGACACCGCGCTGGGCTTCCTGATCCTCTACGAGGAGCTGCTCCTCGTAGCCCGCCAGCTGGGTAGCCAGGGACAGCTGGGATCACCCATCCTGCAGGTCGCGCTCGTGATCGCGGTGATCTACATCAGCCTCTGCCTCGTCCTCGCCGGCATCTCCCGGCTCGTGGAACGACGGCTGGCCCAGGGATCACGCAAGCAGAAGCCTGCGAACCCGGGGCAGACTGCTCCAGCGGCCTCGCAGGCCTGATTCCGCAAGCCCGTGGCGGGGCGGCGTCCCGCCCCGCCACGGCTCACCCCCCGCCCTCGGCACCCCAGTCGACGAGCGTCTCGTTGATCCCGCACGATGCCGCCGAGGTCATCGGGCCGGTCACCCAGGGACCCTGGACGACGTGCCGGACCCCTTGCACGGCGACGTTGTTCAGCTCGCAGACCGCGAGCACCCGGTGCCTCCCGTGACCGTCGCTGCAGGTGTGGTGGACCTCGGGTGGCACCATCTCCTCGAAGACGTCGAACCGGCAGGCCTGCTCGGTCCCCGAGGTCGGTTCGACGACCGGCGCGTCCATCGGGCGCGGATCGGACGAGAGCATCACCGCCCCGATCGCCAGGGTTCCTACGACGACCGCGATGCTTCGCGCGCTCACCACGACAGCCCGATCGTGGCGCTCTCCAGCGGAGGTCGAGCAGTGTCGAGGCTGAGTGTCCCGGGTGGCAACGAGTCACAGGTCGCAGTCAGCGGACCATCACTCGGGCGGTAGCTCCCCTCGCAGATCGGACCACCGCCCTGGAGATTCACGACCCGCCACCGGATCGGCGTCGGGTGGGAGCCGGTCGCATCGATGTTGACCACCACACGACCACCAGGGAACCCGGGAGCTTCGAGAAAGCAGTTCCCACCCAGCTCCCCCGAATCCAGACCACAGGTCTTGGACGTCCCTCCCGACTGTGCGTGAGCAGGGATGGCCAGAACCGTTCCGGCAGCACAGAACGTGGTGGCGAGAAGCGTCGCCACGATCGTCCGCCTCGGTCGTGCTCGGTCCACGGGAGCTCCTCGGTTCGGCCATCGAAACGCTACCGACCATACTTTCGTTGGCGGACAACACAATCGCTCGACCAGGGGCCACGGAGCGGTTCCTGCCCGCAGCAGATGGTGCGACCTGCGATCAGCCGGGCGTTCAGCCCAGGTGCCGTAGGAACGCCTGCGGATCGTCCAGGAACGCCCGGGTGAGACTGACCGGGGCGGCGTCGTCGTAGGAGACCCTGCGGACGCCGTCCCCGGTGAGCTCCAGGATGTTCGCGCCGGGCAGCGCGAGCAGCACCGGCGAGTGGGTGGCGACGACGAACTGGCTGCCCTGCGCGGTCAGCTCCACCATCCGCTGCAGCACCGCGAGCGCGCCGGTCGGCGAGAGCGCCGCCTCCGGCTCGTCGAGCAGGTAGAGCCCGCGCGGGCCGAACCGGTGGGTGAGCAGCGCGAGGAACGACTCGCCGTGCGAGCGCTCGTGCCCGGACCCGCCGTAGGCCGGCAGCAGCGGCTGGATCTTGTCGAGCCGCTCCACCTCGGTGGCGACGTTGTAGTACGACTCGGCGCGCAGGAAGAAGCTGGTCCGCTCGCGGCCCGGCCGGCGCGCCACCCGCAGGTGCGCGCCGAGCTCGGACTCGCTGGCCCGGGTGGCGAACGCGAAGGACTTCGAGCCGCCCTCGGGGTTCAGCCCGATCGCCACCGCGAGCGCCTCGACCAGCGTCGACTTGCCGGAGCCGTTCTCGCCGACCAGGAACGTGACCCCCGGCCGGAACAGGATCGGGTTCCGGCGCAGCCATCGGGTCACCGGCAGGTCGAAGGGGTAGCCCTGCTCCGGCGCCGCCGGATCGAGCCCGACCCGCGCGACGAAGTGCCCTGCCCCCACCGGTCACACGCTAGCGACCGGAACCCGGTCCGGGCGTTCCGGTCACCACCACACCCGTTCGGGGGTGCCCGGCAGACCGTCGTTCCGGTGTGCTCACCGCTCGTCTCGACGGAGAGGTCGGAGTCACGGTGAACGGTCCAGGGGACATCCTGCCCGCTGCGGCGGCGCGGTTCGGGGACAAGCCGGCGCTGGTCACGGCGACGCGCACGCTCGGCTACACCGAGCTCGACCGGCTCGCCGACCGGGTCGCGGCGTGGCTGTCCGGTCGCGGCGTGCGACCGGGGCAGCCGGTCTCGCTGTACGCGCAGAACCGCTGGGAGTGGGTGGTGGCCTACCACGGCGCGCTCCGGGCGGGCGCGGTGGTGAACCCGGTGAACGTGATGCTCACCCCGTCCGAGCTGGCGTTCGTGCTCGGGGACTGCGGCGCCGCGGTGGTGTTCACCAGCGCCGAGCACGCCGCGACACTCGTCGGGCTGACCCGCGACCTCCCGGAGCTGACCGACGTGGTCGCGTTCGGCGACGGACCGGCGGCCGACGGTGTGACCGCCTTCGACGAGGTGCTCGCCTGCACCGGTGACGCGCCGCGGATCACCACCGATCCGGACTCCGCGTCGACCATCGGCTACACCTCGGGGACCACCGGCCACCCGAAGGGCGCCGTGCAGAGCCACCGCGCGGTGCTCACCAACTGCGCCGCGACCGCGACCATGCACGGCCGCACCGCGGACGACGTCGTCGTCACCGCGCTCCCCGCGCCGCACGTGTACGGCAACGTCGTGATCAACGGGACGTTCCTCGCCGGCGGCACGGTGGTGCTGATGGAGCGGTTCACCCCGGCGGAGACCCTGCGGCTGATCGGCGAGCACCGGGCGACGCTCTTCGAGGGGGTGCCCGCGATGTACGCGATGCTGCTCGCCGAGCCCACCCTGGACAAGGCCGAGCTGGGCTCGCTGACCCGCTGCACGGTCGGCGGCCAGACCATCCCGGTCAGCACGATCGAACGCTGGGAGCAGCGCTCCGGCGCACCGCTGATCGAGCTCTGGGGGATGACCGAGATCGCCGGGCTGGGCACCACCCACGCCCTGCACGCGCCCCGGGTCCCCGGGTCCATCGGCGTCTCGCTGCCCGGGGTGCAGGTCCGGATCGCCGATCTGGAGGACACCACCCGGGACGCCCCGTTCGGCGTCCCCGGGGAGCTGATGGTGCGCGGCCCGATCGTGATGCTCGGCTACCACGGCAACCCGGCGGCCACCGCCGAGGCGGTCGAGCCGGACGGCTGGCTGCACACCGGCGACGTGGCGTCGATGACCGCGAGCGGCCACGTGTTCATCGTCGACCGGCGCAAGGACATGATCATCACCGGCGGCTACAACGTGTACCCGGCGGAGCTGGAGCGGGTGCTCGCCGGCCATCCGGCGGTGGCGATGGTCGCCGTCGGGCCGGTGCCCGATCCGGTCCGCGGGGAGCTGGCCTGTGCCTACGTGGTCCGGGCCCCCGGATCGGACCCGACCGCGCAGGAGATCATCGACTGGGCGGGCGAGCGGCTGGCGGCCTACAAGCGGCCGCGGCTGGTCCGGTTCGTCGACGACCTGCCGACGACCTCGACCGGGAAGATCATGCGCCGGGAGCTGATCTCCCGGTTCGACGGTGACTGAGGCCCGGCGGCGGCGTTCAATGGGCGGCATGGTCAGCAGCGGCGGCCCGGGCGGCACGGGCGGCACGGGCGGCGTTCCGGCTCTCGGCCCCGTCGCCGGTGCGCACGGCGGCCTGGTCGAGCTGCTCGACCGCCGGGCGGCGATGCGCGCCGCGCTCGCCGAACTCGCCGCCGACGGGGACGTCTCGTGGATCGCCGAGCCGCTCACCGAGGGCGGCGACCCGGCGGAGGCCGGGGCGTGCCTGGTCCTCGGGCAGATCCGCGGCGACCGGACGGACCTTCTCCGGGGCCTGCGGGTGCCGCTCGGTCACGGCCTGACCGGGAAGGTCTACGGCACCGGCCGCCCGGCGTCGGTGGAGGACTACCTGCGGGCCAAGGGCATCACCCACACCTTCGACGCGCACATCGAGGCCGAGGCGGTCCGGCGGCTGCTCGCCGTCCCGGTCAGCAGGCACGGGCGGACGCACGGCGTGATCGCCGTCGGCGCCCGCTCCGACGGGAGCTTCGGCGACCGGGCGGTCGCCCGGGTACGTGCGGTCGCCGACGAGGCCGCGCTCGCCATCGCCGTCGCCGAACGCAGCAGGCTGGCCCGCGAGGTGGCCGTGCACGAGGAGCGCAGCCGGCTCGCCGCCGAGCTGCACGACAGCGTCGGCGCGCTGCTGTTCGCGATCGGGTCCGGGATGGCCGGCCTGGCCGAGGCCGCCGGCGACGATCCCGAGCTGACCGACCGCCTGGACCGGCTCCGCCGTCAGGCGGACCAGGCGTCGACGGCGCTGCGCGACTCGCTGCGCACGCTGCGCGCCTCCCCCGCCGCGCTGGCCCTGTCGGTGACGCTGCGCGCGGACTGCGCCGCCTTCGCCGACCGCACCGGGATCCCGGCCGAGCTGGTCGTCCTCGACGACCCGCCGGTGCTGACCCCCGACCGGACCGACGTCGTCGTCGGCGCCGTGCGCGAGTCGCTGCTGAACGTCGAGAAGCACGCGATGGCGTCCGCCGTCGTCGTCACCGCCGGGCAGCGGCCGGGCGGCGGGATCGTCGTCGCGGTGACCGACGACGGCGTCGGGCTGCCGCCCGGGCACCGGCCGGGGCTGGGGCTGACGAGCAGCGCCGACGCCGCGGGCCGGCTCGGCGGGAGCGTCCGGATCACCTCCGAACCCGACGGCGGGGCCACCTGGCGGATCGAGCTGCCGTGCTGAGCGCGCCGGGCATCCGGGTGCTGGTCGTCGACGACCATCCGGTCGTCCGGGACGGCGTGATCACCCAGCTCACCCGGCACCCGGACATCAGGGTGGTCGGGCACGCCGGCGACGGCGCGGAGGCGGTGCGGTCCACCGCCCGGCTGCGTCCGGACGTGGTACTGCTGGACCTGCGGCTGCCCGACGGCCTGGCGGTCGACGTCGTGCCCCGGCTGCGGGCCATCGCGCCGGCCGCCCGGATCCTGCTGTTCACCGCGTTCCCGGAGCACGCGGCGGTCGGGCCGTCACTGGCGGCGGGCGCCTGCGGGCTCGTCGTGAAGGACGCCTCCGGCACCACCCTGCGCGACGCGCTGCGTGAGGTCGCCCGCACCGGCAGCTACCGCACGGCCCCGCCCGCCGCGGCCGCACCGGTCACCGCCCGGGAGTACGACGTGCTGCGGCTCGTCGCGTCGGGCCACACGAACGCCGAGATCGCCACCGAGCTCACCCTGTCGCCGAACACCGTCAAGACCTACCTGCAGAACGTGATGCAGAAGCTCGGGGCGCGCAACCGGGCGCAGGTGATCACGAACGCCCGTGCCCACGGCCTGCTGTGAGCCGGTCCGCGGCGGGCGCTCAGAGGTTCTCGATCTCGACCGGTTCGATGCCCTCCGCCGCCGGCAGCTCGAAGCCGAAGATCCGGGCGTAGAACGCCAGCTCCGCGTCGAGCGCCCGGCGGATGTTCTCCGCCTTCCGGAACCCGTGCTGCTCGCCGGGGAACAGCAGGTAGGCCACCGGGACCCCGCGCTCGCGCAGCGCCCGGACGATCATCTCGGACTGGTTCGGCGGGACGATCGCGTCCTCGTCGCCCTGCAGCACGATCAGCGGGGTGGAGAACGTCCCGACGTGGGTGAGCGGCGACCGCTCGGTGTAGACGTCGCGGGCCTGCGGGTACGGCCCGACCAGGCCGTCGAGGTAGCGGGACTCGAACTTGTGGGTGTCCCGGGCGAGCGCCGCCAGGTCGGCGACGCCGAAGTGGTCGGCCCCCGCGGAGAACGGGGTGTCGTCGCGGGCCAGCGCGGCGAGCGTGGTGAACCCGCCCGCGGAGCCGCCGCGAATCGCGAGCCGGGCCGGATCGACCCGGCCGGTGCCGGCGAGGGTGCGGGCCGCGGCCAGGCAGTCGGCGACGTCGACGATCCCCCAGGCGCCCTTCAGCTCCTCCCGGTAGGCGCGGCCGTAGCCGGTGGAGCCGCCGTAGTCGACGTCGACGACGCCGAACCCGCGGCTGGTCCAGTACTGGACGCCGACGTTCAGCACCGGCACCGCCGCCCCGGTGGGGCCGCCGTGGATCACCACCAGCAGCGGGGGCAGCTCCCCCTCGGGGGCGTCGTGCGCGCCGAGCGGCGGGTAGTAGAGCCCGTACCCGGTGCGCGGTGCGCCGTCCCGGTCGGTCGAGGCGAACCGGATCGACTCGGGCACCGAGATCGTCTCCGGGTGCAGGCCCAGGTCGCGCGGCGCGCGCAGCACCTGCATCCCGACGGCGCCGGGCTCGCCGGCCGCCGCGGGCGCCGGGACGACCCGATGCACCCCGGGCTCCGCGGTCGGGCTGCCGGCGACGCAGACGACGGCGTGCGGGCCGTCCGCGCGCACCGAAGCGACCGCCGAGAACGGGGTCTCCAGCTCGGTTATCGTCCCGCTGGTCTCGCGGACGACGAGCGCGTCGAACCCGTTCGACGACCGGGCGAACACGATCCGGCCGTCGTCGAGGAAGGTGTAGCGGGAGCCGCCGAGCGTCCAGCCGGGGACGCCGATCTCGGCGTCGATCCGGACCAGCGACTCGATGTCGTTCCCGGGCAGCCAGCGGTAGAGGTTCCACCAGCCGGTGCGGTCGGACAGGAAGGTCAGCGACCCGTCGGGCTGCCACTGCGGCTCGGTGACCGACTCCCCCGGCCCGCCCGCGACGACCGTGTCGGTGCCGGTGGCGAGATCGCGCACGGTCAGCTCGACGTCGTCCCACGGCATCGACGGGTGGTTCCAGGACAGCCAGGCCAGGGTGGTCGCGTCCGGTGAGATCCGCGGCGCCGCGACGAAGTCCGGGCCGGTGACCAGCACGTCGGGCTCCGACGGCGCCCGCGCGTCGAGCCGGACGATCTCGTTGACGACGTCGGTCGCCGGGCAGCCCGGCGACGGGTGGTGCTCGCGGACCGCGACCAGCCAGGTGCCGTCCGCGGCGACGTCGCCGTCGGCGTAGCGGTCGCCGCGCGGCACCGCCGGCTCCGGGGTCAGCGGCACCGGGGCGCCGCCGCGGTCGAGCCGGTACAGCCGCTGGTCGGTCCACTCGACGTAGAACACGGTGCCGGGGCTGCCCGGGTCCAGCCACCACGCCCCGCCGCCGTACTCGTGCACGGCGGTGCGCGCGTTGGCGCCGGCCGGCAGCAGGTCGGTGCGGGTGCCGTCGTCGCAGCGGCGCACCAGCTGGATCCGGCCGCCCTCGGCGGCCCGGCCCTCGGCCCAGATCACCCCGGTGCCCTCGGTGCCCGGCGCGCCGTCCGGACGGACGTCGCCGAGCCGCACCGCGGCCGTCACCACCAGTTCGGACGTGACCGGTGTCGGCCACGACCCGTACCCCGAGATCGTCACGCCGACCACGCTAGTCGCCGCCCCGGTCAGCGGCGGGCGGTGGCCGCCTCGCGCAGCAGCCGCACCGCCACCGGCAGCGCGCCCGGGCGCAGCACCGGGGCGAGCCCGAGCACCCCGCGCAGCCCGACCCACCAGCGGACCCGCCCGTCGGTGCGGAGCACCCCGACCGCCGGTGCCCGGCAGGCGGCGACCGCGGCGGGCAGGTTCGGGTAGATCTCGGCGAGCCGCGGCTCCCGGCAGGACCGGGCCCGCACCCGCACGGTCACGCAGCCGGGCAGCTCGCGGGCGATCCGCGAGCAGGGCGCGCAGGTCGCGTCGTGCACCACCACCAGCTCCCGGATCCGCGTGCGCGCCACCCGGGCATCATCCCGCCGTGAGCACCCCGGCCAGCGCGACGGGGTGCGACAGCATCGGATGGTGCGAACCGGGGATCATCTCCGGGACGACGCCGCGCAGCCGGCGGGCCAGCACCGTCCGGACGAACGCGGCCGGGAACACCTTGTCCTCCCGGCACAGCAGGAACCGGGTGCGCACCGGCGGCCAGCCCTCGCGCGGCCACGGCTGCCCGAACGCGGTGCCGGACTGCTCCCGCTCGTGCTGCAGCGCCTCGTTCGCGGTCTCCTCCGGCACGTCGTGGTAGTAGAGCGCGACGACGTCGTCGGGATCACGGCCGTCCCGGGCGAGCTGCTCGGCGAACGCGGCGCGGTGCCCGGTCGCCGCCCACCAGTCCGAACCGGACTCCCCCGGCACCGGCACCATCGCGGTGATCAGCACCAGCTCGCGGACCGCGATCCGGTCGCACACCAGCGGCGCGGTGAACCCGCCGAACGAGTGCCCGACGACGACCAGGTCGTCCGGGTCGGGCCCGTCGGCGCGCACCGCCGCGACGACGGCGTCGGCGTAGTCCTCCAGATGTGCGCCGTCGTCGTCGCACGGGAGATCGACCGGCACCGCACGGTGCCCGCGCGCGGTCAGCGCGCGGGCCAGCGGGCCCCAGTACCAGCTGTCGGTCCCGGCACCGGGCACCAGCGCGAACGTGGTCATGGTCCTCCGACCGCCCGGTGCACCGCTTCTCATCGGTGCTGCTTCCCGACTGTGCTGCTTCCCGACGGTGCTGCTTCGCGACGGGCGCGAACTCGTCGTGGCTGCCGCCCGGCAGTGTCCCCGGTACCGTCGGGACCCCGCCACCGAGGAGGCCGCATGAACGACCCCACACCACCGCCGCCGGTGCCGGGCGGGCAGCAGCCTGCCACCGACTACACCGACGACGGCGTGCCGACGTTCGAGTACGTCCGCGACCGGATCGAGGGCCGGGCGGCGACGGCGGCCGCCGCGGAGGAACTCGCCGGCGACGACGGGAAGGCGCAGGAGGCGCAGGACGCGTTCGCCGACCGGGAGCGGAAGGCCGCGGACCGGCTGGCCGAGATCCGCCGGTCGATGGGCGGCTGAGCCCGGCTCAGCGGTCGTCGCCGACCGGCCGCCAGCGCCGGTCCGCCGGGGCGGGCGCGGCCCGCAGCTCGGCGAGCAGGGTCTCCGGGTCCGGCCCGGAGCGGACCAGCGCGCGGTCCGCGGCCCGCAGGAACCCCTCGGCGACGGCGTGGTCGAAGAACGCCAGCAGGTCCCGGTAGTACCCGGCGGTGTTCAGCAGCCCGACCGGTTTGGCGTGCAGCCCCAGCTGCGACCAGGTCAGCGCCTCGGCGAACTCCTCCAGCGTGCCGATGCCGCCGGGCAGGGTCACGAAGCCGTCGGACAGCTCGGCCATCATCG
>Ga0065178_101252_pt1 | contig 10556 bp, 10 predicted proteins | sample FECB22metaG_FD_59210 | JGI IMG/M metagenome (GOLD analysis project Ga0065178, IMG submission 59210) | Cyanobacterial communities from the Joint Genome Institute, California, USA - FECB-22 (version 2) (version 2) | ecosystem: Environmental > Aquatic > Thermal springs > Hot (42-90C) > Microbial...
GGCGCCCACAGCAGCCTGCGCAGCGCGCGCCGCCGGTGGACGACCACGGTGGGCGGGTCCGGGTCCTCGGCCGTGCCGCGGTGGCCCGCCTCGCTGCCGTCCCAGGCGCGCAGCCGGACCGGCAGCGGGGCGCGCAGCACGTCCTCCAGCAGGGCGGCGAGCCGGTCGGCGGCGGTGGCGCTCACGAGGACACCCCCGGGCGGCGCTGCAGCGAGAACTGGAAGACGTCGAGGTAGCCGACCCGGAAGCCGGCCTCGCAGTAGCCCAGGTAGAACTCCCACATCCGGCGGAAGGTCTCGTCGAAGCCGAGCGCGGCGACGTCCTCCCAGCGGTCCAGGAAGTCCCGCCGCCAGTGCCCCAGGGTGCGGGCGTAGTCGTAGCCGAGGCTGCGCCGCTCGGTGACCCGCAGGCCGGTGTCGGCGGCCAGGTTCTGCTCGATCGAGGTGACCGAGGGGATCAGGCCGCCGGGGAAGACGTACTTGTGGATCCAGGTGTAGTCGTCCTTGGAGACGACCATCCGCTCGTGCGGCATGGTGATCGACTGCAGGCCGACCCGGCCGCCCGGGGCGAGCAGCCGGTCCAGCGCGGCGAAGTAGGTGGGCCAGTAGTCCTCGCCGACCGCCTCCACCATCTCCACCGAGACGACGGCGTCGTAGCTGCCGCGCGCCTCCCGGTAGTCGCGCAGCAGCACCTGCACCCGGTCGGCGACGCCGGCCTCGGCGATCCGCCGCTCGGCGAGGTCCTTCTGCTCCTGGGAGATGGTCAGCGTGGTCACCCGGGCGCCGCGCTGCGCGGCGCGCGTCGCGAGGCCGCCCCAGCCGGTCCCGATCTCCAGCACGTGCATCCCGTCCCGGACGCCCGCCATGTCCAGGATGCCGTCCATCTTGCGCTGCTGGGCGAGCACCAGGTCGTCGGAGCCGTCGGCGAACCAGCCCGAGGAGTACGACATGGTCTCGTCGAGGAACAGCGCGAACAGCTCGTTGGACAGGTCGTAGTGGCGGTGGATGTTCTCCCGGGACCCCTCCAGCGAGTTGCGCTCCTCGCGCGGCTGGCGGGCCTCGGCGAAGCGCCGCCCGAGCCGCTGCAGCGCGGGCGGGACCAGCGTGGACAGCCGGGCCGCGAACGGCGTCAGCAGGCCGGGCAGGTCGGTGGTCGTCCAGTCGCCGACCATGTAGGACTCGCCGAACCCGATCTTGGAGTTCGCGCCGAGCCGGGCGAAGAACGCGGCGGGCCGCTCGATCCGCATGACCGGGCTGTCCGGTCCGCCCGCGCCGAGCCGCTCGCCGCCGGGCAGCACCACCCGCACCGGCAGGCTCCGGACCGCGTTGCGGAACAGCGACTCGGCGATCCGCGCCTTCACCGGTGCCGAGGGCGGTGTCGCCAGGCCGGGCCAGACCCCCTCGTTGGGGCGCGGCACGGCGTGCGCGCGGCGCCGCCCGTTCCGGGCCGGTCCGGTCACCGGCACGTCGTGCTGCATGGTCATCGGGTGATCCCTTCCTCGTCGACGATCTGGTGTGGAGGGTGTTCGGCGGGCGGCGCCGGACGGTTCTGCGGCGGTCCGGTGGGGCGCGGCACGATCGGCAGCCTGCGCAGCCACAGCGCGATGCCGTGCAGCCGGATCAGCAGCGAGGTGCGGCGGGTGACCAGCGGCCTGCGCAGCACGCTGCGGACGATCTCCCGGGTGGTGGCCGGACGGCGGGTGCCGGTCAGCGTCGCGGCCAGCGCGGGCCGCCCGTCCTGGTGCAGGGTGACCGCGACGGCGAGCCGCTCGCCGGGCGGCGGGAGCGACATCGTGTAGTGGCCGCGCACCTCCAGGAACGGCGAGACGTAGAAGTCCTTGTCGGCGCCGGCCCGGCCCCGCTCGTCCGGCCGCAGCAGGTAGCAGTGCCGTCCGCCGTAGGTGTTGTGCACCTCGGCGACGACGCAGGCGAGGCTGCCGTCGGCGCGATGGCACCAGAACACCGAGATCGGGTTGAACACGTGGCCCAGCTCGCGGGCGTGCGCGAGCATCAGCACCCGGCCGCCCGCCAGGTCGACGCCGTGCCCGGCGAGCAGCTCGTCGACGTTCTCCCGGATGCTGCGGGCCGGGTCACCGAGATGGTCCTCGGCCCGGAACCGGGCGAACGGGCGCAGCCAGAACGGCAGCTCGGGCAGCGCGTCCAGGTCGACCAGCCACAGCTGGGTGGGGTGCGCGAACGCGGTCCGCAGGTCGCGGTGCCGGGCGTGCCGCACCTGCGCGTCGTAGATGGCGGGCGCCGGGGTCACCGGGCGTCCCAGCCGGCCCCGAGCGCGGCGGCGGCGCGCACGCCGGACGCGCAGCCGTCCTCGTGGAAGCCCCAGCCGTGGTAGGCGCCCGCGAATGCGGTGACCGGCGTGTTCAGCTCCGGCAGCCGGCGCTGCGCGGCGACCGAGTCCGGTGTGTACACCGGATGCTGGTAGCTCATCCGGGCGACGACGGCCGCCGGATCGACCCGGCCCGCCGCGCCCAGGGTGACGACCCAGTCGTCCGGGTCGGTGAGCCGCATCAGCCGGTTCATGTCGTAGCTGACCAGCACCGGGGCGTCCGGGTCGGGGGAGCAGGCCGGCTTGAGGTAGTTCCAGGACGCCCGCGCGCCCGCGGTCCTGGGCAGCAGCGAGGTGTCGTGGTGCAGCCAGGTCTCGTTGCGCGAGTAGGTGAACGCGCCGAGCACGTCCCGCTCGGCCGCGGTGGCGTCGGCGCCGAGGATCCGCAGCGCCTGGTCCGGGTGGGTGGCGACGACGACCTTGTCGAACCCGGCGACACCGCCGGCGTCGTCGGTGACCTCGACTCCGGCCGGGGTCCGCAGCAGGGCGCGCACCGGGGTCCCGGTCCGCACCGCCGGGAGCTGCTTGACGATCCGGTCCACGTAGGACCGGGAGCCGCCGGTCACGGTGCGCCACCGCGGGGAGCCGCCGATCGCGAGCATCCCGTGGTGGTCGAGGAAGGTGAACAGGTAGCGGGCCGGGTAGTCCAGCGAGAGCGCCGCGCCCGCCGACCACACGCAGGACACCACCGGGATCATGAAGTGGTCGACGAAGTAGCGGGAGTAGCCGCCGATCGCCAGGAACGCGCCGAGCGTGACGTCACCGGCCAGCTCGTCGTGCAGCACCCGCCGGGCGTGCCGGTGGAAGCGGGTCACCTCGGCGAGCATCCGCAGGTACTGCGGCCGGGCCAGGTTCGACGCCTGCGGGAACAGCCCGCCGATCCGGCGGGCACCGGCGTACTCCAGCCCGCAGCCGTCGCACCGGACCGACATCGACATGTCGGACTCCTGGGTGGCGACGCCGAGCTCGCCGAACAGCCGCAGCAGGTTCGGGTAGGTCCGGTCGTTGTGCACGATGAAGCCGGTGTCGACGGCGGTGATCCCGCCGTCGGAGGTGGTGAGCTCGTGGGTGTGCGCGTGCCCGCCGGGCCGGTCGTCGGCCTCGTACAGGGTGACGTCGTGGGTTCCCGCGAGCAGGTGCGCGGCGGTCAGGCCGGACACCCCGCTGCCCACCACCGCGACGGTCGGGCGACCGGTCATCGTCTCGCTCCTGTCCGTGTCGGGCACCGGCGGCTCACCGGTGCGCCGGTCCGAGGGCGACCCGCAGCCCGGCGGGCGCGGGTTCCGTCATGGCGTTCGAGACGACCGGGTCCGGGGGTTCGGCCCCGAGCTCGCCGAGCACGAACCGGCGCACCAGCGCCGTCCAGTCCGCGGCCCGGCGGAGCATCGCGTGCCCGTCGCCGTGCACGTCGAAGCGCGCCACCCGGCCGGTGACCTCGCGGGCCCGCAGCGCGTAGGCGTACGACGCGGCCGGATCGGTCATCCGCTCCCGGTCGCCGTGCGCGATCAGCACGGCCCGCCCGGCCAGCTGCGCGACCGGGTCGGTGCCGTCCAGCCAGGGCGCCAGCGCGCAGACGGCGACCACGCCGGGGGCGCCGGCGGCCCGCAGCACGGCCCGCCCGCCCATCGAGTGCCCGACCAGGACGACCGGGCGTCCGGGATGGCGGTCGGTCAGCTCCCGGACCGCCCACCGGACGTCCTGGAGGGCGTCCATCGCGGGGCCGTTCCAGCCGCGCACCCGGTAGCGGAGCAGATGGGTGGCGATCCCGGTGCCCAGCGCGGTGCGGTACCCCCGCCCGGCGCGCTCCACGGCGCGGGCGAACGGCGACATCCGCCGGTACGCCAGGCCGCGCCGGCGGGCCGGTGCCGTCGAGTGCGCCCGCCCGCCGTGCGCGACCAGCAGCACCCCGGCCGGTTCCGGGCGGGCCCGGCCCACCGTGTCCAGCTGCGGCGTCGGGTCGGGCACGGTTCACCTCTCGGGGCCGGGTGCGGATGTCACGGGTGGTTCGTCCGGCGGGCCGCCGACGGCCCGGTGGTTGGGACCGGCATCACACCGGCAGTGGTGGACCGCGGCCCGGTGACTCGGTGGGATGCGGGAGGCACGGTCCCCGGCGGCCGCACCGGTTCCGTGGGAGTACGGACGCGGCGCGGCCGGACGGGTCGCAGGATCACCCCCGGTGGGGCGCCGCGACCGTGGTGCGCCGCCGGAATCATCACCCGGCCCGGTGGATCCGGCGACCGGGGAGCGACGAGGATGTGGGGCGTCCCCGGCCCGATCGGGGACACCGGACGCGAGGAGCGCAACGATGGGCATGCCACCGGAGCTGACGGTGCGGCAGCGGATCGCGGCGACGCTGCGCCGCCGGCGGCGCGGGTCGGGATTCTGGTTCGGCCTGGCGATCGCGGTCATCTGGCCGTTCGTGCTGTGGGGCACCCGGCCGGGCTGGCGGGGCGGCGAGCACCTGCCGCGGACCGGCGGCGCGCTGCTGGTCGCCAATCACGTCTCGTTCTCCGACCCGATCTTCGACATCGCCTTCGGCACCACGCACGGCCGGATGCCGCGGTTCATGGCGAAGTCGGAGCTGTGGAGCGTGCCGGTGGTGAAGTGGGTGCTCGGCGGGGGCGGGCACATCCCGGTGTACCGGGCGTCGAAGCGGGCGGCCGAGTCGTTCGCCGGCGCGATCGACGCCCTGGAGCGGGGCGAGATCGTCGCCGTCTACCCGGAGGGCACCTACACCGCCGACCCGGACGGCTGGCCGATGAAGCCCAAGAACGGCGTCGCCCGGATCGCGCTGCGCTCCGGCGCGCCGGTGATCCCGATGGCCAACTGGGGCACCCAGGACTTCCTGCCCGCCGAGGGGCGGCCGCGCTTCCGCCCGCGCAAGCGGATCGGCATCGCCCTCGGCCCGCCCGTCGACCTGTCGGAGTTCGAGGGGAAGCCGCTGACCCGCAGCACCCTGGACGCCGCCACCAGGAAGATCATGGACGAGGTCACCACGCTGCTCGAGCAGATGCGCGACGAGACCCGCCCGGCCACCCCGTACGACCCGGAGCTGGGTGGGCGCGGCGGGTCCCCGGGGGAGCCGGTGGATCCGGCCGAGCGCGCGGCGAGCTGACGCCGACCGACGCTGACCCCGAACTCCTCGTCGACACCAGCGTCGCCGTGGCGCTCAGTATCGCCGATCATCAGGCGCGCTCCGGGTGCCGGGCCGCGGTCGAGGGGCGTCGACTGGGGCTCTCCGGGCACGCCGCGTTCGAGACCTTCTCCGTGCTCACCCGGCTGCCACCGCCGACCCGTCGGACCGGCCGAGCCGTCTCCGTCCTCCTGGCACACAACGTCCCGCACACGGTGTTCCTCGACAGCGAGGCCGCGTCCGATCCGATGACCCGGCTGCCGGAGGTCGGGATATCCGGTGGTGCGGTCTACGACGCGCCGGTCGGGATGTGCGCACTGCGTGCGTCCGTCCCGCTGGTGACCCGCGACCGCCGAGCACCCGTGACCTACCGGGCGCTCGAGATGGACGTCGTCCTCGTCGAGTGAGACGAGCCGGAGGTGACAGCTAGATCTCCAGGCCGAGCAGGGCGTTCTCGACGACCTCCGGCAGCGCCGGGTGGATCCAGTACTGCTGGGTCGCCAGCGCCCGCGCGTCCTGCCCGAACACCATGGCCTGGATCAGCTGCTGGATCAGGGTGGACGCCTGCGGCCCCAGGATGTGCGCGCCGAGCAGCCGCCCGGTGCCCTTCTCCGCGACGATCTTGCAGAGCCCGGTGCGGTCCTCCATGGCCCAGCCGTAGGCGACGTCGCCGTAGTTCTGCACCTTCACCGTGACGTCCAGGCCCTGCTCGCGGGCCTCGGACTCGGTGAGCCCGACGGCGGCGATCTGCGGCTCGGTGAACACCGCGGACGGGACGAGATCGTGGTTGGTCGCGCGCAGCTCGGCCGGGTTGCCCAGGTTGTGCCCGACGATCTTGGCCTCGTGGTTGGCGACGTGCTTGAGCTGGTGCGGCGAGCTGACGTCGCCGAGCGCCCACACGTTCTCGGCGGAGACGCTGCGCTGGAACTCGTCGACGGCGACCCGGCCGTCGGCGTGCACGGTGATCCCGGCCCGGTCCAGGTCCATCCGGTCCCCGTTCGGGATCCGCCCGGTGGCGACCAGCAGGGTGTCGGCGACGACCTGCGAGCCGTCGTCGAGGGTGATCGTGACCTCGCCGCCGCCGCCGGTCCCGTCGCCGGACAGCGCGGTGACCTGGCGGCCGAGCCGAACGTCCCAGCGGGCGGCGGCGATCTCGGTGAAGCGCTCGGAGATCGTGTCGTCGAGATGGCGCAGCAGCCGCGGGCCGCGGGCGATCACGGTGACCTCGGCGCCGAGCGCGGAGAACACGTGCGCGAACTCGCTGCCGATGAAGCCGCTGCCCAGGATCGCGAGCCGGCGCGGGACGGCGTCGATCCGCATCACGGTGTCCGAGGTCTCGAACGGCACCCCGGAGGCGGCGACCACCGGCGGGATGCTGGGCCGGGAGCCGGCGGCGATCACCACCCGGTCGGCGGTGACGACCTCGGTGCCGGAGCCGTCGGTCCGGTCGACGGCGAGCTCGCGCTCCCCGGTGAACCGGGCGTGCCCGAAGTACACGGTGACGTTCGGGCTGCGCTCGACCCGGTACTCGCGGCCGCCGGCGGAGATCGGGTCGATCCGGCCGAACACCCGGTCCCGGATGTCGGTCCAGCGGATCTTGTCGATGCTCGCGTCGACGCCGTAGGTGTGCGCGTGCCGGACGGTCTCGGCGACGTCGGCGGCGTAGACGTACATCTTGGTCGGGATGCAGCCGACGTTGAGGCAGGTGCCGCCGAACACCCCGTGCTCGACCAGCGCCACGTCCAGCCCGGCGAACCGCTCGTCCAGGAAGGTGTTGCCGGAGCCGGTGCCGATGACGACCAGATCGTGGTGGGACACACCGCGAGGCTAACCGCTTCCGTGGCGGCTCCGCGGTCTGGTACCCAGGGGCGGTGACCGTGCACACCCCGGGCGCCACGGTGCGCCGCAGCTGGGCGCCCGATCTCGACACCGGCACCCTCTACGCGCTGCTCGCGCTGCGCACCGAGGTGTTCGTCGTCGAGCAGGAATGCCCCTACCAGGAGCTCGACGGCCGCGATCTGGAACCGCGGACCCGGCACTACTGGCTGGCCGCCGAGCGCGGCGACGACGTCGAGATCCTCGCCACCCTCCGACTGCTGAAGGAGCCTGGCGGCGGCTACCGGATCGGGCGGGTCTGCACCCGGTCCGACGCCCGCGGCCGCGGCCTCGGGCACCGGCTGATGGACGCCGCGCTGGCCGAGGTCGGCGACGGGCACTGCGTGCTCGACGCCCAGCAGGCGCAGACCGCCTTCTACCGGCGGCACGGGTTCGAGGTCGCGGGGGAGCCGTTCGTCGAGGACGGGATCCCGCACGTCCCGATGGCCCGGTCGCGGGCCTGAGGTGGGCGAGTTCGACGGCCTGGTGGCCCTGGTGACCGGCGGCGCGTCCGGGATCGGGGCCGCCGTGGCCCGGCGGCTCACCGCCGACGGCGCCCGGGTGGCGGTGCTCGACCTGGACGTCGGCGAGGTCCCCGCGGGGACCGTGGGGTTCGCCGCCGACGTCACCGACGACGGCTCGGTGCGCCGCGCCGTCGACGCCGTCGTCGACCGGTGGGGCCGGCTCGACGTGCTGGTGAACAACGCCGGGATCGGCGCGCAGGGCACCGTCGCCGACAACCCGGACGACGAGTGGCTGCGGGTCCTGGACGTCAACCTGCTCGGCGTCGTGCGCACCACCCGCGCCGCGCTGCCCGCGCTGCGCCGGTCACCGGCGGCCGCGGTGGTGAACACCTCGTCGATCGCGGCGACCGCCGGCCTGCCGCAGCGCGCGCTCTACAGCGCCAGCAAGGGCGCGGTGCTGGCGCTCACCCGGGCGATGGCCGCCGACCACCTCGGCGAGGGGATCCGGGTGAACTGCGTCGATCCCGGCACCGCCGACACCCCGTGGATCGGCAGGCTGCTGGCCGCCGCCGAGGACCCGGCCGCCGAGCGGGCCGCGCTGGAGGCCCGCCAGCCGCACGGCAGGCTGGTCACCGCCGACGAGGTGGCCGGCGCGGTCGCCTACCTGGCCTCCCCGCGCTCGGGATCGACCGCGGGGACCGCGCTCGCCGTCGACGGCGGGATGCAGGACCTCCGGCTCCGGCCGCGTCCGGCGGGCTGAGCGACCCGGGACCGCCGCTGCCCCGAACGGCCGCACCGCCGGATCGGGTCGCGATCATGCTCGCGCGTCGGCACCGGCGCCGGTGCGTCGTGCGCGATACTCCCGCGTGACCACGACCGGGAGGGGCGGAGTTCGGATGAGCGACGAGCGACGGGGCGAGCGGCCCGCGTGGGGCCGGGTCGGGCCGGAGGACCCCACCGCGGACCCGGCGACGCATCCCGCGCTGCGGGTCCCGGAGCCGTCGACCGAGCTGGAGCCGTCCGAGCAACCGACGGTCGCGGTGCCCACCGACGGATCGCAGCCCGCCGGCGACGACAGCACGACGGTGCGCCGCTCCATCCCGCACAGCCGCACCGGCGGGCTGTGGGCGGCGCTGATCCTCTCCGCCGTCGTGCTGATCTTCCTGCTGATCTTCATCGTGCAGAACACGACGCCGGTGGTGATCAACTTCCTGTGGCTGAGCGGCACCCTGCCGACCGGGGTGGCGCTGCTGTTCGCGGCGATCGCCGGGATCCTGCTGGTCGCGGTCCCGGGGACCGGGCGGATCCTGCAGCTCCGCCGGGAGGCCCGGAAGCACTAGGCTCCCGGGCCGCCCCGGCGGCACCGGCGATCGTCCGCCGGCCGGGTGTCAGCGCCGACGGCCGCGCCCGCGGCCCTTGGCCGGTGCGGGCTGCTGGCTGCGCGGGGTCGGGATCGGCTCGCCGGACGGCTCCCGCGACCCGGTGACCCGGACCAGGTCCGGATGCCCCGGCCCGACCCGGGCCACCTCGGGCTTCACCCCGGCCTGCCGGGTGAGGGTGTCGACCTCGGCCTTCTGCTCCGGCGTCGCCAGCGTGACGACCACGCCGTCCTCGCCGGCCCGCGCGGTGCGCCCGGCGCGGTGCAGGTACGCCTTCGGGTCGGCCGGCGGGTCGACGTGCACGACCAGGCCGACGTCGTCGATGTGGATGCCGCGGGCGGCGACGTCGGTGGCGACCAGCACCGGCACCTCACCGGAGCGGAAGTCGTCGAGCGCCCGGTTGCGCTGGTTCTGCGAGCGCCCGCCGTGCAGCGGCCCGGCGGCGACCCCCTGGCGGCGCAGCACCCGCACCATCCGGTCGGCGCCGTGCTTGGTGCGCACGAACAGGATCGTCCGGCCCTCCCGGGCGGCGATCTCGGCGATCACCCGGGCCCGGTCGTCCGGACCGACGACGAGCACGTGGTGCTCCATCGTGTCGACGCTCGCCGTCGCCGGGGCGACCGAGCGGGTCACCGGGTCGGTCAGGTAGCGGCGGACGAGCGCATCGACGTCGCCGTCCAGGGTCGCGGAGAACAGCAGCCGCTGGCCGTCGGACGGGGTGCGGTCCAGGATCGAGCGGACCTGCGGCAGGAAGCCCATGTCGGCCATCCGGTCCGCCTCGTCGAGCGCGGTGACGGTGACCTCGGACAGGTCGCAGGTGCCCTGCTGGAGATGGTCGGTGAGCCGGCCCGGGGTGGCGACCAGCAGATCGACCCCGCGCCGCAGCTCGGCGACCTGCTTGGACATCGACAGCCCGCCGACGATCGTGGCGAGCCGCAGGTTCGCCGGCCCGGCCAGCGGGGTCAGGACGTCGACCACCTGGGCGGCCAGCTCGCGGGTCGGCACCAGGACCAGCCCGAGCGGGGCCCGCGAGCGGGCCCGCTCACCGGTCAGCCGGGCGAGCAGCGCCAGCCCGAACGCGAGCGTCTTGCCGGAGCCGGTCTGGCCGCGGCCGAGCAGGTCGCGCCCGGCCAGGGTGTCCGGCAGGGTGGCCGCCTGCACCGGGAACGGTGCGGTGAAACCCTCGGCGGCCAGCGCCTTCACCAGGGACTCGGGCAGACCGAGCTCGGCGAACGACGGCATGCCCGACTCGGGGGCCGTCCACTGGACGTCCGCGGTGCCGGTGGTGCTCGCCGGGGCGGCCGGCCCGCGGGACTGCTGTGGCGCGCCGGAGCCCTTGCCGCGGCGCCGCCGGTTCGGCCG
>Ga0065178_101254_pt1 | contig 10547 bp, 14 predicted proteins | sample FECB22metaG_FD_59210 | JGI IMG/M metagenome (GOLD analysis project Ga0065178, IMG submission 59210) | Cyanobacterial communities from the Joint Genome Institute, California, USA - FECB-22 (version 2) (version 2) | ecosystem: Environmental > Aquatic > Thermal springs > Hot (42-90C) > Microbial...
TCTCCGGTGTCCGGGTCAGCGCCGTGACGCTGATGCACGGGCCCCGCGCGCAGTCCGGGATCGTCGGGCTGCCGCTGTGCAGCAGCTCCGACCGCACCACGACGACGATCGTCGCGGCCTGCGCGCTGTCCCCGGGCAGCTTCACCCTGCAGATCGACCGGCGCCGCGGGCGCTGGTACGTCTACGCGCTCGGCCTGCACCAGCCGGGCTCGGTGGAGTGGGTCCGGCGCAACATGATGCTGCTGCAGATGCGCGTGATCGACGCGGTCGGCAGCGAGGAGGACGTGCGGCGCTGCCGGACGGCGATGGACGCCGTGACCGCCGGGCGCGAACAGGGGAGGGGACCGGAGTGACCGTCGTCTACGCGCTGGTCCTCGCCATGCTGACCACCGCGGCCATGCTCACCCTGTGGCGGCTGCTGCAGGGCCCGACCACCCTGGACCGGATCGCGGCCCTGGACGTGTTCGTGGTGCTCATCGTGGCCGCCGCCGCGGTGTACGCCGCGATCTACTCGGACGGGTCGAACATCCCGCTGCTGGCCGCCGTCGCGCTGATCGCGCTGGTCGGCTCGGCGACCGCGGCCCGGCTCGTCGAACGATGGGAGCGACACCGGTGATCGGCGACGTCGACGTGACCGCCGTGCTGTCCGCGGTGCTGATGCTGGCCGGCGGCCTGTCCTGCCTGCTCGGCGCGCTCGGCCTGGTCCGGCTGCCGGACCTGCCCGCCCGGCTGCAGGCGACCACCAAGCCGCAGACGCTGGGCCTGCTGCTGATCCTGCTCGGCGTCGCCGTGCAGCTGGAGTTCGAGAACTCCTCGACGCTGGTGCTGGTGGTGCTGTTCCAGGTGCTGACCGCGCCGGTGATCTCCCAGGTGGTGGGCCGGTCGGCGTACCGCAGCGGCGCGATCGACCGGGACTCGCTGGTGGTCGACGACCTGGGCGAGCAGATGGACGCCGACGCCCGCGCCGTGCGGGTGTCGGCCCCGCCGCCCGCTCAGCCGTCCCGGTCGTCCGACGGCGAGCGGGCCTCCGATCCCGGGGGTACGTCCTCGCGCAGCGTCGACGGCGTCGACGGCACGTCGGACCGGTAGGCCGCGTGCCCGATCGCGAAGCTCGCGATCGGGATCGTGAACAGCTGCAGCGCCACCGCCACCCCGAGCGTCACCAGCACGCCGGGCTCGGGCACCAGCACGGCGACGCCGACGAGCAGCGCCACGATGCCCAGCCCGGCCGCCTTGGTGACGGCGTTGGTGCGGTTGTAGATGTCGGGCAGCCGCAGCATGCCGATCGCGCCGGAGCCGATCAGCAGCACGCCGGCGGCGACGATCAGGCCGCCGATCGTGTTCTGCACCGGGCCGCCGGTGAGCACGTCCGGCGCGCTCACGAGCTCGCCCAGACCAGCCGGGCCACCGCGACCGTGGTCAGGAACCCGACCAGGGTCGCGACGACGACGAGATCGAGCATCGCGGTCGATCCGAGCCGCAGCGCGAGCAGCGCGATCAGCCCGACGACGACCACGAAGCCGTAGTCGACGGCGAGCCCGCGGTCGGCCTCGGTCGGGCCGCGCAGCACGCGGTACACCGCGACCAGCAGGCTCAGCCCGAGCAGGACGAGCCCGGCGTCGAGCAGCAGGGTGGCGGTCACGGGTCCACTCTCCCTTCTGCGGGGGCGGGCCGGCGCAGGCAGGCGAGCAACCGGTCCTCCATCTCCTGCACGCTCGCGCGGAGCTGCTCCGGGTCGGAGGCGTGCATGCCGTGCACGGTCAGCAGCGGGCCGCGCGAGCCGGTGGTCAGGTTCAGCGCGAGGGTGCCCGGGGTGAGGCTGATCAGGGCCATGATGGTCGCGATCTCGACCATGCTGCGGGACCGCAGCCGGACCCGGATGACGGCCGGATCGATGCCGTGCCCCGGCGTCAGCACCTCGCGGAGCACGACCGCGTTGGCCCGGAAGAACTCCCCGGTGAACCAGACGAGGAAGTGCGCCGAGGCGAGCAGCCTGCTGTCGCCGGGGGCGCGGGTGCGGCCGGTCACGGGGCACCCACCGCCCCGGCGTAGCCGGCGGTGTCGAACAGGCCGTTCGCGGCGGCCGTCGAGACGGCGAGCAGCGGCTCGGCGGCCAGGCCGAGCAGCAGGCTCAGCCCGCCCAGCGCGAGCGCGGGGGCGACGGTGCGGACCGGCACCGTCAGCGCGACGACCGTCCCGGCGCCGCCGGACGGGTCGGGATCGGGCGCGTCGCCGCCCCAGAACGCGCCGTTCCAGATCTTGAGCATCGACAGCAGGGTGAACACGCTGACTCCGATCGCGACGAGTGCGGCGACGATCAGCCCGGCGTCCACCGCGCCGAGCACGAGGGCGAACTTCCCGACGAACCCGGACAGCGGGGGGATCCCGGCCAGCGACAGCGCGGAGACGGCGAAGGCCACCGCGGCCGCCGGGCTGTGTGCGGCGAGCCCGCCGAGCCGGGCCAGCTCACCGGTGCCGACGTGCCGCTCGACCGCGCCGGCGATCATCAGCAGCGCCGCCTTGACCAGCACGTACTGCACCATGAAGTAGATCGCGGCGGCCAGCCCGACCGGGGTGAAGATCGCCAGCCCGAGCACGATGTAGCCGAGCTGGCTGACCATGTGGAAGGTCAGGATCTGGCGCATCCCGCCGGCACCGACCGCGGCGAGCACGCCGATGACCATGGTGAGCAGTGCGGCGACCAGGACGACCGGCAGGAACCGCGGGTCGCCGTCGAACACCACCGCGTAGATCCGGAACAGCGCGTACACGCCGACCTTGGTGAGCAGGCCGGAGAACAGCACGGTGACGGCGGCCGGGGCGACCGAGTAGGCCCGCGGCAGCCAGTTGTGCAGCGGCACCAGGGCCGCCTTCACCGACAGCGCGAGCAGGATGACGGCGGTCGCGGCGGCCACCCGCGGGTCGGTCACGGCGGCCCCGGCGAGGTCGCCGAGCTGCACGGTGCCCGCGACGCCGTAGACCAGGCCCAGCCCGGCCAGGAACACGGTGGAGGCGAGCAGGTTCACCGTCAGGTACAGCCGGGCCGCGGCGAGCCGCTCCGGGTTGCGGCCGGTGGCGATCAGCACGTAGCTGGGGACCAGCATGACCTCGATGAACACGAACAGGTTGAACAGGTCGGCGGTCAGGTAGGCGCCGTTGACGCCGGCCAGCAGCAGCATCGCCTGCGGGAGGAACGCGCGGGTCCGGTCGGTGGCCTCGAGATCGCCGGGGCCGCCGCCGTCGAGCGCGGCGAACGCCAGGCAGGCCAGCCCGAGCACGCCGGTGACCAGCAGCATCACCGCACCGAAGGCGTCCGCGGCGAGCGGGATCGCGATGCCGTCCGGCCAGCCGCCGAGCCGCTGCACGATCACCGTGCCGTCGGTGGTGACGGCGAGCAGGTAGCCGGCCACGGCGGTGCAGGCGGCGACCGCGGTGAACGCGACCGCGCGGCGGGCGGCCACCGGCATCCGGACCGCGAACAGGATCAGCAGGCCGGCGGCGAACAGCGGGACCGCGACCGGCGCGATGACCAGCGCCTCGAGCCCGGTCACCGGTCCTCACCCCGCGCCGAGCCGCCGGCCCGTTCGGTGCGTTCCCGGTCCGGGTCGTCCCGGGCGGCCGGGTCGTGGTCCGGATCGGACCGGGTGCCGCCGTCCCCGCCGGTCTCCTCGTCGCCGGCCTTGAGCAGGGCGAGCAGGTAGACGGTGATCGCGAAGGCGATCACGATGGCGGTCAGCACGAACGCCTGTGGCAGCGGATCGGCCATGGCGGCCCGGTCCTGCTGGCCCAGCAGCGGGGGCTGCCGGTTGTACATCCCGCCCGCGGAGATGATCAGCACGTTGACGCCGTGGCCGAGCAGGATGAACCCGAGGACCACGCGCAGCAGCTCGCGCTGCAGGATCAGGTACACGCCGCCGGCGACGAGCACCGTCACGATGATCGCGGCCGTCACGGGGTGGTCCCCTCGGGCGCGGCGCGGTCCCGGCGGGCCAGCACCGGGCCGACCCGTGTCCGGCCGCCGATCCGGTCGACCGCGGCCACCATCAGCCCCACCACCATCAGATAGATCCCCAGGTCGAAGATGAACGAGGACAGCAGCACCTCGCCGGGCAGGTACACCGGCGCGAGGAACGGCAGTCCCAGCGGGTAGACGGCGAGCCCGGTCAGCAGGCTGATCAGCAGGCCGGTGCCGACGAGCGGCTCCGGGCGCAGCCGCAGCGCCCAGGCGTCGCCGCGGTGGGCGAGCCGCAGGAACAGCACGGCGACCCCGCCGACCAGCGACGAGATGAACCCGCCGCCCGGCTCGTCGTGCCCGCGCCACAGCAGGAACAGCGACAGCGCGAGCATCACCGGGAACAGCACCCGGCTCGCGACCCGCATCACCACGGTGTCCGCCGGGCCGTCGCGGGCGAACCGGCGCGGCGCCCCGGCGTCCCCGGTGCCGCCGGGGCTCTCGTCGCTGGTCCGCCGCAGCAGCACGAGCAGGCCCAGCGCGGCCGCACCGACGACGACGGCCTCGCCGAAGGTGTCCATCCCGCGGAAGTCGACCAGGATGGTGTTGACGACGTTCGTGCCGCCGGTCGCCTCCTGTGCGGTGTCCAGGAAGTACCCGCCGACCTCGGACGGCGGGCGCCGCCCGGTCAGCACGAAGGTGGCGGTGCCCAGCGAGAGCCCGGCGGCGAGCGCGGTGAGCGCGGCGGGGGTGGCGCGCATCCGCGCGGGCCGCCGCAGCCGTTCCCCGCGCCCGCGCAGCACGAGCACCGCCACCACCGTGGTCAGCACCTCGACCAGCAGCAGGGTCATCGCGACGTCCGGCGCCCCGGCGAGCAGCAGCCACAGCGCGGTCGCCAGCCCGGCGAACCCGGTCAGGGTCAGCGCGGCGAGCACCGAGCGGGTCACGGCGGCGCCGGCGACCGTCGCCAGCACCAGCACCACGACCAGCCAGTCCAGGCCCTGCACGGCCGGTCCGGGGTACCCGGGCAGGGCCGGGAGGCCGATCCCGGCGACGACGGCGAGCACCGGCAGCAGCAGCACCGGCCGGGCCAGCACGGCGGCCGGCGTCGGATCGACGTCGGGCTTCCCGACCAGGCCGCCGAACTCGATCACCCGGGCCCGGATCCGGTCGTAGACCGCGGAGCCGTCGGGCACCCACAGCCGTTGCAGCAGGGCGTCCACCCGGTCCCGCCAGTGGAACAGCGCGTAGCCGGCGGCGAAGGTCACCAGGGACAGCAGCAGCGCCGCGTTGACGCCGTGCCACAACGCGAACGTCGCGGGCTCGGCGCCCGGGTACAGGTCGGTGGTGGCCCGGTCGGTCAGCGGGTTCAGCACGCCGACGCCGAGCCCCAGGGCCAGGCCGAGCACCGCGGCCACCGCGGCCGGGGCGAGGAACGCCTTCGACGGCTCGTACAGGTCGGGCTGGGTCAGGGTGCCGCCGAACGCGCCGTAGACGATGCGGGCGCTGTAGGCGAACGTCAGCGCGGAGGCGATCACGGCCGTCACCGCGGCGACCGGTCCGGCGCCCGGCGCGAAGTCGGCCTCCAGGAAGCCCTCGTAGAGCGTCTCCTTGGAGACGAACCCGATCAGCGGTGGGACGCCGGCCATCGACAGCGCGGCGATCCCGGTGAGCGTCGCGGTGACCGGCATGACCTTCCGGAGCCCGCCGAGCTCGCGGACGTCGCGGCTGCCCGCCTCCTTGTCGATGATCCCGACCAGCATGAACAGGGTCGCCTTGAACAGCGCGTGCGCGAAGGTGTGCAGCACCGCGGCGGACAGGGCGTAGGAGGTGCCGACGCCGATCGCGGCCGTCAGCAGGCCCAGCTGGCTGACCGTGGACTGGGCGAGGATCGCCTTCAGGTCATGCTCGCGCAGCGCGAGCACGGCGCCGACGACGGCGGTCAGCAGGCCGAGCGGGACGAGCACCATCGACCACGCCGTCGTCGGGACGTAGACCGGGGAGAACCGCATCAGCAGGTAGATGCCGGCCTTCACCATCGTCGCGGCGTGCAGGTAGGCGCTGATCGGGGTCATCGCGACCATCGCGCCGGGCAGCCAGAAGGTGAACGGCAGCTGCGCGGACTTGGTCGCCGCGGCCAGGATCAGCAGGGCCGCGGCCGGCACCGCGAGCGGGCTGGCGAGCACCACCTCGGGGTTCCCGACGATCACGCCCAGGTCGGTCGTCCCGGCCGCCACGCCGATCATCACGACCGCGCCGAGCAGCGCGAAGCCGCCGGTCGCCGTCACCACCAGCGCCCGGCCGGCGGGCAGCGCGGCCTTCGGCCCGGCGGTGTTGATCAGCAGGAAGGACAGGATCGTGGTGAGCTCCCAGAACACGTAGAGCAGCACCAGGTCGTTCGCGGTGACCAGGCCGATCATCGCGGCGGCGAAGCCGGTGAGCAGCCCGTAGACCGTGCCGACCGGGTACCCGTCGCCCATGTAGCGGGCGCTGTAGGCCATGACGAGCGCGCCGACGCCCAGCACGATCGTCACGAACAGCAGCGACAGGCCGTCCATCCGCAGGCCGAACGAGACGCCGAGGGCCGGCATCCAGTCCCAGGACGCGGTGAGGACGTCGCCGTCGACGATCGCGCCGGCCGAGGTGTTGGCGTAGACGCCGAGCGCGGCCAGGCCGGCCGCGAGCGGGTAGCCGGCGTTGCGGCCGGACAGGCGGGCGAGGAGCGGGGCGGCCAGCGCGAGGAGGACCGAACCACCGAGGACGATCAGCGGCAGCACCGGGCGAGCGCCTCCGTCCGGGATCCGGGGGTCGGCGCCAGCAGCGCCCTGATCGACAGCACGCCCGATTCTTACCCACCCGCGACGTTTCCCAACCCGCCAGGGTGGACACCCCGTTGGTTTGCGCGGCGCATCCTCCCGGGGGGCCCGGCGGGCCGCCGCGGCAGCGCTCGTACCCTCCCGGTGTGCCCCTGTACGCGCTCGGTGACGCCGAACCGGACATCCACCCCACCGCCTACGTCCATCCGGACGCGGTGGTGATCGGCAACGTGACCCTCGGCCCGGAGTCGACGGTCTGGCCGACCGCGGTGCTGCGCGGCGACGACGGCCGGATCGAGGTCGGCGCGCGCACCAGCATCCAGGACGGCTCGATCATCCACACCACGCTGCGCGAGCCGACGATCATCGGCGACGAGGTGACGGTCGGGCACAACGTGCACATCGAGGCGTCCACGATCGCGAACCGGGCGCTGATCTCGTCCGGCTCGGTGGTGCTCAACGGCTCCCGGATCGGCGAGGGCGCCGTGGTCGCCGCGGGTGCGGTGGTCTCGCCGAACGCCGAGGTCCCCGCCTACCGGATGGCGCTCGGCGTCCCGGCCCGGGTGCGCGAGGGGTACGAGGTCGCCGCGGACCGCTGGCGGCACTCGGTGGAGTCCTACGTCGAGCGCGGGCGCCGGTTCCGCGATCAGCTGCGGAAGCTGGAGGGCTGATGGCCGGGAAGCCGTTGCACGAGGTCGTCGAGGCGGGCTGGGCGCAGGCGCTCGAACCGGTCGCCGGGGCGGTGACCGCGATGGGCGAGTTCCTGCGCGCCGAGATCGCCGCGGGCCGCCGCTACCTGCCGGCCGGGGCGAACGTGCTGCGCGCCTTCCAGCAGCCGTTCGACCAGGTGCGGGTGCTGATCGTCGGCCAGGACCCGTACCCGACCCCGGGGCACGCGGTCGGCCTGTCGTTCTCGGTGGCGCCGGAGACCCGGCCGCTGCCGCGCTCGCTGCAGAACATCTACCGCGAGTACTGCGAGGACCTCGGGCATCCGGCGCCGTCGTCGGGGGACCTGACGCCGTGGACCGAGCAGGGCGTGCTGCTGCTCAACCGCTGCCTCACGGTCGCCCCCGGCGAGCCCGGCTCGCACCGCAACAAGGGCTGGGAGGAGATCACCGAGCAGGCCATCCGGGCGCTCGTCGCGCGGGACGCCGAGCCGATGGTGGCGATCCTCTGGGGCCGTGACGCCCGCAACCTCGCGCCGCTGCTGGAGGACGTGCCGATGATCGAGTCGGCGCATCCCAGCCCGATGTCGGCGGACCGTGGCTTCTTCGGGTCGCGGCCGTTCACCCGGGCCAACGACCTGCTCGAGGAGATCGGCGGGGATCCCGTCGACTGGAAGCTGCCCTGACCGGGGCGCCGCCCCGCTAGCCTCCGTTGCGGGAGGCAACATGATCGACGTGCGGTGTCACCTCGGGATCCTCGTGGTGGCGGGGGCGGTGCTGGCGGGCTGCTCGGGGGCTGCCGAGGGGGCGCCCGATCCGTTCCCGCCGCGGCCGCAGCCGATCGAGGTGATGGCCATCGACCCGTGCCGGGTGCTGACGCCCGAGCAGCTCGCGAGCCGCGGTCTGACGCCGGAGGACAGCCGCTACGCCGAGCCCGTGGTGGGCGACGCGACGACCCACGTCTGCGGCTGGAGCGAGATCTGGACGGTGGACTTCGGCTACAGCGCGCAGATGATGCCGGTCGACGCCGCGCGCGCGGTCGGCGGCCCGGGCTCGCGGGTGCAGGTGGTCGCCGGTTACGGCGCGGTCCGGAACACCGCGCGGGAGGACACCTCGCCGATGTGCGAGCTGGTCGTGGACGCGGCGGACGGCCAGGTCATGCGGCTCCAGGTCAGGGTGGTCGGCCGGAAGCCGGACGGATCGACGCCGTCGATCGACGAGGCCTGCCGGGAGGTGGAACTGCTGGCGGCCGACGCCCTCGGCACCGCGAGAACGCTCACCCCGTGAGCGGTTCGCGACCGTGAACGCCGCGCCCGGTTCGCGGCCGGGCCGGGTGCGCTCTGCGTACCGTCCGGCCGATGAACATCGAGGCGAAGCGTCCGATCGGCACGGCGTCGGACGGTCTGATGAGCCAGATCTCGATCGGCAACGTGCTGGCCGTGCACGGAGTGCTCGCCGCACAGGCCGAGCGGATGCGCCTGCTGCTGGACCGCTCGGACTGGCTGCGCGACATCGAGGCGGTCGGCGGCGATCCGGTGTCGCTGGACGCGCGGAACTCCTTCCAGCACAAGATCAACGGCATGCTCGACGCCCAGTGGGCGCGCTACCGGGAGCTGTCCGAGGCGACCGAGCGGCTGCGGGCGGCGGCGCGCGAGTACGGCCACACCGAGGACATGATCCACGGCGAGTTCGAGCGGGCCAGGGGCGAGCTCCCGCCGCTGCCGCCCGGGCCACCGCCGCCCCGGGCGGCTGACCGGCCGCACACCCCCTGACGACGCCGCACACCCCGCGCAGCAGGTGTGCGGCGTCGTCAACGGGTGTGCCGGGTCGCGCGCCGGGGGGATTAGGCTGGTCGGTGTGACCGATCCGGGGGAGATGCGCATATCCGACGCCGACCGCGAGGCCGCCGCCAAACGGCTGCACGACGCGCTCGGCGAGGGCCGGATCACGCTCACCGAGCTGGAGGAGCGGCTCGACGCCGTCTACGCCGCGCGCACCGCGAGCGAGCTGCGCCCACCGCTGGCCGACCTGCCCGGCTCGGACCTCGTCGTCCCGCCCGGGTCGGCGCAGCTCGCGCGTCCGGTCGACGGGGCGGACCGGGTGCACCTGCGGACCGGCGCCGGGACGGTGAAGCGGACCGGGGACTGGCCGGTCCCGGCCGCGATGCGGCTGACCACCAGCATGGGCACCATCCACCTGGACCTGTCCGAGGCGCGGCGGGTCCCGCCGCGGATCGACATCGAGGTCTCCACCGGGATGGGCGAGATCGTGCTGGTGCTCCCCGAGGGCGGCAGCGCCGACGTCGACGCCGTCTCCGGCTCGTGGGGCGAGGTCAAGACGAAGGTGCCGTCGACGCCGGGCGGCTCCGGGCCGCACATCGTGGTGCGCGGGAAGGTCGGGATGGGATCGCTGACCGTCCGCGGCTCACGCAAGGGCTGGTGGAAGGCCGTGCTGGGCTGACCGGCCCCCGGAACGACGGTAGGCCCGGACCCTGCCGGGTCCGGGCCTACCGGGGTATCGGTTCTCGCGCGGCACCACGCGTCAGACGCGGGCGACCTTCCCGGCCTTCAGGCACGAGGTGCAGGCGTTGATCCGGCGGCGGTTGCCCCCGTTGATCGCGGCCCGCACGGTCTGGATGTTCGGGTTCCAGCGGCGGTGGGTGCGGCGGTGCGAGTGCGAGACGGACATGCCGAAGCCCGGACCCTTGCCACAGACGTCGCAGACGGCAGCCACGTCGAACACTCCTCGAAGGTTGGAGACATTGCAAGGTAGAGACAGCATCTCAAGGTTGAGACAGTGCGCAGAGCCCGGACGGACCGGGGCTCGGCGATCCAGTCTAGCCATCCGTGCGACGCGACCTCCGCGGGGGCCCGCCCAGGGGCGGCGGCGGACCGCCGCGCACCTACGCTGACGGCGTGGCCCCGCCGTTCGACCCCGCGCTGCTGCGCCGCTGGATCGACGCGGCCGCCGAGCGGCTGACCGCGGGCCGGGCCGAGATCGACCGGATCAACGTGTTCCCGGTCGCCGACCACGACACCGGCTCGAACCTGCTGCTCACCGCGCGGGCGGCGGCGTCGGCACCGCTGGAGGGCGGCCCGGCGCGGGCGGCCGCGG
>Ga0065178_101262_pt1 | contig 10446 bp, 10 predicted proteins | sample FECB22metaG_FD_59210 | JGI IMG/M metagenome (GOLD analysis project Ga0065178, IMG submission 59210) | Cyanobacterial communities from the Joint Genome Institute, California, USA - FECB-22 (version 2) (version 2) | ecosystem: Environmental > Aquatic > Thermal springs > Hot (42-90C) > Microbial...
GCGGCACCACCCGCGGCAGCAGCACCCGCGGCGCGGGCAGCAGCAGCACCGCCCGCGGAGCCGGCAGCGGCACCGCCCGCGGCGCCGGATCCACCGGCGGCTCTCCCCGCAGCGGATCGACCGGCGGCACCGGGTCCGGTTCCCGCGGCACCGGCACGTCCGGCAGCACTCCCCGCGGCTCGGGGACCGGCGCCTCCGCCCGCGGTGCCTCCGGCGGGATCTCCGGCACCGGCGGCTCGCGGATCGGCGGGCGCGGATCGTCCCGGCCGTCGTCGGCGACACGCGGTGGCGCCTCGGAGGCGACACGCCGACGATCCCGCTGAGTGACGACCCGAATCCGGACCGTCTCTCGCGCGTTGTCACAGGTGAGCACCACGACCGGACCCCGGTGGCCGGATCCGGCACGACGGGCCGGAAGATCGAGGCAACCCGACGCCCCACCCGGGCGTCACACAACCAGGAGCCGGTGTGACCCCGCCGCGCCCTGCACGTCAGCCGGACGACCTGGAGAACGATGTCCACCACCCGGAGCACCCGCTCCCCCCGGCCCGCGATCGTCGTCGCCCTCGTCACAGCGGCACTCGCGCTGATCGGTGTCGGTACGGCGCTGGCCGCCACCCCGGCCGCGCAGGCGTTCCGCGAGCAGCCGCTGGTGCCGGGCACCCCGTGCACCATCACCGCCAGCGCCTGCGTCGACCTCGACACGAAGCAGTCCTGGCTGTTCGAGAACGGCAAGATCACGCACGGCCCGGTGCCGGTCGCGATCGGCGGCCCGGGCAAGGAGACGCCGGTGGGCCACTCGCTGCGCGTCTACCGCAAGGAAGAGCTGCACAAGAGCGGCGAGTACACGATGTCCAACGGCGAGCCCGCCCCGATGCCCTGGTCGGTGTTCTTCCAGGACGGCGGCATCGCGTTCCACGAGGGCCGCACCGACACCCCGTCGGCCGGCTGCGTCCGGCTCAGCCGGGAGAACGCCATCACCTGGTACAACAACCTGGAGATCGGCGACCAGGTCCAGGTGGTGTCCGCCCAGGCGGTGCACGCCGCCCGCGCCTGATCCACCGCACGGACGAGAAACGCCCCGGACCGACCAGGTCCGGGGCGTTCGTCGTACCGGGGTCAGCGGGCCGCGGCACGCGCCGGGCGCAGCTCCCGCGGCAGCGAGAACACCAGCGTCTCCTCGGCGGTGTCGACCTCCTCGACCGAGCCGAAGCCGCGCTCCGCGAGGTGCTCGACGACGCCGCGCACCAGCACCTCGGGCACCGACGCACCACTGGTGACGCCGACCGTGCTGACGCCCTCCAGCCAGCTCTCGTCGATCTCCTTGGCGTAGTCGATCAGGTACGACGCGCCGGCGCCGGCGCCGAGCGCGACCTCCACCAGCCGGACCGAGTTCGACGAGTTCCGCGACCCGACGACCAGCACCAGGTCACAGCGCGGGGCCATCGTCTTCACCGCGACCTGGCGGTTCTGGGTGGCGTAGCAGATGTCGTCCGACGGCGGGTTCTGCAGCTTCGGGAACCGCTCCCGCAGGGCGCGGACGGTCTCCATCGTCTCGTCGACACTGAGCGTCGTCTGGGACAGCCACACGACCTTGTCCGGGTCGCGGACGGTGACCTTGTCCACGTCGGCGGCCGACTCGACGAGCTGGATGTGCTCGGGCGCCTCGCCGGAGGTCCCCTCGACCTCCTCGTGCCCGGCGTGGCCGACCAGCAGGATGTCGTAGTCCTCGCGGGCGAACCGCTTCGCCTCCTGGTGCACCTTGGTCACCAGCGGGCAGGTCGCGTCGATCGTCCGCAGCTGCCTGCCCTTCGCCTCCTCCCGCACCGCGGGCGAGACACCGTGCGCGGAGAACACGACGTGCGCGCCCTCCGGGACCTCGGACGCCTCCTCCACGAAGATCGCGCCGCGGTCGCGCAGGGTCTCGACGACGTGCTTGTTGTGCACGATCTCCTTGCGGACGTACACCGGGGCGCCGTACTTGTCGAGCGCCTGCTCCACCGCCTCGACGGCGCGGTCGACGCCTGCGCAGTAGCCGCGGGGCTTGGCGAGCAGGACCTGCTTGGCAGTACCGGACATGGGCTCCAGCGTACGGATCACCTCCGGCCCGGGCAGCGTCACGTGACACGCTCGACCGTCCCCGCGCGACACCGGCGCGCCGATCAGGGGACAATGGCTCGCATGTCGCCGTTGCCGTTCCCCGTGCGGATCGCCGCGGGCCTCGTCGTCACCGCCGTCGAGCAGGCCCGTGAGCTGCCCCGGCACGCCGTCGAGCTGCCGGTGACCGCGGTCAGCCAGGCACTGCAGGTGTCGATGCGCCTGCAGCAGAAGGTCACCGAGCTCGCGATCAAGGGCGACCGCGCGCTGGGCGCGCTGCGGCCGGCCGACGAGGTGCCCAGCTGGGCCACGTTCGACGACGACATCCCGGACCTGAGCCTGCCCGAGCCGCAGCCGGTCACCGACCCGCGCAACGGCACGGTGTCGTCGCTGCGCCCGGCCCGCTCCGGGATCCCGATCTCGCGGCCCGAGCGGCCCGCCGGCACGTCGAACCGCGCGGAGGCGACCACCGGTGCGCCGTACGCCGTCCCCGAGTACCCGACGATGACCGTGCCGCAGCTGCGCGGGAAGCTCCGCACACTCAGCGTCGACGACCTGTCGGACCTGCTCGCCTGGGAGACGGCGCACGAGAACCGCCCGGCCTACGTCACGATGCTGACGAACCGGATCGCGACGCTGTCCCAGGAGAAGTGAGCGCCCCGGCCTCGGAGGAGAACCCGTGGCCGGTCCGGACGGTCGCCCGCAAGATCGCCGAGTGGGTGGACCGTCTCGGTGCGGTCTGGGTGGAGGGTCAGCTCGCGCAGGTGAACGCCCGGTCCTCCACGGCGTTCCTGACCCTGCGTGACCCGGCGGCGGACGTGTCGCTGCAGCTCATCGCGCCGGCCGCGCTGGTCCGCGAGTCCGGCGGCGCGGTCGCCGAGGGCAGCCGGGTGATCGTGCACGGCAAGCCGTCGTTCTACCTGGGGCGCGGCACGTTGAGCCTGCGCGTCGACCGGATCCGCGCGGTCGGGCTCGGCGAGCTGCTCGCCCGGATCGAGCGCCTGCGCCGGCTGCTCGCCGCCGAGGGGCTGTTCGATCCGGCGCTCAAACGCCGGCCGCCGCTGCTGCCGCGCACCATCGGCCTGGTGACCGGGCGGGACTCGGCCGCCGAGCACGACGTCGTGACGAACGCGACGCTGCGCTGGCCCGCCGTGCGGTTCCGGATCGAGAACGTGGCCGTGCAGGGCGGGCTGGCCGTCGAGCAGATCGTCGGTGCGCTGCAGGTTCTCGATCGCGACCCGGACGTGCAGGTGATCGTGCTCGCCCGCGGCGGCGGCAGCGTCGAGGACCTCCTGCCGTTCTCCGACGAGACGCTGTGCCGGGCGGTCGCCGCCTGCCGCACGCCGGTGGTGTCGGCGATCGGCCACGAGCCGGACACCCCGCTGGTCGATCACGTCGCCGACGTCCGGTGCTCGACGCCCACCGAGGCGGGCCGCAGCCTGGTGCCCGATCTCGCCGAGGAGACCGCCCGGATCTCCGGTCTGCGCGACCGGGCCCGCCGGGCGCTGCACGGCTGGGTGGACCGGGAGCAGCGCCGGCTCGCCGACCTGCGCTCCCGGCCCGCGCTCGCCGATCCGCTCCGGCTGGTCGCGGCCCGTGTCGACGAGATCGCCGACGCCCGCGCCGCGGCGCACCGGGCGATGCTGCGCCGGTTGGACCGGTCCGCGGCGGAGCTGGGGCACCTGGGTGCACGGCTCACCGCGCTCGGGCCGTCCGCGACACTGGCCCGCGGTTACGCGATCGTGCAGCTCCCCGGTGCCGGTGACGGGGTGCCGCCGTTGCTGCGGTCGGTCGCCGACGCCCCGGCCGGGGCGGCGCTGCGGATCCGGGTGGCGGACGGTGCCGTCGCCGCGACGGTGACCGGCACAGAGCCCGGCGCGGAGACCGACCTCGAATCCGATCCCGATCCGGAGGACACCCCATGAGCGAGCGGCCCGCGGTCGACAGCCTCGGCTACGAACAGGCCCGTGACGAGCTCGTCGAGGTCGTCCGTGCGCTCGAGGTCGGCGGGCTCGGCCTCGACGAGTCCGTCGCGCTCTGGGAACGCGGCGAGGCGCTCGCCCGGCGCTGCGACGAGCAGCTCGCCGGGGCCCGCGAACGCATCGAGACCAAGCTCTCCGAGGCCGAGTCCTCGGATTCCTGACCCCCGGCCGCCGGAGCCCCTGCGCCGGCCGGATCCGCACGGGATCGTCGCGTTCGCACGGGATCGGATCCCGTGCGAACGCACCGAACCCGTGCGAACGTCGCCGGGTTGTCCACAGGCTGCGATCCGTGGGGTCGCGGGCCGCCACCGCGCGGGATGGTTGGTGGCATGTTCCTCGACGCCGCAGCCGGAGCGGGCCCGTACCGCCGGACCGATCTGCACTCCGCGGGCCTGGCGGACTCCGGGATCGCGAGGGCGCTGCGGGATGGCCGGCTGAGCCGGGTGTGCCGGGGGATGTACGTGCCCGGACCGCAGGCGTCGCGCAGCCGCTCCGGGCCGGACGACCAGGAGGCTGCCCGGCACATCCTGGCGGTGCGCGGCGTGCTGGCCCGGCTCGGCGCTCCCGCGGTGGTCAGCCATGTCTCCGCGGCCGTCCTGCACGGGCTGGACGTCTGGAACCTCCCGCTCGATCTCGTCCACCTCACCCGGAACCGGGCCAGCGGTGCCCGGCGCGGCCGGGACCTGCACCTGCACGTGGGCCCGTTGAGCGACGCCGACGTCACGCGGGTCGGCGGCATCGCTGTCACCACCCCGGCCCGGACGGCGATCGACATCGCCCGCGAGCGGCCGTTCGCCCAGGCTCTCGTCGTCGCCGACGCGGCGCTGCGCGCCCCGCACACGGACCGGGCGGACCTCGACGGGGCGCTCCGCGCCGCCGCCGGACGCACCGGGGTGCGCAACGCCGCCCGGGTCGTCGCGTTCGCCGACGGGCGCTCCGCCAGTCCCGGGGAGTCGCTCAGCCGGCTGCTGTTCCACCGGTCCGGGCTGCCCGAACCGGTGCTGCAGCGCGAGATCACCGGGTGGAACGGCGAGCGGGTGGCGACCGTCGACTTCTGGTGGGACGGAACGCCGCCGGTGATCGGCGAGTTCGACGGCGAGAGCACGTACGGCCGGTTGCTCCGGCCCGGGCAGACGCCGGGCCGGGCCGTCGTGGAGGAGAAGATCCGCGAGGACCTCCTGCGCGAGCTCGCCCCGGAGGTCGTGCGCTGGACCTGGCGGGACCTCAAGGAGCCGCAACACCTCCTGTCCCGGCTCCGCCGCCGCCTGACGCCGCACCCCTGACCCGCGGGCGCCCGCGCAACGCCATCGCACCGGCTCGCCCCGCACCGGCTCGCATGATCCGCACGGGTTCACCTCATCCGCACGGGATCGGATCCCGTGCGAACGCGACGAACCCGTGCGAACGCGGGCCCGCGCGACCTCGCCGGACCGCCGGACCGCTCAACCTCCGCCGGCCGTGGGCGCCTCCACCACCGCGTCCGCGAGGGTGCGGAACTGCTCGTCGGAGCCCGAGCCGGTGACCAGCAGACGGACGTCGGGGTCCCCGGGGAGCGTCGCGATCCGGAACGGCTCACCGCCGTCGCGCTGGTAGACCTCCCATTCCAGCCCGGCGGCGTCGAGGGTCCCGCGCATCAGCGGCGGGCCCTCCCCCCGCCCCGCCGCACCCGACTCGGTCGCGAGGATCCCCTCCGCGGTCCCGTCGGTCTGCACCAGGCTGAGGAAGTCGGCGTCCGGCGTGACGTAGCCGATCCGGACGGCGGTGCCGCCGCCCTCGACCGGGCCGCGGTCGGTCGAGTTCGCGCGGAACGGCACGTCCGGCACCCGCAGCGGGAACGCCGAGCCGACGGCGTACTCCGCGAGCCGGCTCTGCACGTTCACGGTCGGCCCGGAGTTCGGGTCCTCGACCGGCATGCCGGGGGCGAACGAGCACGAGTTCCCGACGCTGAACAGCAGCAGCCCGACCGGCACCAGGATCAGCAGCGCGCCGATCATGTCCCGGACCGAGGTCTCGCCCCGCCCCGGCTTGCGCAGCGCCCGCGGCCCGACCCGGGGGGCCGCGCGCCCGGCCGTCCCGCCACCGGCCCTCACCCCGCCGGAGGGCTCGCCGGTCACGCCATCGGAGGGCTCGCCGGTCACGCCATCGGAGGGCTCGCCGGAGGACTCGTCGGACGGCGGGGTCGTGCTCGGATCCGGTCGCGAACTCACCCCCCCATCGTCTCCCAGGCATGGCGTCGGTCGCTCATCACTCCTCCGCGACCCGCCCACGTGCGAGGATCGGGCGGTCGCGTCCCCCGACCGGGGACCCGCCGAGCACGCCGCCGTGAAGGAGACGTCCGTTGAGTCAGCCCGCCAGCCAGCCCGCCCGCCGCCGTGAGGCGCCCGACCGCAACCTGGCGATGGAGCTGGTCCGGGTCACCGAGGCCGCAGCGATGGCGGCCGGCCGCTGGGTCGGCCGCGGCGACAAGAACGGCGGGGACGGCGCGGCCGTCGACGCGATGCGCCAGCTGATCTCGAGCGTGTCGATGCGCGGGGTGGTCGTCATCGGGGAGGGCGAGAAGGACGAGGCCCCGATGCTGTTCAACGGCGAGGAGGTCGGCAACGGCGAGGGCCCGTTCTGCGACGTCGCCGTCGACCCGATCGACGGCACCACGCTGATGAGCAAGGGCATGCCGAACGCGCTCGCGGTGCTCGCGGTCGCCGAGCGGGACGCGATGTTCGACCCGTCCGCCGTGTTCTACATGGAGAAGATCGCGGTCGGGCCGGAGGCCGCCGACGTCATCGACATCACCGCGCCGGTCGCCGAGAACATCCGCCGGGTGGCCCACGCGAAGCAGGTCGACGTCGCCGACGTCACGGTCTGCGTGCTGGACCGCCCGCGGCACGAGCAGATCGTCCGGGAGATCCGGGAGGCGGGCGCCCGGATCTCGTTCATCTCCGACGGCGACGTCGCCGGTGCGATCGCCGCCGCCCGTCCCAGCTCGGGGGTCGACATGCTCTACGGCGTCGGCGGCACCCCCGAGGGGATCATCACCGCGGCCGCGATGAAGTGCATGGGCGGCGAGATCCAGGGCAGGCTCTGGCCCACCGACGACGCGGAGCGCGACCGGGCCGTCGCCGCCGGGCACGACCTGAGCGCCGTGCTCACCACCGCCGAGCTGGTGCGCGGCGAGAACGTCTTCTTCTGCGCCACCGGCATCACCGACGGCCCGCTGCTGCGCGGCGTGCACTACCGCGGTGGCGGCGCGACCACCCAGTCGATCGTGATGCGGTCGAAGTCCGGCACCGTCCGGCTGATCGACGGCTACCACCGGCTGACCAAGCTGCGCGAGTTCTCCTCGGTCGACTTCGACGGCGTCGAGGGCGAGGCCCCGCCGCTCCCGTGATCCACTGAGGTGAGCCTCACCTAAGGCAGCGGCGGTCGTCCGGGTGGAGTAGACCTGCCGGTATGAGCTCCGACTACCGCATCGAGCACGACACCATGGGCGAGGTCCGGGTCCCGGCACACGCGCTGTGGCGGGCCCAGACCCAGCGTGCCGTCGAGAACTTCCCGATCTCCGGCCGCCCCCTGGAACGCGCCCAGATCCGGGCGCTCGGCCTGGTCAAGGCGGCTGCGGCCCGGGTGAACGGCGAGCTCGGCGTGCTGGACGCCGACCGGGCGGCCGCGATCGCCGCCGCCGCCGACGAGGTGGCGCAGGGCGCGCACGACGAGCACTTCCCGGTCGACGTGTTCCAGACCGGCTCGGGCACGTCGTCGAACATGAACGCCAACGAGGTGATCGCGACGCTGGCCGAGCGGGCCGGCGGCGGCAGCCTCACGGTGCACCCGAACGACCACGTCAACGCCTCGCAGTCGTCCAACGACGTCTTCCCGACCACCATCCACGTGGCCGCGACCGAGGCGCTCGCCACCGACGTCGTCCCGGCCCTGGAGCACCTGGAGGCGGCGCTGCGGCGGCGCGCGTCGGACTGGTCGGAGGTCGTGAAGGCCGGTCGCACGCACCTGATGGACGCCGTCCCGATCACCCTCGGGCAGGAGGCGGGCGGCTGGGCCAGCCAGGCCGGCTACGGCGCCGACCGGGTCCGCGACGCGCTGCCCCGGCTGGCCGTGCTGCCGATCGGCGGGACCGCCGTCGGGACCGGGCTGAACGCGCCGGACGGGTTCGGCGCCGCCGTCGTCGAGAAGCTGCGCGAGGCGACCGGTCTGGACCAGCTGTCCGAGGCGACCGACCACATCGAGGCGCAGGGCTCGCGGGACGGGCTGGTCGAGGCGTCCGGGGCGCTGCGCACCGTCGCCGTCAGCCTCTACAAGATCGCCAACGACCTGCGCTGGCTGTCCTCCGGCCCGCGCACCGGGCTCGCCGAGATCGCGCTCCCGGACCTGCAGCCGGGCAGCTCGATCATGCCGGGCAAGGTCAACCCGGTGATCTGCGAGGCGACGATGATGGTCTGCGCGCAGGTCATGGGCAACGACGCGACGGTCGGCTTCTCCGGCAGCCAGGGCAACCTGGAGCTGAACGTGATGATGCCGGTGATGGCGCGCAACGTGCTGGAGTCCGCGCGGCTGCTCGCCAACGCGGCCCGGCTGCTCGCGGACAAGGTCGTCGACGGCATGCAGGCCGACCTGGAGCGCACCCGGGAGTACGCCGAGTCGTCGCCGTCGATCGTGACGCCGCTGAACTCGGTGATCGGCTACGAGGAGGCGGCGGCCATCGCGAAGCAGGCGCTGAAGGAGCGCAAGACGATCCGCGAGGTCGTCGTGGAGCGCGGGCACGTGGAGTCCGGCGCGCTCACCGAGGAGCAGCTGGACCGGGCCCTCGACGTGCTGGCGATGACCCGCGGCGAGAAGCGGAGCTGACCGGCCGCTCAGTGGTGGTCGTGCCCGGACGCGGGCGCGCTCGTCGGCGGCGGGACCGGGGGCGGCGGAGGCGGCCCGGTGTCGCAGCCGGCGAGCGCGGACGCGGCGAGCAGCACCGCCAGCAGGACGACCGAGGGGGACCGGCCGGGCCGGGTGGCCGGCCGGCGGGAGCTGTCGCTGTCCGTCATGGCCGGGGATCGTGGCGCGCCGGAACGGCGGGCACATCGGGCATCTGCCCCTGACCTGTCACGGATGCACGACACAACGGTCCGCGATCGGCCGAACGCGGCCGGTCAGTCCATCCGCTGTTCACCTGCTGTCCCCCGTCCGGTCCACCATCGCGTGCCACCGTGTGATCCCTCTCGATCATCGTGACCGAACGGACCCGCCGGATGACCGATCAGCGTTTCGCGTACGAACCGGTGCACGACCTGCGTACGGGCCGGTTCGCCGGTGTCGAGGTGGTGCCCCGGCGCCCGTACGACGCGGTCGCCGTGCAGGCCGCGGACCGCGGCTGGGGCGCCCGCCAGGTCGCCGAGCTGGACGCGGGCACCGCGGTGTCGGCGGTCGTCTCGGCCCGCGCCGCACCCGGCACCAACCTGCAGGTGGACGTCGCCGCGGACACCGTGCTGTACGCGCGGGAGCGGCTGCGCCCGATGCTCGGCACGGTCGCCCCGCTGCTGGAGGTCGGCCCGCCGATCACCGCGGCGGCACCGGCCGCGCATCTCGTCCCGGCGCTGGCCGAGCTGCGCCGGTGGGGGTTCCGGATCGGGCTGGACGGCGCGGGTCGCGCGTTCGGCCCGGAACTGGTCGCCGCGGTCCGGCCGGACGTGGTGAAGCTGGAGCCGGATCTCGCCGACGGCGTGCTCGACGCCGGTTCCGGCGCCGCGGTGCGCGCCGTGCTGGAGGTGGCCCGATCGGTCGGGACCCCGGTCGCCGCGACCGGTGTGCGGGACCCGGAGCGACTGGCCGGGCTGTACGCCAGCGGCGTCGCGCTCGCCCAGGGTCCGCTGCTCGGCGGGGCCCGCGCCACCCCCGATCCCGATCCGGCGACGCTGCCCGAGCTGCTGACCCTGCTGCGGTCGACACCGGGTGCGCCGGTCCCGGCCGCACCGGCCGGTCCACCGGTCCGCGGGCTGGCCGGTCCCGCGGTCACCCTGACCGCCGACGTCACCGCGGACACCGCCCGCGAGGCGATGCGCGAGCACCCGGACTCGGCCGGGGTGGTGCTGGTCGACGCCGCCCACCGGCCGGTCGGCTACCTGGACCGGAGCCGGTTCCTGCTCACCATGACCGGCCGGTTCGGGCACGCGCTGTGGGCGGACAAGCCCGCGAGCTCGCTCGCCGACCCGCCGCGCACGGTGGACGAGCGGGCCCCGCTGCCCCGGGCGCTGGAGCTGAGCCTGGCCGGGGAACCGTCCCGGGCCTACGACGATCTGGTCGTCGTCACCCCGGACGGGGTGTGCCGCGGGGTCGTCACCGTCGCCGAGCTGTGGCGCCGGACGATCCG
>Ga0065178_101263_pt1 | contig 10422 bp, 11 predicted proteins | sample FECB22metaG_FD_59210 | JGI IMG/M metagenome (GOLD analysis project Ga0065178, IMG submission 59210) | Cyanobacterial communities from the Joint Genome Institute, California, USA - FECB-22 (version 2) (version 2) | ecosystem: Environmental > Aquatic > Thermal springs > Hot (42-90C) > Microbial...
GCGCTGGATCCAGCTCGGCGGGCACTGCGAGCCGGGGGACGACTCGCTGCGCGCGGCGGCGCTGCGCGAGGCGACCGAGGAGTCCGGGATGGACGGGCTGGCGATCGGCGAGCAGCCGCTGCACATCGACGTCCATCCGGTCACCTGTTCGGGTGGTGTGCCCACCCGGCATCTGGACGTGCGCTACCTGGTGCGCGCCCCGGCCGGGGCCCGGCCGCGGATCAGCGACGAGTCGCTGGATCTGCGCTGGTGGCCGGTGGACGCGCTGCCCCCGGACAGCGACACGGTGCCGGCGATGGTCGCCGCCGCCGGGGGAGCGGCGGTCACAGGTTCCGCCAGAAGAACAGCGCGCTGAACCCCTGCCCGGCGAGCTGGGCGTCGCCACCGGCCAGCGCGTAGAGGATCTGGGTGCCGGTGAAGAACAGCGCGCTCACCCCCGGCACGAACAGCAGCACCCCGAGCAGCGCCAGCGGCGCCCACGGCCGCACCTTCTCGCCGAACCGCTGCGCGGGGGCCGACAGGTAGGGCTCGAGCGCGCCCCACCCGTCCAGGCCGGGGACCGGCAGCATGTTCAGCACGAACGCGACGACCTGGAACAGCGCCAGCGCGGAGAGCCCGGCGGCGACCGGGCGCGGCATCCCCGGGAACAGTGCGACGACGACGATCAGCAGGAAGCCGACGACCAGGTTCGCGGCCGGCCCGGCCAGCGAGACCCCGGTCCGCCAGGCCCGCGAGCGCAGCGCCCACTGGTTGATCCAGACCGCGCCGCCGGGCAGCGGCAGGCCGCCGATCAGCAGGATGATCAGCGGCAGCACCAGGGACAGCCCGGGATCGGTGTAGCGGCGGATGTCGAGGGTGAGATAGCCCTTCATCGCGACCGAGGTGTCGCCGCCCTTGTAGGCGGTGATGGCGTGCCCGAACTCGTGCAGGCACAGCGACACGACCCAGCCGGCCAGCACGATCACGAAGACGCCGGTGATCGCGAGCGCCTCGGACCCGGCCGGGACCGCGGCGGCCGCCAGCGCCACCCCGAACAGGGTGATGCCGACGAGAAGGAGGAACCACGGGCTGATACGGCGGGTCAGGGAAGGCACGTACCCATCCTCCCGAACCGATCAAACGGACGCGCGTGGGGCTTCACTCGTTCGGCAGAGCCGGCTTGCACAGAGCGAATGTCGGCGCTGTACTTACAGCGGTGTCATTCGCCGGTGCGTTGCGGGGAGGTGGGCGAGTGGACGACGTCGAGGGGTTCATGCGGATGCTGCGGCCGGCGGAAGCCGGGCCGGGGGCCGAGCAGCCGGTCGTGGAGGATCACGACCGGGTCGCGCAGGTTCTGGACCTGAAGGGGCTGCTGGACGAGGTACCCGGGGACGAGGTGCCCGACTGGCAGGAGCGTGCGCTCTGCGCCCAGACCGATCCGGAGGCGTTCTTCCCGGAGAAGGGCGGATCCACCCGGGAGGCGAAGCGGATCTGCTCCGGCTGCGAGGTCCGGGCCGAGTGCCTGGAGTACGCGCTGGCGCAGGACGAGCGCTTCGGGATCTGGGGCGGCCTGTCCGAGCGGGAACGACGGCGGCTGCGCCGAGCAGCCGTCTGAGCCGTACCGGCCCGGGTCACCGCGAGGTGCCCGGGCCGTCGTGCACCGGGGGCCCGGTCAGTTGCCGTCGACCGCGTCCGGCTCGATGTTGAGGTACTCCGCGACCTGCTCGACCAGCACCTCGTGCACCAGGTCGGCCAGGTCCTCGCCGTTGCGCGCGCGGGCCTCCAGCGGGCGGCGGTAGAGCACGATCCGGGCCCGGGTCGGGATCCCGGCCGGGTCCACCCCGGCCGGCACCAGGTGTGCCAGCGGGACGCCGACGTCGGCGAGCACCCCGGTGCCCCAGACCACCTCGTCGGGTGAGGTCCGGTCCACGCTCGGCACGTCGTCGACGGCCAGGTCGAGATCGGCCAGCTCCGGCCCCCAGCGGGCCTCGATCGGCTCCAGGGCCTCCAGCACCTTCGCGTCGAACCGTTCGGCCCGGGTGCGGAAGGCGGGCGTCGACACCGGATACATCAGTCCGCGCAGTCCCCGGCCGCGACGGTCCCGGCGGCGTGGGGTGCGGCGGAGCAGGCGGTGGGCGGTGGACACCGGTGCAGTCTAGGCCCCGCCGCGGCGGTCGCGGAGCGGTGACGGCCCGTCGGTGGAGCGCCGTACACCGAGCCGGGTGCGCGTCGCAGTGCGGCGGACGCGGGCGTACGGGCTATCGTCCCCCGTGTGTTGAGTGTGCGGAGATGTTCACGGACGGGCTGCACCGAGCTCGCCGTCGCCACGCTCACCTACGTCTACGCCGACTCCACCGCCGTCGTCGGGCCGCTGGCGACCCAGGCCGAACCGCACTCCTACGACCTGTGCACCGGGCACGCGCACAACCTGACCGCGCCGCGCGGCTGGGAGGTCGTCCGGTTCGAGGGCGAGTTCGCCCCGCCCCAGCACACCGGCGAGGACCTCACCGCGCTCGCCGACGCCGTCCGCGAGGCGGGCCGGGTGGACCGGCCGGTCGAGGTGGTGGCCCGGCCCGGCGGGACCGGCAGGCGGGGGCACCTGCGGGTGCTGCCGACCCCCGACGAGGACAGCGCGGACGGGTGAACGGCCTGAGATAGGGTCAGTCGTCGTGCCCGACCTCTCGGCGATCGTGAAGGCCTACGACATCCGCGGTGTCGTCGGCGAGCAGCTCGACGAACCGGCCGCGCGCGCCCTCGGCGCGGCGACCGCTCGGCTGGTCGCTGCGGACCGGCCGGCCCCCTCCGCGGTGGTCGTCGGCCGGGACATGCGGGACAGCTCACCCGCGCTGGCGGCCGCGTTCGCCGACGGGGTGACCGGTCAGGGTCTCGACGTCGTCGACATCGGGCTGGCCAGCACCGACATGCTGTACTTCGCCTCCGGCTCGCTGGACCTGCCGGGCGCCATGTTCACCGCCAGCCACAATCCGGCCCGCTACAACGGCATCAAGCTCTGCCGGGCGGGTGCGGTGCCGATCGGGCAGGACAGCGGGCTCACCACCATCCGGGACGACGCCGGCCGGCTGCTCGCCGACGGGATCGTGCCGGTCGCGGCCACCGGCACCGTCCGCACCGGGGACATGCTCGCCGGCTACGCGGCGTACCTGCGCTCGCTGGTCGACCTGTCCTCGCTGGACGCGGGCCCGGAGCTGACCGTGGTCGTCGACGCGGGCAACGGGATGGGCGGGCACACCGTCCCGACCGTGTTCGACGGGCTGAACGTGCGGGTGGTGCCGCTGTACTTCGAGCTCGACGGCACCTTCCCGAACCACGAGGCGAACCCGCTGGAGCCGGCGAACCTGGTCGACCTGCAGAAGCTCGTCGTCGCCGAGGGCGCCGACCTGGGCCTGGCCTTCGACGGCGACGCCGACCGCTGCTTCGCCGTCGACGAGCGCGGCGACGCGATCAGCCCGAGCGCCATCACCGGCCTGGTCGCGGTCCGCGAGCTGGGCCGGGCGCGGGACGCCGGCGAGCCGTCCGCCGCCGTCATCCACAACCTGATCACCTCGCGGGCCGTCCCCGAGCTGGTCGCCGAGCACGGCGGCCGGCCGGTCCGGACCCGGGTCGGCCACTCGTTCATCAAGCAGACGATGGCCGAGACCGGCGCGGTGTTCGGCGGCGAGCACTCGGCGCACTACTACTTCCGGGACTTCTGGAAGGCCGACTCCGGGATGCTCGCCGCGCTGCACCTGCTGGCCGCGCTCGGCGAGCACCGGCGCGCGCAGCCGGGCGGCACGCTGTCCGGCCTGATGACCGCCTACGAGCGCTACGCCGCCTCCGGCGAGATCAACTCGACGGTCGCCGACCAGGCGGCGAAGGTGGCCGAGATCGAGGCGGTCTACGGTCCGCGGCCGGGGGTGGCGCTCGACCGGCTGGACGGCCTGACCGTGACGCTGCCGGACGGCTCGTGGTTCAACCTGCGGGCCTCGAACACCGAGCCGCTGCTGCGGCTGAACGTGGAGGCGCCGGACGACGCGGCGGTCCGCAGCCTGGTCGACGAGGTGCTGGCGGTCGTCCGCGCCTGAGGTGCCGCGCACCCCGGGTGACCGCCGCAGCGGGCGCCGGTACCCGGTCGGCCCCCGCGCGGTGCCGACCCGTGGTGGCAGCATCGACTCCAGACATGACGACGAGGAGAACCGTGGCCGTACAGCTCGACCCCCAGCTGCTCGAGATCCTGGCCTGCCCGTGTGACGCGCACGCCCCACTGCGTCCCGGCACCGCGGGCGAGCCGGGCGCGGACGCGCTGACCTGTGTGTCCTGCGGCCGCTCGTTCCCGGTCACCGACCAGATCCCGGTGCTGCTGCTGGACGAGGCCCTCCCGGGGACCGGTCCGGCGAGGGACGACGGGTGAACGGCGTGCTCGACGACACCCTGCTGGCCGACCCGGGCGAGCTGATGGCCCGGGACACGACCGGCGTGCTGCGGGCCGCCGCGACGGCGGGGGCGCAGGTCCGGTCCGCGGTGCACGCCTGCGACGAGGCCGGTCTGGCCCGGCTGCGCGGGCACCGGCCGCGGGCGCTGGTGCTGCTGCGCAGGCCCGGCGTGTCCGGGGCGGTCGCCGACCTCGTGACCGCGCTGCTCGGTGACCGCTGCCCGGTCCCGGTGGTGCACGCCGCGGTGGTGCCGGGCTGGGTCGGGCCGCTGGACGTCGTCGTCGCGCACACCTCCGATCCGGCCGATGCCGAGCTGGCCGAGTCGATCGCGATCGCGGTCCGCCGCGGCGCCGAGGTGATCCTGTCGGCGCCGGACGCCGGGCCGGTCGCCCAGGCGGGTGCCGGGCGGGCCCGGCTGGTCGAGCCGCGGATCCCGCTGCCCGAGGGGCTCGGCTTCGCCCAGGCGCTCGCCGTCGTCCTGGTGACGGTCACCGAGCTGGAGCTGATCACGCCCGCCCCGGCCGCCGGGCTGGAGGCGCTGGCCGACGCGCTGGACGCCGAGGCCGAGCGGAACCAGCCGGGGCACGAGCCGTTCGTGAACCCGGCGAAGTCGCTGGCGCTGCGGCTGGCCGAGCGGACCCCGCTGCTGTGGGGGGTCGATCCGGCCGCCGCGGCCGTCGCCCGGCAGGGGGCGACCGCGCTGGCGGCGCACGCCGGCGTCGTCGCGCACGCCGCCGATCTCGGCCAGGCGGGCACGCTCGCCGGGCTGCGGGTGGCGGTGGACCTCGCCGAGCGTTCGGCCGGGGTGTTCCACGACCCGTTCGACGACGCCGATCCGGACCGGGACGCGGCCCCCGCCCCCCGGCTGGTGCTGCTGGGCACCGGCGAGGAGGACCCGCAGGCGGTCAGCCGCCGCACGCTCGGCCGGGAATGGCCGAACGCCGACGTCGCGCACCCGGTCGAGGAGGTGCCGCGGGGCACCCGCGACGCGGTCCTGCTGCGGGCCGCCGTGCTGGCGCTGCGCGTCGACATCGCCGCGGTCTACCTGGGCCTGGCCGGCCGGGCCGCGCTCGGCACCTGACACACCCGCGAACAGCTGACACCGGGAGACCCGTGGAACTGCTGGAGAACCCGATCCGGACCTACGCCTGGGGGTCGCGGACCGTCATCGCCGACCTGCTCGGCGAGCCGGTGCCGTCCCCGCACCCGCAGGCCGAGCTGTGGCTGGGCGCGCACCCGGCCGCGCCGTCGACGGTGGGCGGTCCCGCGGCGCGGCGCCCGCTGCACGAGCTCATCGGGCAGGACCCGGCGGCCGCACTCGGCCCGGGCCGGGAGCGGTGGTCCGGGCGGCTGCCGTTCCTGCTGAAGGTGCTCGCCGCCGAGGAGCCGCTGAGCCTGCAGGCGCACCCGAGCCTGGAACAGGCCCGGGAGGGCTGGGCCCGGGAGAACGCGGCGGGCATCGCGGTGGACGCGCCGAACCGCAACTACCGCGACGCCAACCACAAGCCGGAGCTGATCTGCGCGCTCTCCGAGTTCGTCGCGCTGGTCGGCTTCCGCGAGCCGTCCCGGACGGTCGAGCTGCTGCGCGCGCTCGACGTGCCCGAGCTGGCGTCCTACACCGAGCTGCTCGCCGGGCAGCCCTGCTCGGACGGGCTGCGCGCGCTGTTCACGACCTGGATCACGCTGCCGCAGTCGGTGCTCGACGGCCTGGTCCCCGCGCTGCAGGAGGGGGCGGTGCGGCTGCTGGGGGCCCGCACGGCCGACAGCGAGCGGTTCGCCGGGGAGGCGCGCACCCTGCTGGACCTCTCCGAGCGCTACCCGGACGACGCCGGCGTGCTGGCCGCGCTGCTGCTCAACCGGATCACCCTGCAGCCCGGCGAGGCGCTGTACCTGCCCGCCGGGAACCTGCACGCCTACCTCTCCGGCGCCGGCATCGAGCTGATGGCGAACTCGGACAACGTGCTGCGCGGCGGCCTGACCCCGAAGCACGTCGACGTCCCGGAGCTGCTGCGGGTGCTGGACTTCGCCGCGCCGCCGCCGCCGGTGCGCACCGCGCGGCCGGATCCGGGCACCGACGGCTGGTACCGCTACGACGTCGGGGCGGAGGAGTTCCTGCTGCGCCGCGCCGACACCGGCGGCCGGGACAAGCTCGACGTCCCGGGTGCCGGGGCGCGGATCCTGCTGTGCACCGCGGGGGCCGCCACGGTCGCCGCACACGGCGAGGAGGTGGAGCTGCCGCGGGGCGCGGCGGTGTACCTGGCCGCCGCCGACACCGGCGCCGTGCTCACCACCGGCGACGACGGCGCCACCGTGTTCCTGGCGGGCGACGGGCTCCAGCCCGGCGGGGAGCGGTCTCAGTAGGTGTTCGGCGCCCGGTGGTGCTCGAAGATCAGTGACGTCCGGGTGCCCGCGACCTCGGTCCAGGAGTTGAGCGCGCCGACCAGCTCGCGCAGCGCGACCGTGTCGGCGGTGGCGACCCGGATCATGTAGTCGTCGTCGCCCGCCAGGAAGTACACGTCGCGCACCGCGGGCAGCCGGGACGCCCGGGCGACGAACTCGTCGAGGCGGTCCCGCGCGTCGGCCTGCAGCCGCACCGAGATCATCGCCTGCAGCGGGTGGCCGGTGGCGGCCGGATCGACGTCGGCGTGGTAGCCGCGGATCACCCCGCGCTCGCGCAGCGCCCGGATCCGGCCGAGGCAGGTGGACGGCGCGATGCCCACCGCGGCGGCGAGCGCGTTGTTCGGCGCGCGGGCGTCGCTCTCCAGCAGCCGCAGCAGCGCGCGGTCGATGTCGTCGAGCCGAACGTCGTTCGGCCGGGCTGTTCGACGGAGGGACAGTCCTGAAGATTCTTCGCTCAACGTCGCTCCTTTGAGAATCTTCGTCGTGCTTGTTGGCAGCGTACCGCTTCTTCTTCACCATTGACCGTAGTCGAGGTGAGGAGCGAGACATGCGCGTCGCAGTGCCGAAGGAGACCAAGGACAACGAGTTCCGGGTCGCCCTGACCCCCGCCGGGGTGCACGAGCTGGTCCGGCGCGGGCACGAGGTCGTCGTCGAGCACGACGCCGGTGCCGGCTCCGCGATCGCCGACGCGGACTACAAGGAGGCCGGCGCGCAGATCCTGGCCGACACCGCCGAGGTGTGGGGCTCCGCCGAGCTGCTGCTCAAGGTGAAGGAGCCGATCGAGTCCGAGTACGGCTTCCTGCGGCCCGACCTCACGCTGTTCACCTACCTGCACCTGGCCGCGTCCCGGCCGTGCACCGACGCGCTGCTGGCCGGCGGCACCACCTCGATCGCCTACGAGACGGTGCGGACCGCCGACGGCAGGCTGCCGCTGCTCGCCCCGATGAGCGAGGTCGCCGGCCGGCTGGCGCCGCAGGCCGGCGCGTACCACCTGATGCGCTCGGCCGGTGGCCGCGGCGTGCTGATGGGTGGCGTCCCCGGCGCTCCCGGCGCCGACGTCGTCGTGCTGGGTGCCGGGGTCGCGGGCGCGAACGCGGTCGCCATCGCGGCCGGCATGCAGGCCCAGGTGACCGTGCTGGACATCGACGTCGACAAGCTCCGCGCGATCGACGAGCGCTACGCGGGCCGGGTCCGCACCGTCTACTCCACCGGTCTCGCCGTGCGCGAGGCCGTGACGAACGCCGATCTGGTCATCGGCGCGGTGCTGGTGCCGGGCGCCAAGGCGCCGACCCTGGTGCCGAACGAGCTGGTCGCGCAGATGCGCCCGGGTGCGGTGCTGGTCGACATCGCGATCGACCAGGGCGGGTGCTTCTCGGACTCGCGGCCGACCACGCACGCCGAGCCGACCTACCCGGTGCACGAGACCGTCTTCTACTGCGTCGCGAACATGCCGGGCGCGGTGCCGCACACCTCCACCCGGGCGCTGACCAACGCCACGCTGCCCTACCTGCTGCGGCTGGCCGACCAGGGCTGGGAGGCGGCCACGGCGGCCGATCCGGCGCTCGCCGCCGGTCTGTCCACGCACCGGGGCGAGCTGCTCTCGGCCGAGGTCGCCGAGGCGCACGGGCTGCCGCACCGCGCGAGCTGAGCCGCCGCCGCGGCCGTTCCCGCAGGTCACGGGGACAAAAGCGACATTCCACCGCGCAATCTCATTGTGACCTTAAATCTGGGCGCCGATGCGTGACGCAAGGCTGTCGGCGGTCGTAACTTCACCGCCCATGACGGTCACGAGCCGTGGTGGCGGGATCTTCCGCACCAAGACGGTCGAGCAGTCCATCCGGGACACCGACGAGCCGGACACCCGGCTCAAGAAGGATCTGGGGACGATCGACCTGATCGTCTTCGGCGTCGCGGTGGTGATCGGTGCCGGTATCTTCACCCTCGCCGCGAGCACCGCGGGCAACATCGCCGGGCCCGCGGTCTCGCTGTCGTTCGTGCTGGCCGCGGTCGCCTGCGGCCTCGCCGCGCTGTGCTACGCCGAGTTCGCCTCCACCGTGCCGGTCGCCGGCAGCGCCTACACGTTCTCCTACGCCACCTTCGGCGAGTTCCTCGCCTGGATCATCGGCTGGGACCTGGTGCTGGAGTTCGCGGTCGGCTCGGCCTACGTGTCGAAGGGCTGGTCGGAGTACCTGGCCCAGACGCTCGGCCTGTTCGGCGCCGACGTGTCGACGTCGTTCGACCTCGGCGGGTTCTTCTCCTTCGACTGGGGCGCCCTGCTGCTCGTCGTCGCGCTGGCGTTCCTGCTCTACCGCGGCACGAAGCTGTCCAGCCGGGTCAGCCTGGTGATCACCGCGATCAAGGTGCTGATCGTGCTGTTCGTGATCGTGCTCGGGCTGTTCTACGTCAACGCCGCCAACTACACCCCGTTCGTGCCGTCGCCGGAGGCCGGGACCACCGAGACCGGCACCGGCATCCAGCAGTCGCTGCTGTCCTTCTTCGGCGGCGCCTCGTCCAGCGTGTTCGGCGTCTACGGGGTGTTCGCCGCGGCCGCGATCGTCTTCTTCGCCTTCATCGGGTTCGACGCCGTCGCCACCACCGCGGAGGAGACGAAGAACCCGGCCAAGGCGCTCCCGCGGGGCATCCTGGGTTCGCTGGCCATCGTCACCGTGCTCTACGTCGCGGTCGCCCTGGTGATCACCGGGATGGTCCCGTACACCGAGCTCGCCACCCAGCCGGACGGCACCCGGGCCACCCTCGCCACCGCGTTCGCCTCGCTCGGTGTCGACTGGGCGGCGACGATCATCGCCCTGGGCGCCCTGCTCGGCCTCACCACCGTCGTCATGGTGCTGATGCTCGGGCAGATCCGGGTCATCTTCGCGATGTCCCGCGACGGCCTGCTGCCGACCGGTCTGGCGAAGACCAACAGCTTCGGCACCCCGGGCCGCGCCACCTGGCTGATCGGCACCGTGATCGCCCTGGTCGCGACCTTCTTCCCGGCCGACGACCTGGAGCAGATGGTCAACATCGGCACCCTGTTCGCGTTCGTGCTGGTCTCGATCGGCGTGGTCGTCCTGCGCCGGACCCGGCCGGACCTGCCGCGCGGCTTCCGCACGCCGCTGGTGCCGCTGGTGCCGATCCTGGCGGTGCTCGCCTGCGTGTGGCTGATGCTCAACCTGTCGGTGGAGACCTGGCTGCGGTTCGTGCTGTGGATGATCATCGGCGTGGTGATCTACTTCGCGTACTCGCGGAAGAACTCGGTGCTCGGCAGGCGCGAGCGCGGCGAGCTCCCGGCGCAGGCGCAGGCGCAGGCGCAGGCCGCCCCGGAGTAGCCCCGGGCCGGGCGCTACCGCTGTTCGGCGACTCCTCGTGACCGCCCGACAGCAGTACGCTCGCATCCCATGACCGTCCCACCGCCCGGTGATCCGGACAGCCCCGCGGTCTGTCTCGACGTCGGCTCGTCCTGGACGAAGGCGGTGCTGGTGCTGCCGGACGGCACCCCGGCCGGCTTCGCCGAGCACCCGACCACCCCCGACGTGGACGAGGGCGTCGACGCCGCGGTCGCCGCCGCGGCGGCCTCGGCGGGCCGCGCCGGCGGCCCCACCCCGCCGGTGCT
>Ga0065178_101264_pt1 | contig 10421 bp, 9 predicted proteins | sample FECB22metaG_FD_59210 | JGI IMG/M metagenome (GOLD analysis project Ga0065178, IMG submission 59210) | Cyanobacterial communities from the Joint Genome Institute, California, USA - FECB-22 (version 2) (version 2) | ecosystem: Environmental > Aquatic > Thermal springs > Hot (42-90C) > Microbial mats...
CGCGCGAACGGCACGGTGAACCCGGTGCCGGTCGCGGTCGCGGTGATCAGCGCCTCCAGGCCGCTCAGCCCGGCGGCGGTGAGCAGCGCGATGTGCCCGTCGCCGCGGTGCTCGCGCAGGATCGACAGCGCGTGCCAGAGCACCACGTGCGGCGCCGTCGGCCACTCGAGGTCCAGGTGCGCGGCGGCGAGCGGGCGGCCCTCGGGCGTCACCGCCTCGGCGGCGGTGCGGGCCAGCGCCGCGGCCTCGGCGACCTCGGGCGAGCCCACTCCGTCGTCGCCCAGCAGCCGGCGCAGCGAGGCGTCGGCGACCTCGAACCGGGCCGCGACCAGGTCCGCGGGCGACACCAGGTCCCAGGCCCGCGGGATCGACGCGGCGACCAGCCGGGGCGAGAAGTTGTAGAACGTCGCGGTGACCGTGGACGGCCCGACCGCCCCGATCGGCGCGGCGCGCGGGGCGAAGTAGGTCATCCGGCCCTCGTCGAGACCCGCCCGGACGAACCGGGGCTCGGCCTCGGGCGCGAAGTAGATCTGGGCGTGCAGCGGCTCGAGGCCGCGGGCGAGACGACCGGCGGCGACGGCGGCATCCGAGTTGCTCATGATCGTGACGGTAGCCCGCGCGCCCGCACCCCGCCCGATCCCGCACGGCGCGGCCGGAGCACGGGCCGATGCCCGCCGGCCGGGCGGCCACCCGGTCAGCGCCGGGCCCAGCCCATGCTGCGCTCCACCGCGCGCTGCCAGTTGACGTGCTCCCGGTCGCGCAGGGCGGGATCCATCGACGGCTCCCAGGCGGCGGCCCGGTGCCAGTTGCGGCGCAGCACCTCCTGGTCCGGCCAGTACCCGACGGCGAGCCCGGCGGCGTAGGCGGCGCCGAGCGACACCGCCTCCGATCCCAGCGGACGCTCGACGGTCAGGTCCAGCACGTCGGCGACGCACTGCATGAGCAGGTGGTTCGCCGTCATGCCGCCGTCCACCTTGAGCCGGGTGACGCCGAGCCCGGAGTCGGCGTTCATCGCGTCCAGCACCTCGCGGGTCTGCCAGGCGGTCGCCTCCAGCACCGCGCGGGCCAGGTGCCCGCGATGGATGTAGGACGTCAGCCCGACGATCACCCCGCGCGCGTCCGGCGACCAGCGCGGCGCGTACAGCCCGGAGAACGCCGGGACGACGTAACAGCCGCCGTTGTCCGGGACGCTCAGCGCGAGGGTCTCGATCCGGGCCGCGGTGGAGATCATCCCGAGCGCGTCCCGGAACCACTGGACCAGCGACCCGGTCATCGCGATCGAGCCCTCCAGTGCGTACACCGGCTCGTCGCCGAACAGGTAGCCGACGGTCGGGATCAGCCCGGCGTCCGACCCGGCGATCCGGGACCCGGTGTTCTTCAGCAGGAACGCGCCCGTCCCGTAGGTGCACTTCGCCTCGCCGGGCGCGAAGCAGGTCTGCCCGACCAGGGCCGCCTGCTGGTCGCCCAGCGCGCCGGCCACCGGCACCCCCGGCAGGATCCCGACGCACCTGCCGTAGACCTGCGCGTTCGGCACGATCCGCGGCAGCATCGCCGGCGGCACCCGCAGCGCAGCGCACAACCGGGGCGACCACTCGCAGGTGCGCAGGTCCATCAGCATGGTGCGGCTGGCGTTGGTGACGTCGGTGACGTGCACCCCGCCGTCCGGGCCGCCGGTCAGCCGCCAGATCAGCCAGCTCTCGATCGTCCCGAACAGCACGTCGCCCCGCTCGGCCCCGTCCCGGGCGCCCGGCACGTGATCGAGCAGCCACTGCAGCCGCGGCCCGGCGAAGTAGGTCGCCGGACCGAGCCCGGACACCCGGGCGTAGAGCCCGGCGTCGTCGGCCAGCCCGGCGACGATGCCGTCGGTGCGGGTGTCCTGCCAGGTGATCGCCCGGGCGAGCGGGACGCCGGTGTGCCGGTTCCAGATCACCGTCGTCTCCCGCTGGTTGGCGATGCCCAGCGCGGCGACGTTCTCCGGGCCGAGGCCGGCCTGCCGCAGCGCCGCGGGCACCACCCGGGTCACCGCCCGCCAGATCTCGGCCGCGTCGTGCTCGGCCCGGCCCGGGCTCGGGAAGTGCTGCCGGTGCTCGCGCTGGGCCACCGCGACCATCCGGCCGGACCGGGTGAACAGCAGGCAGCGGGTCGACGTCGTCCCCTGGTCGATCGCCGCGACCACCCGCTCGGACGCCGGGACGGTGGTCACGCGAGCCCCTCCAGACCGGCCGCGATCTCGGCGGCCGCACCGGTCAGCCCGTCCAGCGGATCCGGCCGCGCCCGCCCGTCGCCGCTGAACAGCTGCTCCACCGGTCCCCCGACGCCGAGCGCCGCCACGGTCAGCCCGCCCCCGCTGCGCACCGGCACGGCCAGCCCGCCCGCACCCGGCTCCCACCCGCCCGGGTCGGCGGCCCAGCCGCGCCGCCGGACCGCGGTCAGCTCGCGGGCGAGCACCACCGGATCGACGACGGTGCGCCGGGTGTAGCGGTCCAGCGGCTCCACGACCCGCACCGACGCCGGCGCGAACGCCAGCAGGCACAGCCCCCACGCGGTGGCGTGCAGCGGCTGCACCGTGTTCGTCCGCAGCTCCTGCGGGCTGCCGTCCGGCCGGAACACGTGGTGCACCACGTCCACCCCGCGGCCGTCCGCCGCGGGCACCCCCAGGTAGACCGCACAGCCGGTGCCGGCCGCCAGCGCGTCCGCCCAGTTCATCGCCCGGGCCCGCAGGTCGTGCCGGTCCCACGGGGTGCCGAGCCGGCCCAGCCCGTCGCCCAGCAGGTAACGGCCGGACGCGCCGTCCTGCGCGACCAGGCCCTCCTCGCGCAGCGTCCGCAGGATCCCGTGCGCGGTCGGCCGCGGCAGGTCCAGCGCCGCGGCGAGCTCCGCCAGCGCCAGCGGCCGCCCCGCTCCGCCGAGCAGCCGCAGCAGGGCGGCCGCCCGTTCCACCGACTGGATCTGCCGGGCCACGCCGCCGATCCTAGGCACCGGAAAGCGATCATGGGCCGTTCGACCCGCAACATTCGACATCGCCGAACGCCTCGCGTTGCCGCGGGACCCTGTCGCTCCTAGCGTCCCCGGGCACGCGACGGGGCCGCCCGGCCCCGTGCTGGGACGACACCAGGAGGGGGTTCGATGACGAGCTCCGAGAAGACCGGTGACGGGGCGACCGCCGCCGCACCGAGCACACCGGCCCGCGGCCGGCCGCCTTCCCTGCTCGGCGAGCTGAGCGCCGAGTTCGCCGGGACGATGATCCTGATCCTGTTCGGCGTCGGCGTCGTCGCGCAGGTGGTCACCACACCGGACGGTTCGGCCGGTCAGTACGACTCGATCGCGTGGGCCTGGGGCATCGGCGTGATGCTCGGCGTCTACGTCGCCGGGCGGATCTCCGGCGCGCACCTCAACCCGGCGGTGACGATCGCGTTCGCCGCCTACGACGGCTTCCCGTGGCGGAAGGTCGCCCCGTTCATCGCCGCCCAGTTCCTCGGCGCGTTCGTCGCGGCGCTGATCGTGCGGGCCACCTACGCCGACCTGATCCGCTCGGTCGACCCGACCCTGACCGAGACCCAGGGCATCTTCTCGACCTTCCCGTCCGACGTCACCACCATCCAGACGGCGTTCCTCGACCAGGTGGTCGGCACCGCGATCCTGGTCTTCGTGATCTTCGCGCTGGTGCACCCGCGGAACAAGGGACCGGCGGCCAACATGGCGCCGTTCATGATCGGTGTGCTGGTCGTCGGGATCGGCATGGCCTGGGGTTCGAACGCCGGCTACGCGATCAACCCGGCCCGTGACTTCGGCCCCCGGCTGGCGTCCTGGATCACCGGTTACGAGAACGCCTGGGTGACCGGCGACGGCGTCCAGTACTGGTGGTTGCCGATCCTGGCCCCGATCATCGGTGGTCTGGTCGGCGGCGGGCTGTTCAAGCTCCTGGTCGACCGCTACATCCCGGCCGAGGACGCCCCGCAGGAGGTCGGGCGGGTCTGACGCCCGGCCGATCACGTACCCGACCCGCACATCCTTAGGAGAGCTCAATGGCAGAGTTCGTCGGCGCCGTCGACCAGGGCACGACCAGCAGCCGCTTCATGATCTTCGACCACTCCGGCAACGAGGTGGGCCGCCACCAGCTGGAGCACGAGCAGATCCTGCCGCAGGCCGGCTGGGTCGAGCACGACCCGATCGAGATCATCGAGCGCACCAACACCTGCCTGCAGCAGGCACTGACCAAGACCGGGCTGTCCGCGTCCGATCTCGTCGCGCTGGGCGTCACCAACCAGCGGGAGACGACCGTCGTCTGGAACCGGCGCAACGGCCGGCCCTACTACAACGCGATCGTCTGGCAGGACACCCGCACCGACCGGATCGCCACCGCCCTGGAGCGCGAGGGCAAGGGCGAGGTGATCCGCCGCAAGGCCGGCCTGCCGCCCGCCACCTACTTCTCCGGCGGGAAGATCCAGTGGATCCTGGAGAACGTCGACGGGGTCCGCGAGGCCGCCGAGAACGGCGACGCGATCTTCGGCAACACCGACACCTGGGTGATCTGGAACCTCACCGGCGGCACCCAGGGCGGGCGGCACGTCACCGACGTGACCAACGCCAGCCGCACCATGCTGATGGACCTCGAGACCCTGGACTGGGACGACGAGCTGCTGGGCTTCTTCGGCATCCCGCGCCGGATGCTCCCGGAGATCAAGCCGTCGTCGTCGGCGACCGCGTTCGGCACGACCCTGGCGACCGGGCCGCTGGGCGGCGAGGTCCCGATCACCGGCGACCTGGGTGACCAGCAGGCCGCCACCGTCGGCCAGGTGTGCTTCGCCCCCGGCGAGGCCAAGAACACCTACGGCACCGGCAACTTCATGCTGCTCAACACCGGCAACGAGCTGGTCCGCTCGGAGTCCGGGCTGCTCACCACGCTGTGCTACCAGTTCGAGGGCGAGCGCCCGGTCTACGCCCTGGAGGGCTCGATCGCGGTCACCGGGTCGGCCGTGCAGTGGCTGCGCGACCAGCTGGGGATCATCTCCGGCGCGTCCCAGTCGGAGTCGCTGGCCCGCCAGGTCGAGGACAACGGCGGCGTCTACTTCGTACCGGCGTTCTCCGGGCTGTTCGCGCCGTACTGGCGGTCCGACGCGCGCGGCGCGATCGTCGGGCTGTCCCGGTTCAACACCAACGCGCACCTGGCCCGGGCCACGCTGGAGGCGATCTGCTACCAGTCCCGCGACGTCACCGAGGCGATGTCGAAGGACTCCGGCGTCGCGCTGGACGTGCTGAAGGTCGACGGCGGCGTCACGCTCAACGAGCTGTGCATGCAGATCCAGGCGGACGTGCTCGGCGTCCCGGTGTCCCGCCCGGTCGTCGCGGAGACGACGGCGCTCGGTGCCGCCTACGCGGCCGGCCTGGCCGTCGGGTTCTGGAAGTCCACCGACGAGCTGCGGGAGAACTGGAACGAGGCGCGTCGCTGGGAGCCGCAGTGGGACGAGGCCCAGCGCGACGCCGGGTACGCGAAGTGGAAGAAGGCGGTCGAGCGGACGCTCGACTGGGTGGACGTGGACTGACATCCGCCCGCCCGGTGTCGCCCCGCGGGGCGACACCGGGCACATCCGGGCGCAGAACGCTGTTGGAACGGGTAGTCCCCGTGTGACGCAACGACTCAGAAGGGTCCGATCATGAAATCGGTGGCACTCTCCCCGGAGGCCCGTACCGCGGCGCTGCAGGCGATGGGCGACCGTGAGCTCGACGTGCTCGTGGTCGGCGGAGGTGTCGTCGGCGCCGGAGCGGCGCTCGACGCCGCGACCCGCGGCCTGTCCGTCGGCCTGGTCGAGGCCAGGGACTTCGCGTCCGGCACCTCCAGCCGGTCCTCCAAGCTCGTCCACGGCGGCCTGCGCTACCTGGAGATGCTGGACTTCCGGCTGGTCGCCGAGGCACTCGCCGAGCGCGGGCTGCTCATCCAGCACCTGGCGCCGCACCTGGTCCGCCCGGTGCCGTTCCTCTACCCGCTGCAGCACCGCGGCTGGGAACGGCTCTACGCCGGGGCCGGTGTCGCGCTCTACGACACCCTCGGCTTCCTGTCCGGGCGCTCGCGCGGCGTGCCGCACCACCGGCACCTGACCCGGCGCGGCGCGCGCCGGGTGGTCCCGTCGCTGCGCAAGGACGCACTGGTCGGCGCCCTGCAGTACTACGACGCCCAGGTCGACGACGCCCGGCACACCATGTTCATCGCACGCACCGCCGCCGCCTACGGGGCGCACGTGGCGACCCGGGCGCGGGTGGTCGGGCTGCTCAAGGACGCCGGCCGGGTGGTCGGCGCGACCGTGCAGGATCTGGAGAGCGGCGAGCGGATCGACGTCCGCGCCCGTCAGGTCATCAACGCGACCGGGGTGTGGACCGACGAGACCCAGGCGCTGGCCGGTGAGCGCGGCCTGTTCAAGGTGCGCGCGTCCAAGGGCATCCACCTGGTCGTCCCGCGGGACCGGATCCGCGGCGACTCGGGACTGATCCTGCGCACCGAGAAGTCGGTGCTGTTCGTCATCCCGTGGGGCAGGCACTGGATCATCGGCACCACCGACACCGACTGGGACCTGGACAAGGCCCATCCCGCCGCGTCCGCCGCCGACATCGACTACCTGCTGCGGCACGTCAACGAGGTGCTGGAGCAGCCGCTCACGCACGACGACGTCGAGGGCGTCTACGCGGGCCTGCGCCCGCTGCTGTCCGGTGAGTCGGAGTCGACCTCCAAGCTGTCCCGCGAGCACGCCGTCGCCACCCCGGTGCCCGGCCTGGTCGTGGTCGCCGGCGGCAAGTACACGACGTACCGGGTGATGGCCCGCGACGCGGTGGACGCCGCCGTGCACGGCCTGGACGCCAAGGTCCCGAAGTCGGTCACCGAGGACGTCCCGCTGCTGGGCGCCGAGGGCTTCCACGCGCTGCGCAACGCCACCGCGCGGCTGGCCGCGCAGTCCGGGCTGCACCCGGGGCGGATCGAGCACCTGCTCGGCCGGTACGGCTCGCTGATCCAGGAGGTGCTGGACCTGGCCGCCGAGGACCCGACGCTCGCCGAGCCGCTGGCCGGTGCGTCGGACTACCTGCGCGCCGAGGTCGTCTACGCGGCCTCGCACGAGGGTGCCCGGCACCTGGAGGACATCCTGGCCCGCCGCACCCGGATCTCGATCGAGACGTTCGACCGGGGTGCCGGTGCCGCCGAGGAGGTCGCGACGCTGGTCGCCCCGGTGCTCGGCTGGAACGACGAGCAGGTCGCCCGCGAGGTCGACCACTACGTCAAGCGGGTCGAGGCGGAGCGGGAGAGCCAGCGGATGCCCGACGACGAGACGGCCGACGCGGCCCGGCTCGGCGCGCCGGACGTGGTGCCGGTCAGCGGCTGAGGACCCCGCGGATGGGCGGTCCCGCATGCGGGCGGACCCCGGACGGCCGGTACGTGGTCGTCCGGGGCCGCCGCTGGCGGGCCGCCGATCCGATGCTGCCCGACGACGTGCGGGCCGAGCTGCAGCAGCACCTCGGCCGGGCACGCGCCGAGGTCGGGGCGGGGAAGCGGACCGGCGACGACGACCGCGTCCGCGCCGCCCGGGAGCGGGTCGGCGCCGCCAAGCACGGTCTCGGTGAGCGCGGGACGCCGTGGTGGGAGCAGGACGCGGCGGCCCGCCGCGCCCGCTGGGAGGACGCCCTGCGCGCGCTGCGGCGGTGACCGCCGTCCTCGCAGAACATGCGGATCCGTGTCCCATCGAGGACCGGAGCTGTCCGCATCGGGTCCTAGCGTCGTTCACGTCGGACCGGGGGAACCGGGACGGCACCCGACGACCGAGAGGCGACCCGATCATGAACGCCACAGCCGAGACCACCGGGCAGCAGGCACCGGCCGGTGAGCGCGCCGAGCTGATCACCACCCTGGAGCGGCACCGCGGGTTCCTGCTGCAGACCGCGCAGGACCTCACCGAGGAGCAGGCCCGCACCGCGAGCACGGTCAGTGCGCTGACGATCGCCTCGCTGCTCAAGCACGTCGCGGACACCGAGGAGCAGTGGTTCCGGTTCGCCGTCGAGGGTGCCGGCGCGTTCGGCTCCGAGCACGAGGTCTACGGCGACGACGTCGACTGGAACGCGATCGCCGAGAACGACAGCTGGGCCGGGACCGAGTGGACCGACACCCGGTTCGTGCTCGCCGAGCACGAGACCCTGGAGCACCTGCGGGCCCGGGTCGAGCAGGTCGCCGCCCGCACCGAGGAGGTCCTGCGCTCCGCCGACCTGGACTCGGCGCACCCGCTGCCGGTGGCACCGTGGTTCGAGCCGGGCGTCAGCTGGTCGGTGCGGCGGGTCGCGATCCACGTGCTCGCCGAGATCAGCCAGCACGCCGGCCACGCGGACATCATCCGCGAGGCGATCGACGGCCGGAAGACGATGGGCTGAGCGATGACCACCGCCGACTCCATGTCCGAGCTGCTCGCCGCCGTCCCCGCCGATCTCGACGGGGAGCGCCGCACCCTGCTCGAAACCCTCGCCAAGCACCGGATGCTGCTCCGGCACACCGTCGCCGAACTGTCCGACGCCGACGCCCGGCGGCGCCCCACGGCGAGCGCGCTGACCCTGGCCGGGCTGCTCAAGCACGTCGAGGGCGTCGAACGGGGCTGGGTGGACTTCATCCTCACCGGCACCGTCGAGGGCGCCGACGGCTGGGAGCAGGCCGCGGAGCCGGGGGCCGAACGGGACGACTTCGCCCTCGACGACACCGACAGCGACACCGACAGCGACACCGACGCAGACACCCTGGCCGCGCTGCTCGACCGCTACACCGCGACCGCCGCCCGCACCGACGAGCTCGTCGCCACCGTCGACCTGGACCTCTCGCACCCGTTGCCGCCGGCGCCGTGGTTCCCGGAGGACATGCACTGGAGCGCCCGCCAGGTGTTCGCCCACATCGTCGGCGAGACCGCGCAGCACAGCGGGCACGCCGACATCATCCGGGAGACCATCGACGGCCGGAAGACGATGGGCTGACGCCCGCAGCGCCGGGCCCGGTCACTACCGTCGCGGCCATGGCCGATCTGGTGACCCTCGACGACATCGAGACCGCGGCGGACCGGATCGCCGGGGACGTGCTGCGCACCCCGACGGTCCCCTCCCCCGGGCTCTCCGCGCTGCTCGGCGCCCCGGTCCTGCTGAAGCTGGAACAGTTGCAGCGCACCGGGTCCTTCAAGCCGCGCGGGGTGCTCGCGAAGCTCGCCACGCTCTCCGCCGACGAGCGCGCCGCCGGGCTGGTCGCGGTGTCCGGCGGGAACCACGGCCTGGCCGTCGCCGACGTGGCGGGCGCGGCCGGGGTGGCCGCCGTCGTCGTGATGCCGCAGAACGCACCGGCCCGCTCGGTGGCCGCGGCCCGCGCGGCGGGTGCGGACGTCCGGCTCACCCCGGACATCCCGGCGGCGTTCGCGCTGGCCACCCGGCTGCAGGCGGACGGGATGACGCTGCTGCACCCGTTCGACGATCCGGTCACCCTCGCCGCGCAGGGCACCGTCGGGCTGGAGCTGGCCCGCGACGCGATCGCCCTCGGCGAGCCGCCCACCGACGTGCTGGTCTCGGTCGGCGGCGGGGCGCTGCTGTCCGGGGTGGCGGTGGCGGTCAGGGCGCTGCTCGCGGGAGCCCGGGTGTGGGGGGTGGAGACCGTGGGTGCCGAGGCGATGTCCGCGGCGCTGGCCGCCGGCGGCCCGATCCCGGTCACGATCACCTCGGCGGTCACCACGCTGTCCGCGCCGTCGGTGTCCCAGCTGACCTACGACCACGTCCGCGAGCTGGTCGAGGAGGTGCTGGTGGTCACCGACGCCGACGCCCGCGCCGGCTCGGTCGCGTTCGCCGAACACGCCGGGATCTGGGCCGAGCCGGCCGCCGGTTGCCTGGTCGCCGCGGCGCGGACGGTCCTGGAACGGCATCCCGGCGCCCGCCTCGCGCTGGTGGTCTGCGGCCGCAACGCCGACGTCCCCGGCTGATCACCGGTTGTGGAGCGCAGCGGCCGGGTGGGGGGCACCGCGCTCCACAACCGTCGATCACCGCTGTCGATCACCGTTGTGGATCACCTGGGATGAGCGCGGGTGGTGGCGGCGTTGCCCTGGGGGTGGGACGGGTGGCGGTGGTGGTGATCGGCGCGGGGCAGGCGGGCCTGTCCGCGGCGGCCGGGCTGCGCCGCGGCGGGCTGGTGCCCGGCCGGGACATGGTGGTGCTCGACGGCGAGGACGGCCCGGGTGGCGCCTGGCGGCACCGCTGGCCGACCCTGGTGATGCGCACCGTCAACGGCATCCACGACCTCGCGGGCGTCCGATCCGGGTTCGACGACCCGGGGGCCGATCCGGACCGGCCGGCCCGGGAGGCGGTGCCGGAGTACTTCGCCGAGATCGAGCGGACCGCCGGCCTGCAGGTGGTCCGGCCGGTACAGGTGC
>Ga0065178_101267_pt1 | contig 10396 bp, 7 predicted proteins | sample FECB22metaG_FD_59210 | JGI IMG/M metagenome (GOLD analysis project Ga0065178, IMG submission 59210) | Cyanobacterial communities from the Joint Genome Institute, California, USA - FECB-22 (version 2) (version 2) | ecosystem: Environmental > Aquatic > Thermal springs > Hot (42-90C) > Microbial mats...
GCGCTGAGCGTGGCCACCGCGTCGTCGGGGGACAGTGTCTCGGCGCCGAGCATGTGCAGCGCCCCGGCCCAGTCGATCGCCTCGCCGACCCCGGGCGGGCTGCCGAGCGAGAGCGCCCGGATCCGCTGCACGGCGTCGGCGACCTGCTTGGCCAGCGCCGCCGGGACGTGTGGGGCACGCACCCGCAGGATCTGGAACTCGCGTTCCGGGCCGGGGTGCCCGACCCAGTGGTACAGGCACCGGCGGCGCAGCGCGGAGTGCAGGTCCCGGGTGCGGTTCGAGGTCAGCACGACCAGCGGCGGCGAGGCCGACGCGATCCGGCCGATCTCGGGGATCGTGACGGCGAAGTCGGACAGCAGCTCCAGCAGGAACGCCTCGAACTCGTCGTCGGCCCGGTCGATCTCGTCGATCAGCAGCACCGCGCGGTCGCCGGCCTCCAGGGCCGTGAGCAACGGCCGGGACAGCAGGTATTTGCGCGTGAACACGTCGGCGGAGCCGGTCGACTCGTGCGCTCGGACGTCGATCAGCTGGCGCGCGTAGTGCCAGTCGTAGAGCGCCTGGGAGGCGTCGATGCCCTCGTAGCACTGCAACCGGACCAGGTCGCGGCCGAGCAGGTCGGCCAGTGCTTTGGCGATCTCGGTCTTGCCCACGCCGTTTGCGCCCTCCAGCAGCAACGGGCGGTTCAGGCCCAGCGCGAGGTAGGCCGCCATCGAGAGCGCGTCGTCGGCGAGGTAGCCGACCGATCCGAGTCCCTCGGAGAGCTCGGCCGGTGAACAGAAGGGGTGGGGCACGTCGGGTTCCTCCGCGCGGATGGATGGAGCCGGCCCGGCCCGGCGGCATCGCGCCGTGGCGGCGCTGCCGGGCCGGGCCGGACCGGGGGCGACTACTCGTCGACGCGGGCGTTCTGCACGGTCTCGACGATGTCCGCCGGTTTGACGGGCAGCTGCTGGATGTGCATGCCGTACTCGGCCAGCGCATCGTCGATGGCCGAGGAGACCACGGACGGGGTGACCATCCGGCCGCCCTCGCCTCCGCCCTTGATCCCGAACTCGGTGTACGGCGACGGGGTCTCGACGTGCCCGATCCGGAACGGCGGCACCTCGTTCGCCGTGGGGATCAGGTAGTCCAGGAACGTCGAGGACTTGAACTGCCCCTCGGCGTCGTAGGCCAGCTCCTCGTACAGCGTGGAGCCGAGGCCCTGCGCCGCGCCGCCGGTCACGTGCCCGCCCAGGCTCTTGGGGTTCACCACGGTGCCGGCGTCGTGCACCGCCACGTAGTCGAGGAAGCTCGTCTGGCCGGTGTCCGGGTCGACCTCCATGACCGCGATGTGACAGGCGTGCCCCATGATCGGGTAGAAGACCCCGAGGTCGGAGCGGTCCGCCGCCGGCAGCGTGGTGTACGGGTGGTCGTAGGTGTGGCTCTCCTCGAGACCGCTCGCCATCCCGGGGGGCAGGCTGAGCGCGAAGAAGTACGCCGACCCGGCCAGCTCGGGGATTCCGAGCGACCGCTCCGGCGCCCCGACGACCTGCACCCGGCCGTCCACGAGCTCCAGATCGTCGGCCGAGACCTCGAGGCTGTGCGCCGCGATGTCGATCAGCTTCTTCTTGAGCTTGCGCGATGCACCGCGGACCGCACCGGCCACCATCACCGTGAAACGGCTGCCCCCGGGGCCGGTGCCGGGCAGCGCCCGGGAGGTGTCGGCGTAGGAGACGTTGACGGTGTCCGGCTCGACGCCGAACTCCTCGGCCAGCACCGTGGTCGCGACCGTCTCCGGGCTGTTGCCCCACATCGCCTGGCAGTGCAGCTGCAGCTGGAACGCACCGGCCGGATCGATCGTGATCGTGGCGCTCTCCGGGCTGGAGGTGATCGGGAAGGCCGGCTCGTCGGACCAGAACCAGAACTCGGTCGAGGAGAACACCGACCGTTCCTGGGTGGTCGCGAGCCCGATCCCGATGTAGCGGCCCTCCTCCTCCCGCAGACGGGCCTTCTCCTTCCGCCAGTGCTCGAGGTCGATCATCCCGAGTGCCTTGTCGAGCACGGCGGGATAGTTGCCGCTGTCGTAGAGGTTCCCGCCCGGGATCTTGTAGGGGAACTCCTCGGGAAGGATGAAGTTGCGGCGCCGGATGTCCTCCGGTGCAAGACCGAGCTTCTTCGCCGCCTGGTCGACGAGCCTCTCCAGCACCCAGTTGTGCACCTCGGAGCCGAACCCGCGGTAGGCCCCCTGCTGGCACTTGTTGGTCAGGGCGGCGCGCAGCGAGTAGCGGGCGTTGCGGAACCGGTACGGCCCGGTCAGCTGGGAGAGCGCGTTCCCGTGGGTCCCCGTCCCGAACTGCAGGTAGGCGCCGTAGTCGTCGAGGACGTCGATGTCCAGGCCGGTGATCATCCCGTCCGCGGTGAGGCCCATCCGTGCCTCGTAGTACCGGTCCGAGGCGTGGTGGTCGGAGTTCATCAGGTGGTCGAGGCGGTCCTCGATGTAGGACACGGGCCGTCCGGTGCGCAGGGCCAGGAACGCGGTCAGCGTCGGCACCTTGTGTGCGGTGAACTTGCTGCCGAAGCTGCCGCCCGCGGCGACGGGCTGCATCTTGAGCTTGTTCGACGGGATCCTCAACGCCCCGGCGACCAGGAACTGCAGGTAGCTGAAGTTCAGTGAGTTGCAGTAGACCTCGAGCACGCCGTTGTTCCCGGGGCGGGCGATCGCGCCGGAGGTCTCCATCGGCATTCCGGCCGAGCGGCCCCAGTGCAGGGTGTCGGAGACGACGAGGTCCGCCTCCTCCATCGCGGCGGCGATGTCGCCGAATTCAAACGTACGTGCGTAGGCGAGATTGCTGCCGTGCTCGTCGTGAAGCGGTGCGGCGCCGGGCTCCAGCGCCGCCTTCGGGTCGGATACCAGCGGGAGGTCGGAGAACTCCACATCGAGTGCGTCGACGCCGTCCTCGGCGATGTAGCGGTTCTCCGCCACGACGACCGCGACCGCCTCGCCGACGTAGCGCACCTTGTCGACAGCGATCGGATACTGCGCGATGGTCGGCGGGCCGAAGTTCATGCACGGGTTCATGTGCGCCTTGCAGTCCTCGCCGGTAAGGACGGCGACGACCCCCGGGATCCGCTCGGCGCTGCTGGTGTCGATCGAGTCGATCCGGGCGTGCGGGACCGGACTGCGCAGGATCGCGGCGTGCAGGAGGCCCTGCATCTTCATGTCGGCGATGTAGCCGCCCCGCCCGACGAGCAGGCGGGGGTCCTCGACCCGCTTGCGGTCGGCGCCGATGTACTTGTATCCGGCCGCGGGCTTGCCGGAGCTGCCCACGACGGGATCCTGTGTGGTGGTCACGCGCCGGCCTCCTTGCCGCCGAGCTTGCGGCTCGCGTTCTGGACCGCATTGACGATGTTCTGGTAGCCGGTGCAGCGGCACAGGATGCCGGAGATCTCGTGCCGGACCTCGTCGTCGGTGCGAGCCTTGCCGTCCTCGATGATCTCCTTGCAGCGCAGCACCATCGCCGGGGTGCAGAAGCCGCACTGCAGGCCCTGCTCCTCGGCGAACGCCTCCTGGATCGGGTGCAGTGCGTTCTGGTCGGCCGACAGTGACTCCACGGTCTCGATCTCGTGCCCGCGAGCCTGCACCGCCAGCATCAGGCAGGAGCGGACGGACTCGCCGTCCAGCAGGATCGTGCAGCAGCCGCAGACACCGTGCTCGCAGCCGAGGTGCACGCTGACCAGGTCCAGGTCGTCGCGCAGGAAGTCGGCGAGCGTGGTGCGGGTCTCGACGGTGCGGCTCACCTCGCGACCGTTGACGCGCAGCGTGATCGTCCGGTTCGCGGCGTCGGCCGCGACTGCCCGGTGCTCGGTGGCGGTCACCGGTTCCCTCCGTTCCTGGCGTCCGCGGCCGCGGCCAGCACGGCACGCGATACGACGGTCGCCGCGAGATGCTTGCGATAGGCCGACGTCGCATGGATGTCGTCGCCGGTGGTCACCGCCGCCTCGACGCGCTCGGCGGCGGCATCGATCGTGGCCGGGTCGACCGGCCGGCCGAGCAGCTCCTGCTCCACGTCGGTCGCACGCAGCGGAACCGATGCCACCCCGGCGACACCGACGGCGAGCCGCGTGAACCGGCCGTCGCCGTCCACCTCGGCGATCACGCCGGCGGCGGCGAGTGCGAAGTCGCCGGCGCGGCGGGCGACCTCGACGAAGGCGATACCTGCTCCGGCCGGGGTGACCGGGTAGCGGACCGCGACGACGAGTTCGTCATCGGCGCAGGCGTTGGTCATGAACCCGTCGAAGAACGACGACGCCGGGATCTCCCGGCGGCCGTTCCGGCCCTGCACCAGGACGACGGCATCGGAGACGACAGCGGTGCAGGGCAGCTCGGCCGAGGCGTCGGCGTGCGCGAGGCTGCCGCCGACCGTTCCGCGGTGCCTGTTCTCGATGTGCCCGATGTGGGGCACGGCCCGGGCCAGCAGTGGCAGGGCCTCGCGGATGAGCGGGTCGGTCTCGAGAGCCGACTGGCGTACGCAGGCGCCGATCTCGACGACGCCGCCGTTGCGGGTGATCTGCTGCAGGTCCGTGACGCCATTGATGTCGATCACGACGGCGGGCGCGGCGAGCCGCATGTTGAGCATCGGCATCAGGCTCTGGCCCCCGGCGAGGATCAGTGCGTCGGAACGGTGTCGTGCCTTGAGTGCGACCGCGTCCGCCAGCGTGTCGGGATCGCGGTACTGGAACCGTGGCGGCTTCATTGCCTGTCCGATCGTCGTTCGGTACACGACCAGCCGGTCGTGCGTGGTGGATGAGGGCGCGCCGGGGACCCGGCCGTCCGGACGGTAATACTGGCCACCACAGGTAGAACTGGTGTAACCCACAGCGCTGCCGTCATCGACTGTGGCAAAATCCAGTATCGTTCGCGGGCGTGTCGGAGCGGACGGACGAAAGTCGGGCGTCATCGGGTGAGGCCGCCCGCGGTGATGAACTACGGCGTTGGCTCGGCGGCGTCGGCCGGATCGCGAGCGCGGTGAACGCCAGCCTCTCCCTCCCGCATCTGCTGGATCTCATCGCCGAGACGGCCTGTCAGCTCACGGGTCACGAGGCGAGTGGCGTGCTGCTGGCCGACGACGACCGGCGGCAACTGGTGATCTGCGGCTCGCACGGGCTGTCCGAGGAGTACGTGGCCGCCGTGAACGACCGCCACACCATCGCGCTGGGGTCCGGTCCGCTGGCGGACGGCCCGTCGACGCGCGCTTTCCTGGACCGCAGACCGGTGCCGATTCCCGACATCCTGGCCGACGTGTCGTTCGAGCCGTGGGCGAGCCTCGCGAGCGGGTACGGGCACCGCGCGATCGCCGCCGTTCCACTGCTGGTGGGCGGCGAGTCGGTCGGCACGCTCAACTGTTACCGGCGCGCCGTGCACGAGTACGGGCCAGACGAGCTGTCGCTGCTGGCCACGCTGGCCAACCAGGCGGCCAGCGCCCTGCAGAGCGCCCGGCTGATCACCTCGCTGACCGAGCAACGGCGCATGCTCGAGCAGGCCGAGGACATCCACCGCGAGTTCACCGCGGTCGCCCTGCGGGGCGGCGGAGTGCAGGGGGTCGCCGAAGCGCTGGCCCGGCTGCTCGGCCGGCCGGTCGTGGTCACGGACCGGAACGGCGCGGTCGTGGCCGACGCCCGCGCTGGGCGACGGGCACTGGACGGGCCCTTCCCTGCGCAGGCATCACCGTCGGCGCCCGGGATCACCCAGCACGACGATCCGGAGCGGGTGCTCGCACCGGTGCTGCTCGGAGAAGAGGTGATCGCGCAGCTGTGGCTCCCCGGCAGGGTCGGCGGCCTCGGTGAACTGGAGCGCCGGGCGATCGAGCACGCGGCCGTCGTCTGCGCGCTGGAGTTCCTCCGCCGCCGGACCGCCGTGGACGTGGAGTGGCGACTCCGGGGCGAGCTGCTGACCGACCTGCTGGCAGGCATCGACGCCGAGTCGATCGCGGCCCGGGCCGCGCCGCTGGGACACGACCTGAACTCCCCACACACCGTCCTCGTCGCCGCGCCGGACGCAGGCACCGACACCGTCCGGGTGCTCCTGGGCGTCGCGCAGTCCATAGCGGACCGCTGCGAGCCCCGGCCCCTCGTGACCTCGTCGGGAGGCCACATCGTCGTGCTGTGGCCCGGGACCACCGGCGGGCCGTCGGCGGCCGAGGCCGCCGAACTGATCCGGGTCTCGGCGCGTCGTGCGTTCGACGGCGGCACTGCGACGGTCGTCGTGGGGCACCGGCGTGAGCGGGCGGCGGAGCTGCTCCCGGCCGTCCGGACGGCGCGCGGGGCGCTGAACCTCGCGCTGCTCCGCGGTCAGGACCGGACGGTCTCCCTGCCGGAGCTGGGTGTCTACGGGCTGTTGCTCCAGCTCGACGACCCCGAGGAGCTGCGCCGCTTCGCGCAGCACGTGCTGGCACCGCTGCGCGAGCACGACGACCGCCGGGGTGCGCAGCTGGTGCAGACGATCCGGGCGTACCTCGACCGGGGCGCGAGCGTCGCGCGCACGGCCGAGGACCTCTACGTCCACCCCAACACGATCAGCCTGCGCCTCAAACGGATCGAGGAGCTGACCGGGATGGTGCTGGCGCGTTCGGAATCCCTGCTCCACGTCACGGTGGCCCTCATGGCCTCCGACGTCCTCGGTGACGACCGGGAGCCCGTCACCTGAGAGGCGCTGGCCTGCAGCCACTGGGGAAATCCCCAAGGGATCCGTTCCTCGCTGTGTTCTCACACAGCGAGGAACGGGGCGTGGCTTGTCAGGCTGGGTCGGTCGCACCACGTCAGGGAGGACTGGCCGTGAATCAGTACACCGGCTCGCGCGCCGTTGTGGTCGGGGGCTCGATCGGTGGCCTCACCAGTGCGCTGCTGCTGCGCCGACTCGGCTTCTCGGTCGACGTCTTCGAGCGGACACCCGAGCAGCTGGACCACCGCGGTGGCGGCATCGTGCTGCAGCCGATCACCATGAAGTGGTTCCACGAGCACAGCGCGCACCGCATCGAGGACCTCAGCACCCGTTCGAGCAAGCTGCGCTACATCGGTGCCCGCAACGAGATCGTGTTCGAGGAACCCGCCGAGTGGCGGTACACCTCGTGGGGCTCCGTCTACCGCGCGTTGCTGGCGGACTTCGGAACCGAGCACTACCACCTGGGCGAGTTCTGCGCCGGTTTCGACCAGGACGCCGACGGGGTCGACCTGCGCTTCGTCTCGGGCCGCCGGGAGCGCGCCGACCTGGTGGTGTTCGCCGACGGCATCACCTCCACCGGCCGCCGGCGGGTGTTCCCCGACCTGGAGCGCGAGTACTCCGGCTACGTCGGCTGGCGCGGCACCGTCCGCGAGGACCAGGTCAGCTCCGGGACCCGCGCGCTCCTCGACGACGCCCTGAACTACAACGTCGCTGACCACAGCCACATCGTGCTCTACACGATCCCCGGCATGGACGGCGAGCTCACCGAGGGTAGGCGGCTGATCAACTACGTCTGGTACCGCAACGTGGCGCCGGGCCGCGAGCTGCACGAGCTCACCACCGACACCCGCGGGTTCGAGTGCCCGGTCTCGATCCATCCGGGGACGGTCCAGCAGCGCTACGTCGACGAGCTGCGGGAGGCCGCCGTCCGCGATCTGGCTCCCGGACCGGCCGAGGTCGTCACCCGGACCGATGAGCCCTACATCCAGGTCGTGTTCGACACCCGGATCCCGGGCATGGTCGACGGGCGGGTCGCGATCATCGGGGACGCGGCGTTCGCCGCCCGACCGCACGCGGCCGCGGGCTCGGCGAAGGCCGCCGCTGACGCGTGGACGCTCTACGAGCACCTCGGCGCGGCGACCGACGTCCGGGACGCCCTCGAGCAGTGGGAACCGGGCCGGCTCGAGCTCGGCAACCAGCTGATCGACCGAGTGGCCGCGATGGGCGCCCGCTCGCAGTTCACCAACACCTGGACCCCGGGCGACCCGGAGCTCCGCTTCGGGCTCTACGCCCCGGGCGTCTGAGAACGGACCACACATGATCCTGCAGAACAGCTTCGTCATCGACGTCCCCGTCGAGGATGCATGGAAGGCGTTGAACGCCCCGGAGCTCGTCGCTCCCTGCTTCCCCGGCGCCGCTCTGACCGAGTTCACCGGGGACACCTTCGCGGGCGTCGTGAAGGTAAAGCTCGGTCCGATCTCGCTGACCTACAAGGGCGAGGGCGTCTACGTCGAGCGCGACGACGCCGCACGGCGGGTCCTCATCTCCGCGACCGGCCGCGACTCCCGTGGGAACGGAACGGCCAAGGCCCAGGTCACCGGCACGGTCTCGGAGGCAGGCCCCGGGCGCAGCGAGGTCCGGATGACGACGGACATGGCCGTCACCGGCAGGCCGGCCCAGTTCGGCCGCGGCGTGATCTCGGATGTCGCCGACAAGATGATCAGGCAGTTCGCGACGTGCCTCGCGACCACCCTCGCGCAGGATGACGCTCCCGCTGCACCCGGACCGGGCCCGGCGACCGCGCCGGCTGCTGGGATCTCCGCTCGTCCCGTACAGCCCGCTCCGTCGGCGACATCGCAGGAAGTGCTCGACGTCGGTGACCTGCTGTCGTCGATGACTCCGGCCTGGATCCGGAGATGGGGTCCGGCCGTCGGCGTCGCAGTCCTCCTCGCACTCGTGGTGGGCCTGGCCCGCCGCCGCAGCTGACACGACGGGTCGCGCGGCGCGGTACGCGTCGGGGAACCGGCACGGACCGCTGGACGGATCTCCTCCAGAACATCGCCGGATCAACGGGCCGGTGCCGGAAATGCTCCGTGTACGGGAGTGGATCGAGGGAGCCGATGGCGAGCGGGGCGACGAGGTCGAGCACGCACTCCGGAAGATCGAGGGCTGCGTACTCCCTCATGGCAGGTGTCTTGTTGCTGATGATGCTGGGAGGGACCATCCCGGCTCCGCTGTACGGGCTGTACCGGCAACAGATCGGTTTCGGCGAGTTGACGATCACCATCGTGTTCGCCGCCTACGCCGGGGGAACGCTCCTCGCCCTGTTGTTCCTCGGCGGCATCAGTGACCACATCGGACGGAAGAAGGTCCTGGCCGGCACGGTCGTCGTGGCCGCTGCCAGTACGGTGGTGTTCCTCGTGGCATCCGCGGTGCCGCTCCTGATCGTGGCCCGGGTGCTGAGCGGTATCGCGGTCGGCCTCGCCACCGGAACCGCCACCGCCGCCATCGCCGAGCTCCATCCGCGCGGGGATCAGAATGCTGCCGCCGTCGTCGCGTCGGGCGCCAATCTGACCGGTCTGGGCCTGGGGCCGCTGCTGGCGGGTGCGCTCGCCCAGTACGTCCCGGGGCCCACGACGACCGTGTTCTGGGTCTATCTCGGCCTGCTGCTCCTGGCCGCCTGTGCGCTCGTGGTGGTACCGGAGACGGCCGTCGGGCGGGACGGGGTCGTCGTGCTCACACCGGACGTCGAGGTTCCCGCCGACCTGCGGTCGGTGATGGCCGGAGCCGCCCTCGGGATCTTCGCCGCGTTCACGCTCCTCGGTCTCTTCAGCAGCTTGACACCGACATTCCTGACAGAGGGATTCGGGGTCCGGAATCTGGCCGTCGTCGGTGCGGTGTCGTTCCTGATCTTCGCTGCAGGTGCGATCGGCCAGGCGGTCTCTGCTCGGCTGCCCAGCAGGCGTTCGGCGGCGACGGGACTCGTGCTGCTGCTACTCGGCCTGGCCGCACTGGACTCCGCGCTCGTCATCACGGCGCTCTGGCTGTTCCTGCTGGCCACCGTCGCCAGCGGTGTCGCGATCGGCTTCATCTTCCGCGGCGGCCTGGCCGAGCTCAATCGCCTCGTTTCCGCCGACCGCCGCGCAGCCGTGGTCTCCGCCTTCTTCCTCGCCGGCTACCTGGGCATGTCGGTCCCGGTCGTTGTCATCGGCGTCGGCTCCGAGGTCACGAGTACGGTCACGAGCACGCTCCTCGTGTCCGCGCTGCTGGCGGTGGTCATCGTGGTGGCTCTCGGCGTGGTGCTGCGGACCTTCGGAGCGCGTACTCGGCCGGTGCGTCCCCGCGCACCGTCGGACGGTCCGGCGTTCCCCGCTGACGACAGCGGGACCGAACCCGAGCGTCCGGGCCGCTGACCCGCTGACGCCCCGGAGCGGGGACACGGTCTCGCGGCCGGGATCTCGTGCCGCACCGGCCGGTGGCCGTTGCGCCGCGACACCGGAGCCGTAGGCTCGGCCGGGTGCCGACCTCGGACGCCCGGTGAGCGGGCTCTTCGCACTGCTGGACGACGTGGCCGCCCTCGTCCGGCTGACCGCGTCGTCGCTGGACGACGTCGCGGGCGCCGCCGGGCGGGCCGGTGCGAAGGCCGCCGGGGTGGTCGTCGACGACGCCGCCGTGACGCCCCGCTACGTGCAGGGCCTGCGC
>Ga0065178_101275_pt1 | contig 10272 bp, 6 predicted proteins | sample FECB22metaG_FD_59210 | JGI IMG/M metagenome (GOLD analysis project Ga0065178, IMG submission 59210) | Cyanobacterial communities from the Joint Genome Institute, California, USA - FECB-22 (version 2) (version 2) | ecosystem: Environmental > Aquatic > Thermal springs > Hot (42-90C) > Microbial mats...
TCGCGTTGCAGGAGTCCATCGGCATCGGCAAGGCCAGCGTCACGCTGCCCGACCTCGTCGGCGCCGAGCTCATCGTGATCGCCGGGCAGAACCCGGGCACCAACCACCCGCGGATGCTCACCCAGCTCGAGCACGCGAAGCAGAACGGCGCGACGATCCTCACGATCAACCCGCTGCGCGAGGCGGGCCTGAACCGCTTCAAGAACCCGCAGACGCCGCGCGGGGTCGTCGGCAACGGCACCCAGCTCTCCGACATGCACCTGCCGATCCGGGTGAACGGCGACATCGCCCTGTTCCAGGCGATCGGCTCGCTGCTCGTCGAGTGGGACGCGCTCGACCACCCCTTCCTGGAGCGGTACACGCACGGCTTCGAGCAGTGGCGCGAGCACGTCGCCGACATCGACTGGGACGTCGTCACCGACGCGACCGGGCTGACCCGCGCGCAGATCACCGACGCCGCCGCGCTGCTGCGGGACTCCCGCAAGACGGTCTTCTGCTGGGCGATGGGCCTGACCCAGCACCGCAACGGCGTCGCCACGATCAAGGAGCTCGTCAACCTGGCGCTGGCCCAGGGCAACATCGGCAAGCCGGGCGCCGGCCTGTTCCCGGTCCGCGGCCACTCCAACGTGCAGGGCGACCGCACGATGGGCATCTGGGAGCGCGTCCCGCAGAGCTTCCTGGACTCGTTGCAGCGCGAGTTCGGCTTCGACCCGCCCCGCGAGCACGGCTTCGACACCGTCGACAGCATCCGCGCGATGCGCGACGGCAAGGTGCAGGTCTTCGTCGGCCTCGGCGGGAACTTCCTGCAGGCCGCGCCGGACACCGACGTCACCGCCGCCGCCCTGCGCAACACCCTGCTCAGCGTGCAGATCTCGACCAAGCTCAACCGCTCGCACCTGGTCGGCGGGCGCACCGCGCTGATCCTGCCCACCCTCGGGCGCACCGAGAAGGACGTCCAGGAGTCCGGGCCGCAGTTCATCACCGTCGAGGACTCCACCTGCTCGGTGCACGGCTCCCGCGGCCCGCTCAAGCCGGCGAGCCCGCACCTGCGGTCCGAGGTCTCGATCATCACCGGGATCGCCGAGGCCACCCTCGGCGACCGCTACGGCATCGACTGGGCCGGCATGCGCGCCGACTACCGGCGCATCCGCGACCACATCTCCCGGGTCGTCCCCGGCTGCGAGAGCTACGAGGTCAACGCCCGCCGCCCGGGCGGCTTCATCCTGCCGCACCCGCCGCGCGACTCCCGCACCTTCGACACCGCCTCGGGCCGCGGCGAGTTCGAGGTGTCGCCGATCGACGTCGTGCAGGTACCCGACGGGCACCTGCTGCTGCAGACGCTGCGCAGCCACGACCAGTTCAACACCACCATCTACGGCTACTCGGACCGCTACCGCGGCATCGAGGGCGGCCGGCACGTGGTGTTCGCCCACCGCGAGGACATCGCGAACCTCGGCTTCTCCGACGGCGACCGGGTCGACCTGGTCACCCGCTGGGAGGGCGATGAGCACGTCCGCTGCGCGCGGGGCTTCCGGCTGGTCTCCTACGACGTGCCGCGGGGCACCGCCGCCGCCTACTACCCGGAGACGAACCCGCTGGTCCCGCTGGACGCGACCGCGCTGAAGAGCAACCAGCCGGCGTCGAAGTCGGTGGTGGTCCGGCTGACCGTCGCCGGTGAGGTCGACTGCGACCCGTCGGGCGCGCAGGGCGCCGTCGGCGGGGACTGGCTGCACAAGTCCGATCTCGAGCCGGCGCACCTGTCCTGACCGGGCGGGTTCGCACCCCGTCGCCCCGGTACACACCCGCCGCAGCAGGTGCGCACCGCGGCGACGGGGTGCGAACCGCGCGAGCCCCCTCCGCCGCTAGCGTTGCGCGGTGGATGTCGAGGCGTGGGTGCGGCACTTCGAGCGGAACGCGACGCGGGCCGACGACATCGACGCCGACCGGGCGGACCCGTGCCTGCTCGACGAGCGGCGCCGGGCGGCATTCGTCCGCTCCTTCCAGCGCTTCGAGCTGGCCGAACGCAGCGACGGCAGGCACGTGCTCGCCGCGGCCCGGCGGGTCGGTGACGAGCGCTACACCCACGCGCTGGGCCTGCTGGTCGCCGAGGAGTGCCGGCACTCGGCGATGTTCGGCGCGGGCCTGCGCCGGCTGGGCGGGGAACCCCTGGCGCAGCACTGGTCGGACCGGGTGTTCACGATGCTGCGGCGGGCCTGCGGTCTGCGCACCGAGCTCTGCCTGTTCCTGGTCGCCGAGTCCGTCTCACTCGACTACTTCGACGCGCTGGCCGTCGCGGCACCCGATCCGGTGCTGCGGGCCGTCGGAGCGCGGGTCGCTGCCGACGAGCGCAACCACCTGCGCTTCCAGCTCGCCCGGATCAGCCACGACCGGCCCGCTGCCGCGCCGCTGCGGTGGGCGGCACGGACGGCGCTGCTCGCCGTCGGGACCGGTGCGGCTGTCGTCGTGGCGGTCGACCACCGGGCCGCGCTGCGCGCCTGCGGCCGGCATCCGCTCCGGTACCCCGCCCGGGCGATCCGCACCCTGCGACACCAGCTCCGGGCGGCCTTCCCCGGCGTGCCGGACCCGCTCGGTCCGCTGCCGCTGCCGCTGGCGCCGGGCGACGGCGACCGTGCCGTCGGCTGACACACGACGCCGGGCCCGCCGGAGGTGGACCGACGACGATCGGCCCCTCACCCGGTCTGATCAGGTGAGGGGCCGATTGTCGTCAGGCACGGAGTGTGCCCCCGGCAGGATTCGAACCTGCGCTCCCGCCTCCGGAGGGCGGTGCTCTATCCCCTGAGCTACGGGGGCCGTGCAACGTGCAGAACACTACCCCACCCCCCGGACGCCCGGCCGCGGGGGTGCCCGCCGGGCCGGGCCCCGCGGACCGCCTGCCCACCGGAGGCCACGCGCGGTCACCTCCTAGAATCGTGCCGGTGAATCCCGACGTGCTCGCCGACCTGGTCCGTGACGTCGCGCGGGACGTGCTGACCCGACGCGGCCTGGACGTCTCGGCGCTGCCCGCCGACGGGGGTGTCGAGCGGCCCCGCAATCCCGAGCACGGCGACTACGCCACCAACATCGCGCTGCGCACCGCGAAGAAGGCCGGCGTGAACCCGCGCGAGCTCGCCGGCTGGCTGGCCGAGGAGCTGACCACCCGGGACGGCATCGCGAGCGCCGAGATCGCCGGGCCCGGGTTCATCAACCTGCGGCTCGCCGCCGACGCGCAGGGCGCGATCGTCGGCGAGGTGCTCGCGGCCGGTCCGGCGTACGGCACCGGCGACGAGCTCGCCGGCCGCAACGTGAACCTGGAGTTCGTGTCCGCCAACCCGACCGGTCCGCTGCACCTGGGCGGCGCCCGGTGGGCGGCGGTCGGCGACGCGCTCGGCCGGGTGCTGTCCGCGCGCGGCGCGAAGGTCACCCGGGAGTACTACTTCAACGACGCCGGCGCGCAGATCGACCGGTTCGTCGCCTCCCTGGTCGCCGCGGCGCAGGGCGAGCCGGCCCCGGAGAACGGCTACGGCGGCGCCTACGTCGGGGAGATCGCGCAGCGGGTCCTCGCCGCCGAGCCGGGCGTGCTGGAGCTGGAGCCGCAGCGCCGGGACGAGGCGTTCCGCCGGGTCGGCGTCGGCTTCATGTTCACCGAGATCAAGGAACGGCTGGCCGACTTCGGCACCGAGTTCGACGTCTGGTTCCACGAGCAGTCGCTGCACGAGTCCGGGGCCGTCGAGGCCGCGGTGGCCGCGCTCAAGGAGAACGGCTCGCTCTACGAGGCCGACGGTGCCTGGTGGCTGCGTTCCACCGACCAGGGCGACGACAAGGACCGGGTGGTCATCAAGTCCGACGGCCGCCCCGCCTACATCGCGGGCGACATCGCCTACCTGCGGGACAAGCGGGCCCGCGGCTTCGACCTGTGCATCTACATGCTCGGCGCGGACCACCACGGCTACGTGGCCCGGCTCAAGGCGGCCGCGGCCGCCTTCGGCGACGACCCGGCCGTGGTCGAGGTGCTGATCGGGCAGCTGGTGAACCTGGTCAAGGACGGCAAGCCGGTCCGGATGAGCAAGCGTGCCGGCACCGTCGTCACGATGGACGACCTGGTCGACGCGGTCGGTGTCGACGCGGCCCGGTACTCGCTGATCCGCTCGTCGGTGGACTCGGCGCTGGACATCGATCTCGACCTGCTGGCCAGCCGCACCAACGAGAACCCGGTCTTCTACGTGCAGTACGCGCACGCCCGGCTGGCGTCGCTGGCCCGCGGCGCCGCCGATCTCGGCATCGACCAGGGCGACGGCTTCGGCCTGCTCGACCACCCCCGCGAGGGCGACCTGATCCGTACCCTCGGCGAGTTCGGCGAGGTCGTCCGCTCCGCCGCGGAGCTGCGCGAGCCGCACCGGGTCGCCCGCTACCTCGAGCAGCTGGCCGGGGCGTACCACAAGTTCTACGACTCCTGCCGCGTCCTGCCCCAGGGCGACGAGGACGTCACCGACCTGCACCGGGCCCGGCTGGCGCTGTGCGCCGCCACCCGCCAGGTGCTCGCCGCCGGCCTCGGCCTGCTCGGCGTGAGCGCGCCGGAACGGATGTAGTGCGATGAGAGCCCACCCCGCAGGCCCGATGCACGCCGGCCTGACCCCCGCGCCCGAGTCCGCCGGGCCGCGTCCCGGGTCGGCCGCGGAGCTGGACCACCTGGCCCCCGCCGTCTGGCCGCGCAACGCCGAGCGCGGCGCGGACGGCGCGCTGACCGTCGCCGGTGCCGACGTCCGCGATCTCGCCCGGGAGCACGGCACCCCGCTGTTCGTGCTCGACGAGGACGACTTCCGGTCCCGCTGCGCCGAGTTCGCCGCCGCGTTCGGGGCCGGCTCGGTGCACTACGCGGCCAAGGCTTTCCTGTGCACCGAGGTCGCCCGCTGGGTCGCGCAGGAGGGCCTGTCGCTGGACGTCTGTTCCGGCGGCGAGCTCGCCGTGGCCCTGCGCGCGGAGTTCCCGCCCGAGCGGATCGCGTTGCACGGCAACAACAAGTCCACCGACGAGCTGATCGCGGCCGTCGACGCCGGGGTCGGCGGGATTGTGCTGGACAGCTTCGACGAGATCGCCCGGCTGGACGCCGTCGCCGCCGAGCGGGGCCGCACCGCGCGGGTGCTGATCCGGCTCACCGTCGGGGTCGAGGCGCACACCCACGAGTACATCGCGACCGCGCACGAGGACCAGAAGTTCGGCTTCTCGATCGCCGGTGGCGCCGGTTCCGACGGGAAGGACTCCGCGGCGCTGGAGGCCGCCCGCCGGGTGATCGGCTCCCGGCACCTGGAGCTGGTCGGGCTGCACTCGCACATCGGCAGCCAGATCTTCGAGACCGAGGGCTTCGAGGCGGCCGCCCGCCGGGTCGTGAAGGTGCTCGCCGACCTGCACACCGAGCACGGTGCGGACAACCTCGCCGCGCTGCGCACGCTGGACCTGGGCGGCGGCATCGGCATCGCCTACCGCCCGGCCGACACGCCGCTGTCGATGCCCGCGCTGGCCGAGGAGCTGCGCTCGATCGTCAAGCGGGAGTGCGCCGCCGCCGGGCTGGACGTCCCGGGCATCGCCGTCGAGCCCGGCCGGGCGATCGCCGGGCCCGGCACCGTCACCCTCTACGAGGTCGGGACGATCAAGGACGTGCCGCTCGGCGGCTACACCCGCCGCTACGTCAGCGTCGACGGCGGGATGAGCGACAACATCCGCACCGCGCTCTACGACGCCGAGTACGACGTCCGGCTGGTGTCCCGCTCGTCGGAGCGCGACAGCATCCCCGACGGCGACGAGCCGGTGCTGTCCCGGGTGGTGGGCAAGCACTGCGAGTCCGGCGACATCGTCGTCCGCGACTGCTGGCTGCCCGCCGATCTCGCGCCGGGCGATCTGCTGGCCGTCGCCGCGACCGGCGCGTACTGCTACACCATGGCGTCCGGGTACAACCGGCTGCCGCGGCCCGCCGTCGTCGCGGTGCGCGAGGGCGCCGACCGGACACTGCTGCGCCGCGAGACACTGGAGGACCAGTTCCGGTTCGAGGTGTGAGCACCCGGGCGTGAGAACGGCCACCCGGCGTGTCCGGGACCGGCCTGACCAGGAATGATCGGCGCCCGCTGGAGCGGGTGCGGTACGCGAGGAGGGCTTGTGGCGAGGGGTGAGAGCGGGGCCGTCCGGGTCGCGTTGCTGGGCTGCGGCACCGTCGGCACCGAGGTGGTCCGGCTGATCACCGACCAGGCCGCGGACCTGACCGCGCGGGTCGGGACCCCGGTCGAGCTGGTCGGCGTCGCCGTCCGCAGGCCGCACCGGCACCCGTGGCTGACCGAGAACTTCGGTCACCTGGTCACGACCGACGCGGGCGCCCTCGTCGCGCGCGACGACGTCGACGTCGTCGTCGAGGTGATCGGCGGCATCGAGCCGGTCCGCGGCTGGCTGCTGGAGGCGCTGAAGGCGGGCAAGTCGGTGGTCACCGCGAACAAGGCGCTGCTCGCCGAGGACGGCCCGACGCTGGCCGAGGCGGCCGACGCGTCCGGCGCCGATCTGTACTTCGAGGCCGCGGTCGCCGGGGCGATCCCGCTGCTGCGCCCGCTGCGCGAGTCGCTGGCCGGGGACCGGATCACCCGGGTCGCCGGGATCGTCAACGGCACCTCGAACTTCATCCTGTCCGCGATGGCCTCCGGCGGCACCTCCTACGGCGACGCGCTGGAGGAGGCCACCCGGCTCGGCTATGCCGAGGCCGACCCGAGCGCCGACGTCGACGGCTACGACGCCGCGTCCAAGGCCGCGATCCTGGCGACGCTCGCCTTCCACACCCGGATCACCGCCTCCGACGTGCACCGCGAGGGGATGCGCGGGGTCAGCTCCGCCGACGTCGCCGCGGCGCGCCGGCTCGGCTGCACGATCAAGCTGCTGGCCATCTGCGAGCGGGTCGTCGACGAGGCCGGGGCGGAGTCCGTCTCGGCCCGCGTCTACCCGGCGATGGTGCCCGACTCGCACCCGCTGGCCCGGGTCGACGGCGCGTTCAACGCGGTGTTCGTCGAGGCCGAGGCGGCCGGCCAGCTGATGTTCTACGGCCAGGGCGCCGGCGGCGCGCCGACCGCGTCGGCGGTGCTCGGCGACCTGGTCGCGGTCGCCCGCAACCGGGTCGGCGGCGGCCGCGGCCCGCGCGAGTCCGCGTACGCCAGCCTGCCGGTGCGCGCGATCGGCGAGGTCCCGACCCGCTACCACGTCGATCTCGAGGTCGCCGACCGCGAGGGCGTGCTGGCCGCGATCGCCGGCGAGTTCGCCCGCCAGGGCGTCTCGATCGCCGCGGTGCGCCAGACCGGCGGGATCAACGGCTCGATCGACAGCACCGCGCGCGCCGACGACGCCGGGCCCGGGCCGGCCCGGCTGACCGTCGTCACGCACTCGGCGCGCGAGGCGGCACTGTCCGCGACGGTCGCCGCGCTCGCCGATCTCGACCACGTGATCGGCGTGGTCGGGGTGCTCCGGGTGGAGGGCCTGGGCCGCGCGGTCAGCGCGCTGGGCATGGGCGAGTGACGGTGCGGACCCAGAACACGGTGCGATCCGGCTGTTGCCGGCCGAACAGGGGAGGCGACCGGCGATGACCGGCAGCGTGCACAACGTCCGGGGCCCGGCCGCCGGCGGCCCGACCCCGGCGGTCCAGGCGACCGGCGCGGTGGCGCCCCCGCCGCCCGGGCACTGGCCCGGCGTCGTCGAGGCGTACCGGGACCGGATGCCGGTGCAGCCGGACTGGACCGTCGTCACCCTCGGCGAGGGCGGGACGCCGCTGCTGCCCGCCCCGCGGCTGTCCGAGCGGACCGGCTGCCAGGTGTTCCTCAAGGTCGACGGCGCCAACCCGACCGGTTCGTTCAAGGACCGCGGGATGACGATGGCGGTCACCGCCGCGCTCGCCGACGGCAAGCAGAGCGTGCTCTGCGCCTCCACCGGCAACACCTCGGCGTCGGCCGCGGCGTACGCGACCCGGGCCGGGATGACCTGCGCGGTGCTGGTCCCGCGCGGCAAGATCGCGCTCGGCAAGCTGGCCCAGGCGGTCGCGCACGGCGCCCGGATCCTGCAGATCGACGGCAACTTCGACGACTGCCTGGAGCTGGCCCGCAAGACGACCGCCGACTACCCGGCGATCGCGCTGGTCAACTCGGTGAACCCGACCCGGATCGCCGGGCAGGCGTCCGCCGCCTACGAGATCTGCGACCAGCTCGGGCAGGCCCCGGACATCCACTGCCTGCCGGTCGGCAACGCCGGCAACATCACCGCGTACTGGAAGGGCTACCGCGGCTACCACTCCGACGGGCTGATCTCGGAGCTGCCGCGGATGTTCGGCTACCAGGCGGCCGGCGCCGCGCCGCTGGTGCACGGCGCCCCGGTGAAGGAACCGGAGACGGTGGCGACCGCGATCCGGATCGGCGCGCCGGCGTCCTGGCGCGGCGCGACCACCGCCCGCGACGAGTCGAACGGCCGGTTCGCCGCCGTCACCGACGACGAGATCCTGGCCGCCTACCGGCTGCTGTCCGCCGAGGAGGCGGTGTTCGTCGAGCCGGCGTCCGCGGCGAGCGTCGCCGGCCTGCTGCAGTCCAGCGCGGACGGCACGCTGCCGAAGGGGTCGCTGGTGGTCTGCACGGTGACCGGGCACGGCCTGAAGGACCCGGACTCGGCGCTGCTCACCGCGCCCGATCCGGAGATCGTGCCGATCGATCCCGGCGCCGTCGCGGCGGCCCTCGAGCTGGCCTGATGGGTCGTCCGACACGGGTCCGCGTCCGGGTTCCGGGGTCCACCGCCAATCTCGGGCCCGGCTTCGACTCGCTCGGGATGGCGCTCGGGCTCTACGACGAGATCGAGGTCGAGACGTTCGACACGCCCGGCCTGTTCGTCGACGTCGCGGGGGAGGGCTCCCGGCACGTCCCGCGGGACGAGCGGCATCTGGTCCTGCGCGCGATGCGCCAGGCGTTCGACCTGTTCGGCGGGTCCGACCCGGCGGCGGCGCCGGCCGGCCTGCGGCTGCGCTGCACGAACGCGATCCCGCACTCGCGCGGGCTGGGCAGCTCGGCGGCGGCCGCGGTCGCCGGCGTCACCGCCGCGGCCGTGCTCTGCGGGCGGGACGCGGCGCTGGAGCGCGACGCGCTGCTGCAGCTCTCGGCCGGGATGGAGGGCCACGCGGACAACGCGGCGGCCAGCCTGATGGGTGGTTTCGTCGTCGCCTGGGAGTCCTCCGGTGCGGCCCGCCGGTTCCACGCCGAGAAGCTGGACGTGCACCCGGACGTGCACCCGGTCGCGTTCGTCGCGGGCACCGAGTCGTCCACGAAGACCACCCGCGGCCTGCTGCCGGAGACCGTCCCGCTGGCCGACGCGGCGTTCACCGGCAGCCGGTGCGCGCTCGCGGTGCTGGCGATGACCCGGCGCCCCGATCTGCTGCTGGACGCGACCGAGGACCGGCTGCACCAGCCCTACCGGCGGGCCGCGTACCCGGCGTCGTTGCAGCTGGTCGAGGACCTGCGCCGGCACGGCGTGCCGGCGGCGATCTCCGGTGCCGGCCCGACGGTGCTGGCGCTGACCTCGGACGGATCGGTGCCCGACGCCGTCGACACCGGCGGTTTTGCGGTGCTGCCGTTGCCGGTGGACACCGTCGGGGTCCGGGTCGACGTCTCCTGAGCAGCGGGAATGCGCCGGCCGCCCGGCTCGTTGAGACAGGTGGCGTGACGTACACGACCGCGATCGGCGGACTCGCCGGGTGGGGGTTGTTGCCGCCCGCGAGCGATACGTCTAGTCTCGGCGCTGTACGGCGATCCACGCGACATCCGCGTAGTCTGCAGCCGGGCCCGCTCGCCCGATCTCCTTTCTGACTGGACTCGGAATCCCGAACGGGCGGCCTGACACCCGCGACGTCGTCGTGGTGCTCCATTTTGTGAATGCTGCCGGTGCGGCTCACCCGCGCCGGTCAAGCGCGTGACATCCCCTGACCTGGACAGGACAACCGGGTCGGTCAGGAAGGAACTCTGTGAGCGAGACCGATCTCGCCGGAACCGGGACCGCATCGAACGAGGCGGCGCCCCGCCGTCGCGGCGGCCTGTCCGGCATGGTGCTGGCGGAACTGCGTCAGCTGGCCACCGAGCTGAACGTCCCGGACATCTCCGGCATGCGTAAGGGCGACCTGATCGCGGCCATCAAGGAGCGTCAGGGCGGTGCCGCGACCCCGGCCCGGAAGTCGAAGGCCAAGCCTGCGGCGACCGGGTCCGACGGTGCCGACGCCCCCCA
>Ga0065178_101276_pt1 | contig 10264 bp, 8 predicted proteins | sample FECB22metaG_FD_59210 | JGI IMG/M metagenome (GOLD analysis project Ga0065178, IMG submission 59210) | Cyanobacterial communities from the Joint Genome Institute, California, USA - FECB-22 (version 2) (version 2) | ecosystem: Environmental > Aquatic > Thermal springs > Hot (42-90C) > Microbial mats...
CCCGCGGCGGGTGCGGGAGGGTGAAGCCGCCGGAGCGGGCCACCTTCTCGGTGTAGGCCTCGCAGCCCGGCACGACCCGGCCGATCCGGTCCCGGATGCGGTCGTAGTCGGCGGTGAACTCGGCCCACGGCACGACGTGGTCGTCGCCGAGGGTGGCGCGGGCGATGTTGCAGACGATGTCGACCTCGGAGCGCAGCAGCTCCCCGGCCGGCTGCGAGCGGCCGTGCGAGGCGTGCACCGCCGACATCGAGTCCTCGACGGTCACCTGCTGGGCGCGGCCGCCGGTGAGGTCCTTCTCGGTCCGGCCGAGCGCGGGCAGGATCAGCGCGTCGGTGCCCGCGACGACGTGCGACCGGTTGAGCTTGGTGGAGATCTGCACGGTCAGCGCGCACTGCTCGAGCGCGGGCTCGGTGACGCCGGTGTCCGACATGGCCTGCGAGAAGTTGCCGCCGAGGCCGACGAAGACCTTGCCGTGTCCGGCGGCCATCGCCTTCACGGCGGCGATCGAGTCGTGGCCGTGCTCGCGCGGCGGGTCGAAGCCGAACTCGTCGCGGAGGGCGTCGAGGAACGCGTCGGGCATCTGCTCCCAGACGCCCATCGTCCGGTCGCCCTGCACGTTCGAGTGGCCGCGGACCGGGCACAGGCCGGCGCCCGGCTTGCCGATCATGCCCTGCAGCAGGGACACGTTGACCATCTCGCGGATGGTGGCGACCGCGTTGCGGTGCTGGGTGATGCCCATCGCCCAGCAGTTCACGGTGCGCTTCGAGGAGACCAGCATCGCGGCGGCCGTCTCGATCTGCTCCCAGTCGAGCCCGGTGGCGGCGACGACGGCGTCCCGGTCCAGGTCCTTGACGTGCGCCGCGTAGTCCTCGAAGCCGTTGGTGTGCCGCTCGACGAAGTCGCGGTCCAGCACGCTGCCCGGGTCGCGCTCCTCGGCGGCGAGCAGCAGGTGCCCGAACGCCTGCCAGAGCGCGAGATCGCCGCCCGAGCGGATCTGCAGGAACTCGTCGGCCAGCCGGGTGCCGATCCCGGTCATGCCGCGCACGTGCTGCGGGTTGTCGAACTTGAACAGCCCGGCCTCGGGCAGCGGGTTGATCGCCAGGATCCGGGCGCCGTTCTTCTTGGCGATCTCCAGCGCGGACAGCATCCGCGGGTGGTTGGTGCCCGGGTTCTGCCCGGAGATGACGATCAGCTCGGCCTCGTGCAGGTCGCGCAGCGACACCGAGCCCTTCCCGATGCCGATCGACTGGGCCAGCCCGACGCCGGTCGACTCGTGGCACATGTTCGAGCAGTCCGGCAGGTTGTTGGTGCCGAACGCGCGGGCGAAGAGCTGGTAGCTGAACGCGGCCTCGTTGGACGCCCGGCCGGAGGTGTAGAAGATCGCCTCGTCCGGCGAGTCGAGCGCCCGCAGGTGCTCGCCGATCAGCTCGAACGCGCTCTCCCAGCTGATCGGCTCGTAGTGCGTGCCGCCGTCGCGGCGGACCATCGGGTGCACCAGCCGGCCCTGGCTCTCCAGCCAGTGCGCGCTGCGGGTGCGCAGGTCGGCGATCGGGTGCCGGGCGAAGAACTCCGGCCCGACCTGGCGGCGGTCGCCCTCCCAGGCGACGGCCTTGGCGCCGTTCTCGCAGAACTCGGCGGTGTGCCGCTCCCCGGGCTCCGGGTCCGGCCAGGCGCAGCTCATGCAGTCGAAGCCGTCGACCTGGTTCAGGGTGAGCAGGTTGCGCGCCGTCTTGACCACACCCTGCTCGGCCAGCGACCGCTGCATGGAGACGGCCACGGCCTTCGCCCCGGCCGCGCTCGTCTTCCGCTCGGTGACCCGGAGCTCGGACTCCTCGGTGTCGACCGGAGGATGGATGGGGGAGACGGACACGTGTTCCTCACCTGCACAGACTTCAGCGTCGAACGACAACGACCTTCACGTCGAGCCTAAGCGCGCCCGGCCGCGGGCTCCCGTCGGAGGAAGGTGGGTCGGCTCACACGGAGCGCCCGGCCCTGTCCCTTAGGGGCCGTACGGCGGTGAGACGGGGTCCGTATGTCAGTCACGTTGCCACTGCCGAATGGGTGTAAGCGCGCGGTTACATCTCCGTCGGATGTCTGGAAGATCCGCTTCGGGCGACCCACGATGGCCGCGACAGTCCGCTCCCCGAAAGGAACTCCCATGAGCAAGCGCCGCATCGCCGGAATCACCGTCGCCGGGCTCGCCGCCCCGCTGCTGATGCTGGGCCTCGCCGGCTCGGCCAGCGCCGCCGAGATCACCCCGATCGCCGAGTACGTCGACTCCACCGTCGCCGACCTGCTCTCCACCGTCGGTGGCGTGCTCGACGCGCTGGGCCTCGCCGCCTGATCCGGCCCCACCACACGCGCACGGCCGGCCCCCGGGTCCAGGGGGCCGGCCGTTCGTGTGTCCGCGCGGATCAGCCGGTCTCGACCGAACCGGTGACCGGCTCGGCCGGGGCGCCCGGCGCCGGGGCCCACGCCTCGTCGTCGAGCATCGGGCAGGCCAGCAGGTTCTCCGGGATGCCGAACGCGTCGACCAGCGTGCGGGCGTAGGGCCGCAGCTCCCGGCACAGGTCGTTGACCAGCGGGCGGAGCGAGCGGGACTCGGCCGCGGTCAGCCGGCCGGTCTCCAGGTACCAGGCCCGCTCGCGGTCGATCACGCCGAGCACGTGCAGGTCGTAGACGCGCTCCAGCAGCGCCCGCACCCCGGCGTCGTCGATCCGGTCCAGCGCCGCGGCGAACGATCCCTCGACGAGCGTGTCGACGTGCGCGCGGGCCGCGGTCAGCAGCAGGTCCTGGTTGGCGTTGAAGACGGTGAACTCGTCGTTCCCGCGGCGCATCGCCGGTGCCAGGTTCCGGATCGCGGCGGCCAGGGTGTCGTCCCGGCGCACCCGCAGCAGCGTGCGGCGGCGCTCCCGGTCGGTCAGGTCCAGGCCGCGCAGCGGCAGCCGCCGGGCCGCCGAGGCCAGGCCGGTCCGCTCGGCGAGCACCCCGGCGAGCTGGCGTCCGAGCAGCGGGGCGATCTGCAGCGGATTGCCCTTGCGGATCGTCCGCCCGTAGTCCGACAGCAGCTCCTTGGCGAGCAGCTGCAGCAGCACCGTGTTGTCGCCCTCGAAGGTGGTGAACACGTCGGTGTCCGCCTTCAGCGCGGGCAGCAGGTTCTCCTCCAGGTAGCCGGCGCCGCCGCAGGCCTCCCGGCAGGTCTGGATGGTCTGCGTGGCGTGCCAGGTCGCGATCGCCTTGATTCCGGCCGCGGACTGCTCCAGGGTGCGCTGCTCGCGGGCGCCGACCGGGCCGGATCCGGGCGCCTGGATGTCGTGCATCCGGGCCACCAGGTCCTCCTGGGTGAAGTGCAGCGCGAAGGTGGTCGCCAGCGCGGGCAGCAGCTTGCGCTGGTGGGCCAGGTAGTCGAGGACGGCGATCTCCTCGCCGGTCGACGGGTTCGAGAACTGGCGGCGGCGCTCGCCGAACCGGACGGCGAGCGCGAGCGCCTTCTGGGTGGCCCCGCCCGCGCCGCCGGCCACCGAGATCCGGCCGCGGACCAGGGTGCCGAGCATGGTGAAGAACCGCGCCGTCTCGTTCTCGATCGGCGAGGAGTAGCTGCCGTCCTCGGCGACGTCGGCGAACCGGTTGAGCAGGTTCTCCCGCGGGATGCGGACCCGGTCGAAGCTCAGCCGCCCGTTGTCGACGCCGTTCAGGCCGGCCTTGCGGCCGTCGTCGCCGATCGTGACGCCGGGCGCGGGATGGCCGTCGGAGTCCCGGATCGGGACCAGGAAGGCGTGCACGCCGTGCGTGCCGGCGTCGGTGACGAGCTGGGCGAACACCACGGCCATCCGGCCGTCCCGGGCGGCGTTGCCGATGTACTCCTTGCGCGCCTGCGGGTAGGGCGTGTGCACCACGAACTCGCCGGACGCCCGGTCGTAGGTCGCGGTGGTGTGCAGGTGCTGCACGTCCGAGCCGTGCCCGGTCTCGGTCATCGCGAAGCAGCCGAGCAGCTCGCCGTCGATGATCCGGCGCAGGTACCGCTCGTGGTGCCCGGCGGTGCCGAGCACCTGCACCGCGCCGCCGAACAGCCCCCACTGGACGCCGGCCTTCACCAGCAGCGACAGGTCGCCGTAGGCGAGCATCGCGAACGCGGTCACGACGCCGCCGACGTCGCCGCGCCCGCCGACCGACCGGGCGAACCCGCTGTGCGGCCGCCCGGACGCGGTCAGGATCTTGAGCGCCTCGGTGATCCGGGCGCGGTACTCCTCGGACGAGGCGTCCGGATCGGCCAGCACGCCGGCGGCGGCCAGCTGCTCGCGGGTCTCCCGCCGGACGTCGATCCACCGGCCGTCGACGACGTCGCGCAGGGCGTCGGCCGGGATCCGGTCCGGTGCGGGAAGGGTGCCGGTCGGGGTCGCCGGAGTTGTGGGGGTCATGGCTGAACCTCCTGCACGTGCGGTGCCAGGCCGGAGAGTCCGGACCAGGCGAGGTCGGTGAGGTGTGCGGTGAGCCGGTCGCGGGTGGTGCCGTCCGGGCGGGCCAGCCAGTCGTCGGCGGCCCCGCGGACCAGGCCGACGATCGCGTGCCCCCAGATCCGGGCGGCGGACGGCCCGTCGCCGCCGGTGACGCGGGCGCCGATCACGGCGGCGATCTCGTCGCCGATCACGGTGACCAGGTCGTTGACCGGGTCGGTGGTGCCGTCCTCCCGGGCGGGGCGGCGGCCGGTCGCCGGGCCCTGGGAGAGCAGCGGGCGGTGCACCACGAAGCGGTAGAGCTCCGGGTCGATCTCGATCAGCCGCAGGTAGGCGTCGATGCCCGCGGCGACGGCGGCCCGCGGGCCGCCCGCCGGTGCGGTCAGCGCGTCGGCGGTGGCCCGCCGCACCTCGGTGAGCAGCACGTCGGCGACCGACTCGCAGATCGCGGTGTAGAGGCCGCTGCGGTCGCCGAAGTGCCGGTAGATGACGGTCTTGCTGGTGCCGGCCGCGGCGGCGATCTCGTCCATCCCGAGGCCGGCGCCCTGGTGGCGGATGGCGCCGATGGCGGCGGCGACGAGCTGGACGCGCCGCTGCTCGCGGTGCGCGTCCCACCGGCTGTCCCGCCTGTCCCGTCCCACCTTCACGAAACCAACAGTACCGTGTACCTTGAGTATCGGCTACCCGGTGGTAATCACGACCACCAGCTCCTGCCCACGGTCCTACCCCAGGAGGGACGACCCCATGCCAGCCAGCACCCGGCGGGCCGCCGTCATCGGCGGCAACCGGATCCCGTTCGCCCGGGCCAACCGCGCGTACGCCGGCGCGTCCAATCTCGACATGCTCACCACCACCCTGGACGGCCTGGTGGCCCGGTTCGGGCTGGCCGGCGAACAGCTCGGCGAGGTCGTCGCGGGGGCGGTGCTCAAGCACTCGCGTGACTTCAACCTGACCCGGGAGGCCGTCCTGGGCTCCCGGCTGAGCCCGGCGACCGCGGCCTACGACGTGCAGCAGGCCTGCGGCACCGGCCTGGAGGCGACCATCGCGGTCGCCAACAAGATCGCCCTCGGGCAGATCGAGTCCGGGGTGGCCGGCGGCGTGGACACCGCGTCGGACGCGCCGATCGCGCTGAACGACGACCTGCGCCGGGTCCTGGTCAAGCTGAACGCGGCGCGCACGCCGCTGGAGCGGCTGAAGCTGGTCGGGCAGCTGCGGCCGGGCCAGATCGTGCCGGAGATCCCGCAGAACTCCGAGCCGCGGACCGGCCTGTCGATGGGTGAGCACGCCGCCCGCACCGCGCTGGAGTGGGGCATCGGCCGCACCGAGCAGGACGAGCTCACCGTGCGCAGCCACCGCAACCTGGCGGCCGCCTACGAGCGCGGCTTCTTCGACGATCTCCTCACCCCGTACCTGAAGCTGACCCGGGACGACAACCTGCGCGCCGACTCGTCGCCGGAGAAGCTCGCGAAGCTCAAGCCGGTGTTCGGGAAGGGCCCGGACGCCACCATGACGGCCGGCAACTCGACCCCGCTGACCGACGGCGCCGCGCTGGTGCTGCTCGGCTCGGACGAGTGGGCGGCCGAGCACCGGCTGCCGGTGCTCGCGCACGTGGTGGACGCGGAGACCTCCGGCGTCGACTACGTGCACGGGAGCGACGGACTGCTCACCGCGCCGGTGTTCGCGGTGCCCCGGCTGCTCGAGCGCAACGGCCTGTCCCTGCAGGACTTCGACCTGTACGAGATCCACGAGGCGTTCGCCTCGGTGGTGCTGGTGCAGCGCAAGGCCTGGGAGGACGCCCGGTTTTGCAAGGAGCGGCTCGGCCGGGACACCCCGCTGGGCCCGATCGACGACGACCGGCTCAACGTCGCCGGCTCCTCGCTCGCGGCCGGGCACCCGTTCGCCGCGACCGGCGGGCGGATCGTGGCGACCCTGGCGAAGCTGCTGCGCGAGCGGGCCGACGCCGAGGGCCGCGACCAGCGCGGCCTGATCTCCATCTGCGCCGCCGGCGGCCAGGGCGTCGTCGCGATCCTGGAGGCCACCGCATGAGCGACTTCCTGGCGACCCTGTCGCACACCGGCATCGCCAAGCAGCTGGGGCTCCCGACGGTGCCGGTGCTGCGCCGGCACCGGCCGGGCGATCCGCTGCTGGCCGGTCCGGTCCTGGTGGCGTCCCCGGGCGCGGCCGACGGGCGGTTCGCGAAGGCGGTCGCCGCGCTCGTCGAGGAGAACGGGCAGCCGGCGCTCGCCGAGGCGGGCGAGGAGAAGCTGCACGGCATCGTCGTCGACCTGTCCGGGGCGCGGACGCTGGCCGATCTCGCCGCGGCCCAGCAGCTCCTCACCCCGGCGGTGCGCAGGCTGCGCCCGTCCGGCCGGCTGCTGCTGATCGGTGCCGAGCCGGCCGACGCGTTCGCGACCGGGGGTGCCGAGGCGGCCGCGGTGGCCCAGGCGCTGGACGGGCTGGTCCGCTCGGTCGCCAAGGAGCTGCGCGCCGGGGCGACGGCGAACCTGCTGGTCGTCGCGGAGGGCGCGGCGCCGGTGGCGATCGACTCGTCGGTGCGGTTCTTCCTGTCCGCGCGCTCGGCCTACGTCGACGGCCAGGTCGTGCACGTCGCCGCGCCGATCGGCGTGCTGCCCGAGCCGGCCGAGGTGGACGACCCGCACGGCGAGGAGCGGCCGCTCGCCGGCCGGGTCGCCGTCGTCACCGGGGCGGCCCGCGGGATCGGTGCGGCCATCGCCGACACCCTGGCCCGGGACGGCGCGACGATCGTCGCGGTCGACGTGCCGGCCGCCGGGCAGCGGCTCGCGGAGACGGCGAACCGCACCGGCGGCACCGCGCTGCAGCTCGACATCACCGCCGCCGACGCCGCCGACCGGCTGCTCGGGCACCTCGCCGAGCGGCACGACGGCGTCGACCTGGTGGTGCACAACGCCGGGATCACCCGGGACAAGCTGCTGGCGAACATGACCGCCGACCGGTGGGACGCGGTGCTGGCGGTGAACCTGGGCGCCCAGCTGGCGATCAACGACGCGCTGCTGGCCGACGGGTCGCCGCTGCGCGAGGCGGGCCGGGTGGTCTGCGTGTCGTCGCAGTCCGGGATCGCGGGCAACCGCGGGCAGACCAACTACGCCGCCTCCAAGGCGGGCGTGATCGGCATGGTGCGCGCGCTGGCACCGCGGTTCGCCGAGCGCGGCGCGACGATCAACGCGGTGGCGCCCGGGTTCATCGAGACCGACATGACGGCGACGATGCCGCTGGCCACCCGCGAGGGCGGCCGCCGGATCAACTCGCTCCGCCAGGGCGGGCTGCCGGTCGACGTCGCCGAGACGATCGGCTGGTTCGGCCGTGCCGAGTCCGGCGGGCTGAACGGGCAGGTCGTGCGGGTCTGCGGCCAGTCCATGCTGGGGGCCTGAGATGACCGGGAACGCCGGGAACGCCGGCGCCTCCGCGGTGACCGAGCTGTCCGGGGCGCCCGCGCTGGGCCCGCTCTACGCCGCCGCGGCGGTCCGGACCGTGCTGCCCGGCCGGGCCGGCAGCCTGCCGGACCGGGAGCTGGCACGCAGCGGGATCGTGGTCGACCCGGGGCACCTGGCCGACTACGCCCGGGTCTGCGGTTTCCGGATCGGCGACGCGCTGCCGGTCACCTATCCGCACCTGCTGACCTTCCCGCTGCAGGTCGCGCTGATGGCCGGCCGGTCGTTCCCGTTGCCGCTGCCCGGCCTGGTGCACCTGGCGAACCGGATCACCGTGCACCGGCCGGTCGCGGTGTCCGAGACCCTCGACGTGCGGGTGCGCGCCGAGCGGTTCACCGCGCACCCGAAGGGCGCGCAGGTCGATCTGGTGGGGACGGTGTCGGCGGGCGGGGCGACGGTCTGGGAGGGCCGCTCGACCTACCTGTCCCGCGGCGCGCGGGCGCCCTCCGGTGAGCCGGCCCCGGCGCCGCCGGAGCCGGCGGTGCCGACCGGCCCGGCCGCCGCGCTGTGGCGGGTGCCGGGGGACACCGGGCGTCGCTACGCGGCGGTCTCCGGTGACGTGAACCCGATCCACCTGTACCCGCTCACCGCGAAGGCGATGGGCTTCCCGCGGGCGATCGCGCACGGCATGTGGACGGCGGCCCGGGTGGCCGCGGCGCTGGAGGGCAGGCTCCCGGACACGGTCGGCTTCGACGTCGCCTTCCGCAGGCCGCTGCTGCTCCCGTCGACCGCGGAGCTGGTGACCGCCCGCGACGGCGACGCGTGGCGGTTCGCGGTCCGCGGCGTCAAGAAACCGGAAGTGATCCATCTGGTGGGCCGGATCGGCCGCTAGGCAGGTACCGCCCGGCCGGGTGGACAGGTCGCACTCACCCGGCCGGGTGCATCTGGATCGGTCCATGAGCCGGTACAGCAACCGGAACCCGGTGACGTACGTCCATCCCTGTGTCCACCATTCGTCACCGGACACTCAGCAGGAGGTCATGATGAACACCGCCGACAGCACCGCCACGCGGGCCGACGTCGAGGAGCACGAGGACGAGGGGAACATCGTCCGCGGCCTCGACTGACCCGCGCGGCCGGGCCCGGGCCGCCCCGGCTCTACTGTGGGAACCATGCTGGTCGAGCGCATGCGCCCGTTCACCTCCACGATCTTCACCGAGATCTCCCGGCTGGCCGCGCGGACCGGGGCGATCAATCTCGGCCAGGGGTTCCCGGACACCGACGGTCCGGCGTCGCTGCTGGCCGGCGCCGCCGCGAACATCACCGAGCACGGCCTCAACCAGTACCCGCCGGGGCCGGGCGTGCCCGTGCTGCGCGAGGCCGTCGCCGCACACCAGCGGCGCTTCTACGGCCTCGACGTCGACCCGGACGACGTGCTGGTCACCACCGGCGCGACCGAGGCGATCGCGGCGACCCTGCTCGGGCTCTGCGGCCCGGGCGACGAGGTGATCGCGTTCGAGCCGAACTACGACTCCTACGCGGCCACCGTCGCGCTGTCCGGCGCGACCCTGCGCCCGGTCCCGCTGCGCGCCCCCGGCTTCGACGTCGACGACGACGAGCTCGCCGCCGCCTTCTCCGAGCGCACCCGGGTGGTGCTGGTGAACACCCCGCACAACCCGACCGGCGCGGTGTTCAGCCGCGACCGGCTGATCCGGATCGGCGAGCTCGCCCGCGCGCACGACGCGGTGATCGTGACCGACGAGGTCTACGAGCACATGACCTTCGACGACGCCCGGCACGTCCCGATGGCGACCCTGCCCGGGCTCGCCGACCGGACGCTGACGATCTCCTCGGCGGGCAAGACGTTCTCGGTGACCGGCTGGAAGGTCGGCTGGGTGCACGGCCCGCCGGAGCTGGTCGGCGCGGCCCGCGCGGTGAAGCAGTTCCTCACCTTCCACGGCGGCGCCCCGCTGCAGCCCGCGGTCGCCGAGGCGCTCGCCCTCGGCGACGACTTCTACGCCGGGATCACCGCCGACCTGACCCGCAAGCGGGACCTGCTCTCGGCCGGCCTGCGCGCCGCCGGGTTCGACGTGCTCACCCCGCGCGGCACCTACTTCGTGGTCGCCGATCCGCGCCCGCTCGGCCACGACGACGGCGTCGAGCTGGCCTGGAAGCTGCCCGAGCTGTGCGGGGTCGCGGCGGTGCCGGTGTCGGTGTTCTGCGCGTCCGAGGCCGGTGTCGCGGCGACCCGGCCGCTGGTCCGGTTCGCCTTCTGCAAGCGCGACGAGGTGCTCGTCGAGGCCGCCGAACGGCTCGCCGCCCTGCGACCCTGATCGGATCACCCTTTCGGCCTAGACTCCGGCCATGACGGATCAGCGGCCTGCGCAGCCGGGACGCCCG
>Ga0065178_101277_pt1 | contig 10263 bp, 13 predicted proteins | sample FECB22metaG_FD_59210 | JGI IMG/M metagenome (GOLD analysis project Ga0065178, IMG submission 59210) | Cyanobacterial communities from the Joint Genome Institute, California, USA - FECB-22 (version 2) (version 2) | ecosystem: Environmental > Aquatic > Thermal springs > Hot (42-90C) > Microbial...
GGTGCCGGTGCCGGAGCTGGTGCCCACCACCGACGAGGAGCGGCGGCGCTGGAGCGACGCCCGGGCCCGGCGCGACCAGCGCCGGGCGGCGGGCTGAGGCCGCCCGGTCCCGGACGTGCGCGTGCCCCCGCCGACCGGGACGGTCGGCGGGGGCACGGGGAAGAGCGGTGGATCAGCCGATCGCGTCGCCCGAGCCGGACTCCTGCGCGCAGGCGTCGGACTGGTCGGTGACCGAGTCGCCGGACTTGGTCTTCGCGTCGCCGCCGAGGCCCAGGGCGCCGGTCAGGCCGTTGAGCAGCGCGCCGCTCTCGACCGGGACCTGCCCGCCGAGCACGTTCACCGGGATGTTGTTGTTGCAGACCTGGATCGGCACGTTCACGTTGTTGCCGTTCAGGGCGCCGACCAGGCCGCCGTCGGCGCTCTTGTCGATCGCGCCGCCGTCGTGCGAGCCGTGGTGCTTCGCGTCCTTCGAGCTCTCGGCGGCGTAGTCGCCGGCGAACGCCAGCGGGCTGACCGCGAGCAGGGTGGCGGCGGACGCCGCGACGATGATTCCGGCCTTCTTCAGCACAGTTCTTCTCCTGATGAGTCTCGAGCCCGTGCGACGACGGCCCCGGATACCTGCCGGCACGCTGACAAAATGGGGGAGCCCGTGCCTGCTGCGCTGCAATCTATCCACCGGTCGCCCCGGAAACAATTTCGGTGACCCCATCGGGTGGCGAAATCACTTTCCGTTCGGATACTCCCTCGATCCGGTTCTCCGGTGAACCGGACGAAGTGGCACCGACCACTCACGACGGCCACCCAGCGTGTTCGCGAGGGGTCCGCCGGACACGAAAGTGCCCCGGGACCGAAGCGGTCCCGGGGCACCCCGGTGATCCGGGTCGATCAGTTGATCGAGTCCCCGGCACCGGCCTCCTGCGCGCAGGCGTCCGACTGGTCGGTGGCGGAGTCGCCGGAGAGCGCAGCGCCCTCGCCCGCGATGCCGGCCGCGCCGGTCAGGCCGTTGGCCGCAGCCGCGTCCTCGACCGGAACCTGGACGCCCAGGACGTTGACCGGGACGTTGTTGTTGCACGCCTGGACCGGAACCTGGGCGTTGTTGCCGTTCAGGCCCGCGACGACGCCCTTGGCGTCCTTGTCGATCACGTTGCCGTCGGCGAACGCGAGCGGGGACAGCGCGAGCAGGCCCGCGGCGGACGCGGCGACGACGAGGCCGGCCTTCTTCTTCAGCACAGTTCTTCTCCTGATGAGTTACGGGACGCGGATCCGCGTTCCCGGCACCTGCCGGCACGCTGACAAAAAAAGGGGGGAGCCCGTGCCGGCTGGAGACAACGTAACGGCCGGAATCGTCGTCATCAAACCCGGCCACACCATCGTGCCCGCATATTACTTTCCGTGTGGTTATTCACCTTTTCGGTGCGGATCGCCGGGCACCGGTTCCGGCACGCCGGGCGGGCACCGGATCGGCGGCCGTCCGGCCCGCGGCGGTCCCGGCCTCGGTGGTGAGCCAGCGTGCGACGTCGACGAGCTTGCGGTTCGAGTCCTGCGACAGGCTGACCAGCAGATCGAACGCGGCCCGGTCGTCGATGGTGAACCGCTCCATCAGGATCCCCTTGGCCTGGCCGATCACGTCGCGCGTCTCGACGGCGTCGGTCAGGCCCTCGATCCGGCGGGCCCCGTAGAGGGCGATCGCCGCCTGGGTGGCGAACGCCCCCGCCATCAGCCGGGCCGGTTCGCCGAACGCCCGGGGTGTGCGGGCGTAGAGGTTCAGCGCGCCGGGCGACTCCTCCACCGGTGCCATCGCGAAGGACAGCAGCCCGCGCACGCCGCGGTCGCGGGCCGCCGCGGAGAACCGCGGCCAGCGGGTCTCGCCGACGAAGTCCTCGACGTGCACGGTCGTCGTCCCGGGCAGCGCCGCGTCGACGCAGGGGCCTTCGGCCAGCTCGGCCTGCAGCGCGTCCAGCTCGGCCACGAGCGGATCGGCGGAGCCGTACGAGAACAGGTTGCCGTCCCGGTCGCGCATGGTCAGCCCGGCGTGGTCGACGCCGGGCACGTTGACCACGGCGGCCGAGCACAGCCGGGTCAGCACCGCCTCCGGCGCGTCGTCCGCCACCCGTTCGACGAGTGCGGCCGCGCTGCGCGACAGCACCTGGTGCAGTTCCTCCGGATCGAGGTCGTTCATGCCGGCGGCTCCTCCGGAAGTCGGGGTCGGGCGGGGGCGAACCCCCGACCGTAACCGCTCAGCCGCCCTCGGTGTCCGGTTCGAGGCCCAGGTGCCGCAGGTAGCGGGCGGCCGACCGGACCACGGCGGCGTGCGCGTCCCCCTGGACGACGTGCCCCCACCAGGCGCCGTGGAGCGCGCGGTAGCGGTACCCGGACAGCGTCCGGACGGCGTGCCGCACCACGTCCGGATGGGCCGGGATCAGGTTCGGGTAGCTGTACATGAAGCCCACCCAGCGCCGGTCCGGGACGACGGTGACGATGTCGCCGGCGCAGATCGCGCCGTGCCCGTCGGTGCCGTCGGCCCAGTGCAGCACCGCGCCGCCGGCGAAGTGCACCCCGAGATGGACGAGGGTGCGGCCGGGCAGGATCTCGCGCTCGGTCCCGCTCCACGGCTCGACCTCGGCGCCGCGCGGCACCCAGTCCAGGTCGGCGGCGTGCACGTGGATCGGCACGTCGCCGAACTCGCGGCTCCACGCCGACATCGTCGAGTAGTAGTGCGGGTGCGAGATCGCGATCGCCGCGATGCCGCCGAGCTCGTGCACCCGGGCCACCGTGTCGTCGTCGAGCAGTGCCGTGCAGTCCCACAGCACGTTCCCGCCGTCGCCGGGCACCAGCAGCGCCCGCTGCCCGATCCCGAGGTCCGGCGTCGTCCCGACGCCCCACAGGCCGGGGACCTCCTCGCGGACCTCGCCGCGGAACCCGTCGGCGCGCAGCCGGGCCGGGGTGGTCCAGCGCTGGCCGTCCCAGTCGACGTACTCGCGCTCGTCGGTGCAGATCGGGCACGGTCCGGTGCCGTCGCCGAGCGGGAACTGCACGCCGCAGCGCGGGCAGAGCGGGCGGTCGGCCAGGTACACGGGTCACCTCCGGTCGGGGACGGTGCGCACCGGGTTCCCGTGCCGGACGGTCGTGAACCCCGCGGCTCACACCGGCAGCGGCCGGTCCTCGACGATGCTCTTCATCACCAGGGTCGAGCTGAGCCGCTGCACGCCGGGCAGCGCGGCGAGCCGGTCGTCGTAGAGCTGCTGGAACGCCGACAGGTCCCGGGTGATCACCCGGAGCAGGTAGTCGGGATCGCCGAACAGCCGCTGCGCCTGCACGACGTTGTCGATGCCCGCGACCGCCCCCTCGAACGCGGTGACGGTGACCCGGTCGGCGTCGCGCATGGTGACGAAGACCAGCGAGTCGAAGCCCAGGCCGAGCACGCCGTGATCGAGATGCGCCCGGTAGCCGGCGATCGCGCCGGACTCCTCCAGCGCGCGCAGCCGCCGGTGGCACGGCGACACGCTGAGCCGGACCCGCTCCGCCAGTTCGGTGATGGTGATCCGGCCGTCCCGCTGCACCTCGGCAAGAATCTTCCGGTCGATCGCGTCCACAGCCCGAATCTTCCCTCATACAGGGCCGATCCGCGCAAGCTTGGAAACACCTTCCGGCGGTTCCGCCATAGCGTTTCCCGGGTCGGAACGAGCGGGGGAGACGGACATGGCGGTGGACGCGGTCGTCGCGTTCTGGGGGTTGTCGCTGCTGCTGGTGCTCACCCCCGGGGCGGACTGGGCGTACGTGATCGGCGCCGGGCTGGGGCAGCGGACCATCCTGCCGGCGGTCGCCGGGCTGCTCACCGGGCACCTGGCACTGACCGGGGCGGTCGCCGCCGGGATCGCCGCGCTGGTCGCGGGCTCCCCGGCCACGCTGACCGTGCTCACCGGGATCGGCGCCGGCTACCTGATCTGGCTCGGCGCGACCGGCCTGGCCCGTCCGGCCGGCACCGGCACCGGCCTCGGCCTCGGCACCGGCACCGGCTCCGGGACCGGGACCGGCTCCGGGAGCGGCGGCCGGTTGCGGGCGGCCGCGAAGGGTGCCGGGACCAGCGGGCTGAACCCGAAGGCACTGCTGCTGTTCCTGACCCTGATGCCCCGGTTCACCGATCCGGCCGGCGACTGGCCGGTCGCCGGGCAGATCCTGGTGCTCGGAGCGGTGCACGTGGCCTGCTGCGGCGTCGTGTACCTGGCGGTCGGGATCGGCGCCCGCCGGGTGCTCGCGGCCCGGCCGTCCTGGACGCGGACGGTGTCCCGGGTGTCCGGTGGGGCGATGGTCGCGATGGGGGCGGGGTTGCTCGTGGGGCAGCTCGCCCTGTGAGCGGCGGACCGCGCCGTCATCAGATCCGATGAGCGTCCGATCGGACGCCTAACGCTGCTCCGGTCGCCGCGATGTACGCCGCAGGTGGGTCGTGTCGGGCGGCCCGGACCGAGCGGGGACCGCAGCGATGAACGCACACCGTCGGCACGAGCCCTCCGAGCAGCGCGCCGTCCTCGTCGGCGTCCTGGCTGCGCTGCTCATCGCCGCGACCGTCGTCGCCGGGTCGCTGTCGCTCGCCACGGCGGCACCGCGGGTGCAGGCGGCCGGGGCGCCCGTGGTCGTGCCCGGGGCGACGGTCGCCGAGCTCGTCCCGGCACCGCCCGTCCCGGCACGCGTCGTCCCCGAGTTCCCGCTGCGGGCCGACGAACCGGAGCCGGTGGACGTTGCTCCGGCCGACCGGTGCGACGACCCGGCCTGGTGGAACGCGCGCGGTGCGGGTGACCCCAGCGACTACGTCGCCGCCTGCGGGACCTGGCCGTACTGGGTCGACCGTGGTGCGACCGCCTGCATGCCCGGCGAGCTGGACTGCCCGGTGGCGTCCGCCGGACCGGGGGCACCGACCTACACCGGTCCGACCGAGGGGCGCCCGTGGTCACCGGAGTACGGCTACTTCGAAGGACGCACCGACGGTCCGCGGAACAGCGACGGCGAGCCGTGCATGCAGGGCAGGGACAATCACGACCCGAACTGCTGATCCGGCCGGGCGGCGTGTCGCCCCGGCGGGTCTGGTGGTCGGGGCGCGCGGCTCTGTAGCCTGCGGCGCCCGCACGAGACGATCAGGGACACAGGTGCAACGGTTCGGGATCGACACACAGAGCCGGCTCGACGCGGTGCGGACCGCCGGATTGCTGGAGTCCGGGCCGGAGGAGGCGTTCAACCGGATCACCCGGCTGGCCGCCCAGCTCCTCGGCACCCCGATGGTCGCGCTGACCGTCGCCGACGACGTCCGCACGGTGCTGAAGGGCACCCCCGCCCCGGACGCGGTCTGCGATCCCGACGGCACCTACGTCCGGCCGCTCGACGAGGCCGCCTGCCACCTGATCATCGACACCGGCGCCGAGGTCAGCGCCGCCGACGTCCGGCTCGACCCGCGCCTGCGCGACCTGCCGCAGATGATCGCGTTCGGCGCGCGGGCCTGGCTCGGCACGCCCGTGCGCGGGCCGTCCGGCCAGGTCGTCGGGAACCTCTGCGCGATGGACCCGGACGTGCGGGAGTGGACCGACGCCGACCGCGAGTCGCTGCGCACCCTGGCGCTGGCCGCCGACAGCGAGATCGCCCTGCGCACCGCGCTGCACACCAGCGAGACGCTCGCCGCCGAGTCCGCGGCCCTCGCCGCCGTCCTGGAGGAGAGCCTCATCCCGGCCCGCACCCCGCGGGTGCCCGGGCTCGACATCGGGGTGGCGTTCCGCGCGGCCGGCACCGGGACCGAGGTGCTCGGCGACTTCTACGACGTCGTGCGGCGCGGCGGGATCACCGGCCTGCTGATCGGCGACGTGTCCGGGCACGGTGCCACCGCCGCCCGGGCCACCGCGATGGCCCGGTCCGCGATCCGGACCGCGGCGCACCTGCTAGACCGGCCCGACGACGTCCTGCGTGCGGTCGGCACGGTCCTGCGGGACTGGTTCCGCGACGGCCCCACCGGTTTCGTCACCGCCGTCTACGCCGAGCTGCACCCCGAGGGCACCGGCGGGACGGCGACCGGCCGCCGGGTGGTCCTCGCCGGGGCGGGCCATCCGCACGGCTACGTCCTGCGCCGGGACGGCACGGTCGAGGACCTCGAGGGCGGCGGCACCGTGCTCGGCCTGCTGACCGACACGCCGGTCTCCCGCCAGGAGTTCACCCTGGACCGGGGGGACGCGCTGGTCCTGCACACCGACGGCGTCACCGAGGCCCGGGAGCACCGCAGCCCGGTGCAGTTCGACGAGCACGGCGTCCGGGCCGCCCTCACCGCGGCGCCCCCGGACGCCGGCGCCGACCGGATCGCGCGGCACGTCGTGGCCGCGGCGCTGGAGCACTCCCGGGGCCGGATGGACGACGACGCGGGCGTGGTCGTCGTCCGGCCCGGAGCTCAGACCGAGCCCTGCTCCACCGGTCCGATGAAGGAGCCCGGCCGGGTCGCCCCGTCCTGACGCTGCACCGGCCCGCCGCGCCACGGCACCGTCTGCGACGTCGTCTCGTCCGGCGCGGTGACCACGACCTCGGTGGGCGTCCAGTCCCCGCCGGACAGCGTGGTGATCGTGGTGATCCCGGTGCCGCCGGGCTGCAGCGTGATCGCGGACGGCTCCTCCGCCGAGCGCGGCAGCGAGTACGACGGCCCGAACGTCGGGTCGTCCGGTCCGCGCAGGTCGACGCCGCCGAAGCCGGTCATCGTGCACGGCTGGTCGGAGGTGTTCCGCCAGGACAGGATCGTCCGCTGCTGCCCCTCACCGGTGGGCTCGTTGACGGTGGCGGTGAGGATCGCATCGGTGCAGGGGGCCGCCGCAGTGGCCTGGTCCGCCGATCCGGCCGCCTGCTCGGGCGGCGCGGCCATCTCCCCGGTCGCCGACGGCGCCGGGTCCCCGCCACAGCCGGCGAGCAGCAGACCGGCGGCGAGCAGACCGGCCACGAACGGTGCGCGTGTGGTTCGCATGTGGACACCCTGTCGCCCGGAACGGGGAACCCGCGCGGCGGAGCGGCGACGAGCACCCGTCCGTGGTCGTGCTCGTATCACGGCACGGCGACCGGCCGCCCCGGCAGCAGCCGCGCCGCCCCGGCCACCAGCAGCGCCGCGACGGCCACCACCCCGTAGGCGGTGCCGACCGGATCGGCCGAGGCCGCGGTCAGGAACCCGACCAGCGTCACCCCGGCCGAGGCGAACAGCTGGACGACGATGAACAGCGCCGCGGTGCCCTGCGCGATCGACTCCCGGGGGAGCACCCGGTACAGCCCGGCGAAGGTCGGTGCGGCGACCGCGCCGAAGCCCAGCCCGAGCAGGAACACCACGCCGAGCACCGCGCCGGCCGGCCAGCGGCCGTGCCCGGCCAGGACGAGGACCGCGGTGGCCGCGGTGACCAGCGCCCCGCCGCGGACCAGGATCCGCGGCCCGGTGCGGTCGCTGACCCGCCCGGACAGCGTCATCGAGATCATCAGGCCCAGCCCGAGCACGGCCACCGGGAACGCCCGGCCAGCCGGATCGAGCGCCGGGAGCACGGTGAGCTGGGTGTACATCACCAGGCCGACCGCGCTCATCACGCCGAGCGCCGCCGCGAACGACGGGATCCGCAGCAGCCGCACGTCCAGCAGCGGGGCGGGCGCGCGCAGCGCGTGCCGGACGTAGCCGGCCAGCAGCGCGAGCCCGAGCACGACGCAGACGCCGACGGTCACCGCGCCGCTGCCCGCACCGGCCCGGTTCAGCCCGAGCAGCAGCAGCACGAACCCCGGTGGCAGCAGGAGCAGCCCGCGGACGTCGACGGCGGCCCGCTCGCCGGTCGAGCGCGTGCCCGGCACCAGCCGCCAGGCCCCGAGCGCCACCAGCCCGGCGAGCGGGACGTTCAGCCAGAAGATCCACGGCCACGCGCCCGCCCCGACCAGCGCGCCACCGATCAGCGGGCCGGCCACCGGGCCGACGTTGATCACCAGCGAGACCAGCCCCATCACCCGGCCGAGGCCGGCGGCGGGTGCCACCATGCCGACCACCGCGATCGCGGCCGGCTCCAGCAACCCGCCGGACAGGCCCTGCACCGCCCGGAACACGACCAGGCTCTGCAGGTCCCAGGCGAACCCGCACAGCAGCGAGCTCAGCGCGAAGCCGACCAGCGCGGCCTGCAGCAGCCGGGCCGGGCCCCAGCGCGCGGACAGCCAGCCGACCAGCGGGACCGAGGCGGACGCGGCCACCAGGTAGACGACGGTGACCCAGACGATGCCGGAGATCGGCGCACCCAGCTCGGCGCCGAGCGCTCCCAGCGTGGAGGTGACGGTGGTCCCGGTGAGCACGGCCATGAACGCGGCGAGCGCCATCGAGGCGAGGACCCGGCGCGTCCCCGGTGCACCGGCGACCCGCGCCGACTCGGTTGTCATGCACGTGAAGCTACTAAACGGTGTAGTAAAGTTCAACGCCGTTCAGGTAGTGCGTTGCTAGGCTCGGGTCGTGGGCACGACGACGGACATCGGGGACGCGCCGACGGCGCGCAAGCGCGACAAGCGGCGCGCCATCCTCGACGCCGCCGCACCCGTGTTCGGCGAGGCGGGCTACGAGCGGGCGAGCGTGGACGCGATCGCCGGGGCCGCCGGTGTCTCGAAGCCGACCGTCTACTCCTACTTCGGCGGCAAGGAGCAGCTGTTCCGGGAGACCATGGCCGACGTCGCCCGGCAGGTGAACGAGGTCTCCTACCGGCACGTCATCGCGCTCGACCTGCATCCCGACCGGTTCCGGGCCGGACTGCACGAGCTCGGCGTCGCACTCACCCGCTGCCAGCGCGACGGGTGCGCCGCGTCGCTGTCCCGGCTGGTCCTCGCCGAGAGCCGGCGCGATCCGGCCGTGTTCGAGGAGGTCCGCCGGGCCGGGTTCGGGCCGATCCGGGAGGCGCTCGCCGGGCGGCTCGCCCGGCTCGGCAACGCCGGGCTGCTCGACATCGACGACGCCGACGTCGCCGCCCAGCACTTCATCGCGCTCACCCAGTCCCAGCTCCCCGAGCTGACGGCGGGCGGATCCGCCGAGGCCGACGAGGACCTCGTCGCCTCGGCGGTGGCGCTCGGCGTGGACGCGTTCCTCCGCGCCTACGCGCCCGGCCGCTGAGCCGCCGCTACGGGACCAGCTCGACCCAGCCCCGGATCACCTCCGGCGTCACCTGGTCGGCGAGCTCGGGATGGTTCTCCCGGACGTGCTGCTGGACCCGGCGGACCAGCACCTGCTCGTCGCCGTCGCGGACCTCGTAGCCGCACTCGCAGCTGACCTGATGGAGCATGGCGGACTCCCCTGCGGGCAGGGACGGGATCGCGTCCCGTCCGTCGAACTGTGGATATCCGAAGGGTCCCGGAGGTCGTTGCGGCGACGTTGTCGCGACGTGGCAGCGACCTTGTCACCATGACACGGTGCGGATCCAGCTGCATGGGGCCTTCGTCGTCGAGCACGACGGCCGTCCGGTCGACGCGCGGCTGCCCGGACGGCGGGGCCGCCTGCTGGTGGCCTACCTGGCTGCCCACCGGTCGGCGGCGGTCGACCGGTCCGCGCTGATCGAGGTGCTGTGGCGGCCCGGCGTCCCGGACCCCGGCGCGCCACGGGTGTTCGACTCGGTGCTGTCGAAGACCCGCGGCGCGCTCGCCCCCGCCGAGATCCGCGGCCGGTCCGGGCTGCGGCTGGTGCTGCCGTCCGGCGCGTCCGTCGACTCCGACCGGGCGGCGGCCGCCCTGCACGACGCCGAGTCCGCGGCGGGCCGCGGCGACTGGCGGCGGGCGTGGGCGCAGGCGCTGAGCGCCGTGTTCGTCACCCAGCGCGAGTTCCTGCCCGGGTTCGACGACGAGTGGGTCCAGCAGCGGCGGGCCGAGCTCCGGCCGGCCCACGACCGGGCCATGACCTGCTACGCCGAGGCGTGCCTGCGGCTGGGCGGCGCCGAGCTGACCGGTGCCGAGCGCTGCGCGCGCCGGCTGGTCGCGGCCGATCCGCTGGCCGAGCGCGGTCACCTGCTGCTGATGCGGGCGCTCGACGCCCAGGGCGACCGGGCCGCCGCGCTGGCCGTCTTCGCGCGGCTGCAGCGGACCCTGCGCGACGAGCTCGGCATCTCGCCCGGCCCGGAGGCCGCCGCGCTGCACCGCGCGCTGCTGCGCGACACCGGGTAGCGGGGCGGCCCGCCGTCACCCCGGGCCGTGGCGGACCTCGGCGGTGTCCCACGGCCGGGCGCCGAACTCCGCGGACGCCGGCCGGATGCCGTCGCC
>Ga0065178_101281_pt1 | contig 10203 bp, 10 predicted proteins | sample FECB22metaG_FD_59210 | JGI IMG/M metagenome (GOLD analysis project Ga0065178, IMG submission 59210) | Cyanobacterial communities from the Joint Genome Institute, California, USA - FECB-22 (version 2) (version 2) | ecosystem: Environmental > Aquatic > Thermal springs > Hot (42-90C) > Microbial...
GTCACTCGTCGTGTTCCTGCGGGGGCAGGCTCTTCGCGGGCTCCACGTCGTGGTCGACCTTGCCGACCTTGGAGGCACCGCCGGGCGAGCCCAGCTCGTCGAAGAAGTCGACGTTCGCCTTGGTGTAGGCGGCCCACTGCTCGGGCACGTCGTCCTCGTAGTAGATGGCCTCCACGGGGCAGACCGGCTCGCACGCACCGCAGTCGACGCACTCGTCGGGGTGGATGTAGAGCATCCGGCCGCCCTCGTAGATGCAGTCCACCGGGCATTCCTCGATACACGCCTTGTCGAGCAGGTCGACGCAGGGCTCGGCGATCACGTAGGTCACTTCGGTGGTCCTCCACTCGGGGCGCGGGCCCCCGGAGATCGTGTGGTGGCGGGGGGCCCGGTCAAACTGGGACTCCCGCAGGTTAACCCGCGACCCCGGCAGGGGCAGGAGTGAGGTGGTCGGCGCCATGCCGGAGAAGTTCCTCGGACGCCGGGTGGCGCTGCGCCACCGGATCGCCGACGACGGGGCGGAGGGCCCCCGCTTCACCGACGCGGTCGGCGAGCTCGCCCCCGACGGGCCGGACGCGGTGATCGTGCACACCCGCGGCGGACCGGTCCGGGTGGAGCGGGACGCCGTCGTCGCGATCCGGGCCGTGCCGCCCGCCCCGCCGCGCCGGGCGTCCCGCGCCGCCGTGGCCCGCCTGGAACGGCTCCGCGCCGACGCCTGGCCCGCGCCGGTGCGGGAACAGCTCGGCGGCTGGCTGCTGCGCGCCGCGGGTGGGTACACGAAACGGGCGAACTCCGCGCTCGCGCCGGCGGACCCGGGTGTGCCGGTGGAGCAGGCCCTGGACCGGGTCCGGGAGTTCGCGACCCGGCACGGCATCGCCCCCGTCGTGCAGGCCCCGGCCGGTTCGCCCTGGTCGAACCGGGTGCTCGACGCCGGATGGCGGGTGCTGCCCGAATGGGGCGGGGAATGCCTGGTGCTGGTCGCACCCGCCGGGGCCGCCGACGGCGCACCGGACTGGCCGGCGATCCCGTCGGCTGCGTGGTGGGCCGCGTCCGGTGAGGAGCCGCCGTCCCCCGGCTCACCGGCCTGGGCGGTGCTGACCGGCGCGGGCGGGCCGGTGCGCGGAGGAGGTGAGCAGAGCAAGGAGGGCGGGCCGGCCGGGCAGACCGGGCAGACCGGGCAGACCGGCCCGCCGCCGCATGGTGAGCAGAGCAGAGCGACACCGCAGGTGGGGTTCGGCGTGGCCGAGACCGACGACGGGGTGCCGGCGGCGGCGATCCGCGCCGCCGTCGTCGAGGATCATGTGTACGTCGCGCGGCTGCAGGTCGCCGAGCCCTTCCGCCGGCGCGGCCTCGCCACCCGGCTCACCCGGGACGCGCTCGCCTGGGGCGCGGCGCGGGGCGCGCGGTTCGCGCTGCTCGACGTCGCGGTCGACAACCCGGCGGGCCGCGCGCTGTACGCCCGCGAAGGGTGGACCGAGCACCATCGGTACCACTATCTGGTGCCCGGATCGGGCTGATCCGGCGGCGGCCCGCCGCTCAGCCGGTCGCGGCGAGGCCGTGCCGGTCCAGCCAGCTGCGGCCCTGCTTGGCCGCCCGCTTCAGCCCGGACCACTCACCGAGGTACTTCCCGACCGCCCCGACGACCGGCAGCAGCCCCAGCCACTGGTGGTAGAAGCGCCCGTGCGGGCGCTTGTCCAGCTCGTCCTCGACCGACCAGAGGGCGCGGCCGAGCCGCCAGACCGCCCCGCCGACCTTCTTCAGGGTGGCCCGGGTGCCGGAGCCGGCCAGCTCGCCGGTGAGCTCGCGGGCCCGGGCGTCGGCCGCCGCGTCCTCCTCGGCGGTGAGCGCCAGGTCCGCGACCGTCAGCTCCCGCTGGAACAGCACCGAGGCGAGCAGCTCCACCAGCCGGTCCTCGTCGCGGACGCCGTGCTCGCCGGCGATGGCGACCAGCAGCAGGCCCTCGCCGGCGGCGCCGACGGCGTCGGACACCGGCAGCGTCCGCGCCAGCGCACCGCCGAGGCCGGGGATCGCCGCGATCAGCGTGGTGAACCGGCCGACCCGGTAGATCCACCAGTGCGCGCGACCGTCGACGTCCATCCGGGCCCAGGCCGCCGTGCCCGGGACCTGCACCGACGCGAGCGTGTCCAGGATCTTCTCGGACAGCCGCCGCTCCTCCGGCGCCGCACCGGTGGCGCCGGGCGTCGCCCGGGAGCGCAGCCCGAACGGGTCCGACTCCCGCAGCCCGTCGAGCACCGGCCGGGTGGCCCGGACGAACGGGCGCAGCACGGTCACCAGGTGATGGTCGGTCATCCCGCTCATCGCAGGGTCCTTCCGGAGTCGGCTGCCGCGATGTTCTCCACGGCCCTGCGGAACGCGATCAGCCCGGCCGCCGCCCCGGCCACCAGCAGCAGCAGGGACTGCCAGGTCGCCGGGAGCAGGATGTCGCCGCCGGGACCGAACATGCCCAGCACCAGGACGGAGGCGAACCACACCAGGACCGGGGCCGCGGCCCCGGCCGTCGTCGGGGAGATCTCGGTCACCGTGGCGTGCACCAGCCACGGCAGCGACACCAGCACGATCACGGTGCCGATCGGCACCGGGACCGGTCCGATGTAGAGCATCTGGAACATCAGCTGGAACGCGACCAGCAGCACCGAGATGACGAACAGCAGCGCCGCGAGCGGTGCCCGGGCCAGGACGGTCACGGGTCCACCCCCTCGAACAGGTCGGTCTCCGCGCATCCGGGTTCGGCCCCGGCCAGCACGAACTCCTCCACCCCGAGCAGCGGCTGCACGATCCCGTTGCTCATCGCGAACGCCGTCCAGCCGGGCCCGGTGCGGACGTCGATCTGGGTGGCGTGCGCGCGCATCGCGGCGATCCGCTCGGCGTCGTACTTGCCGACGTCGATCCGGGTGGTCACGGCACCGGCGTCGTGGCCGGGGTGCTCGTCGGGTTCCGGCCAGCGCAGCCCGGTCCCGCCGGTGTCACCGCAGGCCGCCAGCAGCCGGTCCAGGCCGTCCTCCAGCAGCGCCCCGGACCGGACGGCGAAGTACAGCTTGGCGACGACGTCCGGGCGGGCGGCCGCGGCGGCCACCGTCAGCTCGTGCGCGCGGACGTGATCGGGATGGCCGTAGGTCCCGTCGGCGGCGTAGGACACCAGGACCTGCGGCCGCACCTCGTCGACGATCTCCAGCAGCTGGGCGAGCTGGGCGCCGAACGGATCGGCGGCGGCGAACGCCCGCGGGTGCAGGTCCGGTGGCAGCGCGGCCCGGGTGCCGTGCCCGGCCAGCACCATGCCGGTGTCCCGCCAGCGCCCGGCCCCGCCCAGGAAGCGGTGCTCCGGCCCGCCGAGCGCGGCCAGCGCCGTCTCCAGCTCGCGGATCCGGTAACCACCCAGCTGGTCGCCCCGGTCGGGGGCGAGCTCGGCCAGCTCCGGCCCGATCACCTCGCCCTCCTCGCCGAGCGTGCAGGTCACCACGGTGACCCCGGTACCGGGCTCGGCGGCGTAGCGGGCGATGGTGCCGCCGGTGGTCAGGGTCTCGTCGTCCGGATGGGCGTGGACGAGCAGCAGGCGGCGGTCGGGAGACACCCGTGGAGCTTACGAGGCGATGATCCGTCCCGCCGTCGCGGTGGTGGGCAGCGGGTGCGCCGCGGCCTCCCCCTCCGCGGGCGGGACCGGGACCGACGCACCGGTCAGCGGCACGGTCGGCACCGCCGTCGTCGCCAGCCCGGCCGGTCCGATCCCGGACCGCACCAGCAGGTCGCCCAGTGCGGCGATCATCGCGCCGTTGTCGGTGCACAGCCGGGGCGCGGGCACCCGCAGGGTGATCCCGGCGGCGGCGCAGGCCCGCTCCATCTCCGCGCGCAGCACCCGGTTGGCGGCGACCCCGCCGACCATCAGCAGGGTGTCCGCCCCGCGCTCGGCGCACGCCCGCAGCGCCTTGCGCACCAGCACGTCGACCACGGCCATCTGGAACGAGGCCGCCACGTCCGGCACCGGCACCGGCCGGCCGGCGTCCTGGGCCGCCTCGACGTGCCGGGCGACGGCGGTCTTCAGGCCGGAGAAGGAGAAGCCGAACGCGGCGTCGCGCGGCCCGGTCATCGGCCGCGGGAAGGCGACGGCGGCCGGATCGCCGTCGAGCGCGGCCGCCGACACCGACGGCCCGCCCGGGTAGGGCAGCCCGAGCAGCCGGGCGACCTTGTCGAACGCCTCCCCCGCCGCGTCGTCGACGGTGTCGCCGAGGTGCTCGACCGGGTCGCGGGCCAGGTCGCCGAGCGAGAGCAGCGAGGTGTGCCCGCCGGACACGATCAGGCAGATGCAGCGGGCCGGCAGCGGACCGTGCTCCAGGACGTCGACGGCGGCGTGCCCGGCGAGATGGTGCACGCCGTACAGCGGGACGTCCAGCGCCGTCGCGTACGCCTTCGCCGCCGCCACCCCGACGTGCAGCGCCGGGGACAGCCCGGGGCCCGCGGTGACCGCGACAGCGTCCACGTCGGACAGCGACACCCCGGCCGCGGCGACGGCGGCCCGCACCGTCGGCACCACCGCGCTCACGTGCGCGCGGGCGGCGACCTCGGGCACCACACCGCCGAACCGGGCGTGCTCGTCGGCGGACGACGCCAATCCCTCGCCCAGCAGCGTCCCGTCCCGGACGAGCCCGGCGCCGGTCTCGTCGCAGGACGTCTCGATTCCCAGCACCAGCGACACGCCGTCCAGTCTCGCACCGGGCAGCGTGTCGCCGGCGGCGCCCCGGCCTACAGCAGCGCGCGGGCCTGCGCGTAGTGGCACGCCACCGGGTGCCCGCTGCCCCGGTCGACGAGCGCGGGCTCCTCCTCGACGCACCTGCTCTGCTCACCTGTGGTGAGCGCGTCGGCGAAGGTCGGGCAGCGGGTGCGGAACCGGCAGCCCGACGGCGGATCGGCCGGGCTGGGCAGGTCACCGACCACGGTGATCCGCTCCCGGGCCCGCTCGCGGCGCGGATCGGGCAGCGGGATCGCCGAGATCAACGCGTGCGTGTACGGGTGCGCCGGCGCCTCGAACAGCGACGCCGCCGGCCCGGTCTCGACGATCTTCCCCAGGTACATGACGGCGATCCGGTCGGCGATGTGCCGCACCACCGACAGGTCGTGCGAGACGAACAGGTAGGACAGCCCGCGCTCGGCCTGCAGCTCCTGCAGCAGGTTGAGCACGCCGGCCTGGATGGACACGTCGAGCGCGGAGACCGGCTCGTCGAGCACGATCAGCCGGGGCTGCAGCGCGAGCGCGCGGGCGATCCCGATCCGCTGCCGCTGGCCGCCGGAGAACTCGTGCGGGTACCGGTTGCCGTGCTCGGGGCGCAGCCCGACGGTGCTCATCAGGTCGCGGACCTGGCGGCGGCCGTCGTCGCCGTAACGGCCGTGGATGCGCAGCGGCTCGGCGATCAGCTCGTTGACCGGCATCCGCGGGTCGAGCGAGGCGTACGGGTCCTGGAAGACGAGCTGCATCTCGCGGCGCAGCGCCCGCATCCGCCCGCCGGACAGCCCGGTGATCTCCCGGTCGTCGAACCGGACCTCGCCGGACGTCGCCGGGATCAGGTTCAGCGCGACCCGGGCCAGCGTCGACTTCCCGCAGCCGGACTCGCCGACCAGGCCGAGCGTCTCGCCGCCGGCGATGTCGAACGACACGTCGCTGACCGCCTGCACCGCCCCGACCTGCCTGCGGAACAGGCCGCCGGAACGGATCGGGAAGTTCTTCACCAGGTTGCGCGCCGACAGCAGCGCCGGAGTGGTCACCGTGTCGCTCATCGGGCCCCCTCCGTGGTCGCCGGGCTCTCCGGGTCGAGCGGGTCGGCGGAGCCGACCGGGCCGACGGCCAGGTCGCCGTCGGCGACCGCGGCCGGGTCGAACACGTCCTCCGCCGCCACCCCGGACACCTGCGACGAGTGGTGGCAGGCGGCGTGGTGGTCGGCCGAGCCGTCGCCCACCGCCACCAGCTCCGGCTCGCTGTCCCGGCACACGTCGGTGGACAGCGGGCAGCGCGGCGAGAACGGGCAGCCGGGCGGCATGTTCACCACCGACGGCGGCGACCCGGGGATCGGGGTCAGTCGCTCGGTGGGCCGGTCCAGCCGGGGCAGGCTCCCGAGCAGGCCCAGCGTGTAGGGCATCCGCGGCTCGTAGAAGATCGGCTCGACGTCGCCGACCTCGACCAGCTTGCCCGCGTACATCACCATCACCCGGTCGGCCTGCCCGGCGATCACGCCGAGATCGTGGGTGATCAGCACCATCGCGGCGCCGGTCGCCTGCTGCGCGGCCTGCAACGCCTGCATCACCTGGGCCTGGACGGTCACGTCGAGGGCGGTGGTCGGCTCGTCGGCGATGATCACGTCCGGGTCGTTGGCCATCGCGATCGCGATCACCACCCGCTGCCGCATCCCGCCGGAGAGCTCGTGCGGGTACGACGAGACGCGCTGCTCCGGGTTCGGGATCCGAACCAGGCCGAGCAGCTCGACGGCCCGTTCCCGGGCCTGTGCTCTGCTCACGTCGCGATGCGCGAGCACCGCCTCCTCGACCTGGTAGCCGACCGTGTAGACCGGGTTCAGCGAGGTCATCGGATCCTGGAAGATCATCGCGACGCGCTCGCCGCGGATCCCGTTGAGCTCGTTCTCCGACAGCGTGAGCAGGTCCCGGCCGTCGAAGACGATCGAGCCGGTCACCTGCGCGGTGCGCGGCAGCAGGCCCATCACGGCGAGCGAGGTGACCGACTTGCCCGAGCCGGACTCGCCGACGATGCCGAGGACCTCGCCGCGGCGCAGCCGGTAGTCGACCCCGCGGACGGCGCGGACCGGGCCGTCGGCGCTGGGGAAAGTGACGGTCAAACCCGAGACGTCCAGCACCGCCGGGTCCGTTGCTCTGCTCACTGATGCACCTTGCTCACTGACGCACCTTCGTCTGTTGCGGGTCGAACGCGTCACGCAGGCCGTCGCCGATGAAGTTGATCGTGAGCGCGATGACGATGATGAAGATTCCCGGGAAGTAGAACAACCACGGGCGGGTGGTGAGTGCCGTCTGCGCCTCGGAGACGAGCAGCCCGAGCGAGGTGTCCGGCGTCTGCACGCCGAAACCCAGGTAGGACAGCGCCGTCTCGAGCAGGATGGCGAGCGCCACCAGGATGGTCAGGTTGACCAGGATCGAGCCGAGTGCGTTCGGCACGAGATGGCGCAGGATGATCCGGGTGTCGGACGCGCCGAGCGCCCGGGCGGCCTCGACGAACTCCTTCTCGCGCAGCGAGAGCACCACCCCGCGGGCGACCCGGGACACGTACGCCCAGTACAGCCCGGCGATGACGATCGCGATCAGGTACCAGGTGCCGCCGAAGTTGTGCGCGAGCATCGCGGCGACGGCGACCAGCGGGAGGGTGAGCACCAGGTCGGCGATCCGCATCATGAGGCTGTCCACCCAGCCGCCGAAGTAGCCGGCGACCGACCCCCACAGGGTGCCGACGAACGTCGCGACGAGCGCGACCAGTACCGACACCTGCAGCGAGATGCGGGTGCCGCCGAGCACCTGGGCGAACTGGTCCTTGCCGACCGAGTCGGTGCCGAACGGGTGTTGCAGCGACGGCGGCTGCGAGTTCGACGGCGTGATCTCGCCGACGTCGTAGCGCCACAGCCAGCCGCCGACGTAGGCCAGCAGCACCAGTGCGACGAGCACGACCAGGCTGACCATCGCGGCCCGGTGCCGGACGAAGCGGCGCAGCACCAGCTGCGCCTGGCTGCGCTCGGCGACGGTGAACTCGCGCTCGGTCACGGCGTCCGGCTTCGTTCCGGTCGCGTCAGGCATAGCGGATCCTGGGGTCGAGGACGCCGTAGAGCAGATCGGCGACCAGGTTGAAGGCGATGACGATGACCGCGGTGACGAGCAGCCAGGATGCGACCGCGTAGGTGTCGTAGAGCTTGATCGACTCGAGCAGGAAGTCGCCGAGGCCGCGCCACTGGAAGACCCGCTCGGTGACCACGGCGCCGCCGAGGATGGCCGCCATGTCCAGCGCCGTCACCGTCGTCAGCGGGATCAGCGCGGTGCGCAGCGCGTGCCGGACCATCACCGTGCGCCGGGGCAGCCCCTTCGCCCGGGCCAGCCGGACGTAGTCCGAGTTCAGGGTCTCCAGCATCGACGCCCGGGTGAACCGGCTCCACGAGGCGTAGGAGATCAGCGCCAGCGCGATCGTCGGCAGCACGAGATGGCCGGCGATGTCGACGACCCGGGCGAGGCCCTGCTCGGGCGGGATCGACTCGGCGCCGATCGTGGAGATCAGCTGGACGCCGAGGATGTTGTTGACGTCGATGCCACCCTGCTTGAGCAGGATGGCCAGCCAGAACGACGGCATCGCCAGGAACAGGAAGCCCAGGAAGGTCGCCGCGTAGTCCGACCTGGAGTACTGCCGCACGGCCGTCCAGACGCCGACCGCGACGGCCAGCACGAGTGCGATCACCATCGCCAGGATGACCAGCCGCATGGTCACCCAGAACCGGGCGGCGAGCTCGTCGCCGATCACCTGGGTGGAGACGACCGACGGCCCGAAGTCACCGCGCAGCACCCCGCCCAGCCAGGACAGATAGCGCGGGAGCAGCGGCTGGTCCAGGTTGAGCCGGGCCGCCTCGGCGTCGAGCACGTTCTGCGGTGGTGGTGGGTTGCGCAGCAGCAGCGGGGTGAGCGGGTTGCCGGACAGCGTGCCCAGCCAGAAGACGATGAACGACGAGACGAGCAGGATCGGGATCGAGATCACGACCCGGCGCACTGCGTACATGAGCATGAAGGGGTCTCTCCGCCGTGGTGGGAGCGGTCGTCGGTGTGGCCCCGGCCGTGCCAGCACCCGTCAGGGGTGCCGGCACGGCCGGGGCGCCCGGCTCGCGGGTACGGATCAGCCCTCGGCGCGCAGTGCCCACTCGGCGACGTTGTACATCGGACCGTCCAGGGTGGCGTTGCCGCGCACGTTGGCGACGTTGTCGCGGGTCGCCAGCAGGGTCGGCTTCTGGTAGATCGGCAGCACGTAGGCGTCCCCGAGGATGATCTTGTCGGCCTCGTTGAGCTGCTGCGCGGCGGCCGCCTTGTCGGTGCTGGACGCGGCGGCGTTGATCAGCTCGTCGGTCCTCGGGTTCTTGTACTGGCCGAAGTTCGATCCGGAGTCCGACAGCCACAGCTGCTGCGCGCCGCCGAACGGGAACGGTGACTGCACCCAGGCGAACACCATGATGTCGTACTCACCGGCGGTGAGCGTGGTGCCGAGGTCGTCGGTCGGCTCGACCGTGATCCCGATACCCAGCTGCTGCATGTACTGCGCGAACAGCTCGGACTGGCTCTGCCGGATCGCGTTGCCGACGGTGTAGCGGATCCGCAGGTCCGGGACGGCCTGGCCGTCCGGCGCGACCAGGTCCTGGCCGACGCCGGTGTAGCCGGCCTCGGTGAGGATCTGCCGGGCCCGCTCGACGTTGCCGCTGCCGAGGTCGGTGCCCGCGAGGTTGTCGGTGTACTCCTCCTGCTGCGGGAGGAACATCAGGCTGTTCAGCGGGACGACCTCGGGATTGAACTGGCCGACCGTCTTGTCGATGATGTCCTGCCGGTTGACCGCGGTGAACATCGCCTGGCGCAGCGCGGTGTCCTGCAGGGCCGGGTTGCGCAGGTTCAGGTCGAAGTGCTCCCAGGTCAGGCCGAGCTGCTGGACCTGCGAGACACCGGGGATCTGCTGGATCTGGGTCACGATGTCCACCTGCGGCTGCGGGTAGAGCACCTGCACCTCGTTGTTCTGCAGTGCGATCGGCTCCTGGGTGGCGTCGGTGACGACGCGCAGGATCAGCGTGTCCACCCGGGGCTGCGTCGCGCCGTACCAGCGCTCGTTCGGCACCAGGGTCAGCGCCTGGTTGTTCTCCCAGCTCTGGATCGTGAACGGGCCGCCGGAGTAGGTCGGGGTGTTCGCCCCGAGCCACTCGAACGACGACGCGAGACCGGCCGGGGTGTTGATGTCGCCCTGCTGCGCGGCGATGTGCGCCGGGTAGAGCGGGGCGTTGGACCCGAAGAACGACTGCCAGTCGGTGTAGGGCCGCTCCAGGGTCAGCGTGACGGTCTTGCCCCCGTCCGACCCGACGACGTCGGCGATCTGGTCGTAGCCGCCGTTGCCGGCGCTCGCGCAGTCCGGGCACTCCCGTGCGTCCTGGGTCTTCCAGGCGTAGACGA
>Ga0065178_101283_pt1 | contig 10174 bp, 11 predicted proteins | sample FECB22metaG_FD_59210 | JGI IMG/M metagenome (GOLD analysis project Ga0065178, IMG submission 59210) | Cyanobacterial communities from the Joint Genome Institute, California, USA - FECB-22 (version 2) (version 2) | ecosystem: Environmental > Aquatic > Thermal springs > Hot (42-90C) > Microbial...
CGGCGAGCCGGACCGACAGCCGGCCGTCGCCGCCGGTCTCGACGTCGGTGACCCGGCCCGTGAGCGTCAGGACGTCCCCGACCAGCACCGGGGCCCGGAAGCGCACCTCGAGCCCGCGGAGGTTCTCGATCCCGCACCGGTCGGTGATCCACGCCGCGACGATGCCCGCCGTCATCTGCCCCATGACGACTGGGGCCACGAACCCGGCGCGCGCGGCCGCCGCCGCGTCGTGGTGCAGCGGGTTGAAGTCGCCGCACGCCCCGGCGAACCGCAGGACGTCGGTCCGGGTGAGCGGGCCGACCTCCCGGGGCGGCAGCCGCTCGCCCACCGCGGTGGGCACTCCGTCGTTCACCGGGCGGGCCGCTCGACCACGACGTCCTCCTGCGTCACGACGATCTCACCGGTCGCATCCACGAAGTCCGTCTCGAGGGTCACCAGCCGCAGCTCGCCCTCGGATCCGGCCCGGCGCTCGTCCGCGACGACACGCCTGCGACCGACGACGGTGTCCCCCACGACCATGGGACGGCGGTAGGCCCAGCGGACGGAGCCCACGACCGTACGCTCGATGTCGAGCCCCAGCCGGGCGACCCAGTCCCGCTGGTCGCGGTGGTGCAGGCTGACGGCGACGTACGTGGGCGTGGCGACGACGTCCGTGTGCCCCCGGGACCGCGCGACGGCCCGGTCGGTGTGCACCGGATCCTCGGCCAGCGTCGCGCGGACGAACTCGCCGATCTTGCCCCGCTCCACGTCGAACGCCACGACGTCGACCTCGCAGCCCGCGACGTCCTCCTCGCCCGGCATCTAGACGATCCGCCCGGAGGGCAGCGTCACCGGCAGGTCCGTGGCGACGGGGTCGACCCGGACCTGCACGGTCCGCTCCTCGTCGGGTGAGGGCGGCGTCACACCGTCGAGCGACTCGACCGCCAGCAGCGCGGCCCCGTAGGCCCCGGTGATCTCCGGGTCCTCCGGGACGAGGAGCTCGGCGTCGAGCGCCTCCGACAGCGCCGTGACCACCGCGGCGTTGCGTGCGACACCGCCGGTGAGCGCGACCGGCGTCGCACGGCCCACCTGGCCGATGAGCCCCAGGGTGCGGGTGGACGCCGCCTTGTGCACGGACGCGGCGATGTCGGCGGGATCGTGGCCCTTGGCCAGGAGGGCGATGACCTCCGTGACCGCGAACGTCGCGCATAGGTTGCTGATCGCGAGGCTCGCCGTCCCCCGGCTCGCGAGCCCCTCGAGCTCCTCGACCTCGATCTCGAGGGCGTGGGCCAGGCCTTCGTAGAAGCGTCCGGTGCCGCTGGCGCAGCGGTCGTTCATGGCGAAGCGCTCGACCCGCCCCGCCCCGTCGACGTGGATGGCCTTGGTGTCCTGGCCGCCGATGTCGGCCACCAGCCGGACGCCCGGGAACAGCGCGGCGACCCCCCGGGCGTGCGCGCTGATCTCGGTGAACACGAAGTCCGCCCCACCGGGCACCAGCCGCCGCCCGTACCCGGTGGCCGCGACCGCGCGCACCGCCGACCGCTCGATCCCGGCCTCGGCGAGCGCCTCGTCGAGGGCGCGCTGCAGGCCCTTGCGGCTGACGGTGCCGGTGGTGACGACCGCGGTCGCGACGATCTCCCGCCGCTCGTCGACGACGACGCACTCGGCCGACGTCGACCCGAGGTCGACGCCCACGACGTGAGCGCTCACGACGGCCTCCTCACACCCGGGCCCGCCGGGCGTCGATGGTCTCCAGCAGCGCGGCAAGGCGGGTCTCCAGGATCTCGTCGTTGTAGAAGGCCTCGTCGGCGATGTCGCCCTCGAAGAACACCGACGACAGCCCCGCCTGGTCCTCCGCCACCCTGGCCAGCAGGTGCTGGTGGTTGGTGTACGCCCGGCAGGTGCGGGAGGCGTGGAAGAGCACGCCGTCGATCGCGTAGTCCTCGCAGTCGGCCAGCATCGCCCGCTTGAGGGTCTTGAAACCCTGGCTGTTGGAGCACAGCAGGTAGTGCTGGGCGAGGCCGCGCAGCGGGTCCGTGGGGTCGATGAGCTGGGGCTCCTGCCAGAAGTTCTGGTGGGTGTAGCGCCCGCAGATGACTGAGGCGTCGACGTCGGCGAACTTGCGGGCCAGCCAGCCCAGCTTGTTCCAGTCCATGATGCCGTCGAAGTAGAGCCGGTACCGCTCGTTCGCGATGCCCGCCTCCCCGCGGGCGAGTCGGTCCGCGACCTCGTCCCGCACGTCGCGGAAGTAGTCGACCAGCCGCTGCTCGGCGGGCATGAAGTTGATGTGCGCGATGCTGGCGCCCCAGTCCCAGTAGGTCGCCGGGGCGGGCGAGGTGCGGCACAGCTGCATGCCTTCGCGCCGCAGCTCGGAGGCCGCCTTGATGTAGGTCATCACCTCGCCGAGCCTGTCGTGGTCGAAGGGCCGCCCGGTCCGGGCCTCGAGGAACTCGATCAGCTTCCGGAGCTGGTCGACGACGAAGGTCGTCGCGTCCTCCCACTCCTGCCCGACGAGGTAGCCGGCATCGGGCTTGCTGCCGAACATGAACGGCAGCGACAGCGTGAAGATCGGGACCTTCTTGCCGAGGATGCGGTAGGACATCTGGTCCCACTGCTGCCCGGTGCTGCAGCCCTGGTAGCCGTTGACGAAGAAGTCCGGCTGCGGCAGCCTGCTCGCCAGCTCCCGCCGGTCGACGGTGCCGACGATGCCGGACTCCTCCGCGCCCGTACCGCTGGTCAGCACGGCGCACCCCAGATGGGTGCGGGAGTAGGAGCACAGCTCGTTCACGTATCCGTACTCCTCGCCCGCGAGCTGCGCGGGCGCCTCCAGGTGCTGCGCCGCCAGCCGGGCCGAGAAGGCCTCGCCGTGGCACCAGGAGATCCCCGCCGCCTGGAACAGCGGGTTCAGGGCGTGGCCGTTGTACCAGACGACCTGCGCGCCGCGCTCCCGTGCGCTGAACAGGTCGTCCCAGTACGCCCCGACGAGCTCTCCGCCCCGGCCCGTCGTCCGGAGCCGGTTGGACTTGTTCTCCAGCACGTCCACCATGTCGTGTCCTCCTCCCCGAGCGGCCGGGCTCACACGGACGCGCGCATGCGCGTCCTCGACAGCCTGACCTGCTCGAACATCGCCTCGATCCGGGTCCGCATGGTCTCCAGCGGCATGCCCTCGTGCTCGGTCTCCAACAGCAGGTGCGGCACCTCCTCCGCGTCGAGCCGCTTGCGCACCTCGGGCAGATAGAGCATGTGCGGCTCGCAGTACTTGACCATCAGCGAGATCACCACCTCGGCGCCGCTCCGGCGCACGGCGTCCACCAGGTAGGAGTCCCAGTCCACGTCCGACTGGGCCCGGGTGGGGCACGGGACCGCCACGTTCCGGCGGAGGTACTGGTCGACGAGCGCGTCGAGCGGCGGCGCGTCCTCGTCCGCGTCGGTCGAGACGTGGCGGACGCCGTGGAACAGGTCGTCGTCCACGACGATCCCGCGAGGGCATGGGACCTGGGTGATTTCGACGCCGCCTACCGGCGGTTCCTCGACCAGGACGCCGACGACTCCGGCCCGAGCACCCCGGACGAGGTGATGACGGCCTACCTCGAGCTCCTGAACCTCCAACAGCGCTTCATGCGTCTGGACCCGCAGCTGCCGGCCGCCCTGCAGCCCGAATGGGTGGGCCGGGACGCGGCGGCGGTGTTCCGGGCCCGCCGCGCCGCCTGGGCGGGACCGGCCCACGAGCGGTTCCGCGAGATCATGGAGGAGTCCGCACCCGTCACGCGGCGGACACCGTCAGTCTGATCGGCCCCGGACCGGCGGTGGCGTCCGGGCCCCGACGACCCGATCGTGCTCCTCGCGGCCGGCGCGCCGTCCGCCGGTGCCCGGTGGCCGGGCGCAGCAGCGGGGACGCCGACCCACGAGGCCGGCGGGCCGCGCACACGGATGCCGGGCCGGGCGTCGACCGTCCGGCTGATCCACGGCGGCCCGGTCAGGCCGAACCGGCCGCCACGGCCTCGACGAGCTGCCGGGTCGCAGCCTCGACCTGCACCGGTTCCAGGCCCCAGGGCGGAGGGGTCAGGTTGAGATGGTCGAACGGCTCCGCGTGCCGGGCGGCGAGCCGCGTCAGGTCGCCGGGGCGGCAGGCGATCGCCATCTCGTCGATCATCTCGTCGGTCACCGCCGCGGTCATGGCCGGTACGTCCCGGGCCCTGGCGGCGGCACGGATCCGTTCCTGTGCCTCCGACCAGCCGTGGAGGGCGAACAGTCGATCGTAGACCCGGGCAGCGGCGTACTGTGCGATCGCGTGTGCGGCGCGTGCCCGGGCGGTCTCCTCGTCGGGGTCCACCGCGCAGATCCGGGTGCCCGACACCGCGACCTCCACCTCCCGGCCCGCCTCGGCGGCGCCGCGGGCGAGTTCCGGGCGCACGATCTCGGCCACGTACCCGGCGGTCATCATCGGGTGCCCGACGAGACCGTCCGCGACCCGGCCGGCGACCCGGACCATCAACGGGTTGACCCCGGCGGTCCAGATCGGGAGAGGATCCTGCACCGGTGCCGGTGTCGGTGCGGTCGGGCGGATGTCGAACGAGTAGAAGCGCCCCTGGTGGGTGACCGGGCCCTGGTGCAGGCGCCAGAGCGCGCGCAGGGCGGTGACCAGCTCCTGCATCCGCGCGGCCGGCGCGGCGCCGTCCACTCCCATCCAGTTGCGCATCATCCCGGGGGTCCCGTTACCCAGCCCGAGGACGAGCCGACCGCCGCTCAGCTCGTCGAGGTCCCGGGCCTCCGCGGCGAGGATCATCGGCGACCTGGCGGCGCCGTAGGCGATGTTCGACCCGATCCGGATGCGCTCGGTGGCCGCCGCGAGGACGGCCATCGGCACGGTCGCGGAACAGTTGTACAGCTCGCTGACCCACACCGCCGAGAACCCGGCCGCCTCCGCCGACCGCGCGAGCTCCGCGGCGCGGCGGAATCTCTCGGGGCCGTGCCCCGCGGAGAGGACGGTCAGGCCGTACCCGGCGTCCGGCATCGTCGTCGACCTCTGCTCAGGCGAACTTCGGGCTGCGCTTCTCGAGGAACGCCGTGATGCCCTCGCGGGCCTCGCCGTGCTCGAACAACCCCTGGATCTGATCGATCTCCACCTGCCTGCCCTCGGCGAACGGCAGATCGAACGCCGCGTCCACGGTCTCGATGACGGCCGCGAGCGCGGGGCGGGAGATCCGGGTGAGCCGCCCGGCCAGCTCCACGGCCGCGTCCCGCGCTCCGCCCGCGGGTACGAGCCGGTCGACCAGACCGATCGTCGCGGCCTCCGCCGCCGGAACCTGGCGGGCGGTGGCCATGATGTCGATCGCCCGTCCGCGGCCCACCAGCCGGGGCAGTCGCTGGGTGCCGGCGGCACCGGGGATCAGGCCCAGCTTGACCTCGGGCAGGCCGTACCCGGCGTCGGCACCCGAGACCCGCATGGTGCACGCCATGGCGAGCTCGAGACCGCCCCCGAGAGCCAGTCCCTCGACGGCGGCGATGCTGATCGCGTCCGCCGAGGCCAACCGCTCGACGGCACCGCGCAGCAGATCGCCGTAGGCGGTGAAGGACTCCGCGTCGACGGTACCCATGTGCTTGATGTCCGCCCCCGCGGCGAAGAAGCCGGGGATCGCGGAGGTCAGCACCAGCACCCGGGTGTCGCGGCGCTCCGCCTCGTCGAGCAGCGCGGTCAGGCCCTCGATGATGGGCGGGCCCAGCGCGTTGGCAGGGCCGTGCTCGAGCGTCGCGACGAGCACACCCGGCTCGGCGTCCTCCCAGGTGACCGCACTGCTGTCGGTACTCACAGACTCATCCTCTCGGTCAGGCGCGGCGTGGGAAGCGGTCGAAGTCCGGGACGCGCTTCGCCTTGTACGCCTCGCGGCCCTCCCGCGCCTCCTCGGTGGCGTAGAAGAGCAGATTCGTATCGTGCGCGAGCTGCTGGATGCCGGCCAGACCGTCCTCGGCGGCGTGGAAGCTCGCCTTGCTCAGACGGAGAGCCATCGGGGACAACCGCAGCATGCGGCGGCACCATGCGACGGTCTCGGCCTCCAGCTCGGCCAGCGGTACGACGGTGTTGACGAGCCCCATCTCGAGGGCCTCGGCGGCGTCGTACTGCTCGCAGAGCAGCCAGAACTCCTTGGCGCGCTTCTGCCCGACCTGCTGGGCGAGCAGCCCCGCGCCGTAGCCGCCGTCGAACGACCCGACCTTCGGCCCGACCTGTCCGAAACGCGCGTTGTCCGCGGCGATCGTGAGGTCGCAGGTCAGGTGCAGGACGTGGCCCCCGCCGATCGCGTAGCCCGCCACCATGGCGACGACGGGCTTGGGCAGTCGACGGATCTGCACGTGCAGGTCGGTGACGTGGAAACGACCCACGGCATCCGCGCTGTCCGGTTCGGACAGGTACCCCTTGTCGCCGCGTACGCGCTGGTCACCCCCGGAGCAGAAGGCGTCCGGGCCCTGCCCGGTCAACACGATCACGCCCACCGACCCGTCCTCGCGGGACCGGGTCAGCGCATCGGAGACCTCCACCAGCGTCTGCGGCCGGAAGGCGTTGCGCACCTCCGGGCGGCAGATGGTGATCTTGGCGATACCGTCGCCGGAATGGTCGAGCCGGATGTCGGCGTACCCCAGCGCCGTTCCGACATCCGTCCACTCGGCCGGCGACCGCGGCCCCGAGACCCTCATGCCGGCCGTCCCCGTCGGATGCCGTTCCTCATGCCATGGTGAGGCCGCCGCTGACGGACAGCGTCTGGCCGGTGACGTAACCCGCGGCGTCGGAGGCGAAGAACGCCACCGCGGCCGCGATGTCCGAGGGCTCGGCGAGCCGCTTCATCGGCACCGCGCGGGTCATGCCGCCCAGCACCTTGTCGGCGTCCTGACCGGAGCTGTCCGCGAACTTGCGCAGCGCGGGGGTGTCGGTCGGGCCGGGGCACACGGTGTTGGCGGTGACACCCTTGGTCGCGACCTCGCGGGCGAGCGTCTTGGTGAAGGCGATGATCCCGCCCTTGGCGCCGGAGTACACCGCCTCCAGCGACGACCCGACCCGGCCCGCGTCCGACCCGATGTTGATCACCCGGCCGAAGCCGCGCTCGACCATCCCGGGCACCACGGCGTGGTTGACCCGCAGCATGCCCTTGAAGTTGATGTCCAGCACGCGGTCCCAGAAGTCCTCGGTGGTCTTCAGGAACGGCATGAAGTCGTCCCAACCGGCGTTGTTGACCACGACCTCGACGGGGCCGAGCTCGTCCGTGACGGTCTTGACCGCGGCCTGGACGGCGGCCGTGTCGGTCACGTCCGCCGGCACCGCCGTAGCGGCGCCGCCGGCGTCCACGATGGACTTCGCTGTGGCCTGGGCCGCGTCCAGGTTCAGGTCGACCACGGCGACCTGGAAGCCCTGGGCACCCAAGGTGGTGGCGATGCCCTGGCCGATGCCCTGGGCGCCGCCGGTGACGAACGCGGTGCGGTTGCTCATGAGTCCTCTTCCTCGGGGGTGTCAGGCGGTCTGGAGGTGCCAGTCGATCGGTCCTGCGACGATCGAGTGACTGGTCAGTGGGCGTCCCAGGACCTGCTGCGCCTCGCGGGCGGCCTCGATGACCCCCCGCAGGTCCAGGCCGGTCTGCACGTCCATCTCGTGGAACATGCTGACCAGGTCCTCGGTGGCGATGTTGCCGGTCGAGCCCTTCGGCACCGGGCAGCCGCCCAGCTCCCCAAAGCTCGACTCGAAACTCGTGCAACCCGCCTCGAGTGCGGCGTAGGCGTTGGCCAGGCCCTGTCCGCGGGTGTTGTGGAAGTGGGCGGTGACCTCGACACCGGGCAGCCGCTCCAGCGCCGCGGCGAAGAACTCGCGCGCATAGGCCGGGTTGCACATGCCGGTGGTGTCGCCGAACCCGATCTCCGTCGCGCCGGCCTCGGCGAACCGCTCCGCCAGCGCCAGCACCCGGTCCAGCTCCACCCTGCCCTCGTAGGGGCAGCCGAAGGAGGTGGCGACGACGGCGGCGCAGTTCAGGCCCTCGGCCCGGATCCGCTTCGCCATGACGTCGTTGTCCGCCATGGTCTCCTCGACCGTGCGGTTCACGTTCTTCTTGTTGTGGGTCTCCGAGGCCGACACGAAGATCGCGGCCTCGTGGAAGCGCTCCCGTACCGTCAGCGCGTTGTCCAGGCCACGGCTGTTCGGGATCAGGACCATCAGCTTCACGTGGTCCGGGACGTCGATCCGGTTCAGCACCTCGACGCCGTCGGCCAGTTGGGGGATGACGTCCGGCCGGACGAAGCTGGCCACCTCGATCCGCTCGAAGCCGGCCCGGCCCAGTGACTCGATCAACCGGACCTTGTCGTCGGTCGGGATGCGCTCGGGCTCGTTCTGGAACCCGTCACGCGGCCCCACCTCACGGATGTGCACCCGCCTGCTCATGCGTCCTCCAGTGCTCGGGAGAGCACGTCTCGGTGTTCGGGGGCGGCCACGGCCACCAGCCGGGCGCCGTACTCCACGTGGGGACAGCCGCGTAGCCAGGCCGTACCGTGCTCGGTGACCACGGCGTCGACGTCGGCCCGGCCCGTGCCGACCGGTCCGCGCAACGCGGGCACGATCGTCGAGGCGTCGCCCGCGGTGGACCGCAGCGCGATGATCGACCGCGCCCCGGTGCGGGCCGCGGCACCGGAGAAGTCCGCCTGCCCGCCGATGCCGCCCAGGTACCGCCCGCCCACGGCCTCGCCGTTGACCTGGCCGGACAGGTCGACCTCGATGGCGGAGTTGATCGCGACGAGGCGGCGCAGCCGGGCGAGCACACCCGGGTCGTGGGTGTAGCTCGCGGGCCGGAACACCACCGGCAGGTCCCCGATCCGGGAGTACAGCTCGGCCGACCCGATCGCGGTGCCGGTGACCAGCGACCCGGCGTCGATCTCCTTCCGGCTGCCCGTGAGCACGCCCTTCTCCACCAGCCGCAGCACGCCGTCGGTGAGCATCCCGGAGTGGAAGCCCAGGTCGCGGTGTCCCGCCAGCCCGTCCATGATCGCCGTCGGCAGCGCGCCGACGCCCATCTGCACGGTGTCACCGTCCTCTACCAGCTCCGCGACACGCGACGCGATGGCCTCGTCCACGGCGTCCGGCGCGCGGTCCGGGGCCTCGGAGATCGCGCGTTCGGTCTCCACGGTGGCGGCGAAACGCTCGAGGGGGATGCCCGGGGTGCCGGTTGTGGCGGGCATCCGGTGGTTGATCTCCCCGATCAGGATCCGGCTGTGCCGCACCGCGTCCGCGGCGTAGTCCACGCCGATGCCGAGCGAGCACACGCCGTCGGAGTCCGGCGGGGACACCTGTACCAGGCCGACGTCTCCGGGCAGCACGCGCTCGGCGAACAGCCGCGGCAGCACCGAGTAGTGCGCCGGGACCACCCGCAGGGCGCGGTTGCGGCGCAGCTCCCCCATCGCCCCGTAGGAGACGAGCGAGAGCCCGGCGGGCACGTCCCGCAGCCGTCGGTTGAACGTCAGCCCACTGAACGCGCGCACCGGCCCGATGTCGGCGACCTGGTCCAGCAGCGCGTCGACCAGCGGAACGGCCTCGGCACCGGCCTGGCTCCACCAGACGCCGTCGCCCGGCCGCACGTACCGGCGCAGGTCCATGACGGGGACGGACACGGTCAGACCCGCTGCAGGAGGGTCGCGGTGCCCAGGCCGCCGCCGCAGCACATCGTGACCAGGCCCAGCTCGACGTCCCGGCGCTCCATCTCCGCCACGATGGTCGCCAGCAGCCGCCCGCCCGTGGCCCCGACGGGGTGGCCGAGCGCGATCGCACCACCGTTGACGTTCACCCGGTCCATGTCGGGCTTGAGCTCGCGCTGCCAGGCCAGCACCACCGACGAGAACGCCTCGTTGACCTCGAACAGACCGATGTCGTCGATGGACAGGCCGTTGCGCTCCAACAGCTTCCACGTGGCCGGGATGGGCCCGGTCAGCATGATCACCGGGTCGACGCCCACCGTGGTCTGGTCGAGGATCTTCGCCCGCGGGGTGAGCCCGTGGGCGTCGACGGCGCGTCGCGAGGCCAGCAGGACGCCCGCCGCACCGTCGCAGATCGGCGACGACGTGCCGGCGGTGATCCGCCCGTCCTCCGTGCGGAACACCGTCTTGAGCCCGGCGAGGGTCTCGGTGGTGGTGCCGGGGCGTACGGTCTGGTCGCCGTGGCGGACCTCGCCGT
>Ga0065178_101285_pt1 | contig 10126 bp, 9 predicted proteins | sample FECB22metaG_FD_59210 | JGI IMG/M metagenome (GOLD analysis project Ga0065178, IMG submission 59210) | Cyanobacterial communities from the Joint Genome Institute, California, USA - FECB-22 (version 2) (version 2) | ecosystem: Environmental > Aquatic > Thermal springs > Hot (42-90C) > Microbial mats...
CCCGGGTGGTGGGTCGAGCCGACCGCCGAGGGCACCCGCACCACCACCCCGACCGGGCACACCTACCTGCACCGGACGGAACCGCTGCACGACCGGGGCCGGTCAGGGTGAGGCCCGCGCGAGCCGGGCCAGGTCCGCCTGCTGGCGGGCCGCCTCGCCCGGCGTCATCGGGTCGCCGTGCCCGGGGACGTACCGCCGCGCGCCGCGGGTGAGCAGCGCGGCCAGGGCGCCGGCCCAGCGGCCCGGGTAGGCGTCCGGGCCGACCGCGGGCGGGTTGCCGTTCTCCAGCAGGTCACCGGCGAACAGCACGGCGGCGTCCGGGACGTGCACGGCCAGATCGTGCCCGGTGTGCGCGGGTCCGGGATGCAGCAGCTCCACCCGGCGCCCGCCCAGGTCGAGGGTGTGCGTGCTGCCCGGGCGCGGGCAGACCGGCCGGTCCGGGAGCACCGGCACGGTGCCGGCCAGCGCGTCGGCGGTGCCGGTGTCCCCGGCCTCGCGGTAGTGCCGGACCCACTGCGCCCGCTGGGCGGCGGCGGTCACCGCGATCGCCGCGGCGCAGCCCGCCTGCGCGTGGACCGGCGAGCCGGGGAACGCCGACGTCCCGAAGCAGTGGTCGAAGTGCGCGTGGGTGATCGCCACCAGTACCGGCAGGGCGGTCAGCTCCCGGACGGCGGCGGCCAGCTCGGCGCCCTGCACGTCGTCGCCCCGGGTGTCGATCACCAGCGCCCGGTCGGTGCCCAGGACGAGCCCGGTGGTCAGGTCCAGCTCGGCGTGCCTGCGGGCGAGGACGCCGTCGGCGAGTTCGGTCCAGCTCCCGTCCACACCGCCCATCCTGCCCCGGTGATCGGGTCAGACCGCGATCGTGTCGTGCGGCGGGGTGCCCAGGTGCTCCGCGGTGCCGCGGACGACCCGTTCGGCGGTCCAGGCGCAGGCCAGCGCATCCAGCACGTCGTCGAGCCGGGCGGCACCGGGCAGGTCGCCGAGCAGCCGGGCCGGATCGACCCACCCGGCGAGCGCGGCGATCCGCTGCCCGGCGCCGCGGGCGGTCTTCTTGGAGCCGAAGCCGGTCTCCGGGGCCATCGTGCGGAAGGAGAGCTCCGGATGCGTCTCCACCACCGATCCCGGCAGCTCCAGCCGCTGGAACTCGCGGATCTTCGGCACGATGTTCCAGGTCTGCACGCTGATCTTCCGGCCGGTGATCCGCTGCGCGGCGGTGCAGGCGTCGGCGTAGGTCCGGGCCGCCAGCACCTGCTCCGGCGGGGTGGGGAACAGCGAGGAGCGGGCGGTCCCCAGCCGGGCGGCCGCCGCGACCTCGGCCGGCCGCCGCTCGCCACCGGCCGGGAGCGCCAGCGGGATGTCGATGCCGACGGCGTCGCAGCCGGCGGTCGTCTCCAGCACCGCGGCCGCGTCCGGCAGCACCGACCAGCTCACCCGCCGTGCCCGGCCGGTGCCGGAGAGCACGCACACCACCCAGCCCCCAGGGACCCCGTCCACCCCGCCGACGCGCATGGGGGAGGATCCTGCCCCGTGCGCGTCTACCTGGGCAGTGACCACGCCGGTTTCGAGGTCAAGGGCAAGCTCGTCGAGCACCTGACCGGACAGGGCCACGAGGCGGTCGACGTCGGGGCCCCGACGTACGACGCCCTCGACGACTACCCCGCCTGGTGCATCGAGACGGCCCGCCGGGTCGTCGGGGACCCGGGATCGCTCGGGATCGTGCTGGGCGGGTCCGGCAACGGCGAGCAGATCGCCGCGAACAAGGTGCAGGGCATCCGGGCCGCGCTGGCCTGGAACGAGGCCACCGCGACGCTGGCCCGGGAGCACAACGACGCCCAGGTGATCGGCGTCGGCGCCCGCCAGCACCCGTTCGCCGAGGTCGTCGCGATCGTCGACGCCTTCCTCGCCACCCCGTTCTCCGGCGACGAGCGGCACCAGCGGCGGATCGACCAGATGCTCGACTACGAGCGCACCGGCGAGATCGAGCTTCCGAGCTAGTGCCGGAGGGGCACACGCTGCACCGCCTCGCGCGGCTGCACCGCAGGCTGTTCGTGAAGCGGCCGGTCGCGGTGTCCAGCCCGCAGGGCCGGTTCGCGGCGTCCGCCGCGCTGCTCGACGGTGAGGTGATGACCGGCGCCGAGGCGCACGGCAAGCACCTGTTCCACCGGTACGGCGCCGGGCGCGTCGTGCACGTCCATCTCGGGCTGTACGGGACGTTCGTCGAGCACGAGCTGCCGGCGCCGGAGCCGGTCGGGCAGCTGCGGATGCGGCTGGTCGGCGAGTCGCACTACGCCGACCTGCGCGGCCCGACCGCCTGCGAGCTGCTCACCGCGGCCGAGGTGCGGGTGCTGCGGGCCCGGCTCGGGCCCGATCCGCTGCGCCGCGACGCCGATCCGGAACGGGTGTGGGAGCGGATCTCGCGCTCGCGCAGCCCGCTGGCCACGCTGCTGATGGACCAGGCCGTGATCGCCGGGGTCGGGAACGTGTACCGGGCCGAGCTGCTGTTCCGGCACGGCCTCGATCCGCTGCTGCCCGGCCGGTCGCTGGACCGGGAGACCTGGGACGCGATGTGGCCGGACCTGGTCGCGCTGATGCGCGACGGCGTGCGGACCGGGCGGATCGACACCGTCGCCCCCGAGCACGACCCGCGCCGCCGGGGCGAGCCCGGCCGGCGCGACCGGCACGGCGGCGAGGTCTACGTCTACCGCCGGGCCGGCCTGCCCTGCCTGGTCTGCGGGACGCCGGTGCGACACGCCGAGCACGCCGCGCGGAACCTGTTCTGGTGCCCGACCTGCCAGCCGGCACACGGTTAGGGTCCGGCCCGTGGTGGAGCAGAAGCCGATCGAGTGCTGGATGACCGACATGGACGGTGTCCTCGTCCGCGAGGGCAGCATCGTCCCGGGCGCGGACACGCTGCTGTCCCGGCTGCGGGAGAAGGGCGTCCCGTTCCTCGTCCTGACCAACAACAGCATCCACACCCCGCGTGACCTGCGGTACCGGTTGCAGGCGACCGGCCTGGACGTGCCCGAGGCGTCGATCTGGACCTCGGCGCTGGCGACGGCGGCGTTCCTGTCCGAGCAGCGCCCGCAGGGCAGTGCCTACGTGATCGGCGAGGCCGGGCTGACCACCGCGCTGCACGACGTCGGCTACGTCATCACCGACCGCAATCCGGACTACGTCGTGCTGGGGGAGACCCGCACCTACAGCTTCTCCTCGATCGCGACGGCGATGCGGCTGGTCGAGAAGGGCTCCCGGTTCGTCGCCACCAACCCGGACGCCACCGGACCGTCGCCGGAGGGCATCCTGCCGGCGACCGGCTCGGTGGCGGCGATGATCTCCAAGGCGACCGGGGTGGATCCCTACTTCGTCGGCAAGCCGAACCCGCTGATGATGCGGGCGGCGCTGAACCGGCTGGGCGCGCACTCCGAGTCCACGGTGATGATCGGGGACCGGATGGACACCGACATCCTGGCCGGGCTGGAGGCCGGGATGCGCACGGTGCTGGTTCTCACCGGGATCACCCGGGAGTCGGAGATCGACCGCTTCCCGTTCCGCCCGTCGCGGGTGGTCCCGTCGGTCGCCGACCTGGTCGACGACGTCTGACCCGGCGCGTGCGCTTGCGAATCACACGGTTGTGGTTCACCCTCGAACGCATGTACGGAAACGAGGTGTCCTGGTGCCGGTGCCCCGGTTGCGGCACCGAGGCCGAACTGCCCGCAGCGGAGACCGCCGGGGTCGCGGTGCCGTGCCCGGACTGCACGGACCCGATGGTGCCGGAGTGGACCTGGGAGTCCGCGGCCTGACCGGGCCCGGTCAGACCCGGAAGCCCAGCGCGCTGTCCTCGCCGCGGCCCAGCGCGGCCACGTGGTCGTCGACGGTGGTCAGCGAGTGCAGGTCGTGGCCGTTGCGCATGGCCGAGACCAGCGCGCGCTCGGCGGCCTCGATGCCCTCCGCGGTGTCGATCACCGCGGCCAGCCGGTCCGGGGCGGCGATGAGCAGCCCGTCGTCGTCGCCGCAGACGATGTCGCCGGGCCCCACCACGATGCCGCCGAACGACACCGGCTCGTCGACCGTGCCCGGATCGCGGGTGCTGCCCGACGCCGGGCAGGTGCCCCGGGCGAACACCGGGAACCCGATCGACCGCAGCCCGCGCAGGTCACGGACCAGGCCGTCGACGACGATCCCGGCCAGCCCGCGGCGCTTCGCCTCGTTCGCGAACAGCTCGCCCGCCACCGCGCGGGTGCCGCCGGACCCGGCGACCACCAGCACCGACCCGGGCGCGGCGGCGCGCAGCGCGGCGAACATCGGCAGGTGGTCGTCGACGCAGGAGACGGTGACGGCGGGGCCGACCATCGTGACGCCGGGAACCAGCGACCGGATGGCCGGATCCACCACCGGGAACGACTTGTCGGCGTCGCACAGCGACGACACCTGCATGTCACGCAGCCGGCCCAGGAGATCGGTCATCGCACGATCCTCTCTCCTGTGCCCGGCCGGGGCGAACGCGGAGCGGCGGACCTTGCCGGCGTCGTCGCGCAGCGGCCGGTCGACGAACTCGTAGCTGCGCGGGAGCTTCGGCGGGCCGAGCAGCGCGGCCATGTGCGTACGCAGCCGGTCGGCGAGACCGGCCGTCCGGTCCGCCTGCACGACGGCGTGCACGATCCGGCCGTAGTCGTCGTCCGGGAGCCCGACGACGACGGCGTCGCGCACCTCCGGATGCGCCAGCAGCGCCGCCTCGACCTCGGCCGGGTACACGTTCGCGCCGCCGACCAGGATCATGTCGGCCCGCCGGTCGGCGAGGTACAGGTAGCCGTCGGCGTCGAAGGAGCCCATGTCGCCGAGCGACTCCCAGCCGTCCCGCTCCCGGGCCGCGGCGCCCAGGTAGTGGTAGGTCGGCGGGCCGTCGGGACGCATCCAGATCTCCCCGGTGCGGCCGGGCGGCAGCTCGCGGAAGTCGTCGTCGCGCACCGTGATCCGGCCCCGGACGACCCGCCCGACCGAGCCGGGACGGGCCAGCCACTCCCGGCCGTCGATCGCGGTGCCCGCCTGTGACTCGGTGCCCGCGTAGATCTCCAGCACCGTCTCCGGCGGGACCCGCTCCAGCCAGCCGCGCTTGACCTGCGGCGGGCACGGCGCGCCGACGTGCAGCACGGTGCGCAGCGAGCGCAGGTCGGCCGCCGCCCAGTCCGCGGCGGGCAGCCGCAGCATCCGTCCCATCATCGTCGGGACGACGTAGAGCCAGGTGACGCCGTGCTCCCCGACCAGGGACAGTGCGCGGGCCGCGTCGAACCGCTGCATCAGCACGACGTGATGGCCCTGCAGCAGCGCCATCAGCGAGAACATGTACGGCGCGTTGTGGTGCAGCGGGGCGGTGCAGAGCAGGACGCCGTCGCGGTCGATGCGCAGCCCGTCGACCCGGGCCAGCACCTGCTCCACACAGGCGGCCTGCCCGGCGACGATCAGCTTGGGCCGCCCGGTGCTGCCGCCGGAGGTGGGCGCCTTCCAGGACGGTCCGACGACGTCGGGCAGCGGGCCGTCGTCGAAGCCGGTGAGGTCGGCAGGCCCGGCGTCGACGACGAGTGCGGGCCGCGCGACCGCGAGCACGGCGTCCCGCTCGGCGGCGGGCAGCCGCGCCGAGAGCGGCTGCGGGACCGCGCCGAGCTTCCACGCCGCGACCGAGCACTCCAGGTGGTGCACGGTGTTCGGGAGCGCGATCGACACCAGGTCGCCGTGGGCCACGCCGCGGTCGGCGAACGCGCGGGCGAGCCGGTTGGTGCGCGCGTCGAACCCGGCCCGGGTGAGCACGGTGTCGCCGTCCGAGACGAGCGGGGCGTCCGGGGCCTGCGCGGCCAGCGACCGCAGCCGGGCCGCGAGCGGGGTCGCGCCGGGGGTGGGCAGGGGTGGCGGGAAGCGCGGCGTCATCGGCGGGTCTCCGGAGGTCGGTTGGTGCCGTCACGATAGGTCGGATCTCAGCGATCCACTGCGGTCCGAGCCCCTGGCCCTCCAACTCCCGCCGGACGAGCAGGCAGCACCCCGAGAACTGCTCCGCGGGATTCCACCAGGGCCGTATGCCGCAATGCGGAGACAGCCGATCAGGCTGACCGTGCGCGCCCTACGGAGTATCTGACACCCTCGTGTAGCCGGGCTCAGGCTCGGTTCAACCTCGGCGAGGGACGGGAGCAGCGGCGCTGTGACGACGGGGAACGTGGACCCGGCCCCGGCCGGGTCGGACTGGTGCCCGCCGGGCCGGGTCGTCACGGTCGCCGGGATCACCATCCGCTGCGGAGCGTTCTGGTTCGGGCCGGGTGACGAGCCCTCCACCGTGGATCCGTATCTTCCGGTCGACCGGGGATTTCCGGACTGGGACGCGGCCACTGTCACGGATCTCCGCTACGACCGGCTCAGTCCCTCGGCCCGCGCCGCGTACCTGGTGTGGCTCGCCTCGGGGCGCCGGGTGCCCGAGGCACCCGCCGTGTGGGCGGAGCTGTACCTGTGGGGACTCGAGCGTCGCATGATCGCCGACGCCGACGACGACCCCATCCTGGCGGCCGAAGCGCGTGCGATCGGTGCCGTCTACGGCCGGTCGCCCGCTGTCGCTGCCCTCGTCGCCGGACTGTCGGTGCCGGTCCGGCCGGCCGGACCACCTGCTCTCGACCTGGTGACGGCAGGCCCGCCGGCGGAGTTGGCGGTGGAGATCGGTCGCCGGGCACTGGCGCGGGAGCCGGTCACGGTCGAGTGGGCTCTGGCGTGGGCCTGGTATCACCCGGACCATCCGCGGCAGGACGCCGCCACCCAGGTTCCCGGGGCGTTCGCCTCCCTGTGGCGCCACCGGTTCACCGAGCGGCACCCACGGGGACTGCTGGTGCCGACCCGCCGCCGTCGTCTGGTGCTCGGCTACGAACCGGCCAACCCCTCGTTGCCGCGCCCGCTCGAGCGGACGATCGCAGACGCCTCCGACGTGCTGTCCCATCCCACCCCGTCCGCGGTGCTGGCCGAGATCACCGACGAGGTCGAGCAGGAGTTGCAGCCCTTCGCGAGATGGGCCACCCGGCACCCGGAGCGCGTCTCCGGCGTCGCGGCCGCCGCTCTGCTGCCCGATCTCCTGCTCGCCGAGAGCCCGGCCGGAGCCGCTGCCGCACCGCTCATCGAGTGGGCGCGGCAGAGCACGTCCGGGGCCGATCCGGTGGTGGCCTCCGGCCGGCAGCTGACGTCGCTGTGGACGGCCGGCGGCGCGGACGGGCGTCTGGACAAGGCCGACTCGGTCGCACTCGCCCAGATCCTGGAGAAGCACGGCGTCGGCATCGAGCCGGACGTCCGGTTCGGTGGCCGCCCGATTCCACCGGACGGCCCGGTGGTGCTCTTCCGGATCGGAGCGGCGGCCGCGGCGGCACCGTCGCCGTCCTATGTGCTCGCTGCGGTCACGGCGGAGCTGTGCCTCGCGGTCGCTGCGGCGGACGGCAGCGTCGATGATGCGGAAGCGGGGCTGCTCGCCGACCGGCTGGACCGGATCGAGGACCTGTCCGTCGCCGAGCGCGCGCGGCTGGTCGCGCACCGTCGCCTCGTCGGGGCGAACGCCATCGACCTGGACGAGGTCGCGTCCCGGGCCCGTGAACTGGACGAACAGGCACGCAGAGAGCTCGCCGTCGCCGTCACCGACATCGCCATGGCGGACGGCCAGGTCGAGGAAGCCGAACGACGCACCGTCCTCGCGGTCCACCGCCTGCTGGGTGTCGATGTCAGCGAGGCCGAGGCGAGGTTGGCCGCTCCGGGCACGACCGACACCACCGAGGACGCCGGGGCGGATGTCGTCCGGGCCGGGCCGGCCGATCCTGGCCGCGAGCAGGACGGGGCCGAGCCGTCCCCCGCCGTCGCACCGGCCGGGCCGCCCCGGCTCGTGGCGCTCGACGAGGAACGGCTCGCGCGCACCCAGGCATCGAACGCCGACGTCCGTGCTCTTCTCGGTGCGATCTTCGCCGACGATGACGACGAGGCAGGCGACGAGGCCGACGACGAGGCCGACGACATCGCCGAGGACGCCGCGGGGGAGCACCACTCCGGGCCCGGCTCCGCGCCGTCCCCGGTGGAGCTGGTCGGCAGCCTGGACCAGCGTCACTCGGCGCTGCTGTTCGAGCTCGCCGAGGCCGGGGCGTGGACCCGGCCCGAGCTCGAGCAGGCGTGCTCGCGGCTCGCGGTGCTGCCGGACGGCGCACTGGACGTGGTGAACGAGGCCGCTTTCGACATCGTCGGCGACCCCGTGATCGAGCTGAAGGACGGCGGGGCCGTCGCCGTCGACCGCGAAGTTCTGGAGGAGATGCGCGCATGAACCGACCCACAAGGATCAAGGCCCGAGAGCGCGACGCACTCATCCAGTCGTTGCGGGCCGGTGTCGTGCCCCGTACCGGGCAGCATCTGATCCAGGTCGGTCGGCACCAGGAGCTGAGCGCGCTGCTGGCGGACATCGCACGTATCTCCGACGGTGGCTCGGCAGTCCGGTTCGTGATCGGCGACTACGGCTCGGGGAAGACCTTCTTCCTGAACCTCGTCCGAGCGGTCGCTGCCCAGAAGAAGCTGGTCACCCTGCACGCGGACCTGAACCCGGGTCGCCGGTTGGCGTCCTCCGGTGGCCAGGCACGCGGGCTCTACACCGAGCTCATGCGCAACACGGGGACCCAGGCCCGGCCGGACGGCGCACTCGCCGCGGTCGTCGAACGTTTCGTGACCCAGGCGATGGACACGGCCCGGGACCAGGGCAGCAGCCCCAGCAAGGTCATCCGTTCGCGGCTGGAGGAACTCACCGAGCTCGTCGGCGGGTACGACTTCGCGCACGTCATCGACGCCTACTGGCGTGGCCACGACACCGATGACGATGCGCTGCAGGCGCACGCGGTCCGCTGGCTCCGCGGCGAGTACTCCACGAAGACCGAAGCGAGGTCCGATCTGGGCGTCCGGACGATCGTCGACGACGGGTCGTTCTACGACCAGCTGAAGCTGCTCGCCCGCTTCGTGCGGCTCGCCGGCTACCAGGGTCTCCTGGTGTGCCTGGACGAGATGGTCAACCTCTACAAGATCGCGCACAAAGGTGCCCGCGAGGCGAACTACGAGCAGATCCTGCGGATCGTCAACGACGTCCTGCAGGGCAATGCCGAAGGCCTGGGCTTCGTCTTCGGGGGGACCCCGGACTTCCTGTCCGATTCGCGACGGGGCCTGTACTCCTACGGCGCGCTCGCCTCCCGGCTCGGTGAGAACCGTTTCGCCACCGACGAGCTCGTCGACTACTCGGGGCCCGTGCTGAGGCTGGAGCAGCTCTCCCAGGAGGACTTCCACGTCCTGCTGGAGAACGTACGCCACGTCCACGCCTCGGGAGACCCGCAGAAATACCTCGTCCCGGACGAGGCGATCGACGCGTTCATGGCCCATTGCCGCCGTCAGATCGGCGAGGCGTACTTCCGCACCCCGCGAAACACGATCAAGGCGTTCTGCGATCTTCTCGCGCTGCTGGAGCAGAATCCGGGACGCGGCTGGCAGGAGGTCCTGGGACAGACGAGCGTTGCGGTGGAGAGCAATCCCGATCTGGAGCCGTTGGACGAGGACGCCGACGATGACCTCGTCAGCTTCTGACACCGCCTACGCCCGGCTCGCGGAACCCGTCCGGCGGTGGATCCACGGGCAGGGCTGGACCGGGCTGCACGACGTGCAGGCGCGGGCTGTCGAGCCGGTGCTGGCGGCGGACCGGGACGTGCTCATCACCGCGGCGACAGCGGCGGGGAAGACCGAGGCAGCCTTCCTCCCGGCGCTGTCGCACCTGGTCGAGCGCAGAGCCTCCGGCCGGACCCCCGGCGGGGTGGAGGTCCTCTACCTGTCCCCGCTGAAGGCGTTGATCAACGACCAGACACGGCGGCTGGAACCGATCGGCGAGGAACTTGGTATCCCGGTCCATCCCTGGCACGGGGACGTGACGGCAGCCCGGCGCGGGCGGGTGTGGCGCGACCGTGCGGGCGTCCTGCTGATCACCCCGGAGTCCGTCGAGGGGATCCTGTGCCATCGGGGCGATCGCGCGAAGGCCCTGTTCAGCGATCTCCGGTTCGTGATCGTCGACGAGCTGCACGCGTTCCCGGGAAGCCCCCGGGGT
>Ga0065178_101287_pt1 | contig 10104 bp, 11 predicted proteins | sample FECB22metaG_FD_59210 | JGI IMG/M metagenome (GOLD analysis project Ga0065178, IMG submission 59210) | Cyanobacterial communities from the Joint Genome Institute, California, USA - FECB-22 (version 2) (version 2) | ecosystem: Environmental > Aquatic > Thermal springs > Hot (42-90C) > Microbial...
GGGCCGACGATCCGCTCGTCCCGGTCGGCAACGGCGAGGTGCTCGCCGCCGGGATCGCCGGTGCCGAGCTGGTCGTGGTGCCGGGGGCCCGGCACGGCCTGTCCTTCGAGTTCGCCACGACCGTCGCGACACTGGTCGGCGAGTTCGTGCACGCCCACCCGGTGACCGGCCCGGCTGCGGCCCCGCCCACCGACCCGAACATCACGAGGAGCGACCGATGAAGGTACTGGTGTCCGGGGCAGGCGTGGCCGGGCTGTCGTCGGCGTACTGGTTCGACCGGGCCGGCGCCGAGGTCACCGTCGTCGAGCTGCACGACGGGCTGCGCCAGGGCGGCGCCCCGATCGACATCCGCGGCGACGCGCTCGGCACGGCGGCCCGGATGGGGATCCTGGACCGGGCCCGGGCACTGGCGATACCGGCGAGCGCGTCGGTGGCGCCGGTGCTCGACGGCACCGGTGCCCAGCAGGCCACGATCGACCTGACCTGGTTCGCGAACGAGAGCACCGAGGACTTCGAGATCACCCGCGACCATCTCAACGCGCTCCTGCGCGCGTCGCTGGGCGAGCGCGTCGAGTTCCTGTTCGGAACGTGTGTCGAGTCCCTCGACGACCGGCCGGACGGCGTCCGGGCCGGACTGTCGGACGGCACGTACCGCGAGTTCGACCTGGTCGTCGGTGCGGACGGGCTGCACTCGAACACGCGCCGGCTGGCCTTCGGCGGGGAGGACCGCTACGTCCGGCACCGCGGCGCCTACGTGGCGCTGGTCGATCTCGATCCGGCCGCGGACTGGGACCACGCGATGTTCAGCGTCCCCGGCCTGATGGTCTCGGTACGGCCGGTCGAGGACCGCATGATGGCCTACCTCATGGTCTGCAGCGAGCAGATCCGCTACGACTACCGTGACCTCGACGCCCAGCGCCGGATCGTCGGCGGGTTCCTGGCCGGGCTCGACGTGTGGGAGATCCCGCGGGTGCGCGCGGCGTTCCTGGATCCCGCGTCGCCCGGCTTCTACCTCGACTCGGTCAGTCAGACCTTCATGGACTCCTGGACGACCGGACGGGTCGCGGTGGTCGGCGACGCCGCGCACTGCGCCGCGCTGCTGTCCGGGATGGGCACGTCGCTGGCGATGACCGCCGCCGAGTACCTCGCCGAGGAGGTCGTCGCGAGCCCCGGCGACCTGCCCGCCGCGTATGCCCGCTTCGAGGCCCGGCAGCGCCCGCTGGTCGACCGGGCGCAGGTCTTCATGGAGGAGGGCCGCCGGATCATGGTGCCGGCGACGCCGGAGGAGCTGGAGTCGCGCAACCGGATGCTGCGCGAGTTCGCGGCCGGCGGCTGACCGGCGGCAGGATCAGCGCAGCCGCAGGAACGACCAGGCGGCCAGCCACACCGAGCCCGCGGTGAGCGCCATCGCCCCCGGGACGTGCACGACCAGGCCGGGATAGTCGCCGAAGTAGCCCTGGACGAAGGTGAAGGCGAACACCGCGACCGCCAGCACCGACGGCCACCAGGGGCGGCCGTTGCGGGAGCGCAGCCAGATCGCGGCGCCGGCGGCCAGGCCGGTGACGACGTGCAGCACGATCGAGCCGGCCGCGTGCGGCCCGAGGTCGCCGCCGGTGAACAGCCCGGCCGCGCTCACGAACTGCCAGGCGATCACGGCGACCGAGGCCACCGCGAGCACCCGCAGCGCCAGCACGGGTGCGGACGACGCGGTGTCGGGGGCCGCGTGGCGGTTCTGGCTGGACATGGGACTCCCGGTCGGCTCCGTGCGACACCGGCTGCGGCGCAGCGGTGATCGCCGAGTCTGCCCGGATTCGCCGCCCGGCGCACGGGCCGCGCGCGGCCGCCGGGTTTGCACCACCGCGTACCGGGAAGGCGGGGACCGATGCGAACCGACTGGATCCGACACCTGAACGACAGCGACGGTCCCTTCGCGACCGTCGTGCTGGACGCCACGCACGACACCGCCGACGCGACCGAGCAGTACCGGCTGCGCTGGCGCGACCTGCGCGAGCGGCTCGCCGACGACGGCGCCGACGAGCGGACCCTCGCCGTGCTCGACGACGCGGTGGTGGATGCGCCCGCCCCGGACGGCACCGCGGGCCGGGTGCTCGTCGCCGACCCGGACGCCGTGCTGCTCGACCGGCACACCGAGGTCCCGCCGGAGCGCGGCACCGCGACCTGGGGCCCGGTGCCCGAGCTGCTGCCGGTGCTCGCCGCGGTCGGCGAGCAGATCCCGACGGTGGTCGTCGCGATCGACAACACCGGCGGCGAGATCCGCGCCGTCGACGGCACCGTGCAGACCGTGGACTCCGGGTCCTCCGGCCCGGTGCACAAGGCGAACACGGCGGGCCCCGGGGAGGGCGGCGCGGACGCCCGGGTCGAGGAGACCTGGAAGCGCAACGCGCAGGCCGTCGCCGAGCAGGTCGACAAGGCGGTCCGCGGCGGCAACGCCGAGCTGCTCGTGGTGGCCGGTGACGCACCGGCCAGGGCCCGGCTGCGCGACGAGCTGGCGCCGGCCTCGGCCGAGATCATGGCCGAGATCGAGAACACCGGCGGGACCGTCCCGGAGCAGGTCGACGACACCGTGCGGGCGGCCGCCGACGAGGTCCGCGAGCGCCGCCGCGCCGAGGCGGTCACGAGCTACGCGACCGCCTCCGGCCGCACCGGCGGGCTGGCCGTGACCGGGCTGGGCGACGTCGTCGCGGCGGCCAGGGCGCACGCCGTGGAGACCCTCGTCGTCGACCCGGCGGCGGTCCCGGGCACCGAGCTGCTGGTCGGCGCGGACCCGACCGCGGTGGCCGAGAAGCCGGACGAGCTGCTCGACGGCGGGCCGGTCACGTCGGCCCCCGCGGTGGGCGTGCTGGTGCGGGCGGTGGCCGGCGCCGACGCGCGGGTGGTGCTCGCCGCCCCCGGCGACGGCGTCACGCTCGTCGACGGGCTCGGCGCCGTGCTGCGCTTCCCGATCGGGCCGGCCGCCTGAGCGGGAACCGAGACGGTGCCCCGTCCCGGCAGGCAGAGCCGCCGGGGCGGGGCACGATCAGTTCCGGGCCCGGTGCCGCCCGCTGCCCCGGGCACCGCGCAGCAGCGGCCACGATCCGCACGACCACAGCGCCCACGCCACCAGCAGCGGCTGGAACAGCAGCCGGGTCGCCCGGGCGGCGTCGGTGTCCAGGCCGAACGCGGCGGTGCCGGTGAGGTACTGCGACACGTTGCCGGGGAACACCAGGACGAACAGCGCGGCCGCAGCGAGCCCGACGGCGGGCCGCAGCCGGGCCGGTGCGAGGAGCACCGCGGCCCCGAGCGCGATCTCCACCAGCCCGGACACCAGCACGATCGCGCCGGGGGCCGGCAGGAACGGCGGGACCTGGGCCAGGAACTCGCCGGGCACGACCAGGTGCGCGATCCCGGCGGTCACCAGGAAGGCGCCGAGCAGCAGTCGGGCGGCGGTGCGGATCCAGGTCATCGGCCGGTGCCTCCGGTGCGGGCGTGCGGGATGTCACCCGATCGTCTCATCGCGGCGTCGTCGCTGCTCGGTCCGGGTGAACCTGGGCGGTCCGTGATTCCCTCCGGTGGCACCCGGGTAGTTCTGCGATGTCACGGTCCACGGCGGAGCCGGGTGCTGGGGAGCCTTCCGGCTCCGCTGATCTCACGGTCCGGGGCGCAGCCGTTCGGGGATGGCAGCGCCCCGGACCGTCATCGTGTGTGCCGGTCGCGGTAGCGCTCGTGCAGCCGCCGGACCTGCGGCGCGAGATCCGGGTCCGGCCCCTCCACCCGGACCCCGGGCGCCACGTCCGACACCGGCAGCGGCCGGACCGGGCCGGGTGCCGCGCCGAGCTCCTGCAGCCAGCTGCGCAGCTGCGCGGTGGAGCTGGCGTAGACGATCCGGCCGAGGCCGGCCCAGGCGTGCGCGGCGGCGCACATCGGGCAGTGCTCGCCGGAGGTGTACACGGTCGCGGCGGCCCGCTCGGCCGGGGTGAGCAGGCCGGTCGAGGCCCGGGCCAGCGCGAACTCCGGATGCTGCGTCGGGTCCCCGCCGGACACCCGGTTGCGGTCCTCGGCGACGGCGGTCCCGGTGCGGTCGACCAGCACCGATCCGAACGGCTCGTCGCCGGCCCGCAGCGCCTCCTCGGCCAGCTCGACGCACCGCCGCAGGTGTGCCCGGTCGCGCTCGTCCATCGCCCCGCCCGTCCTCCGCCGGTCGCCGTCCGGGGCCCGATGGTAGGCGCGCGGGCGGCGTGCGGCTGGACCCGGCGCCGGGGCGGGGGCATACCCTGTAGCGATGGACCAGCCCGGATCGGTCGCGCCGCTGGCGCTCGACGAGCAGCTCTGTTTCGCGCTGCACTCGGCCTCGCGGGCGATGACCGGCTGTTACCGGCCGGTGCTCGACGCGATCGGGCTCACCTACAGCCAGTACGCGGTGCTGCTGGTGCTGTGGGCCGAGGAGAGCATCCCGCAGCGTGAGCTGGGGGAGCGGATGCACCTCGACAGCGGCACGCTCTCCCCGATGCTGACCCGGCTGGAGAGCCGCGGCCTGATCACCCGGGCCCGCCGTCCCGACGACGAGCGGACCGTCCAGGTCTCGCTCACCGGGGAGGGGACGGCGCTGCGCGAGCGGGCCGCCGTCGCGCAGGACGAGGTGGTCCGCGCCACCGGCATGTCGACCGAGGAGATCGTCGCGCTGCGCGACGACCTGCAGCGCCTCGCCGCCCGGCTCCGGGCCGACGCCGGGACCGCCGCGGGCTGAGCCGGGCCCGGGCCGGTCCGGCCCGCACCCGCCCCCGGGTATATGCTTGCCGGTAAGCAACGAACCCGGCGAACGGAACGTGATGAGCGGCCTCGATCCCGACGAGCTCGTCCGGCTGCGCGTGGTCCTCGCCCGGATCACCCGCGGCCTGGACCGGCACTCCCGCGGCTCCGACCTGACCCGCACCCAGGTCTCGGTGCTCGGCACGGTCGTGGTCCGCGGCCCGCTGGGGATGGGGGAGCTCGCCGCGCTGGAGGGGCTCAACCCCACGATGCTGTCCCGGCTGGCCGGCAAGCTGGCGGCCGCCGGACTGCTGGTCCGCGACACCGACCCGGCCGACGGGCGGGCGGTGCGGGTCGCCGCCACCGAGGCCGGCATCGCCGAGCACACCCGCCAGCGCGAGGAACGCGCCCGGCTGCTCGCCGAACACGTCGACGGGCTCCCGGACGGCCACGCCGAGGGACTGCGCGCCGCGCTGCCCGCGCTAGAGGCCCTGGCGGGCTCGCTCCGAGCGGCCCGGTGAACGCCGCGGCGGCGCTCCGGTCGTACTCCGCACGGACCTTCTCGGCCCTGTCCGGGCGCAACTACCGGCTGTGGTTCGGCGGCCAGTCGATCTCCATGATCGGCACCTGGATGCAGTCGATCGCCCAGTCCTGGCTGGTCTACGAGCTGACCGGATCGGCGGCCGTGCTCGGCGCGGTCGTCGCGGTGCAGACCCTGCCCACCCTGCTGGTCGGCCCGTACGCGGGCGTCTGGGTGGACCGGCTGGACCGGCGCCGGCTGATGATCGGCCTGCAGACGTTGATGGGGTTGCAGGCACTCGCGCTGGCCGTGCTGACCCTCACCGGGACCGTCGTGCTGTGGCACGTCTTCGTCCTCGCCGCCGTCCTGGGCCTGAACAAGGCGTTCGAGAACCCGGCCCGGCAGGTGTTCGTGCACGAGCTGGTCGGCCCGGACGACCTGCGCAACGCCGTCACCCTCAACTCGGTGCTGGTGAACGCGGCCCGGGCGATCGGCCCGGCGGTCGCCGGGGTGGTGATCGTCGCGGGCGGGACCGGCGTGTGCTTCGCGGTGAACGCGGCCAGCTTCGTCGCCGTGGTGACCTCGCTGCTGCGGCTCGACGTCTCCGCGCTCACCCCGAGCGCGCCCACGCCGCGGGCACCCGGCCAGCTGCGCGCGGGGTTCGCCTACGTCCGGCGCACCCCGGAGCTGAGCGTCCCGCTGGTGATGATGGCGCTGGTCGGCTGCCTGGCCTACGAGTTCCCGGTGGTGCTGCCGGTCGTCGCCTCGGAGACGTTCGGCGGCGACGCCGGCACCTACGGCTACCTGACCGCCGCGATGGGCGTCGGCGCGGTCGTCGGCGGCCTGATCGTCGCCGGCCGCGGCCGGACCGGGCTGCCCGCGCTGGTGCGCACCTCGCTGCTGTTCGGGCTGTCGATGGCGCTGGTCGCGGTGGCCCCGACGCTGTGGGTCGCGCTGGTCGCGATGGGCCTGGTCGGGATGTCCAGCGTCGCGTTCATGGCCGGCGGGAACAGCACCCTCCAGCTCGCCTCGGACCCCGCCATGCGGGGCCGGGTGATGGCGCTGTGGTCGGTCGCGTTCCTCGGGTCCACCCCGATCGGCGGCCCGATCGCGGGCTGGGTCAGCGAGCAGCTCGGCGGCCGCGGCGGACTGGCGCTCGGCGCGCTGTCCTGTGTCGGCGCCGCCGCGATCGGCTGGGCGGCGATGCGCCGGGCCGAGCGACGCGGCTCAGCGGATCCGGCCGCCGGTGGCGATGCGCAGGAGGTCCCGCGCGGTTCCCTGCGGTGAGGTGCCCTCCTGCCAGGCCGCGCGGAACTCCCGGGTCAGCTCGACGCCGTGCACCGGCACCTCGACCAGCAGCCCGGCCGCCAGGTCCGCGGCGACCACCATCCGGGGCAGCACCGCCGGGCCGTCCCCGCGGCGGACGGCGGCCCGCACCGCGGCGTCGGCGGCCAGCTCGCGGACCGGCTCGGCGACCGGGGAGTCGCCGGCCGCGTCCCGCAGCGCGGCGTCCAGCACCGGCCGGGAACCGGCGTCCGGACGGCGGCTGACCAGCGGGGTCGCCGCCAGCCCCGCGCCGTCGATCCCCGGCCCGCCGGCCAGCGGATGCCCGGGCGGCACGACCAGCACCAGGGTGTCGCTCGCGACCGTGGTCGCGTGCAGCTTGTCCAGCGGGCCGCCGGTCTCGACGATCCCGACGGCGGCGTCGCCGTCCCGGACCGCGGCCGCCGGGTCCGCGGTGTCGAGCAGGGTGATCCGCCCGCCCGGCCCGTCGCGCAGCCCCACCAGCCAGCCGGGCAGCAGGCACTCGGCGGCCGTCGGGCCCGCGGCCAGCACCACGGTGTCCGCCGGGTCGTCCGGCGGGCGCAGGGTGGCGACGGCGGCGTCCAGGTCCTGGGCGGCGTCGAGCACCGGGCCCGCCCACTCGACGAGCAGCACCCCGCGCGCGGTGAGCCTGCTCGAACGCCGTCCGCGCCGGCCGCGCTCCAGCACCGGGGTGCCGACCAGCTGCTCCACCGCGCGGACCCGGGCGGTCGCGGCCTGCACGGACAGCCCGAGCTCGTGCGCGGCGGTGCCGAGGTTGCCGGTGCGGGCGATCGCGACGAGCAGGGCGAGGCCGGTCAGGTCGGGGACGTGCGTGGGAGCGGACATCCCGCCCAGCGTAGGCGGCGCGGACCCGGCCCCGAACTCCGGTGACGGCCGCGACGCCCGCCGGTACCGTCCACCGATCGTGACCGGGATCCCGTTCGCCACCCGGGCCGGAGTGGCCGCCGACCTGCGCGCCCTGGGCCTGCGCCCCGGCGACGACGTCCTCGCCCACGCCGGGATCCGGGCGCTGGGCCCGCTGATCGACGGCCCGGACACGCTGGTCGACGCGCTGCTCGACGCCGTCTCCCCGGGCGGGACGGTGCTCGCCTACACCGACTGGCAGGCCCCGTACCTGGACCTGCTCGACGCCGACGGCCGGGTGCCCGACGAGCTGCGCCCGCACGTCCCGCCGTTCGATCCGGCGGCGTCCCGGGCGATCCGGGACAACGGCGCGTTCCCCGAGTTCCTGCGCACCCGCCCCGGCGCGCTGCGCAGCGGATCGCCGGGCGCCTCGGTCGCCGCGCTCGGTGCCCGCGCCGGATGGTTCGTGCGGGACCACCCGGTCGACCACGGCTACGGGCCGGGGTCACCGTTCGCGAAGCTCGTCGAGGCGGGCGGGCGGGTCGCGATGATCGGCGCGCCGTGGGACACGATGACCCTGCTGCACCACGCCGAGCACCTCGCCGACCTGCCCGGCAAGCGGGTGGTCCGCTACGAGGTGCCGTTCGCGGCGCCCGGCGGCGTCCGCTGGCGGACCGTCACCGAGTACGACACCAGCCGCCCGGTCAGCCCGGCATTCGACGGGGCCGGGCCGGGGGAGGACCATCTCGGCCTCATCGTCGCCGGATTCGTCGCCGGATTCGTCGCCGCCGGAGGCGGCATGCACGGCAGGGCCGCCGGGGGCGGCATGCAGGGCAGGGCCGCCGGGGACGGGATGCACGGCAGGGTTGCCGGGGGCGGCGTGCAGGGCCGGGTCGCCGGCGCGGACTCGCTGCTCGTCGACGCGGCCGCGGTGTGCGCGTTCGCGGTCGGCTGGCTGGAGGAGCGTGGCGGCGGTCAGCGGCCGAACAGCCCGCGCAGGTAGGCGGCCTGCCCGGCGTGCTGCAGGTCGTCGCCGAGCACGCTGACCAGCCGCGCGCCCAGCGTGACGCCGGCCCCGTAGGTGGGCGGCAGCACCCGGGCGAGCTCGGCGTCGGTGAGCGTCGCCAGGTGCGACACCGTTCTGGCGTGCACCGCCTCGCCGTACCCGGCGAGCAGCTCGGCGCTGGTCCGCACGGCGTCGACCTGCTCCCGGGTGTGCCCGTAGCCGGTGTCCTGCGGGTCGAGGGGGAGCCCGAACCGCTCCGCCCAGCCGTCCTCGATCCAGACCTGCCCGGTGCCGAACGCCTCGGCCACGTGGTCGTCCTGCACCCGCAGCAGGTGCCACACCAGCCAGCCGATCGGGTTCCCCGCCCCGTCGGGGCCGTCCGGGCGGCGGGCGAGGTCGTCCTCGGTGAGCCCGTCGACGACGTCGTGCACCAGGCCGTCGACCCGGCCGAAGTGGTCGGTGAGCAGCTCGGCCGCGGTCAGCGTGTTCGTCATGCCTACAGCTTCCCCCGCGATCCCTTCCGCATGCGGGCGCCCGCCGCATAGCGTGGAGCCCGGTGACCGAGATCGAGAAGACCCACAGTGCCCACTGGGGCGTGTTCCGCGCCCGCTACGACGGCGAGCGGTTGCGGGTGCGCCCGCACCCGGGCGACCCGGACCCGTCCCCGGTGCTGGACAACATCCCGGCCGCGGTCGCGCACCCGGCCCGGGTGACGGCCCCGGCGGTCCGGCGGGGCTGGTGGGAGCGCGGCCCCGGCCGGGATCCCGCGCGCGGCCGGGACGGCTACCTGACCGTCTCCTGGGACGCGGTGCTGGACCGGCTCGCCGAGGAGACCCACCGGGTCCGCTCGACCTACGGCGACGCCGCCGTCTACGGCGGGTCCTACGGCTGGGCGTCGGCCGGGCGGTTCCATCACGCGCAGGGCCAGCTGCACCGCTTCCTCGCGGCGACCGGCGGCTACACCCGCTCGGTCAACACCTACTCCGGCGGCGCGGCGGAGGTGATCCTGCCGCAGGTCCTCGGGGCGTTCGACTCGGTCAGCCGCAACGCCGTCACCTGGGACGCGGTGGCCGCGCACACCGACACCGTGCTGGCGTTCGGCGGGATGGCGCTGAAGAACTCGGCGATCGCCGCCGGCGGGGTGAGCCGGCACGTCGAGCGCGGCGCGATGCGCGCCGCCCGCGACCGCGGCGCAGTGTTCGTGCTGGTCAGCCCGCTGCGTCCGGACCTGCCGGAGGAGGTCGACGCGACCTGGCTGCCGATCCGCCCGGGCACCGACGTCGCGCTGATGCTGGCGCTGATGCACACCGTCGCGGCCGAGAACCGGCACGACGCGGACTTCCTCGACACCCACTGCGACGGCTGGGAACAGCTGCGCGAGTACCTGTTCGCGGCGCCGGTCAAGGACGCCGAGTGGGCCGCGGAGATCACCGGCATCGACGCGTCCGCGATCCGGGAGCTGGCCTGGCGGATCGCCTACGGGCGCACGCTGGTCACCGTCGCGCAGTCGCTGCAGCGCGCCGAGCACGGCGAGCAGCCGGTGTGGGGGGCGACCGCGCTGGCCGCGGTGCTCGGCCAGATCGGGCTGCCCGGCGGCGGGTTCAACTACGGCCTCGGCTCGCTCGGGCACTACGGCAGGCTGCGCAACGCGGTGCCGGTGCCG